>Ga0136613_10000593_pt1 | contig 16960 bp, 25 predicted proteins | sample AntDrymUQ2722106_2_FD_106649 | JGI IMG/M metagenome (GOLD analysis project Ga0136613, IMG submission 106649) | Polar desert sand microbial communities from Dry Valleys, Antarctica - metaG UQ272 (21.06) | ecosystem: Environmental > Terrestrial > Soil > Desert | place: Antarctica: Dry Valley... | reverse complement strand
CCGCCGTCCGTCTGGAAGTGAGGGGTCGATTCCGGATGCCAGTCGGCGGTGTAGAAGATGTGACCGCCATCTGCTTTGGCCGCTTCGATTTCGGCATTGATGACCGGGACTACCTCTTCTCCCGAATTGACGTACAGGCTCCCCTTCGGGTCGGCGAAATCGTTCTGGACGTCGACGACGATCAAAGCCGTCGCCGAGTCGTAGCTAACAGCACCCACTCGCTCCATCGTATCGAAGCCGAATAACCTCGACCGCCCGATCGCGAGGAGCATTGATGGAGCACACACGTGTTGGCGCATTCGAGTGGGAGCGCGGGTCGCCGGAGACATTCACCGGCACGGTTTGGTCGACCCCCATGTCGCGGTCACCCGAGAGGACGGTCACCGCCATCGGTGTCATGTTCGGACCCGGCGCGAGGACGTTCTGGCACAGCCACCCCGACGGTCAGGTGCTCTATGTCGCCAGCGGGTCGGGCAGGGTTGGGAACGTCGACGGCAAATTCGTCGAGATTGCTGCCGGCGACGTGGTCTACACCCCGGCCGGTGAGAGCCATTGGCATGGGGCCACTCCGACGTCCTACTTGATGCACATTTCGATCACCACCGGTGGGGCAACCGTCTGGGAGCCGCGGGCGGTCACCGACGAGGAGTACAACGGCGGCGCCAGCTAGGGCAGGTCTCAGCAGTGTCGTTGCTCTCGCACCCGTTTGCAGGAGCTCGACCTCGATGAGACCTTCTGGTAGAGCCGCCGCCGACTTCATCCGATTAGGTCGTCGATGTGGCGGACAAAAATGCTGATCCCGTCGTACGGCCGACGGAGATATCCGGGACCTTCTGGGTCCGCCGAAAGCGAGAATCAGCCTATGAATCCGCTAAGCAACAAACTCCTCGTCGGCGCCTTGGTTTTCGTGCTATTCGCATGCAGTGATCGGCCGGTTGAGTACAGCTCAATCGACGAGATGAACGCCGCGCTATCGGAGGTCGGATACACGTGCTATGTGGACTCGAGCGGCCCAATTCCGGGCCTGCTCGGGCATGGCGGATGCGAATGGCCCCGCGAGTTGGACCGCGAGGGGGAATTCGGCTTCGTGAGCGTTGTGCTCTTTGACTCTGAGCTTGAGCGACTTCGCCACCTTGTTTTCAGCTTCGGCTTCTGTCTCGACATACCGGATGCCCCGTTGGAGCTTCCCTACGCGTACGGATCCGAATGGGCCGTCGATCCCGAAATGTGCGCGGTCCCGGCAGGCGGAATGGCTCAAATGGCCGAGGTATTGGGAGGAGAGACCAATGTCGCTGACCTCACCGCGTACGAGAGAGTCGCTCTCGATGGGATTTTGGAAGACCGGACGGCCGACGAGCTAAAGGAGTTTCTCGGCGAGTCTGGCTAAGTCGCTGAGTCCGGTACTCGTTACCGACGCTCGGTAACGATCGGCCGAGCATCCTCGAACAGGCCTGCAATCTCATTCCAAGATGGGAGCCGCGGGCGGTCAGCGATGAGGGGTACGCCGGCCTCTTAGATCACCCCGCGACGGCTGAGATCATCGATCTGCTCCGATGACATTCCGAGTTCGGTGAGGACTGCAATTGTGTTGGCGCCCAGCTCCGGAGGGGGTCGGCGAATCGAGTTCGGCGTCTTCGAGAATTGAAATGGCAGGCCGAGCCCTTTGGTCGAATCACCAGAGTCGAGTGGCATCTCGACGACCATCTGTCGGGAGACGGCCTGAGGACTGGCCAATGCCTCCGAGACCGAGTTGATGGGGCCCACGGGGACGCCGGCGGTCTCGAGGAGTTCGATCCATCGGGCGCGGGTCCCGGTGACGATCACCGCCGCGATCGCGCTGTCGAGAACGTCACGGTTTCGCACCCGGTCCTGATTGCGGATGAAGCGAGCATCATTCGCCCACTCCGGTCGACCCAGCGCCGCGGCAAATGCAGCAAACTGGTTGTCGTTTCCGACCCCGACGGCGACTTCGCCGTCGGAGGCCGAATACGTTCGATAGGGAACTATGTTCGGATGACTGTTGCCGTACCGACCTGCTTCCTCGCCGGAGACGAGATGGTTGGAGGCGACATTGATCAGCATCTGCAGACCGACGTCATGGAGGCTCACCTCGCAGTGCTGCCCTTGCCCCGTGCGAGCGCGACTTTGGAGGGCTCCGAGCACCGCGATCGCTGCCGTCAACCCGGCGCAGACGTCGACGATGGCAACGCCCAGCTTCATCGGCATTCCGGCGGCCTCGCCGGTGATGGCCATGAGTCCGGTTTCGGCCTGGAGGATGAAGTCATACCCGGGCTTGTCTGCCTTGGGACCGGTAGCGCCGTAGCCGGTGATCGAACACCGCACTACACCCGGTGCGTTGAGCTCGAACCACTCGTCGTCAAACCCCCAGCTCTCCATCGTCCCGAGCTTGAAGTTGTCGATCACGACGTCGGCGCCGACGATCAAGCGGCGGAGCAAATCGCGGCCTTCCTCGCTCTTGAGGTCGAGAGTGACGCTTCTCTTGTTGCGATTGACGGAGAGGTAGTAGGCCGAGAAGGGGCCGACGAAGGGAGGACCCCAACTCCGGGTGTCATCACCCTGTCCGGGTTGTTCGATCTTGATGACCTCGGCACCCATGTCACCGAGGGTCATCGTGCAGAGCGGGCCGGCCAACACCCGCGTCAGGTCGATGACGCGGATGCCTAGAAGCGGACCACCTTCGTACTCATGATTGGTCACCCCCCAAACATAGAAGAGCCTGCGAGAAGTTCACTTTGGTTGCTGCCGTGGGGTCAAGCCGTACCGTTCGATCAACTCGGGAGCCCAGTTGAGATCGAAGGTGAGGAAGTAACGGTCGGCGATGATGGCTAAGGTCACCTATACCAAGAAGGGACCGCGGCGTCCACGATCTACGCGGCGTTTTCAAGGCGATAGACGGCGATGGGAGATGCCCGGCCCCTGAGCTGAACGGGGCCCACTTCGGTGAATACGAAACTCGTCTCGCCAGCGTCCCCCACCACGTTTTCGGAGGCCAGGATCTCTCCTGCGGCGGCCAGTTCACAGAGCCTGGCCGCCACATTTACCGCCATCCCGAAGAAGTCGCCGCCCTCGGCTACCGGGGTACCCGTGTTGAGGCCGATTCGAACTGAAATCACATGGTCGGCCAGCTCGCGCTGCAGGGAGATCGAGAAGTGCAGCGCATCGGCAGGTGGGGTGAACGCCAACATGAAACCGTCACCGGTGTGTTTCACCTCTCGACCGCCGTGACGATTGAGGAGCGTGCGGACGAGGCGGTCGTGATCTCGGATGATCTGGAATGCCGCCTTGTCACCAAGCGTATCGAGGAGAGCGGTGGACCCGACCATATCGGTGAAGGCGAAGGTGCGGGTGGCGGACTCGAACCGACCGTCCTCGGGATCGCTGAATCGCCCCAATATTGCTGCCACTTCGGAGGGATTCACGGAGATAACCTGGTTGGCCAGTAGGCCATGGGCGACGCCGTGAACCTGGTTCACCGCCTCTGGATTGGGGGCCTCGACTAGACAGTTGGCGAGACTCCGCGGATAGTCGAGCCAATAGGTGAGGAAGCGCACGTTGTACGCGGCCTGCATAGCCAAGTCGTTCTCGTGGGCCTTGGCCAGGTCCTCGGAAGAGGCCCCGCGGGTGTCGTGCTGGTCCATGAAAAACGGCACTCGGGCAGCCTACGGTTACTGATCCTTCTGGGTGAGTGCCGGCGAACCAAAATCACGTCCAAGCCGAGAATCGATTGTCGTAGGCAAAGCAGCCCGAAACTCTGGGAGACCGATTCCTGCTTAGGGAGCTGGTCGTGATGAATCTCGATGGTCCGGGCACCAGATCCTCGACCAGCTTGTGGCGGCGAGCTATTCACCGGTGTCGCCTGACCCCGCAAGGCGCCTCACTTCTAGGTTCGGCCCTTCGCCTTCATCAGCCGCTTCTGCTCACGCACAACGAGCACGTCCTCCCAAACCGCCACGTCGGCAATCGAGGGCCAATCGGCGGCCACCTCTTCCCATCCCGGAGGTGCAGCTCCTAGCCGCTTGCCGAGGATGCCGACAAAGATTCGTGATTTGGCGTCGCCGAAGCCGGGCAGGGCTTTGAGTCGGGCAAGAAGCTCGGGACCGCTTGAGGCCGTGGTCCAAATCGCTTCGGCGTTGGCGTCGTAGAATCTCGCACGGTCCGGCAAACCTCTTGAGTGCGCTTGGCCATCGCGGCCGGATACCTGTGAATGACGGGAGGTCCGCGAAAGATCGCCACCAACTCCTCCTCGGGATACTCGGCTATGACGGCCGCATCGAGATCGCGCCCCATCCTCTGGGTGAGGAGGTAGGGGCCAAAGAAGGCCCGTTCCATCGGAAACTGCTGGTCGAGGAGCATGCCCAAGAGGAGGGCAAGGCCGTCCGGGGCGAGCAGCCGATTGGTGTTCTCATCGACAGTCCACGGCAGACTCTCGACTGAGCTCATTCCCGTCAACGGTAGCCCGGCTTCGTGCCGCCGAGAACCCTGACGGCTGCAGGTCTTGCCTAGACCTCGATTGTTTCGAAGCCGAGGGTGAGAGCCGCCTGTCGTTGGCGAAGGTCGAACGTGAGGAACCTCACTGGCCGAGGAAGACGCTCAGCGGCCGCCAGATGGATCGAGTCGAGGGTGCGGAGCCCCAATTCGCATCCGATCTCGGCGGCTCGTCCGAGACACACATCGTCCGCTGGCACCAGGGCCATTCTGGCTACGTCGTTCTCCAAGTACTCCGTGGCTTGCTTGAGTTCGTACGGTTCAAAGAGTCGGCAAAGAGCGATTCGGGCCTCGGCGACAGCGACGAGCGATGCGCACCACGCCGCCTCGCTCTCCATTGTGACGACCACCGCTTCCCGACCGGTTTCGTCCACGTAACGCTTGAGCAACGCCGAGGTGTCGATCGCCAGCATCAGCCGGAGCGGAGATCTTCGAGAATCTCGCCGCTCGTCACCCCGCCTCGAACAGGCAGGGGCTGCGGCTTCGGTGGGTGAGTGCCCAAGCGCGGTAGGCGCAGCAAGCCGGCTTCTGCCAGTTCCTCGAGCGATTCGGTTCGGCTTCCGCTGATCGGCCCTAGCTCAGCGACAGGAAGGCCGTTGCTGGTGATCAGAATTCGCTCGCCGCGCTGGGCTCGGCGGATCACCTCGCTCACTCGATTCCTCAATTCCCTGATGCCAATCCGATCCATCTCCAGAGACTGTAGCACATGTAGCCACGCGGCTCCGGAACTCGTGGCTTCGATCGGCCGCGGCCTCGCGCGCAACAGTGGCCGAACTCCTTTAGCCCGTTGCGACCGGTTGATAGCTCGGATCAGGAATCGGCTTTCCCCCTTGGCGGGCCGCGTCCAGCCACGCCTCCTTGGCAGTGAGGAGCTCGGTCAACGCTGTCAACGCCTCCTGAGGCGTTTCTCCGAACTCCTTCCAAGGACCCCACTGAACTTGGCGCCAAATCAACGTAAGCCGGATCACGATCCACACCGAGTTGAAACAGCCGAGGAGAGGAGATTCCTCGAGGGATGCCCGCCCGGAAAGCGAACGTGTCCGTTATCGGCGCGAACTACTGCTTCGGCAAGCAGGTTTGGACCGCACGAGACAGAGTACGAACGTCAAGTTAACTTGATCGTATGGATCCGGTGATCCTGGCTAGCGCACGGAACCACGGGATCGGAAAGACATGTTGCATGCTTATCGGAATCCAATTCGAGTGTTTTGATCGCGGCGACAGGTGATGCTCAGGGGGGAGACCGGGAGGGGCGCGTCCTCGAGATCGGAGTCGCCACAGACGACGGGATCGAGTTCTAAGTCCACGCCATGCCCGTTCGACCAAAGTTCTCGAGGTCACAATCGTGCCCCGATCAATCCAGGAGATTCTCGACCAGGCCGAGGAACTTGCGCGTCGCTTTGAGGAGTTCGACACGAGGCTGGAAGATGAGCGATCGGTGGAGGAGTATCTGCTCCGCCGGGCCGCGCTGAGTCGGCTTCGCAGCGAACGTCAAACTGCCGACGCCGTCATCGCAGAGCGGGCGGCGGGAATTTCCTGGAGAAAGATCGGGGAGATACTCGGGACGTCGGCCCAAGCTGCTCAGCAGCGCTACCGCGAGGTCGTAGAAGAGGCTTGAGCCATCTCGGCCGCTCAACCGCCTTGCAACACCGCTTGCTACGTCGCAAATGTTTTTGGCTTCATCGCACGTTGTTGCACGCCGGACTCGCGAAACTTGATTCTGGGCGTACTCTCGAGATCCGTTACGTTGAAGACTTGGTCGACTCAACATCTTCACCGAATAGCCGCCTGAACAAAGGTCTCCGCCGAATCGACGTAACACTGCCGGCGGTACTCGTCGCGGAACTGGATAGAAACGTCGGCGAACTCGAATACTTCGTCACCCGATCAGCCGTTATCGAGGTGGCGATTCGCCAGTTTCTCGACCGGGGCGGGGTTCGGTCAGCGGCCCCAGGCACCGTCTATCGCTAAGAACGGGCTTAGCGCCCGCACGCGGCACTTCTCGTGAAGAAGGTCGGTTCCGTGGATCCGACCGGCATCTCCATTTCGTCGATGCGCAGATGGGTCTCGCAATTTTGTGGGCCGCCGCGATGAGGTCGTGCTTGGCATGGCTTTGCCATTCGAGGCCGCAGCCGGACGTAGGTGGAGGTAGGTTTCCAAAATCTTGCGAGTAGACGACTTTCAGCCTTCTGTTGGCTGGCCGGGGACGCTGCTCACGATCTCCGGCGATGGCTTCGGCTCGGAGCTAGACGACAACGTAGTCGTGATCGGTGGCGTGCGGGCTCTCGTCGTGAATGCTTCGCCTGAGACTTTGACGGTTCTCGTGGGCGAGGGCACCGCGACCGGCTTGATCGAAGTCACGACCGGGGGAGCGACCGCGACGGCGAGCAGTCCTTTTGAGATCGCGGAGTGGCCTGACGTCGGCAAGTCGGCCACGCCCGGTGCCCCGGCGTTCTACTCCGGAACGCAGCACGCCAGTCCGAAGTTGCGGGCGCAGAATCAGCCGGTCCTGGTCATCCTGGCTCACGGTCTCGGCAATCCTCCACCGGGTCGGGGCCATCGTCCGCGTCGTTTTGCCATTGATGTTCCCCGGCATCGTCGCGGTGGTCGTGTTCGCCTTCACCCTCTCCGCCCACGAATTCATCTATGCGCTCTCGTTCAACAAATCATCGGCCGTGAAGACGATCGCCACCGGGGTGCCGACCGAGCTCGTGCGCGGTGACGTGTTCTTCTGGCAGTCGCTGCAGGCGGCGGTGATCTTCTTCGCGGTGCCGATTGCTCTCATCTTCAATGCCTTCCTCGACCGGTTCATCACCGGCTTCACGATGGGAGCGGTCAAGGGCTAGAGAGCTGGCCGCAAGTTCCGGCGCCGATAGTAAGGATCGTGCGGCTGTTCCTCCTCCGAGCGAGGTCTGGGAGTCATAGCGGAGGCGACCGGAGCGCCTCGGGCTCGCGAAACCTCGCTCTCACTCTCTGCCCGACATGCGATAGGTTCCGACCGAGTGAACGACCTGCCGACCCTTCTAATAGCCGCCTGTACAAAGGCCTCCGTCGTTCTGACGTGACTCTGCCGGCAGTCTTGGTCGCTGAGCTAGACCGAAATATTCTCGATCTCGGCTACTTCGTAAGCCGGTCGAGTGTCATCGAAGTAGCGATACGTCAGTTCCTCGACCGGGGCGGGGTTCGGGACAGCGCCCCGGGGGACCGTTTACCGATAAGGATCGGCGGCCGGGTCGCCACCCTCTTCGTGAAAGGGTCGATGAAGAATCAGCGAGCTCTTCAAAGGTCTGCCTCCGCCGACCAAACCTCGACCAACCGCGGCTCTACTTTTGCCTCTGCTCCGATCCGGTCAGAGAACACCGCCAGAATCTCATCCACACCGATGGCCGAACGGGAACGAATCGCGTGAAAGCCCGCGGTGTAAGCATCCTGGCCGAGCTGCTGGCACTCGGACCAGTCGGGACCGACAAGTCGTGAAGGTTCGATCCCGATCATTGCCAGCGTTGTCGGCGAAGTCAGATCAAGGACCCTGGACAGCTGCACCTGATACTTGTAAAGCTCACGCGGAAGCAGACCGCTCACCCCGATGACATGTTGCTCTCCAAGTCGTTTGAATTCGGCGACCGCGCAGGCGCGGGACGTGCACAGGTAGAGAACCGGGAAACTGTTCGCGGGGTTGAACCGACTGCCAATGATCCGAGCTCCTTCTCCGGCGAGGGGGTCATACCCGGGGCTTTGATGTCGATAGCCCGAACCTCGATAGACCGCGGGCTCAACCGAAGCGATACCTCCGGCCGGCCTGCTAACTGGTGACACCTTCGGCCAAAGCCAACACCGCCCCGATCACCCGCCGGTACTCGCCGCGTTGGACCAGATCGAGGGGCTTCTCGTATGCGAGTTGAGGATTGGGGCTTCGGATCCACAACCGCGCCGGTTCGTCTCTCAGGGTCCGGCGAAGGAGATCAACGACCGCCTTGAGTTCCAAGAGGCGCTCCTCATTCGCCCGGCGAGGAATCGATCCCTCTGACCATCGAGTCACGCTTCGAGCCGTCGCTCCCACTACTCGAGCGACGTCCGGCGAATCGACGATTTCCCCGTCGAGCAGGTCGTCCACTACTGCTGTGATGGTCGTCACCAAGTCTCCTCAGCTTGAGTTTGCGGCGTTGCAATGACCACTTTACTACGCACTAACGTCGGAGAAAAGACCGCTACATGGCCACAAAGCTCGCCCAGCTCTTATCGAGGGGCGGCCCCCAGGGCGCGAAACTCGAACCTGGAAAACCCCCTCGACCACATACATTTGACCCATGACCATCCGTCAGCCGCAGGATCCCCAAGTGATACGACGAATCAAAGTGTCCCTGCCGCCCCGCTTGCTCAATAAGCTCGACGCGGCAACCGCCGGCCGAAAGGTTCACGTCAGTAGGTCGCGGGTTATCGCCGTAGCTATTCGCCGCTTCCTCGATCAAGGTGGAGTCGAGGAGCTACCTCTGTATCCCGACTGGCCCTAAACCTGCCCTTGGGCAGGGGTTGCTCACAAGTCGTGAAAAGGGTCGAGAATCAGCTAGCTGGGACTGGTCGGTGGGTCGGTTTGGGGATTGGCTTTCCTGCCTCCTGTGCCGATTGAATCCACGCTTCCTTGGCGACGAGGACCTGTGTAAGCGCTTCCCCCGGCGTCTCGCCAAATGCTGAGCAATATGCCAAGTCAGGAATGTCGGCGATCCATCTTCGGTCTTCTTCGCTGTAGAAGACAATGATGTGGAAGTCGCTCATGTCTTGTTACCGATCTGCAGATTGTATCGAAGGACCAGGTCACGAAATTGCCTGACCTGAGACGGCTTCGCCTGTCCGGCTGCATCTTGCAGGTTGAGCGCCTCACTGAGATCGGGATGGCGGAGGATGTGATGGCTCCCGCTGCGGCGCGTCAATTCGAAGCCGAGCTTCATTGATAGTTCAGGACGTCCTTCGAATCGCAGATTGCTGACGTCGCCCGCCCTGATTCGTCGTAGCAGACGCTCCGGCCTCACGAGACGAACGTAACGCGTTTGACTTACGGTCGATAGCCACCTGATCATTGACCATGAGACACGCCCATCTCGTCCCCGGCTGGGTAGCGAATGCAACGCGAAACTCGGACCTCGAGCTTTGGCTCAGGTGAGGTACCTTGGCCTGATGTCCCTTTACCCTCCAGAACAGCGCATCCCACCGGGTCTACGCCGGTTAGAGATCCTCCTGCCAATCGAAATGGTGGTCGAGCTCGATGTCGGAATTGCGCAGAGCAGGACTTGGCTCAGTCGCTCGAAAGTGATCGCTTTCGCAGTTAGAGGGTTTATCGACGGCGGTGGGCTGACGACCCTCGTCTCGGCAACGGGCTGGCCCGGTCAACCAGAGCAGCCGAGCTCACCGAGTTGAAGCAAAAGGATCACAAGGTAAGAACCAGGCGCACCGTGTAGCCGGCCATGATCCCCCAGAAGAGTGAGGTGTAGCCGCGCTCACCGATGGAGCGGTTGATTCGTTTCCCCGTAATGGTGGCTACCAGCATCAGGGGGACCGCTGCCAGAGCGACCAGGAAGCTGTCGCCGCTGAGGAGGCCGGCCTCGGTGAAGACGGTGGCCTTGGTGGCGTCTCCGGCTAGGGAGGTCAGCGACGCGGCCCCGACGAAATGGGCACGGTCCAGCTCGAGCTGGCGGATGGCCATCCCCTTCAGCGGGCCCGAGGTCCCCGAGAACCCCGAGGTGGCGCCACTGCCCACGGCGAGCACCGGTCCACCGATGCGCCGGAGGCGGGCTAGGTCGAGACGCTCCGCGAGGAGGGCGATGACGAAGCTGACGATCACCGCCACGGTTACCACCCGCTCCGGAGCTGACACCAGGAGAAGGCCGCCCAGGGCGGCGCCCGCTGCTATGAGAACGATCACCACCAGCGCCTTGCGGAGGGGGAGGGTCTCCCGGTAGGCGAACACCTTTACCACGTTGTTCGCCGCCAGCAACAACGCCGCCAGGGCAACGCCCTCTTTGGTGCCGAGGACGAGGGCCAAGATCGGGACCAGCACCAACGAGCCCCCGAGTCCCGCCGATGCCGACACTGTGAAGGACACCGCCACTGCGATCAGGGTGACCACCATCACCCAGGGCTCCATGGCTCAGCTCACCTCGTCGGCCTTAGGCGTGGACCGCGGGCAGGCCGGCTTGGGCCATCATGGTGTTGAACTCGGCGAGTTCGGACGCCACCACCTGGTCGAAATTGGCCAGCTCCTCGTCGATCGCCCCGGTGTACTTTGCGGCCACCTCCAGCGCGCTCTTCGTCGGCCGGGCGTCAGCGGAGGCGAAGACGCTGATCACCGAGGCCAACTTCTGGCTGAGACGGGAAGGCTCGTTGAGGCCGAAAGTGTCTTTGTGCTCACCCGGCACCATGAGGCTGTCTTCGATCCTGTGGAGCTTTTCCTCGAGGTCGGTCACCGCGGCGCGGGCCTCCTCCTCGAGATCAGAGCGCTCCTGCCAATGGGCGAGCTGCTTCTTGAGCGACCTGATCCTGATCACCGCCTCGTGAAGGCGTGACATCTGGTCACGTATCTTCAAGACCGCCTTGAGCTGATCTTCCAGCTCGCTCTGGGAGGCCCCGGAGCGGGGATCGTTGCGCACCTCGAATCTCGCCGACAGCGTCCGGCTCTCTCCCTCGGGCTCGGTGAGGATGAGCCTTGCCTCATAGGTGCCGGGGACAACCAGCGGTCCCAGGCTGGCCGACGCGCTCAGCTTGTTGCCGAGGACCTTGGTAGCCCCCTCGTAGCGGAGGTCCCAGACAAAGCGGTTGATGCCGGGCTTGGCCGTGATCCATGGCCCGGAGTAGTAGGCCTTGTCGTCGTCTGACATCTGTTCCCTGCCGGGCGGCTCGGGCTCGAAGCGTCTCACCAGCTCGCCGTCGGCAACTACGAACTCCAGTGCCACCGGGAATCCCTCCGCCATGTCTTCGCCGAGGACGTAGGTGACGGACACTCCCCGCGGCTCCGACTCGCCGGCATCGAGATAGGTGCGGCGGACCTGGCCGGTCTCGTCGATTTCGGCGTGGAAGGTGGCTGCCTTGCCCAACGACACCCAGTAGTCCTTGCCTTCCGTCGTGATCCACTGGTCGAAGAGGCTGGGGAGGATCCGCCAGGCTCCCCTGGGCTTGAAGAGACGCGATCCATCCTGGGGATCGTCGATCAGTTCGTAGAGGGGGGTCAGGTCGTCGAGGATCCAGAAGGACCGCCCATGGGTGGCGAGGACGAGATCGGTCCCCTTGACGGTCAGGTCGTAGACCGGGGTCACTGGGAGGTTCGACTCCCAGCGATGCCAGCCGGCGCCGTCGTCGACCGAGACGTAAAGCCCGGTCTCGGTCCCCACGTACAGAAGGCCCTCTCGGGCCGGATCGGCGCGGATGACCCGGACGAACTCGTCATGCGGCAGCGCCTGGTCGCCTTGGCCGACGATGCTCTCCCAGGTCGTCCCGTAGTCGGTGCTGCGGTAGAGGTAGGGCGTGTTGTCGTCGAGTTTGTACCTGGTAGCCGCCAGGTAGACGGTGCCGGCCTCGTGGGGTGAGGGCTCCATCGTCCTTATGAAGGTCGATTCCGGCAGGTCGGGAGGGGTGACGTCTTCCCAGTTGGCCCCGCCGTCCCGGCTGATATGGACCAGGCCGTCGTCACTGCCCGCCCAGAGCACCCCCGGCTCGAGGGGGCACTCCCGCAGGGTGGCCACGGTGCAGTAATGCTCGGCGCCGCTGGTGTCCTTGGTAATCGGCCCCCCCGAGGCACCCATCTTCGCCGGGTCGGCGCGGCTGAGGTCGGGGCTAATCGGCTCCCAGGTATGGCCTTGGTCCTCACTGCGGAAGACCACGTTGCCCGCGGTGTAAAGCACGGAGGGGTTGTGAGGGGAGAACAGGATCGGATAGGTCCAGGGGAACCGGTAGTCGAGCTCGCCGGCCCCGATCCCCCCGTGCAGCTCGGGCCATACGTTGACCAGCCGGATCTGGCCGGTTTTGTGGTCGTAGCGCTGCAGCGATCCGCCGCCCCCCGGTGAGCTGCCCACCGCCCCGACGAAGACAATGTCGGGATCTTCGGGATGGACCGCCATGAACCCCGACTCGCCGGTGCCGGCCGCATAGCAGTCCGCCCAGACGATCGCCCCATCGTTGACCCCGCTGGGGACGGCAATGCTCGAGTTGTCCTGCTGGGTCCCGTAGACGTAGTAATAGGGCTCGCGGGAGTCGGTGGTCACGGTGTACATCTGTGCCGTCGGTTGGTTGTAGACGGTGCTCCACGACTCCCCGCCGTTGAACGAAACGTTGGCCCCGCCGTCGTTGCCCTGGATCATCCGCTGGTTGTCCCGGGGGTCGATCCACAAATCGTGGTTGTCGCCATGGGGCGTTGGGAGCTTGGTGAAGTTCTTTCCGGCATCGGTGGACTTCCACATCTCGAGGTTGTTCACATAGACCGTGTCGGCGTCCTGGGTGTCGGCAAAGACGTGCATGTAGTACCAGGGCCGGTAGCGGAGATCGGTCTTGTCATTGACCAGGTTCCAGGTCTCGCCGAAGTCCTCGGATCGATAGAGTCCCGGGCCCTCGGTGGCCTCGACGAGGGCCCACACCCTCCCCGCCTTCGCCGGTGAGGCGGTGATGCCTATCTTGCCCAGGGTGCCACCCTTCGGCAGACCCTTGTTGCGGGTGATGTCGATCCAGGTGTCGCCGCCATCGGTCGACTTCCAGATCCCGCAGTCGGGACCGCCGCTGCTCATCTCCCAGAAGTTCCGGTAGGCCTGCCAGATGGTGGCGTAGATCACCTCGGGGCTCTTTGGATCGAAGCTCACGTCGATCGCCCCGGCGCGGTCGCTCTTGTAGAGAACCTTGTTCCAGGTCTTGCCGCCGTCGGTGGTGGAGAACAAACCTCGGGACTCATTGGGGCCAAAGGCGTGGCCCAGGGCGGCGACGTAGACACGATCGGGGTTCTTGGGGTGGATGCGGATCTCACCGATGTGCCTGGTGTCGGCCAAACCGCAGTGAGTCCAAGTCCGGCCGCCGTCAGCGGAGCGGTAGACGCCGTCACCGTGAGACACGTCGAGACGGATACAGCTTTCCCCCATCCCGGCGAAGATGACGTTGGGGTCGGAGTCGGAGACCGCCAAGGCGCCGACCGAGCTGGTCCGGAGGAACCCGTCGCTCTGGTTCCTCCAGGTGGTGCCGGCGTCCTTGGTCTTCCAGATCCCGCCGGCGACGGCTCCGAAATAGAAGGTGGCTCGGTCCACCGGATCTCCGGCAACGGCGACACAACGCCCACCACGGGTGGGGCCGATGCAGCGAAACCTCATCTGCTTGAGCAGATCTTGGGCAAGCGGGGTGTCGAGCAGCGGCATCGCCCGGCGAGCGTAGTTATCGGCCGCGGGCCGTTGTCTGCGATTGTCTGGCGCAATCTCGGTAGCTGTGTCTGACCGGGCTGTTAGCTGGAACCTATTTGCTTAGCATCTTTCTGCTTCAGCGTCATGTACCTCAGCAAAGCGACCTGGGTCGGCAGCGACGACCCTGGCGGTGGCAGCGATGATCAATCCGATACGAAAGCGAGGTGCTGGCGGTGGTCGATCGGAAGTTCAACCGCGCCCTACACAGTTCAATGTCCTCAGTTGGAACGTGGGTTGAATGCTCCCACCGGTATCGACTTGCCGGCGGCCGCGGCTGGGATGACTACTTCGAATCCCCACCAATGCCAACCAGGCGGAGTGGTGGCGTGCTCGGCGATCGAGAAAGCGAACCGATCCCAGGCGATCCACCAGTCGAGCAGGATCACCTTGGCCTTACGACAGCTAGCAGCCATCGACTCCCACTCGGTCTCGTCGGTTGGTCGGTCGGCGGGGACCTCGCCCGTGCGGTTCGTGCAAAGTAGGAGGGCTTCGCCGGGCTTGGCGATCTGACAGATCAACTCGACAAAGCGTGCGAGCGGTTGGTTCCTGACATCAACCGGGAGGACGAACTGAAGTCGGTGCCGTCGATCAAAGGCGGCGATGAGATGGTCACCGGGTTGTGATCGCTGGGTGATTTCTGCCACAAGCGCTAGGGCATCTTCGGAGCTGGCAATTTTGAAGACATAGCGCATCCCTAGGGGAAGGTATGGCATTCGGCGACGGGAGGGAAGACGGTCGTCAAGTCGCGCCCTGACCCAGTCGACTTTCAAGCCTACAGGTTGCAAGCAATGCCTTCATTTTTCCTGGTCGGTGAGGGCCGCCACATCGGCTAGATCGAGAGGTCGACCTCGGGCGAGCTTCATGCGGATGAGATCGTCGAGGGAGACCACCGGCACGACGACCCGATCCAATTGCACGCGCAGCGCCCGCTCCCTGAGCTCGGCGTAGGGCGCACCACCTGGCACCTCGTGCATCACATCGAGGCCGCCGTGGGGAGTGCTGAATTGCCAGATCGTCGCCCGAGGCAACATTCGCGCGTCCACTTTGCGTCCTTCGTGCCCGGGGTTGAGAACCTGCGCTTCTAGGTCGGAAAGGGCGTCTGCCAAACGCCCCAGGTTTCCCGGATCGGGAGCCGGAATTATGTCGGCGTCGATCGTCGTGCGCACATGTCCATGGGTCTGCACCGCAAGGCCACCGATCAAGACGTAGTCCACTTCGTGCTCGGCCAGTGTGCGGAGGATGTTTTCGGCGTTGACCTCAGCCATCAGAGCGGGCTCGCCTTCCGGCTTCGCCGAGTTGGCTGGCCAGCCGGTTCCAGGAAAGGGCGAGGGCCAAGCGTTCAGCAGAGGAGCGGCCTGCCTGGGCTCGCCGATGAAGTGGGTCGTAATCCCTGATGAGAGCGGTACTTGCAAGACTTAGTTGCTCGCCCATCGCGTTGAGTAGGAGCTCAAGAGTTTCGACGCTGGGCGAGAGCTCGTCATGTTCGAGTCGGCTGATGGCCGGCTGTTTGGTGCCGGTTCGGAGAGCGAGGCGAGCCTGACTCAGCCCGTGACGCCGCCGAGTCGCACGAATCAGCTGCCCGGGAGTCATCGCCGAAGTATAACATATTCGGTATCACGACCAATCTTAAGGCGAGCAAGGCACCTCGTGCAACGCCGCCTTTACGGCGGGCGTTAACAGCGTCGCCGCCGGGCGGTGGCGTCAGAGCGGACACTAAGGGATGCCTCCCAGCGCTGGATGAGCCCTTCGATTCGCTCGATGAGATCGGCGACGATGGCGGCCGCGTCGATACAGATCCCTGCGAACCAGTCGATCCACGCCAGCTCGTCGCCGGAACGGAAGCGGTAGAGGCCGACCAAGTAATCGTCGGGACGACGGGCTATCACTGGGTGATGGGAGGGATCGCCTTATCCATCACTCCCCGGTGACGGAGAATCCAACTGACCAGGATCCGGCCAATCCGACCGTTCCCATCCCCGAAAGGATGGATGGTCTCAAATTGCGCGTGGCTGACGGCTGACTGCACGACCGCCGGAAGACGGTCCGGTTGACGAAGGTCACCAGGTCCTCAACAAGTCTGGGAACCATTTCCGGCGGGGGAGGAACGAAGGCGGCATCGAGCGGTGAAGTCCCGCCGATCCATCCTTGCTCGTTACGGAAACGGCCGATGTAGCGGTCGGGAAGCGGGGAAGAGGCCATGAGTCGCTCATGCCATTCACAGAGAAGGGTGGTCGACAGATCGGTCCGCCCCTCTCGAGGTCCGGGTGATCACGGTCTCCCCAGTGACGGTTTGATCGCTGGACCGGTGCGACGCTAGCCGCTTACTGTGAGCCAATCCCACCCAGGATTCACCCATTGAGGAAAGCAAGGACGGCCAGCACACGACGGTGATCATCTGGCGACTCTGGTAGCCGGAGCTTCAGAAATACCTGCTGGATGTGCGCCTCCACCGTCCGTTCGGCTATGAAAAGCCGGGTGGCAATCGCCTTGTTGGATCGGCCCTCCGCTACCAGCGACAGCACCTCCCGCTCTCTCTCGGTGAGCCCCGCCAGCGGATCATGACGGCGGCGGCGGCCCACCAGGAGCGACACAATCGTCGGATCGATGACGGTTTCGCCCTCCGATATGCGTCGGAGTGCGTCTACCAGGATGGCGCCGTCGAATACCCGCTCCTTGAGGAGATAGCCCATACCTTCGGGATAGTCCTCGATCAAGCGCATCGCAAAGCTGGGCTCAACATATTGCGATAGAACCAGAATTCCGATGTCGGGTTGTTCTGTTCTTATTCGTTGGGCCGCGACCAAGCCTTCATCTGAGTGGCTGGGCGGCATCCGAATATCCACCACCACGGCATCGGGTTTATCGAGGCGGACATGCCGTAACAGGACTTCGGCGTTCTCGGCCTCCGCGACGACCTCGATTCCCTCCTCGCTGAGCACGCGCACGATCCCCTCCCTCGTGAGCATGACGTCGTCCGCGACGACTACCCGCACGGCAGCTCCGCGCGTACCACCCCGGGATCGGCTACGAAT
>Ga0136613_10000592_pt1 | contig 16985 bp, 12 predicted proteins | sample AntDrymUQ2722106_2_FD_106649 | JGI IMG/M metagenome (GOLD analysis project Ga0136613, IMG submission 106649) | Polar desert sand microbial communities from Dry Valleys, Antarctica - metaG UQ272 (21.06) | ecosystem: Environmental > Terrestrial > Soil > Desert | place: Antarctica: Dry Valley... | reverse complement strand
GTACGACTGCGCCACCTCGCGCTCGGCGTTCAGCTCTGCCTGCGCATCGGCTCCGCCGCCGTGGGCCCGATATGCCTGCTGGAGACGGTCCGGTGCCGACAGGCCGGCCGGGGCGAGGAGCGTGAGCAGCTCCTCGCGTTCGTCGAGCCACGCTCGGGCGGCGGCGATCTGCCCCATGGACTCCTCGAAGCTCCACGCCGTCATCGCCCCCGCCACCGGGTCCGGTGCACCCCATCCGCCGGAAGCGGCGACGAGCTCGTCGAAGGCGGCGCGCGCAGCGGCTCTCGCGTCGAGGAGCGCGACATCGGCCTCGCCGAGCACACGCGCGCGGAAGATGTCGGTGACGTCGACACCGCCCACGGTCTCGAGGTGGTCGAGGAACGACCTCGTGGTCAGCGGTGCCGGCGGCGCGGAAGCGTTCTCGACGACCGGCGCCGGCGCGATATCGGCGGAGTGGTAGGGCCCCACCGAGTCCGCGGTACGGGCCAGCACCCGCCGCAGGGCGTCCACGCCGACCCGATCTCGCAGCTCGATGATCACCGCCCACGAGGCGGCGTAGCCGTAGGCCTCACCCGCGGCCCCGGCGTCCGCCGACCACGAGTCGAGCGGGAAGGCGGCATCGGCGCGCTCGACCGCGACCGCGGCCGGGTCGTACGGCAGCGCGACCTCGACGCGGTCGGCAATACGTCCCGCGACCTCGCTGGCCATCCCCTCGCGGATCCAGCGCGAGGCGACGAGCCCCTCGGCGAGCCAGACGTGAGCGAGCTGGTGGAGCGTGGTGAACGGCGGCTGGTCGTACGCGATCTCGATTCCCGCGGACGGGGCGCCGCCTCCCTCACCGAGGCCGGAGGCGTCCAGGGCGACGGCCTCCGTGATCAGGAGCTCCCCGACTCCGGGGTACGGGATCGCGATCTCCTCCTCGAGGAGTGGCAGCGCTCGTTCGACGAGCGCGAGGGTGCGTTCACCCCACGGCTCGTCGTCGGCAAAGGAACGAACGTGAAGGTCCGCGGTGCCCCCGCCGAGCGGCACCGACGATTCGAAGCTCGTGTACTCCGGCTCCGCGATCGCCGTGACCAGCGCCACCCACTGCGTGGGATCCGCGATCGGGCCGCTGACGAGCTGGCCTCCGGTCTCGCGAAGCGGGTCGCCGTCCACGTACACCTCGTACCCGGCCGGAAGCGTGACGTGCACCTCGCCCGACGTGCCGAAGCTCCACGCGGGAAAGACGACGAGTGAGGGGCGGATGCGCAGCAGCGCGGCCTCGGTGTCCGGGAGCGTGTAGGTGAGCTGGAACGCAACGCTCTCCTCGTAGCGCAGCTGCGCGCGGAGGTCGACGGTGGCGACGTTCGCACCCTCCTCCACGGCCGCCTCCACCGTGAGCCCTCCATCCGCGTCGGTCGCGGCCACCTCGGTCGCCTCATCGTGGATCGCGAGCTTGGCCTGGTCGAAGAAGCTCAGCTGGCCCTCGGGGTCGGGTGTCGTGTTCGTGAAGGTCACGTCGACCGTCACCGCGATCCGGCGTGACTCCGGCTCCACGTCGTACGCGGCGGTTGTCTCGAGGGTGTAGTGCTCGGTGGCGCGCGCGGACGCCAGCGGCCAGCCCGGAGCGGCCGTGACGGCCAGCGTCAGCGCGGCGAGCAGCACGACGCGCGGCCACGTCGATCGGCGAGCCATCACGTGCGCCCCAGCAGCCGGGACAGGATGCCGCGGCGACGCGCCCGGGGCACCGGCGGCTGCCACGCCGGCATGGCGCCCTCGACGTCCGCGCGGTAGGCGGCAATGAGCTCGGGGTTACGGCCCACGCGGCCCGCGGCGTCGGGCAGCACACCGCGATCGGCCACGGCGTGGGCGGTCTCCTCGAGCAGCCGGTCGGCCACCACCAGCAGGCGGACCAGTCCCCTGCCGAGCTCGTCCCGATCGAGCGCCGCGGCGGGAAGCTCGGTCATCAGCATGGGTCGATCGTCATCGGTCAGCGCGAACTTCACGTACGGATAGTCGAAATTGGCACGGAGCATCCGCGCGTACATGCGCTTGGGGATCTCCATCGCCTCGAGGCCATAGTATGCCCAGAGCGAGCAGCCGACCCCGGCGACCCACGCCACCGTGACCCGCAGGTCAAAGCGCCGGAGCCCGTCCAGGACGAGATCGCGGCTGAAGGCCGGGTCGACTGCGGATCCCGACGCACCCACCACCTCGAGGCCCATCTCGTCGATCCAGCGGTCGATCGGCGGCGCCTCGCCGTTCACTCTGCGTCGACTCCGCCGACCCCGGCGACCACCGTCTCCCCGGAGCGGATCCGGCGCCGCCGCGCGAAGTCGCGCTCGGTCGCACCGGGGTCGATTCGGCAATTCCGGCCAATCTCCACCCCTCGCGGCACGCGCGCGCGCTTACCGACCAGGGTGATCCCCGCGTAGAGACGCTCCGGCTCGTGGACGTTCGGCCGCAGGTCGTCGCCGACTCCCACCCGCGCGCCGGGGCCGATGCGGGCCTCCTTGTCGACGATGGCGCGATCTAGGACGGCACCCTCGCCCACGACAGCGTCGAACATCACGATCGAGTCACGCACGGTGGCGCCGGCGCCCACCCGCACCCCGGGCGACAGGATGCTGTGCTCGACGCTGCCCTCCACCACGCAGCCGTGGCTGACCATGGAGCGCAGGACGCTCGCATCCGAGCCGATGCGCGCCGGTGGCCGTTCCTCGCTCTTGGTGTAGATCAACCAGCCGCGATCATTGAGCTCGATGCCCGGCGACTCGCTCAGGAGGTCGAGGCTCGTGCGCCAGTAGCTCTCGACCGTCCCCACGTCCTGCCAGTAGCCGTCGAACCGGTACGCGTATACCCGCCGCCCCTCGGCCACCATGGCGGGAAGCACCTCGCGCCCGAAGTCGATGCGCTCCGGCCCGAGCACATCGCGCAGGAACGGCCACGAGAAGACGTACACGCCCATGCTCACGAGGTTCGAGGGCGGGTCCTTCGGCTTCTCGATGAACTCGGTGACGCGACCATCCGGCGCCACGTCGAGGATCCCGAACCGATGCGCCTCCTCGATGGGCACGGTGCGCACGGCGCACGTCACATCGGCTCCACTCTCGCGATGGAAGCCGATGAAGGGCCGATAGTCCATCTTGTAGACGTGGTCGCCGGCCAGGATGAGCACCAGGGAGGGTTCGCGGTCCTCGATGAACTCGAGGTTCTGGAGCACCGCGTCGGCGGTGCCGCGATACCAGTCCCGCGCGCGCCCGCGGCCGATGAACGGCTGGAGCAGCGTCACGCCGCCGTGGTTGCGGTCGAGGTCCCACGGCCGGCCGACGCCGATGTGGTCCATGAGCGAGCGCGGCGCGTACTGCGTGAGGATGCCGACGTCGGTCAGGCCGGAGTTCACCGTGTTGCTGAGCGCGAAGTCGATGATCCGGTACTTGCCGCCGAAGGGGACGCCGGGCTTGGCCCGGACCTGCGACAGGATGCTCAGCCGCTCGCCCTCCCCCCCGGCGAGGATGAGCGTCAGGACCGAGCTGGACACCGGGTCGCGCGCAGGGGGCGCCTATCCGGGTGGTGGTGGTGGTGGGACGCAACCCGGCGGGTTCCCACCCGGATTGCACAGGGGGGCGGGCGTCGGCGCGCCCGGCGGAGCCGGTGTCGCATTCGGGTCGGGCGTGGGCTCCGGCCCCGGAGTGGGCGCCACGCGCTCGCCGCACACGTCGGGCAGGCCGCCCTCGCCGTACAGCGGCGCGATGGCGTTCGTCACATTCGGATTGCTGGAGTCGTCCGGATCGCCGCGTCCGCTGGTCTGCCCGTTCACGACGCGGTCAGACCATCGGTCGGCGGCGATGATCCAGTTGTCGGGCCGGTTGGGCACAGCCTGCGCGACGTACAGCTCGAGGTCGAGGCAACCTCGATGCACGTTGTCGAACGCCGGCACGGTCCCCTCGAGGAATGGCACCGTGATCGTGCGGCCGCAGCTGCCCGTCGCGGCCAAGCCGCTCCACCGGCAGACTGCCGCGTTCACGATGCCATCGGGCTGCTCGATGCTGGTCTGCGGCACGGGCGTCTGGCCGTTCCAGTCCCACGGCTCGTTGAGCGCGACCGTCATGAACTCCTGCCACAGGTAGAGCGGGCCATCGGCGCTGAAGAGCCCGCCGCGGAACTGGTTGGACATCGCCTCCTGGTTGTTATTGCCCATCCACACGCCGGTCACCAGGCTGTCGGGCACGTAGCCGAAGCCGGACACGTCGCGGAAGTCGTTCGTGGTCCCGGTCTTGAAGCCTGCGGGGCGTCGGTCGCCGTCCAAGGTGAACAGGTTCGCTCGGTCGCCCCACAGCACGTTCCGCGCGGCGTCCGTGTTGCCCTCCAGGATCCAGTGCGGCAGGTACGCCTCCGCCGCCGTCATCGGGTTGGTGACCTCGGGGCCGTTGTCCGCCCGGGTGTAGATGATGCGGCCGTCCCGATCGCGGATCTCGATGATGGTGGTCGCCGGATGCAGCTCGCCGCGCTGCGCGAAGGTGCCGTACGCCTGGGTCATGTTCGTCAGGTTCACCGGCACCGATCCGAGCGCCAGGGTGAGCCCCGGATCTTGGCCCATGATGTACTCGGCGCTGGCGATGCCGAGCGACTCGGCGAAGTTGGCCGTGGTCTGAGCACCCGCCAGGTACTGCATCTGGACCGACGGGATGTTCAGCGAGTAGCGCAACGCGTCCATGGCCAGCACCGGGCCGTGCTCGCGCACGTCGGCGTTCGTGGGCCGGTACGAGCCCGCTGGGCCACCGACGCTGAACTCTGTGATGGCGTCGACGAACATCGTACTGACCATCGCCGACCGAGATTGGAAGGCCGATGCGTACGTGATCGGCTTGAAGGCCGATCCCGGCTGCCGCCTGGCCAGGGCCGCGATGTCATAGTTTCCCTGGAGCTGCGGCGTGTCGACGTCATAGTCGGCTGAGCCGATGTAGGCCACGATCTCCCCTGTGGACGAGTCGATCGAGACCATCGCGCCGTTGTTCACGTTGAATCCCACGAGGCTGGCAACGTGCTCCTGCACCAGCGCACGCGCCCTCTGCTGGAGCGGGAAGTCGAGAGTCGTGGTGATCCGATAGCCGCTGGTGCGCACCGCGAGCTCGGGGTTCGTGATCCCGGGCAGGGAGCCCAGGATGCGGATCGCCTCGTTCTGGACGCGGAAGCTGAAGTGCGGCTCGCGAAGGACGGACGCGTGCCGGTTCGGCCCCATCTCGATCCAGGTGGTGGCGGCGGCTTCTCGGTGCTCCGCACGCGTGATGTAGCCCTCTTCGAGCATCGCGCCGAGGGCGAGGTTCCGCTCGGCAATCGCCTCGGCCGCGGCCTCCTCCGTGCCCGGCTCGCCGTTCTCGTTCTGGTACGGGTCGAGCACCGATGGGCGCTGTGGCAGCGCGGCCAGGAAGGCTGCCTGCGCCACGGTCATCTGCGACAGGTCGGTGAGGCCGAAGTAGTTCGCCGCGGCGGCCTTGATGCCGTACGAGCCGTTGCCGTAGTAGATGAGGTTGAGGTACGTCTCGAGGATGAGCTCCTTGCCGGCGCGGCCGGGATAGGCGGCGGTCACCTGCATGGCGAGGATGTTCTCCCGGATCTTGTCCTCGATCTCGGTCGACTGGTTCGGGGCGGGGGGCTCGCAGACGTCCGCGGACTCGACCTCCGCCTCGGCCGCCGGAGCATCGGGGTCGACGGCGGCAACGCTCGGTGCAGGGCTGGCCCCCTCGGCCACCTGGGTGGACTCACCCTCCTCCTGGAGGACCCGCGCGTAGTCGATGACCTGCTGGGTGATGGTGGAGGCGCCCTCCACGATCTCGCCGGCCTCGAGGTTCGCAAGGGCCGCGCGCACGACGCCCTGGAAGTCGACGCCGTTGTTCTCCCAGAACGTGCGGTCCTCGCTGGCGACGGTCGCCTCCCAGATGATCTCGGGCAGCTCGTCGAAGGCAACCGCCTCGCGGTTCTGGCACTCGAATCGGGCGAGCAGCACGCTGCCGGTGCGGTCGTACACGTACGTCGACTGCGGGGGCACGATGTCGTCGAGGACGTTCGGGTCAGGCAGGTCCGACGCGAAGTAGGTGTACGCGGCGAGCATGCCGCCGGCGGTGCCCACCACCGAGCCCACGAAGGTCATGGCGAAGACGCCGAGCGTGACGAGGAGCAGCGTCGCGACCCCACGGCGCCGCGATCCGCGCCGCGCCGTGCGGCGCGTCATCATGAGGTGACGGCGTCGCCGCTGGATTGCCGGATGCATTCGTTGAAGGGTACCAGCCGCTCAGCGGAGCCGCTCAGCGGAGCCGCTCAGCGGAGCCGCTCGGCGACGGGCAGGCGCCAGCCGCTCAGCGGACCGCGCCGAGCAGCTGCTCGTGGACGAGCAGGGCGACCACCGTCCCGGCCACCAGGAACGGGCCGAACGGAATGTAGCTGCGCATCCCCACCCGACGCCGCGCCAGGAGCAGCAGCCCGACGGCCGATGCACCGAAGGCTGCGGCGAACACCGCGGTGAAGACGGCCGGGAAGCCGAGCATGAAGCCGATGGGCGCGACGAGCAGAAGGTCTCCGCGCGCCAGACCCCCACGGACGACGACGGCCAGCAGCCCCAGCAGCGCGACGGCCGAGACGCCGCCGACGATGGCCGAGAGGGGCGACACGGCCGGGTTGAAGGGGATGAACAGGGCGGCGAGCACGATGAGTGGGTCGAGCAGGAGGTGCGGCAGGCGATGCTGCTCGAGGTCGGTCGCGACGAGCAGCACCATCAGGCCGAGGAGGCCGAGGTAGACCGCAGTGGCCCACCACGGAAGCTCCGACCGAATGGCCACGGCCGCCGCGGCAGCCGCGCTCGTGATGCCCAGCAGCAAGGTTCGTATGCCCGGACCACGGCCCTTCGCCCCCCGTGCCGGCCACACGCTGGCAAGGCGCTCGGCCGCGGCCCCGCCCACGGCGAAGAGTGCTCCGATCGCGAGGACGGCTGGGACCGACAAATGCCCTCCGGGTGTGTGCTCGAGCACGCGATGGTGCGCGCCGGCACCGCCCATCGTAGGGTCGGCCGCGCCGGCGACCCATAGCCCGATGGTCCCTGCGCCAGCAGAGCTGGCACGCGGCCTGCCACCACGCTGCGTTGAGCCGGCGTGACCCGTCGGCCGCATAAGTCGGGAGGAACTGTTCTCATGGACAGCGATCGCGTTGAGGGCCCCCTGAAGGAGGCCGGTGGCAAGGTCAAGGAAGAGTGGGGAGATCTCACCGACGACAAGTCGACCGAGGTCGAGGGCAAGAAGGACCAGGTCGAAGGCAAGGTCCAAAACGAGTGGGGCGAGGCAAAGGACCGCGTCGACGACAACCGCTGACGATCACCTGCTGCGGGGGTTCCGTCCTTCGGGGACGGGACCCCCGTCGTTGACTCAGCCGCTGGCGTAGTCGAGCGCCAGCCTCACGAGCGCCGCGACTCCGGCACCGGTCGCGCCCTTGGGGGCGTACGGCTTCTCCGTTCCGAGGTAGGCCGCCCCGGCAATGTCCACGTGCACCCACGGGACGGTGACGAACTCCGAGAGGAAGACCGCGCTCTTGATGAGCGATCCGTCGCGGCTGCCGGAGTTCACGATGTCGGCGTGGGGCGTGTCGTAGGCCGCGCGGTACTCCGCCACCAGCGGCATCTCCCAGAACCACTCTCCCGCGGCCTCGGCGGCGGCGCGGACCTCTTCGCCCCACTCGCGTGGCCGCGCGAAGTACGCGGCGACCTGGTCGCCGAATGCCATCGACGCGGCGCCGGTGAGCGTCGCCACGTCCACGATGTGCGTGGCGCCCTGCCGCTCGGCCCACGTCATCGCATCCGCTAGGATCAGCCGGCCCTCCGCATCGGTGTTCGTGACCTCGACGGTCAGGCCGTTCATGGCCGTCACCACGTCGCCGGGCCGCTGCGCGTTGCCGCCGGGCATGTTCTCGACCATCGGCGCCACCGCCATGAGCGGCGTCTGCGGGGCGATCCGCGCCACCGTGCGCGCGGCGGCCACCACCGCCGCTGCGCCCGACTTGTCGTGCTTCATGTCGCCCATGCTCTCGGCGGGCTTGATGCTGATACCGCCCGAGTCGAAGCAGACGCCCTTGCCGACGATCGCGAGCCGACGATCGCCGCCGTTCTCCCAGCCCGGCAGCTTGATGGCCACCAGGCGGGGCGGATGCGCCGATCCCTGGCCGACGCCGAGCAGAAGGCCCATGCCCAGAGCCTCCATGTCCTTCGGCTCGAGGACCTCCACCGTGCACCCGTCCGCGGTGAGCTCGCGCGCCACCTCGCCCATCCGCTCGGGCGTGAGGTCGTTGGCCGCCCGGTTGGCGAGGTCGCGCCCGAACGCCACGCCCTCACCGATGACGCTCCCGCGGTGGAGTGCGTCGCGGCTGGCCGCGCCGAGGCAGACGACCTCCTCGACCGAGCGCCGCATGGCGTCGGTGTCGCGCGCCCGCCCGTAGATCGCAGTCGGCCGGTACGTGCCGGCGATCGCCCCGGACGCGGCCGCGGTCCACTCGTCCTCCCCCTCTTCGTCGCGAAGCCAGAGCGCCAACGTCCGCGCGCCCAGGCCGTTGAGTCGCCGGGTGGCCGCGGCGGCCAGCCGCCGGGCGCGCCAGGCGCCGCGGCCGCGCGTGGCGCCGTTGATGAGGAGCAGCCGGCCCGCCGGCAGGTCGCCCGCGTCGACGAGCGCCACGGCATGCTCGATCGCGTTGAACTCCCCCCAGTCGATCGCCGCTCGAATGGCACCTCCCGACGCGGCGTCGAGCTCGCCGAGATCCCCGGTCAGGTCGGCGTCGTCCTTGTAGATCGGCACGGCGAGGACATCGGCCTGGATCTCGGCGGGCAGGGTGGACTCGGCGCGGAAGCGCATGTGATCGGCTCCTTACGTCAGCGGTCGGAACGGCGGTCGAGTATAGGTTGCGTCAGGGGCAGTCGGCGATCCGGGCGGAGTACATCGAGAACGCCGAGCCGCGGCCGACCTCGCTGCCCGCCCGCGGCTCCTGGTCGATGATTCCCTCGGGCTGAGACTCGTCGTGATTGCAGTAGACGGTCCAGTTGAGGCCCGCCGCCTGCGCAGCCCTGATCGCGTCCTGCGTGGGCATGTTCACCGTGTCGGGCACGATCACCAGCCCCGAGTTCGGGGTGGCTGCGGCTGACTCCGAGGCGCCGGCGCTCGGCGCCGCTCCCCCCTGGGCGTCGCGGATGAGCATGACGGCGAGGACCACCACCGCGCCCGCGGCGGCGAGGATTGCGAGGGTGCCGATGAGGCTCCAGATGCTGCCGCGCCCGGTGCGCGCGGCGCTCGGTGAAGGCTGCGGCGAGCGTGGCGCGGCTGGCCGTCGCGGCACGGGCTGCGCGGGCGGCGGAACGTAGCCACCTCGCGGCGGCGCGGGCGGGGTCGCAACCGGATGGATGACGGTGGTGTCGTCCCGGCGCGTCGACGTCGGCGCCGGCTCCTCGACGACCGATGCGAGCGCCCGGCTCATGGCATCGGCGCTGTGGAAGCGGTTGGCCGGATCCAGACGCAGGCCCTGGAGGATCGCCTCGTCGAGCCTGCCGGGCACATCGGCGACGATGGTCGAGGGCGGCCGCACCCCGCCGAGCTGCGCCGCGCTCACCTGGTCCGGCGTCTCGCCCGCGAATGGCACTCGGCCCGAGAGCGCCTCGTAGAGCACGACGGCCAGGCTGAACAGGTCGCTCGCCGGCCCGAGCGCTCGGCCGTGGAGGTGCTCGGGCGACATGAAATGAAGCGACCCGATGCTCGTTTCCCCCTCGATCGCCTCGTGCGGCGAGCGGGCGATGCCGAAGTCGATGAGCTTGGCGGGTCCCGGTCCGAGCATGATGTTCGCGGGCTTCACGTCGCAATGCACCAGGCCGCGCTCGTGGACCACGCGCAGGCCCGCGAGGAGCTCCTGGCCCATGCGCAGCACCTCCTCGCGCGCCAGCCGCCCGCCCCGTGCCGCAAGCTCCTGCCGGAGCGAGCGGTGGTTGTCCAGGAGCTCCATGACGATGAAATGCGCGGTGCCGTCGCTCCCCGAGTCGTACACGTGGACGAGGCTGGGGTGCGACAGCGAGGCGGCCGCCCGAGCCTCGGCCAGAAAGCGGGCGGTGAATTCGGGATCGTCGGCGTACGGCGGAGCGAGGATCTTCACGGCCACGTCGCGCTCGAGCCGATCGTCGCGGGCGCGGTAGACGCGGGCCATGCCGCCGCGCGCCAGCAGCCCGTCGATGCGGTACCGGTCGGCGAGGACGCGACCGATCATCGGGTCCGGCTCGGCGGGAGCGTCGCCCGGCAGCGGCCGAGGAAGGTCGCTCACCGGCGCGGCTCCTGCGAGGCGATGGTGGCCCGCAGCTGCTCCAGGCCCGCGCTGGCCTCCCCGATGCGCGACATGGCCGCTCCGGTCGCGGCCGTGGCCCGTTCGGCGATGGCGATGCGTAACGCGCGGTCCGCGGTGGGCGCGTCCTCCGCGACGGCCGCGAAGTCCGCGGCGGCGGAGGCCATCGCCGTGGAGTCGCCGGCTGCGGAAGCGTCGATGAGGCTCGTCACGGCGGTGATCATCGCATCCGTCGTTCCAAGCCAGACGATGAACGCGTCCCCACCTCCTGCGGGCACCGTGACGGCGTCGAAGCTCGTGCGCGCCGCGTCGACCTCTCGTCGCGCCTCGGCGTGCCGCTCGGCGACGAGCGCCGCCAGCGCCCGGTCGGTCCGATCGAGCACCTCGGCCACGCGGTGCCGCAGCTCGGCCACCGCCTCGGCCTGCGGCGCGGCCGCTCGCAGCGTGTCCGCGATCTCCTCCAGCTCGGCCGGACCGACCACGGGCGGAAAGGCGAGCGCGTCGGGGTCGCGGGCCCGGCGCGCCCCGTCGAGCGCGGCCAGCGCCCGATCAGCAGATTCGGCCTCACCCGTCGCCCCCTCCAGCATCTCCGCGGCGGCCTCGAGGCGGGCGCCGGGCGACTCGTCGCCCTGGACGACGAGCGCGGAGCCGTTCCGCGCCGCCTCGAGCGCCGGCGAGAACGCGGAGATCAGGGCATCCAGCGCGTCGAGCGCCGCGATCGATCGCTCCCCGACAAGCTCGTCCGCGCGCAGCGACTCCTCCGGATCGGCTGCGCCACCCCCGAGGAGCGCAGCCACGAGGATCGCGGAAGCGAGGCCGGAGGCGAGCGGGCCGCTGCCTATCATGCGCCAATGACTCTCGCCGATGAGCTCCGGGCGCTGCCCAAGGCGGAGCTCCACCAGCACCTCGACGGCGCGCTGCGCCCCGAGACGGCGGTCGAGCTGGCAGCGTCGGTCGGGATGCCGCTGACCCTCGACGAGGCGCGGCGCCGCATGGTCGGGCCGAAACGCTGCCGCAACCAGGCGGAGCTTCTCGCGTACTTCGACCTGCCGCTGGCGCTCCTCCAGACCGCCGAGTCGCTGGAGCGCGCCGCGGCGGAGCTCGTGGAGGACATGGCGCGGGACGGCGTGCGGTACGCCGAGGTTCGCTGGGCCCCGCGCCTCCATCTCGAGCGTGGGCTGTCGGTCACCGCGGTGATTTCGGCGGTGGCGTCGGGGATCGCGAGGGCCTCGTCGAAACCGGCACGGCAGCTCCCGGTTGTCGGGCTGATCGTGACGGCCATCCGCTCGCACCCGCCGGCCGCCAACGTCGAGCTCGCGCACACCGCCGTCGAGTTCGGCTGGCCGGTGATCGGCTTCGATCTCGCGGGCCCCGAAGCCGATTGGCCGGCGCCACCCCACGCTGCGGCGTTCAACGCGGCGCGCGGGGGAGGGCTGGGTCTCACGGCGCATGCCGGGGAGGTCCCCGGACTCGGGCGGATCCGAGAGGTGCTGGCATTCGGGCTCACGCGCATCGCGCACGGGGTGACCGCCGCCGGCGACCCGGCGATCATGGCGCTCCTGCGCCAGCGGGGCGTGACGCTCGATATGTGCCCGACCTCGAATGTCCAGGCAGGCATCGTCCGGTCCCTGGGCAGGCACCCGCTGGCGGCACTCCATCGGGCAGGGGTGAGCGTGACGATCTCGACCGATGATCGAACGGTTTCGGCAACGACGCTCTCCGCGGAGCTGGCACGGACGGCCGAGGCGCTCCACCTCAGCGACGACGAGCTGGCCACCATCGCGCTCAACTCGTTCAAGCGCACCTTCGCCCCCGCGGCCGTCATCCGGCCGCTGTCCGCCGCCGCCACCCGGAGCTGGAAGGCCTGGCAGGCGGCACGCCTCACGGGCTGACCCGTGCTTCCAGCAGGCCGCGCACGGCAGGCGGATCCGCGGCGATGGCCTCGGGCCGCTCGTCACCATCGAGGCGCTGCGCGACGGCCTCGGTGGTCACGCCGGTGAGCACGAGGATCGCGGCGATGCCCGCCCGGTGGGCGCCCACCACGTCCGCCTCCGGGTTGTCGCCCACGACCACCGCGTTCGCCGCGGAGACGCCGCTCGCGTCCAGGATCGCCTGAAACATCGCCGGGGCAGGCTTTCCGATCACCTCGGGCGTCACGCCGGTCGCGATTGCGAGCGCGGCCACGATGGAACCGGCGCCGGGCAGGAAGCCGGCCGCGGTCGGATAGCGCGTATCCGCGTTCGTGGCGATGAGCCTGGCACCGCCTACCACGGCCGTCATGGCCACCGCGAGGCGCGCGTAGTCGAGCTGCGGATCGAGGCCGACGACGACCGCGTCGTACGCGCGGTCGAGCGCGCCGCCCAGGTAGCCGTCGGGCGCGGCGGAGCCGGCCATGACGACGTGGAGCCCGGCCGCGGCGAGCTCGAGCTCCATTCCCGCACCACCCACCACCAGCACCGACCGGACGTCGGGAGCGTGGAGCGCGAGGTGCGCCACGGTGGCGGTCGTGGAGGTGACGATCTCATCGGCGTCCGCCCGAATGCCCATCGCGGCCAGGCGCTCCACGTACGCGGCGCGCGCCACCATCGAGTTGTTCGTCGCGAATCGGACGAGGATGCCCTGCGCGTGGAGCCATTCCACAAGGTCGGCGGCGCCGGCGATCGGCTCGGTGCCCCGGTAGACGACGCCGTCGAGGTCGAGGATGACGAGGCGGACGGCGGAGGGAAGACTGCCCATCTGCGGCCGATGATAGGCCGGTACGAGAGTATTGAGCGCGCAGGCGGCGGCGAGTATGATGCTGCGGATTCTGCGCCAGGTGCCCGTGGCCCGGAGCGCATCGGAGGCGCCGCGTATCTCGCGGCTGAAAGCGCACCCCGAGTGGTGTGGAGGAAACAAATGCGGAAGCACCACAGCTCCCTGCTTGCCATTGGGACGGTCCTGATTCTCATCCTGGCGGCATGCACCGGTGGCGGAGCGAGTCCGTCCGGCGCGGCGAGCGAGCCGGCGTCGACGGCCGCGACCGATGCCGCCTCTGCGAGCGCATCGGCCACAGAGGGCGAGGCCACCGGCTACTGCCGCCCGATCGGCGACGCGAGCGCGCCGGAGTCACAGGCGCCGGAGATGGCGGAGCCCGGGAGCAGCGAGCTCAAGGTCGGCGTCGTCACGGACGTCGGTACGCTCGACGACCGCAACTTCAACCAGTTCAGCTGGGAGGGAGCGCTGCTCGGGGCAGAGATGATTGGCGCGCCCGAGCCTGAGAGCATCATCACGACCGAGTCGAGCGAGTACGAGGGCAACATCCAGACCTTCGTCGACGAGTCATACGACGTCGTGGTCACCGTGGGCTTCGCGCTCGGTGAAGCGACTCTCGCCGCCGCCGAAGCGAATCCGGATGTTCACTTCGTGGGCGTGGACCAGTTCCAGGGCAACGATCCCATGGACAACTACGAGAGCCTCATCTTCAACGAGGCCCAGGCGGGATACCTGGCCGGCATCGTTGCGGCCAGCATCAGCAAGAACGATGAGATCGCCGCGATCGGCGGCTCAGGCACCATCCCGCCCGTCGTCAACTACATGCGCGGCTACGAGAACGGCGCGATGAGCGTCAATCCCGATATCACCGTGCATCTCAAGTACATCAGCGACGACCTCGCGGCTGCGTTCAACGACCCCGCCGGTGGCAAGACCTTCGGCGACCAGTTCCTGCAGCAGAACGAGAACGTCGACGTCCTGTTCCAGGTCGCTGGCAAGACCGGTAATGGCCTGCTGCAGTCCGTCCAGGAAGCGGACATCTACGGGATTGGCGTCGACGTCGACCAGTGGTTCTCCACTCCTGACAGCGCGGAGTGCATCGTCACCAGCGCCGAGAAGAAGCTGACCAAGGCTGTCTCCGATGCGATCGTCGCGGTCGGGGATGAGGCGCCTCGCAGCAGCAACGTCTTCTACGGTGCCGACAACGACGGAATCGGCCTCGCGCCGTTCTATCAGTTCGAGGATCTCATCAGCTCGGAGACGCAGGGTCTCATCGACGATGCGTTCGAGCAGATGGCGGCGGGCGACCTGGATCCGTGCGAGCCCTCCGGCCTCTGCTTCGCGGGTGAGCCGGACACCGGAAACTGACCGGCTCACTCTGAGCTGAGCGAAATCGAGCGGGCCGATCAGCGTGATCGGCCCGCTCGGCATTTGATCCCCGACGGAAGACATGCCTGACGCGGTAGCGACGCCGACGCAGCAGTCCTCGGGCGACGACCCGGAGAGGGGCGCCGTCGTGCTCGAGATGCGCGGCATCAGCAAGCGCTATCCAGGGGTGGTGGCCAACGATGGCATAGATCTCGAGGTGCGCGCGGGCGAGATCCACGCGCTCCTTGGCGAGAACGGCGCCGGGAAGTCGACCCTCATGAACATCCTCTACGGGCTCGCCGTGCCCGACGAGGGGGAGATCCTACTCGACGGGACGCCGGTGGAGATCGACGGCCCCAACGACGCCATCCGTCGCGGGATCAGCATGGTGCACCAGCACTTCATGCTCGTGCCGGTCCTGAGCGTGGCGGAGAACATCCTGCTCGGCGATGAGCCGATGGCGAACCCAATCCTCCTCGACCGCAAGTCGGCCTCCCGCCGGATCAGGGAGCTGGGAGCCTCCTTCGGCTGGGAGCTGGACCCGGCGACCACGGTCGGCTCGCTCTCGGTCGGCTGGCAGCAACGCGTTGAGATCCTCAAGGCGCTCTACCGCAAGGCGCGCGTGCTGGTGCTCGACGAGCCCACTGCCAGCCTGACTCCCCAGGAGACTCGCGAGATCTTCGAGGTGCTCCGCCGCCTCCGCTCCGAGGGCTACGCGATCATCTTCATCAGCCACAAGCTGTACGAGGTGCTCGAGGTCGCGGATCGCATCACGGTCATTCGCCGCGGCCGGGTGGTCGGTTCCCGAGTGCCATCCGAGACGAATGAGGACGACCTCGCGGAACTGATGGTGGGCCGCGAGGTGCAGCTCACGGTGGATCGCGGCGAGAGCCACCCCGGCGAGCCGCTCCTCACCGTCAGCGGACTCCGCGTGCAGGACGATCGCGGGCGCGACGTCGTCCACGACGTCGGCTTCGACGTGCGCGCCGGAGAAATCTTCGGGATGGCCGGCGTAGCGGGCAACGGCCAGGACGAACTGGTGGAGAGCCTGCTCGGCCTCCGATCCGTCTCCGCCGGCACCGTCACCCTGGACGGGCGCCGGGTGACCGGAGCCAGCCCTCGGCGGCTGCACCAGCTCGGCGTCGGGTTCGTCCCGGCCGACCGGCATCGGTATGGAGTCGTCCTGAGCTTCCCACTCACCGACAACCTGTGCCTCAACGACTACTACCACGCTCCCTACGCCCGCGGCATGGTGCGCGACCAGGACGCCATCGGACGCTATGCGAATGACCTGATCGGCCAGTACGACGTCCGAACGCCATCCGCGGCCGTCACTGCGGGGGCGCTCTCGGGCGGCAACCAGCAGAAGGTCGTCGTGGCGCGTGAGTTCGACGGCGAGCTGCGCCTGCTGGTGCTCGACCAGCCGACGCGCGGCCTCGACGTCGGCAGCATCGAGTTCATCCATCGGCAGGCCATCGCGAAGCGCGACGCCGGCGTTGCCATCCTGCTCGTCTCGGCCGAGCTGGACGAGGTGCTCGAGCTCTCCGACCGGATCGGCGTCATGTATCGCGGGCGAATCGTGCAGGTGCTCGACGCGCGGCTCACGAATCGCGAGGAGGTCGGCCTGTTGATGGCCACCGGAGGCCGCGAGCCCGAGGCGGCCCGGGAGGCGGCGTCATGAGCGAGGGTCCGGTGACCACCGAGACGCTGCGCAAGGAGCACCCGCCGCAGGCATCCGCCCCTGAAGGCGCTTCCCGGCGGCTCCCGCCCTTGCGGAGGGCGTTCCGCACGCTGCTTCTGCCCGCGGGTGCCATCGTCCTCGCTCTCCTCGTGGGCGCCGCGATCATGATCGTCTCGAGCCCACTCGTCGACGGTGACATCAACCCGATGCTGCCGCTCACGGCGTACTCCGCACTCGTCGCCGGTTCGCTCGGGTCGTTCAACGCGATCGTCAACACGCTCGTTCAGGCAACCCCACTGATCCTGGCGGGTCTCGCCGTTGGCATCGGCTTCAAGGCGGGGCTGTTCAACATCGGTGCGCAGGGGCAGTTCCTGATGGGGGCGCTGGCCGCGGCGGCCGTCGGCATCGCGACGGCCGGGTTGCCGCCGATCCTGGCGATTCCGCTCTCCGTGCTGGCCGGGGTTTTCGCCGGCATGGCCTACGGCTTCGTTCCGGGGTTCCTCAAGGCATTCACCGGTGCCCACGAGGTGGTCACGACCATCATGTTGAATTACGTGGCGATCCAGATCGTCGCGTACGTCGCCTCCGGGCCGTTGCGTGGCGAGAACGCCTCGTTCGCTCGGACCGAGACGATCACCACGGCCGCGCTGCCGGTCATCGCCGGACGTGAAGGGCACATCGGCATCTTCTTCGCCGCGATCGCAGTGCCGATCATCGCCTGGCTGCTCTTCCGAAGCACGCTCGGCTTCGAGATCCGGACCGTCGGGGCCAACCCGGATGCGGCGCGCTATGCGGGCATGCGCCCGCGGGCGCTGATCATCCTCACCATGTCGATTGCGGGGCTGCTGGCAGG
>Ga0136613_10000591_pt1 | contig 16988 bp, 16 predicted proteins | sample AntDrymUQ2722106_2_FD_106649 | JGI IMG/M metagenome (GOLD analysis project Ga0136613, IMG submission 106649) | Polar desert sand microbial communities from Dry Valleys, Antarctica - metaG UQ272 (21.06) | ecosystem: Environmental > Terrestrial > Soil > Desert | place: Antarctica: Dry Valley... | reverse complement strand
ATCGGTCGCGTCGAAGAAGACGATGTGGGTGACCTCGTGCACCATGGCGACCTCGAGGTAGTCCGGCGAGCCGCCCCCGAGCCACATGAAGATCGTTCGCAGCTCCGGGAACGCCGCCGCGCCGGTCCACTCCCGAGCCCCCGGTCCGAGCGCCCCGAAGAACTCCTCCTGGGTGTCGTACACGAAGACGTCGACCGGGCCGGCGAGCTCGGTGCCGAGGAGATCCTCGGCGCGCTCGACGCCGACCGCCGTGAGCTCCCCGAAGCGGCGCGCCTGCGCCTCGGCGTCGCCGTACCAGTGGACGGTCGCCTCGCCGAGCTGTGCCTGCTGCCAGTCCAGGCCGTCGCGGTCGTCCTCGTAGCGGATCGTCCCTTCCGCACCGAGCACCGCCTCGTCGCCCACGATGGCGCGCCACTGATAGGTCACCAGCGTGTTCGGGGTCACGTGCTCGACCGACGTGTCCCACACGTAGGTCGCCAGATCGCCGTCGGGCTCGACCGGCACGACGAACGACGACTCGCTATCCGGCGTCCGCAGCAGCAGCTCCAGCCGGTCCGGGGCGGCGCCCGCGAGCTCGACCTCGAACCGAACCTCGACCTCGTAGGTCGACTCGGCGGTGCTCTCCCCGAACCCGTCGAACGCGCCCGCCTCCGGTGCTCCGACGAGGCCGATGACGGCGGCCGCGATCGCCGCCGCGCCGAGGCGGATCAGTCCCATGACACCCGCCCGAAGTCGATGAGCCCGATGGTGAGGTTGCCGAGGCCGCGCAATCCATCAGCGACGAGCCACCACGTCTCGCCGTAGGACCACGGAATCACCGGCGCCTCCTCGCTCACGCGAGCCTCGACCGCGTCGTAGGCCGGCCCGATCCCCTCCTCGGCAGCCGCCGCGGCGGCATCGAGGAGCGTCGTGAACTCATCGTCGCGCCAGTCGCCGTAGTTGCTCAGCGCGCCCGCCTCGAGCAGGAGGCCGTACAGCGCGTGCGGGGACGCATAGTCGGCGATCCAGTTGACCGTGAAGATCTGCGCGGATCGGCGCGTGTCGAGCACGTCGAGGAACGTACCGAAGTCCATCGTCTCGATCTCGATCTCGACACCCAGCTCCTCGCGCCACACGGCGACCGCCGGCTCGACGAAGAGCCCGTTCGCGTTCACCACGATCGTGCCGAGCTCGGCTCCACTTTTGTAGCCGGCCTCCTCCAGCAGCGCCCGGGCACGATCCGGGTCCGCCTCCAGCTCAGGGTCGAATCCCTCTGGCCAGATGGCGGGCGGGACCAGGCTGCCGGCCGCCTGTGCGGAGGCACCCTCCGACAGTGGCACGAGCCGTTCCCGGTCCAGGGCGAGCGCGAAGGCGCGGCGAACGCGCGCGTCGTCGAACGGGGCCTGGTTCGTGTCGAAGCCGAAGTAGCTGATCGTCAGCGGCTCGGCTGCATACAGCCGTGAGCCCAACTCGCCGTCATACGCGATCCAGGTGGCGTCGGAGCCGGCGACCTGGGCCAGGTCGACGGCATCGTCCGCGAAGGCGCCGACGGAATCCCCGTCCACCGAGCCGACCCATCGAACCTCGTCTATCGGCGGCGGACCGGCGACGTAGCGCTCGTTGGCGCGAAGCACGAGGTCCGGCCCCTCGGTCCCGTCCAGCAGGTACGGACCGCTGCCCACGAACTCATCCGGCGTCTGCCAGGTCGGCGTCGCATCGGCCTGCTCCGGCACCACGAAGGTCGCCGGGGTGGCCACGATGTCGAGAAAGTACGCGGCCGGGTGGCGAAGGGTGATCACCAGCGTCCCATCGTCGGGTGCCTCGATCCCGACCTCGTCCTCGCCGCCATCCCCGGCGAGCCGCTCGGATGCCCCCTCCACCACGCTCAGCACGTCGGGGGCTGTCGCTTCGGTGGCCGGATCGAGCAGCCGCAGCCAGGAGCGGCGGATGTCCTCGGCGACGAGTGGCGCCCCGTCGCTGAACGCGAGGTCGTCACGAATCGTGAACTCGTAGGTCAACCCATCGGCGCTGATCTCCCAGCCCGATGCCAGCGATGGGTACGGCTCGCCGGTCTCATCCAGGCGGGTGAGGCCGGCGTACAGCTGAAGGAGGAGCTGGACGTCGGCGGCATTGGCAATGAAGGCCGGATCGAGCGTTCCTGGCGGGCCGGCCAGGTAGCGCAGGGTCGGACCCGCCGCCATGATCGGTCCCCCCGATGTCGTGGTCGACAGCGCGACCAAGCCCGCCGCGACGAACGCGGCAACCCGTGTCAGACGTCGCATGCGGGCTCCAGACCAGGGGCAGCCAGGGTGAGGGCTCGGCGCACGGCGGCTAGTATACGGTCGCCGTGCAGCACGTCCATGAACACCGATTCCAACCTCAACCCGCGGGCAGCCTGACCCTGCGCCAATTCGTCGAATCGCTGCGGCGCTGGACGCCCGAGATGCGGCACATGATCCAGATCGCGCTGACCCGCACTGACGAAGAACGTCGGCACTACCTCCAGCAGTTCCACGCCGGGCACCATGAGCGCGAGGCGGGAGCGCTCGACGGCTTCATGCGCTGGGCCTACTCCGATCCGCGTCTCGAGGATGTCCCGCTCCTGCTGGCCGAGCTCGACAGGACCGATGCCGACTACGATGGCGCGCTCGAGCACGAGGCGGACGTGCTCGTCCGGCAGCGTGCCCACGGCAAGACCGCCGCTCAGCGAGTCGCGGACTACCTTGCCCTCCTCGGCATGGAAACCAGCGATCGCGTGCGGATGGCCGTCGCCAGCCTCCTGCCGCCCGGAACGCCGGACCGCGCCGTCGCGGCGACCATCCGCCACATGCGCCGCCGCTGGCTGGAGCTGTACGGCGACGATCCGTTCTTCGCGGAGGACTGACGTCTTGCGACGCTCGTTGCTGGGCATGAGCCTGGTCGTCTACGGCATCCTCGGCATCATTCTGGTCGGCGCCGGCGCCACGATCGGTCTCGAGCTCGCCTCGCGCGTCGAGCGCCTGGCCGCGACGGCCGACGGGACGCTGGCCGCTGCCGTGCGGAGCACCGACACGGCGGCCGACTCCTTCACGAACGTGGACGCCAGCCTGTCCGAGTCGGAAGCCTCCGCCGACGCGGCCGCTCAGCTGGCGCGCGACGCATCGGGCACCCTTGCATCCCTTGCCCGCTCGATGGAGCTCTCCGTGTTCGGCGCCCAGCCCCTGCTGCCGTTGGCCGGCGAGTTCGATGCGAGCGCAGAGCAGGCGGCGGCACTGGGCGACACCCTCGACCGCGTTGGCGGGTCATTGGGCGACACGCGCACCGACGTGGCCAGCATCGCGACGGAGCTCGACGGGCTGAGCACAGAGCTTGCCGCCCTGCGGGACGCCAACGAGGGCGGCGGCTCGGCGCCGCCACTGCGCCTCTTCGTGATCATGCTGCTCGCGTGGCTGCTCATCCCCGCGATCGGAGGCATGCTCGGCGGCCTGGCCCTGCTGCGGACCCGGCCACCGGCGACGACGACCCCCTAGGATCGAAGGGCGCGGTCAGTCCGCGGTGCGCAGCACCCGCCGCAGGCGCAGCAACGAGCCGACGTACAGAACGACGCCGATTCCAAGGAGAACGCCGAGCATCCAGACATCGACGACGCGCCCGCGGAGCATCAGCTCCTGAAGGCCGGCGATGCCGTGCGTCACCGGCAGGCCGTAGGCGATGTACTGCATCCACTCCGCGAAGTCGGTCACCGGCAGGACGAATCCGGAGAAGAATACGCTGGCGAGCAGGATCAGCATCGAGAGCTGCACCGCCTGGCGCTCCGAGTCGGCGACGAGCGAGATGAGCAGGCCGAAGCCGAGCGAGGCGAACGTCAGCAGCATCACGATGCCGATCAAGAGAGCGACGCTGCCGAGCAACGGGACGCCCAGCACGCCGACCAGCAGCACCCCGACGATTGCGCTGACCGCCAGGCTCAGCACCGCGTAAGCGATGTACTTGCCGACCAGCAGCTCCATCGAGGTCACCGGTGCGACGCGGAAGCGGTCCATCTGGCCACTGAGCCGCTCGCGCACCATCGAGAGCGCCGTTAGCGTGATGGCCAGGTGCTGGATGACGAGCGCGAACACGGCCGGTCCGAAGAAGTTGAGGACCTGCGGGGCCGTCGGCGCAACGTTCTCGGTCTCGGCGGTCGTCGGGCGGGCGATCACCTCCGGCGAGATGTCGCGTACCTCCGGGCCGAGCTCGCCCTCCGCGAGCGTGATCCCGGCCGCGGCCGTCCGCTTGATGATCTCGGCGTTGAGGCTGCTCACCAGGATCGACGTGGCCAGTGTGGCGAGCTGGTCGTATACCGGATCCACTTGGTTCCAGGCCACGCGGATCGTGGTCTGATTCCCGGCACGCAGCTCCTCGGCCGAGCTGTCCGGCACGATCACCAGCAGATCGATGTCACCGTCACCCAGCCGCTGCTCTGCGGCGTCTCGGTCCTCCCCGACCTGCGTGATCTCGAGACGCCCGGGTGCGAGGCTCTCGTAGTCCTCCGCCGTACGGGAGAAGTCGCTCTCCGCCGGCACGACGATCTCGGTCGCGAACGGAGCGCGGTAGCCGCTGTACCCCAGCCCGAACAGGAACATCACCAGGAATGGGCCGAGGATCAGGCTGGCCAGCACGCCCGGGCGGCGGACGACCTCTCGCAGCTCCTTGCCGGTGAAGGACGCCATGCGCACCAGGCTGTGCGAGATGCCCTGCGCCAGATCACCCACCGCGGACGCCGGCGTGCTCGCGCTCGGTGGCCGACCGCGCTTCCTGCCCGCGCATCGCGCGGCGCTGCTCGACGAGCCCGGTGAAGACCTCGTCGAACGTCGGCTGATGCTCCTCGAGGCTGCTGACGCCGACACCGGCCTGCCGCAGGGCCTCGATGATCTGCGGCGTGGTGCTCGCCGCGTCATCCGTAGTCACGATCAGCTGCCGCGGCCCCGGCTGCCGCACGCCGGTGATGCCCGACACCTGGCGGATCATGTCGGGGTCGACCGCCCGCTCCGCGGTGACATCGAGCACGTCGCCACCGAACACGAGCTTACGCAGCTCATCGGGGGTGTCCAGCGCGACGAGCTCGCCGTCGGCAATGAGCGCCACCCGATCGCAGTACTCCGCCTCGGTGACGTACTGGGTGGTGACGAGCAGCGTGCGCCCCTCCTGCTTGAGCGTCCGCAGCTCATCCCAGATCGCCTGGCGGAGGAGCGGGTCGATGCCAGCCGTCGGTTCGTCGATGAAGAGGACGTCGGGGCTATGGACGAGCGCGCACGCGAGCTCGAGGCGTCGCTGCATGCCGCCCGACAGGTCGCGCGCCAGGCGGTGCCGGGCATCCGTCAGGTCGACCACATCGAGGGCGTGCCGGATCAGGCGCCTGCGCTTGAATGGACCGATGCCGTAGAGCGCAGCGACGAAGCCGACGTTCTCCTGGGCCGACAGGTCCTCGTACAGGCTGAAAAGCTGCGGCATGTACGCGATCCGCCCGCGCGCTCGACGGCTGAAGCGCATCGGGTCCTCGCCGAGCACCCGGATGCTGCCACTCGTGCGGCCGAGCGTCCCGGTCAGCATCCGCACGGTGGTCGTCTTGCCCGATCCGCTGGGGCCGATGACACCGAGGATCTCGCGCGGATCGACGTCGAACGACAGACCGTCGACGACCGTGCGGCCATCGAATGCGCGCGAAACATCTCGCGCGACGATGATCGGCTCGGTGCTGGGCGGTGCGGTCACGCTGGGGCGTGAATGCAATCCGTGTGCCTTCCGACGACCAAGCGCTTGGTCGAGGCCCTATGGCACCCCGCGACAGGCGAGCATGCCTCTGAGACGATCGGCATCTCGGGGAGCATGACCGCCGATGTCGTTGTTGAAGTACGCCCAGACGGGCCACCCCGCCCAGTCCGTCATTCGTTCGGCCCACGCGGTCAGTCGTTGCGGGGAGTAGCGCCCTCCGTAGCGTGCTCCGGCGCCGTGGAAGCGAACGTAGACCACGCCTGCGGCCTCCAGCGCCGCCGTGAGCTGCGGCCCGTACCAGCGAGGATCGCGGATCTCGATGGCCTGGCGCTCGCCGGCGGGCGCGGCAGCAAGAAAGGCCTCGAGCCGCTCGTGATTCGGCGCCCAACGCGGCGGAAGCTGGTAGAGCACGAGTGTGCTTGCGCTCGAATCGCTGCACTGGGCCAGATCGTTTCCCAGGATGTTGGCGTATCTACGTATATGCGCCAACGCCGAAGCATCAACACCATTGCGGCGCGCGACACTAGACCGACTCAGAGGCGCTCTTCATGCTCCGCAGCGTCGTCACCGCCCAGACTGGTCTCGCGTTCGGGCGACGGAGTTGCGTCCAACGGCTCTGCCGTGCCCGGCACCGGCCGGGATTCCATGCGGTACGCCGGATCGTTCGGTGAGAGACCACGCTCGGACCCATAGCCGGATTCCCTGGTCGCCAGCTCGGTCGGGCCGCCATCGGGCCGGTCCTCCCCTGGCTCGCCGACGTCACCAGCCTGGGCCGGCGCCGCGGCGCCGCTGGCGGCTGTAACTGCGCCCTGATCCTCCGGGTCGCTGACCTCACGTCGCTCGCCCGGAACGAAGGGCCCCTCCGACTCGTCCGGCGTCAGGCTGCCCGTGGCGCCCGTCAGGGCGCCACCGGAGCCGTTTCGCGCTGTCACCGCTGGACGGGCGCCTCGACGTCGCCCCGCCACGCCCCGGTCTCGCTGCCACGGCTCTCGATGAACTCCTTGAAGCGCTCGAGATCGCCCTTGACGCGGCGGTCCAGGAATCCGAGGGCCGTTCCCACGTTCTCGACCAGACCCTCCGGGTCGGCGTCGAGCTGGAGCGTGACGCGAGTGGTGTCGTCGTCGATGCGATGGAAGGTCACCACTCCGGCGTTCTCCGCACCCGAGGTGGCGTTCCACGCGACGCGCTCGTCCGGATGCTGCTCCGTGACCTCCGCGTCCCACTCCTTGTCCTTGCCGCCGACCTCGGCGACCCAGTGCAGATGGGTGTCATCGGTCTGCGTCACCGACTTCACACCCTCCATGAACTGCGGGAAGTCCTCGAACTGCGTCCACTGGTTGTAGGCCGTGTTCACGGGGACCTTGACGTCGATGCTTTCGACCACGGAAGCCATGGCGGATTCTCCTCATTGTGAAGCTCTTGCTCGCCCTACCGCATGCAAGGGCCGCGCCAATCGCCTGAGCGCCAACGGCGCGGTGGCTCCCTATACTCATCGCGCCCCGTTGCGGTCCCGCCTGCATCGGTCTGCCCGCGGAGAGCTCGTGCCTCGATCGATTCCCAATCTCCTCCCTCCCCGCCCCCGATGGCGCCGCGCCTCGGTGGCCCTCGCGATGCTCGCGTGCCTGATCGCGGTCCCCGCTCCCCTGCTCGCCCACGCCGAGCTCGTGATCTCGAGCCCGCTTCCGAACGCATCGTTGGTCGAGGGTCCGGAGCGCCTCACCATCACCTTCAGCGAGCCGATCGACCCGACGAACGCGTCCGTGGAGCTGCTCGACCCACAGCTCCGGCAGATTGATCCGGCCGGCGCCGTGGAGGTGGACGCCGAGGGCACGACCGTCACCCTCGACCTCCCGCCGCTCGATCCCGTCATCTACACCGTCAGGTACCAGGTCGTCTCGACCATCGACGGCCACGCCACGCAGGGGCGGTTCGCCTTTGTCGTGGATCCGACGGGCGCGCAGGCGCCCCCGACGGGAACCACGGCATCGTCGTCGCCATCGGTCGACGGTTGGGCGATCGTCGCGCGCTGGCTGGCCCTGACCGCAGCACTCGTCGCGTTCGGAAGCTTGACCACCTGGTGGCAGGCAGCACGCCCCACGCTCGATGCCGCCGCCTCGCGCGTGGATCGGCGCCCACCCTGGCGCATGGTCATCCTGTCCGGCGCGGCCGCCGTGGCCGGGCTGGCGACCTACCTGAGGCTCTCGGCACGATCGTTCGCCGGGCTCGACGGCACCCCCGGTGGACTCCCGTTCGACGTCACCGCCCCGTTCGGGTCCACCCCATTCGCCGTTGCGATGCGGATTGCGGTCCTGGCGGCGGTCGCTGCCACGGTCATTGCCGGAGTCGCCGCCGCGGGGCGACGGAGTGACGAGCAGCGGTTGGCGGCGGCCGGCGTTGCCGGATGCATGGCCGTCTCGCTGGGCGGAATGAGCGCCGCGGGGCATGCGTCATCGCTCGGCGGGCCGATCAACGTGGGCGTCGATTGGCTGCACCTCGTGGCGGCCGGCGCGTGGCTCGGGGGGCTGCCGGTGGTCCACGCCCTCGCCGGTCGGGTGGCTCCGCCCGGTGAGTCGCGGCGCTCGGTCGTCACCGAGATCCTGCGCCGTCACGGGCGCCTGGCCCTGGTCGCCGCTCCACTCGTCGTGCTGACCGGCCTTGCCAACTCATCGCTGGTGCTCGGCAGCCCACGAGAGCTGGTCGCGAGCAGCTACGGCAACCTGCTGCTGGTGAAGGCAGTGCTCGTCAGCGTCGCGCTCGCCATCGGTGCTGCCAACCACCTGCTCGCACGGGGCCGCGGGCGTGGCGGAGTAGCAGTCTTGCTGGTGAGCGAGCTGCTCGTGGCGGGAATCGCCGTCATGGCAGCGGCCGCCATGGTCACCGTGCAACCGGCGGCGGCCAGGCAGCCGGTCCTCGTGGGTCCATCGGTGCAACCGGCGCATTTCTTCGGCGAGGCTGGCCCGTCGACGATTCACGCGTCGGTGAGCGTGCCGGCACCCGGCAACCAGAGCTATCGCGTGATCGTCCGGGATGCGGGGAACGGCCGGCCGCGCCGCGACGTGCAGAGGGTCTTCCTCACCCTCAGGCCGCCCGGCGAGAGCGGGCTCCCGGCCGAGCGCATCGAGCTCGAGCCCGCCGAGCAGGATGCCCTGTACGCCGCGAGCGGCGCGTACACGCCGGTCGTCGGCGAATGGGGCCTGGACGTGATCGTGCGCCGCACCGGTGCCCAAGACGAGACCACATCGTTCGGCATGCGGGTGACTGAGCCGAGCGAGCCGCTCGTCGCTCCACCGCCGGATACCGGCGTGGGCGTGCCGGCGCCCCTGGCGATGCTGTGGGGAATCCTGCCCACCGGAATCGCAGGCTGGATTCCGGCCTCTGCGGCAGTCGCGGCCGCGGCGGCCACCTGGCTTCGCCGATGGCGCGTCCCGCTGCTCCGGGAGGCGCTGGTGGCATCGGCCGCCATCCTGGTGCTGGCTGCCGGCTCGAGGTCGGTCGTCGATGCGGCGAACGCGCCATCAGCAGACGACCTGGCGGCGTACGAGACCGTCGCCGCGGGATCGGTCGAGAACGGCGAACGCGTCTATCTCGCCAACTGCGCCAGCTGCCACGGCGCCGATGGAGATGGAGACGGACCGGTCGGATCGCTCCCCGCTCCCCAGCCGATGGTCGAGAGCCTTGCAGGCATGTCCGACGCCGAGGTGTCGTACCGTATCGCCATCGGGCTGGCAGGCACGCCGATGCCGGCATTCGCCGCAAGCCTGAGCGAGCAGGAACGGCTGGACCTCGTGAGTTACCTGCGCCAGCGATGGGGCTCGCCATGACCGGAGAGCGCACGAGGACGGAGCGAGGAGGAACGATGCGTTTCGCGCGTCTTGCACCGTCCATGAACCCTAGGGCAGGGATTGCGGCGGCGGCCGCCTCGATCCTGGTCGCCGGGGCGCCGTCGCCGGTCGCCGCCCATGCCATCGGCGGCACCTTCCAGCTCCCGGTGCCACTCTGGCTCTATCTGGCCAGCGCCGCCCTTGCCGTGGCCGCCTCGTTCGTGATCACGTCCTTAGCTGCCCGCTCGACCGGGGGCAGTCAGTACGCCACCCGTCCGATCCCGGATGCCCTGGCTGGCGTCACGCGGGCCGCGCTTCGCGTGCTCGGGTTGGCGTGGTGGTACGGGGCGATCGGCGTCGGCTTCCTGGTGGGCGACATCTCGCCGCTGCCGGCGGTCCTGCTCTGGATCGGGATCTGGGTCGGCCTGCCGATCGTCGCCGTGCTGCTGGGCAACCCGTGGCCGTCGCTGAGCCCGTTCCGGACGACGTTCACTGCGCTCGAATGGGTGGCGCGCCGGGCCGGAGCCGATCGGCTCGACCTCGGGGTGCGGTACCCGCCCTCGCTGGCCCGCTGGCCGGCGGTCGCGCTGTTGGCGCTCGGCATCTGGGCGGAGCTGATCCTTCCGGGCGGCGAGACCGCCGTCACGGTGGCGGTGCTGATGACCGGCTATACGATCCTGACGCTGGCCGGCATCCTCGCCTTCGGACAGATCGCGTGGCTGCGTCACGCCGAGCTGATCGAGGTCGAGCTTGCCTGGTTTGGGCGGATCGGTCCGCTCACGCGCCGCTCGCGCAGCCCGGAGCTCTGCACGGGCTGTGACGAGGCTTGCGATCCGGCGCAGTGCCTCGACTGCCCCGAGTGCAGCGTCGCCGCCGAGGATGGTGAGCGCCGTCCCGAATGGCGGTCGTGGGTCGTCGGTCTCACCGACGCCGTCCGGCTCGCCTGGTCGGACGCCGCGTTCATCGTCCTGGTGCTGGCGGGCGTCACCTACGATGGCCTCCGCGAGACCTCCATCGGCTCACCGATCTTCGACGCGCTGTATCCACCCGTCGCATCGGTCCTGGGGACGACCAGCCCGACAACCTTCCTCCTCGTCGACACGCTGCAGCTCGGCTTGGTCTTCGGCGTCTTCATGGCCGCCTTCGTCGTCGTCGCCACGGCCACCCGGGTGCTGACCCGGGGGGAGACCTCCCTGGGCGCACTGGCGGGCCGCTATGCCGTGACCCTGCTGCCGATCGCTGCGGGCTACCTGGTCGCCCACTACCTCACGCTCGTCATCCAGGGCGCGGTGTGGCTGCCATCGCTGCTGCTCGACCCGTTGATGAGCCTGGCGCCACAGCTGGACGCCATCCCGGTCGTGGTCGTCTGGTACCTCAGCGTGGGGGCGATCGTCGGCGGCCACGTCGTTGGCGTCATCCTGGCCCATCGGCTGGCGCTGCAGGACGCCCCGGCCCGAGCAGCGCTGAGCGGCGTGCCGATGGTGGCGCTGATGATCGGCTACACCGTCCTGTCGCTCGCCATCATCGCCGCACCGATCGTGATCGAGCCGGGCACCCGGCCAACGGCCCTCCGATGACCGAGGTCAGCATCGGCCTCGGCGTCGCCTTCATCGCCGGGGTGATCTCGTTCGTCTCGCCCTGCGTGCTGGCGCTGCTGCCCGTCTACCTCGCGTTCCTGGGCGATGCCTCGGTGACCGATGCCCGCGACGGCACCGTCGTCGCCGCGCGCAGCGCCGTCCTGCCACAGGCCCTGCTCTTCGTCGGCGGCTTTACCGCGGTCTTCGTCGTGCTCGGAACGTCGATCGGCCTGGTGGGCGGTCCCCTCTTCAGGATCCCCCAGATCCGCCAGGTGGCCGGCGTCGCCGTGATCGCCTTAGGCATCCTGACCACGGGCATCTTCGGATCCGTCTTCGATCGCATTCGGGTCAACCTCGACCCATCTGCCCTCCCGACTGCGCGGGCAGCCCGGTCGCTGGCGCTGGGTGCCTTCGTTGCGGTCGGCTGGACGCCGTGCATCGGCCCCGTCCTTGGCGCGATCTTCACCATGGGCGTGTCGAGCGGTTCGGCTCCCGCCGTCTTCGTCCTGCTCCTCGCCTACTCGCTCGGCCTCGCTGTACCGTTCCTCGCGGCCGCACTGGCCCTGCCCCGCATCCGACCTCTGCTCGGGTGGCTGCGGCGCCACCATCGAGCCGTGCAGGTGGCGGCCGGGCTCTTCATCGTCGTCATCGGCGTGATGATCTACCTGAACGCGTTCGCCCGGCTGGCGACCCTGTTCACCTTCGTGCTCTGACGTGGTTGTGGCGGCGGGTCGACCGGCCGCCACAACCACGTCGACGAGCTAGCGCGCTGCGCTCTCCTTCAGGGAGTAGACCCGCACGTAGTCGAACTCGGCGGTGAAGGTCTGATTCGGATCTGTCGTCCCCATCGCGAACAGCGCGAGCTGCCCGTCGTCGAACGAGTGAGTCCAGGTGCCTCCGCGGACCCAGTTGACCCCGTCCTGGCTCGTGTAGGCCGTGTAGCCGTGGGTGTCACCGAGAGCTGCGGCGCTCTCCGCCCCGGTTAGCTCCTCGACGACGATCCGCAGGTACGTCCACCCGCCGTCAGCGTGCTCGGAAGGCGGCCCGACCACGGTGTTGCCGTAGCGCGACCAGCCCTCGGGAACCGGGTTGATCTCCTTGGCCCACTCCGTCTGGCGGGTGTTCCAGATGGAGGTCTCCGTCAGCTTCACGAGGTTGTCCTCGTCGCCCCAGACGCCGATCCCCACCTGCGAGTAGTTGAAGCAGCAGCCCTCGTCGGGCACGGTCATCCGGACCCGCGTCTCGACGACATAGTCACCGTTCGGAGCGTCGTGCAGGAGGACGTAGGCGTTGTCGACATCGACGTACGTGTCGGCGTGCTGGACTTCAACGGTCAGGACGCCATCCGCCACGCTGTACGGAGGAGGCGTTGGCCCGGAGTTGCTCCCGGCCTCCCAGGACCAGTCACCCAGGGTCGTGCCGGAGAACTCCTCCGAGTACGCGGGCAGCAGCTTGTGCGGCTCCTGTGTCGCGACGAGCCGGGCCTTGTGGCGCGAAACCTCGCCCTCCTGCCCGGCCGGTGCCGGCATCCGGCGGTCGGACGGCCCAGAGCCGCCGTTGACCGTGGGCCAACCGTTCACCCAGTCGATCGCGTCGAGCAGCGCCGGGCGCTTCGTGAACCCGGTCGCGAAGTCGTAGAACGGGTCGTTCTGGTCAACCGCGTGGTAGATCGTCCACCAATCGCCGTTGGCGTCCTGGAACACCGTGTTGTGGCCGGTCCCGACCCAGCGGTTGCCGTTCATCGTGAGGAACGGGGTGCCGCCCGCCTGCGCGTCGGTGAGCAAGTTGCCGTACTGGTCCACGAACGGCCCGAGCGGGCTCTCCGAGCGGCCGACGAAGACACTGTAGCCGGTCAGAGCGCCGTTGCAGCAGTTCGTCGCCGACAGGAAGATGTAGTAGAAGCCGTCCTTGTAGACGACGTTGGCGCCCTCGTACTTGTTGTCGATGGCAACCATGACGTCTGGCGCCGCGTCGACGACAGCGCCGGTCTCGGTCAGCGTGAACTCGGTGCCGAAGACCCCCCCGTAGTAGCTGCCGTAGTAGAGGATGCCCGTCGTCCCAATCGAGTCGCCGAGGACGTCCGGATCGTAGGTCCACTTGAAGTTGCAGCCGCCGCCTCCGCGCCGGGGATCCACCACCGGCTCGTCGGAGAACTCCCACGGGCCGGTCGGGCTGTCGCTCGTGGCCACGCCGATCGCGTTGTCGCTGTCGCAGTTCTCCTCACCGCTGACCGCAGCGACCGTGTCCGTCACGCCGAAGAACAGGTAGTACTGATCGAACGCGGTGGAGTAGACGACCTCGGGCGCCCAGAGGGCCGCATCTTGCTCGGCCCAGTCGGGGAGGCCGGCAGTGCCCTGCGGGAAGGCGTCGCCCACGTAGGTCCAGTTGACCAGATCCTCGGACGTCAACGTCGGGATCCGGTGGAAGATCGGGTCGCCGTTGGCGTCGAGGTCCTCGTCGTTGAGCGGGTCGGTCGTGCAGTACATGTACCAGGTCGTGTCGCCCGGCTCCTGACCCCGGATGACCGTCGGGTCAGCGCAGCTCTCGACGATCCCGTCGCCCGGGATCACGGGCTCGAGGGGGTTCTCGTAGAATCCTGGGTTCTTCCCCCCTTGACCGTTCGCGGCCGTCGCCGTTGGAAGGACGAACCCCGCCAGCAGGAGTACGGCGAGAAGAATTGGGATCCGAGCCAAAGATCTGCGGGCGGGTTTCTGCATAGCGGAACGGCGCACGGTGTCTCCATCTTCATCTGCTCGGGATTGCTCCGAGCGTACGGTCCACGTCAAGCGAGCAAGGATGCGGTCACCGATGGCGCCCCCGGAGCGACGCCGGACCGCATCACCCTACTCGCCCGCTATGCATGATGACAACCGGATACTGCTGAAGGGTCAGCATGGCGGCGGATCGCGGCACCACTTTTGCTTGCCACATGCTCGGAGGTAGCCATCAGTGCGACCGAAGAAGCGCAAGACGGCGGTCGCTCGATTCTGCGGTGACTGTGGCTACGAGCTGGCACCCGACAGCGACGGTACTTGCCCGATGTGCGCGCGGTTTGAGCAAGTGCGCGTCGACTTTATTGTGCCCCGGCCCAGCGACCTTGACAGCGTAGAAACGGAGCAGACTGTCTCGGAGATCCGCCCAGTTATCGCAGCACGGCGAACGAGGTCGACATCTCCTCTCGTGGCGATTGTGATCGTTGGCACACTCGTCGGCGCCGTTGTCCCTGTACTCCTGTGGTGGCTGATCCCTGTATTCCTACAGTGGTTGCTCTAGTCGGCGACACGGGTGGTCCATCCGGCGCGACGCCGACTGGAGCCGCGCGGACACGTTGCGGCTCGCCAACGCCTGGACAGCCTGGAGCGCCATGCAGCAGCCGCGAAATCTCGAACGACGCGAACAATTGAGCCATCGGCTCGCGATGAACAGGAACGCCGCATCAATGGTTATGGCGCCCCCGGAGGGGCTCAGGAGCGCAGCACCCGAACGGCTGACTGCTTACGCATGGAGCGAGGTCGTCGACAAAATCATCGACGACCTCGCTGCTCCAGTACGTTATCGCCGACTAGCAGCGGGCGCTCACCGAGAACGTCCCGATTGACGCCTGGCCGTACTGCTGCTCATACACGACCCCGTCAATGGTCATCGTTCCGGCAACCTCGGCACCCTCTGTCGTGGAGCGGTAGCGGTACGTGCAGGTTCCGTCACTGAACGTGCCCCGATCGCTGGACGTGAAGACCGGACCGACCGCGAAGTCGTGCGCCGACACTGTCAGCGTGCCTGTCTCGCGGCACTCGCGCTGGTTGCATTGGAAGACCGACACGGTCGTCTCGTCCAGAGTCACCTCAAACGAGCTCGTGATCGTCAGCGCCGCCGGGGATGTCTCGCCACAGCCACCTGCCTGGGACCGGATCTGGCCAGTACGGGTGCTATAGGTGATCCGCTCCACACACACGATGAGCGTCTCGCTGTCGATCATGAAGGCGTCGAGAATCGTGTCGGTACACGTCCTCGCCGAGCACTCGCTGGAGACGCTGAAGAACTGCGTCTGGGTCCCTGATTCCTTCAGCGGCGGGGCCGCTGCCACTGGTGCAGCGACCGCTAACACCAGCATCGACGCGAGAGTGATAGGAAGAAGTAGGCGACGCATGGGCTCGGACCTCGCATCGGCGGACTCGGCCAGGTCTCGCAGGACACAAAACGGCAAGTCCGCTCCGAGGCGCACGCTACTCCCATGCTCGCGCCGGCACATACGTCAGATGACGTACTGGACCGCACTGTCCGAACGACTAGCCGGTCCCCGGCGGGAATCAGGACCGCAATACCCGAACGCCTGGCCGCCTACGGCTAGGGCAGCGGGCCAAACCGCGTGGCGAGTGAGCGTATAACCCGCTTCCGCTCCGTCTGCCAGCGGTCCGCGTCATCCGACCAGTCGCGCGGTGTCGCCGGGTCAACCCCCGAGGTAGCGTAGCGATCAGCCGCGGCCTGGAGAGAAAGCCCGCCTCCGCCGGGCCCACTCATGTAGTGGATGGCAAGCTGCCGCAGTACGGCCTGCCGACCGAGCCGTGACGTGCCCTCCGAGGCTACGTCGGGCAGATGAGCACGCAGTTCGCGCTCGAATGACCCTGCCCCGCCCCTCCCGGCGCGGCTTGCATCAAACGATCTAGTTCGTGTGCAGAGGTGACCATGATGCGAAAGGTGACGGCGCCTGGCGTGATCGGCAACTCGACGACCGTTCGCGATTGAGGCACGGTCCGGCGCGCCCAACGTTTGACGAAGGTCGCCCGTACAACCTGGACCGAGTGCCGCGACATGAGCAGCCGCCGTGCGGTATCGAGCACGTCATCCGCCCGACTTAGCCCGCCGATTTTGACCCCATAGCGCGCGCATCCCGCCTTGAAGCAAACAGTGTGATCGTCCCGGTGACTGACTGACTCGAACCGCGTCAAGAGTCCGCCACAGAGGGCGCAGCGCTTCGGCAGCGGACGACGCGGTGGGACAGTTCGAGCGGTTGAGGTGTCCATAGCAATCCGTCGGCGCAGCGGGACGATGACTGCATGGTAGCGCCTGACAGCACCGTGAACGGCCACGATCTCCGGCTGCTCCGCCTTGTGCGCGGAGTACGTCTAACAGAGCTTGCGCGCCGATACGGCGCAAGTAGGCAACGGCTGACCCGAATCGAAGCATCGGACCACGTAACCCCCCGATGCAGTCCGACGCTACCTGGCTGCCCTCCGCGCGTCATCGCGTGAGGTGGCCGCATGACCTGGCTCGGTGAGCTCGCCCGGCTCGTCGTGGCTGGCCAGCTCGCAACCACAACAGAAAGAGCCGCTGGGACGCGAATCCCGACGGCCACCGCCAATGCGCAGAGTCTAGCGGCGGTCAACGCCCAGGAGCACCGCCAATGTTGACTCACCCCGACCCCGACGGACGCCCACGCCGCGCGACGCGGCCTAGCTCCGAGCGACGCCCCATGCCCTCATTCGACAGTCGGCTATCCCAACTGATCGACCGCGCCGTAGCGGAACTGGAGGACGCCGGACCGGATGAGGCGGCAACCTGGCGCCGCGTACTCGCCGAGCTAGAACGGGCGGCCGGCCTGTGACGGCCCGAGGCCGCCCCGTTCTTCGAGTCCTACGCCCTACGCGCGACGAAAGATGCGACGCACGAGGTAGACGGCTGCGGCGAGTATGCCCAGCACAATGACCCACTCAACCAGTCCCATTACGTGCACTCCTCGGCGTGTTCGTGTGAAGCGCCCCCGGAGGGGTTCGAACCCCCGACGCCCGCCTTAGGACGGCGGCGCTCTATCCACTGAGCTACGGGGGCGGCGCCACTCCGATCCTACCGTATCATCCGGCACATGCCCGCACGACCGGTT
>Ga0136613_10000590_pt1 | contig 17015 bp, 15 predicted proteins | sample AntDrymUQ2722106_2_FD_106649 | JGI IMG/M metagenome (GOLD analysis project Ga0136613, IMG submission 106649) | Polar desert sand microbial communities from Dry Valleys, Antarctica - metaG UQ272 (21.06) | ecosystem: Environmental > Terrestrial > Soil > Desert | place: Antarctica: Dry Valley... | reverse complement strand
GTGCCCCACTGGCGGTCGAAGTACACCATGATCAGCGCGGCAGTGATGATCGGCATCGCGAACAAGGTGAGGAACGCGACGACGGTCATCATCCACGTGAACACGGGCATCCGCATGAAGGTCATGCCCGGGGCGCGCATGTTGAGCACCGTGACGATGAAGTTGATCGCCGACGTCGTCGAGGCGATACCGAGGATCACCAGCCCGACGGCCCAGAAGTCGGGCCCCCGGCCGGGCAGGAACCCCGAGCTCAACGGGGTACTGGTCAGGGGCGTGTAGCCGAACCACCCGCCGTCGGGCGCGCCTCCGAGAAAGAAGCTCGAGTAGATGAAGATCCCCCCGAAGAGGAACCCCCAGTAGCCGAACGCGTTGAGCCGCGGGAAGGCCACGTCGCGGGCGCCGATCTGGAGCGGGATCAGGTAGTTGCCGAACGCGACCGCGAGCGGCATGCCCATGAGGAAGACCATGGTCGTGCCGTGCATCGTGAACAATTGGTTGTACTGCGACGCGGTGAGCACGGCGCCGTTGGGCCCGGCCAGCTGGAGCCGGAGCAGCAGCGCCTCGACCCCGCCGATCACGAAGAAGATCAGCGCGGACGTGCCGTACATGACCCCGATCTTCTTGTGGTCGATGGTGGTGAACCACGACCAGAAGCCGGTCGTCGACTTCGGGCGCCGCAGGATGCCCACCCGCCGCTGCGGGGTCAGGGTGCCGGAAACGGTGGTCATGCCGGATCCGTCATTTCAGGTCGAGGAGGTAGTCGGCAATCTGCTCCGCATCCTCGCGCGTCATCACCGGGCCGGGGCCGTCTTCCGTGAACGACGGCATGCCCACGCATTTTCCGACGGCGGGGGCCCCGGGCTTGCGGCAGTCGCCCGACTCCATCGGGACGAGCGAGGGCGCGTCGAGGAGCCACTCGATCAGCTTCTCCCGGGTGAGCTCGAAGTACCCGCTCGCGAACGTCGTCCGGCTCCCCAGGTGGGCGAGGTTGGGCCCGTAGCTGCTGACCGCGGGGTCGTCGAACGAGTGGCAGTTGGTGCACTGGTACTTGTCGAGCACGAGCTCCTGGGCCGGCCCCGCGGGCTCGGGCACGTCCTCGGGCCCGGACTGGAGCGGCACCGCGGCCTCCTCCTGCTGGTCCGCGATCCACTGGTCGAACTCGTCGGGCGTCACCGCGATCACCCGGAAGCGCATGTTGGCGTGCGACAGGCCGCAGTACTCCGCGCACTGGCCCAGGTAGGTCCCGGGCTCGTCCGCCTCGAGCGTGGTCGCCTGCTCCCGGCCGGGGATGACGTCCTGCTTGCCGGCGAGCTCGGGAACCCAGAAGGAGTGGATGACGTTGCACTCGCCCGGCAGCGAGTCGTCGCACGCGGTCAGCTTCACCCGCACCTTGGTGTTGGTCGGGATCACCAGCTCGTTGGCGGTGACCACCTTCTCGTCGGGGTAGTTGAACTGCCACCACCACTGCTTGCCCACCGACGTCACCTGGAGCACGTCCCCCTTGGGCTCCCGGGCGAGGTCGAAGATCGTCCGGATCGTGAACACCGCCACGACGAGGAGGATCAGCGCGGGCACGATCGTCCAGCCGATCTCGAGCGGTGTGCTGCCATGGGTCTGCTTCGGGTTCTCGTTGATGCCCGGGCGCTGCCGGTACCGCAGCGCGACCCAGACCACGCCGGCGAGGACGAAGACCCCCACGAAGACCGAGATCAGAAACACCGGCACGAAGAGGTTGTCGATCGTCTTCGCCGCCGGGCCCTCGGGCTTGAGCGAGTTCTGGCCGTTGTCGGGGCCGCGGCAGCCGGCGGCGAGGAGGAGGGCGCCGAGCACGACCGCGCCGACCACCCATCGCCTGGCGCGCGACCCCCGCTCTCTCACGAGTCCCCTTCCCCGTGGCCCGGAAGCGCGCATGGTAACCGGGGCGCTTTCAGGGCCCGCAACCGGGTCGGGTGGCCGGGGCGGCGGCGAGGGCTCCCCGCCGCCGGTCAGTACCCGAGGCGGTCGAGCGAGTCGGGGCGGCGTTGCCAGTCGCGTTCCACCCGCACCTTGGTCTCGAGGTGGATGCGGGTGCCGAGGAGCGCCTCGAGCTCGTGGCGCGCCGCGGTGCCCGCTTCCTTGAGGACCCGGCCGCCGCGCCCGATGACCATCCCCTTCTGCGACTCCCGCTCGACGTGCACGGTGATGAGCAGGCGCAGCAGCCCGGTGTCGCGGGGGGCTTCGGGTGAGTCGTCGACCTCGCAGGAGACCGTGATCGAGTGGGGCAGCTCGTCGCGGGCGAGGGCCAACAGCTTCTCCCGCACGACCTCGGCGGCGAGGAAGGCCTCGGGCTGGTCGGTGACGACGCCTTCGGGGTAATAGGCGGGCCCTTCCGGAAGTCGGGTGTCGAGCTCGTCGAGGAGCGCGTCGACGCCGTCACCGGTCTTGGCCGACAGTGGCACGAACGCGTCGTACTCGCCGAGACGCTCCGCCGCGGTCCCGAGGTGGTTCGCCACCGCGGGCTTCGAGGCGCGGTCGACCTTGTTCACCACCAGGATCCGAGGGGTCGCGACCTGGTGGACGGCGTCGGCCACGAACCGGTCACCGGGGCCGATGGCGCCGGTAGCGTCGATGAGGTGGCACACCACGTCGACCTCGGCGAGCGTCGAGAGGGCCCGCTGGTTGGTGCGCTCGCCCAGCGCGGTGCGGGGCTTGTGGAGCCCGGGCGTGTCGAGGAAGACGATCTGGCTCGCCTCCGTGGTGCGCACGCCCCGGATCTCGGTGCGGGTGGTCTGGGGTCGGTCGGAGGTGATCGCGACCTTGGCACCGACGAGCCGGTTCACGAGTGTCGACTTCCCCACGTTGGGCCGCCCGACGACGGTGACGAAACCCGAGCGAAAATCGCTCAAGAGGGCGGCGCGTCGGCGACCCGCTCGCTCGGGCGCTTCCGCCGAGTCCGCTCCCCGCCGGCGGCCGGCCGGATCTGCACGGACACGATGCGGTTGCCCTGAACCCGCTCGGTCACGAACTCGAACCCCTGGAACGAGACGGTCTCGCCCTCGGCCGGCACCTTGCCCAGCAGGTTGAAGACCAGTCCCCCGACGGTGTCCCACTCGTCGTCGGGCAGCTCGATGCCGAGCTCCTCGTTGACGTCGTCGATCGATGTGCGCCCGGGCACGCGGAGCGCGCCGCCGGGGAGGTGCTCGACCCGAGGCTCCTCGATGTCGTACTCGTCGGTGATCTCGCCGACGATCTCCTCCAGTAGGTCTTCCAGCGTCACCAGACCGGCGGTGCCGCCGTGCTCGTCGACCACGATCGCCATGTGGAACTGCTGCTGCTGCATCTCCTTCAGCAGCTCCGCGACCCGCTTCTGCTCGGGCACGACGACGGCATCGCGGACCGCGATCCGCACCGGCTGATCGCCTTCGCCGGCTTGGGAGTGGCGGACGAGGTCCTTCAGGTACACGAGGCCGAGGATGTTGTCGGTGTCGCCCTCGTAGCACGGGATGCGCGAGAAGCCGCCCTCGATGGCGCGGGCGATGCCCTCGTCGACGGTGGCGGAGGCCTCGATCGCGACCATGTCCGGGCGGGGCAGCATGACCTCCCGCACGACGGTGTCGCCGAACTCGAAGATCGAGTGGATCAGGCGCCTCTCCTCGCGTTCGATCTCCTCGTCGTCGGCGGCGACATCGGCAGCGGCGCGCACGTCCTCCTCGGTGACGAACGGGCCGCGCTTCAGGCCCCGGCCCGGCAGGAGGAGGTTGGCCATGCCGATCAGGCCCCGGGACATCGCCCGCAGGGGTGGGAACTGCGTGAGGAACGTGAGCACACCCGCCACCCGCAGCGCCGCCCGGTCGGTGTGCTGCACGGCGTAAGTCTTCGGCGCGACCTCTCCGACCACGAAGAAGAGGATGAACTGCACCACGAGCCCGGCCGCGAATCCCCAGACGCCGACCAGGTCACGGAGTAGGGCACCCAGCAGGGCCGCGCTCGTCAGCTGGGTGAAGAGCGCGAGAGCGAGCACGATGTTGAGCGTCTGCTCGGGGCGCTCGAGCAGACGGGCGAGCTTGGCCGCTCCCTTGTGACCCTCCTCCTCGAGGGCGAGGGCCCGCACCCGGCTCGTGCACACGAACGCGGTCTCGGCCAGAGCGAGCCAGATGGACGCCAGGAAGAGGAGGAGGACCGCCAGGACGATCAGCCAGTCGGTTCCCCTCATGAATCGAGGAGGCGGAAGCGGTCCAGGAGCTCGCGCTCGCGGCGTTTCATGGCCGTCGACTCGCGCTCCTCGGCATGGTCGTAGTTCAGCAGATGAAGGACGCCGTGGACGACGAGAAGGGCGAGCTCGTCGGGAGCCGAATTGCCGTGCTCACCGGCCTGACGTTCCGCGATCTGGGGACACACCACGACGTCGCCCAGCACCACCGGGGGATCACCGGGCTCGGAGGGCGAGCCCGGGCCGCGGCCGCCCTGGTCGGGTTGGCGGCCGCCGAGAACGACGTCGTCCATCGGGAACGCCAGCACGTCGGTCGGACCGGTGCCGCCGAGGAAGCGCTCGTTGAGGTCGGTGATGGCCTGTTCGTCGACGAAGATCACCGACAGCTCGGCGTCCGCGGGCACGCGTTCCTCCGTGAGGACGAACCGGGCCAGGCGCACCCAGCGCAGCAGATCGACGTCGACTTCGGATTGCTCGTCCGCGCCGAAGACCGCCGACTCGTGCAGGCCGTTCACTCGGCAGCCTGCCTCATGGCTCACTCGCCTCGCTCGCACCGTAGGCATCCACGATGTCCTGCACGATCCGGTGCCGCACGACGTCACGCGATCCCAGCTCGACGAACGCGAGGCCGGAGATCCCGGCGAGCACGTCCCGCACCACCAGCAACCCGGACCGGCCGCGACCCTCGGGGAGGTCGATCTGGGTCACGTCCCCGGTGACCACAATCTTCGAGCCGAACCCGAGCCGGGTGAGGAACATCTTCATCTGCTCGGGCGTGGTGTTCTGGGCCTCGTCGAGGATGATGAAGGAGTCGTTCAGCGTCCGGCCCCGCATGAATGCGAGGGGCGCGACCTCGATGGTGCCCCGCTCCATCAGCCGGCTGACCGCGTCGGGATCGAGCATCTCGTACAGCGCGTCGTAGAGCGGCCGCAGGTATGGGTCGACCTTGGCGAGCACGTCGCCGGGAAGGAACCCGAGGCGCTCCCCCGCCTCGACCGCGGGCCGGGTCAGGATGATGCGGTTGATCTCCTTCGCCTGCAACGCCTGGACCGCCAGAGCGACCGCGAGGTAGCTCTTGCCGGTTCCGGCGGGCCCGATGGCGAACGTGACCGTGTGCTCGCGCACAGCATCGACGTAACGCTTCTGCCCCGCGGTCTTGGGCCGGACCGTCTTGCGCCCGCGCAGGACCTCGGTGGTGAGGACGTCGGTGGGCCGCTGGTCGGCCTTCAGCATCTCGATGCTGCGGCCGACGCCGTCGCGATCGAGGCTGTGGCCCTCCTCGACGAGCAGCACCATCTCCTCGAACAGCCGGCCGACCCGTTCGGCCTCGGTGTCGTCGCCGGTGACGGTGATCTCGTTGCCGCGCACATGGATCGAAACCGGGAACGACTCTTCGACCAGGCGGAGGAACTCGTCGCGCTGGCCGAGCAGGCCGACCATGAGGTGGTTGCCCGGGACGAGGATCTTGACCTGGGTCGACGAAGGGGTGGACAAGTCGCGTCAGATGGTAGTCCCCACCCGACCAACGACAATCGCCCGCCGACGTCCGGCCGGTCCCGACCGGTGGCGCCGAGGCGTCTTACGCGCTGGCGCTGGTGGCCCGCAGGCCCAACTGCTCGAGCCGCAGCTGGAGTTCCTCGGGGCTGCGGCCGAGCACCGCGGCCACAACCCGGAGGTCGTCGCGGCGGACGGTGAGGATCCTTCCGTTGAAGTCCTGGCGCTGGAGTTGAATGGTCGCGGCGTAGCGCGACAACACCGCGGCGTCGGCGTCCTCGATCGCGTTGAGACGCTGGAGGTCGATGGTGAAGCCCTCCTCGAAGGGGGTGCTGTCACGCTCGGTGAGATCGATGTCGACCTCGGCGTCGCGCGGCAGCAACTGGTCGGCGGGGACCGAATAGATCTCGGCCAGGCGCATCAGCCGAGGCACCGAGATCGCCCGCTCCCCGCGCTCGTACGCCCCCAGCACCGAGGCCTTGAACTCGTGTCCCGAGCGGGCCTCGACATCGTGCAGGGAGAGTCCCTTTTGGCGTCGGATCGAGCGCAGGCGCTCGCCGACCTGGCGTCCGTTTTCACTCATTGGAGTTGTGGTCCCCCAGCCGTTCGACCACGTCAGGTTACCAAAGTCACCCTAAAATGCCACTCTCGGCGTCAAGATGGTCGCCCGACCGGGGCATATGCCACGCTACGCGTTCGGTGCGACAGGCATCGGGGTCGATCTCTCCCGAGCCGGGCGGGCAGTACCGCTCAGCGCAGCCGCCGCCGCCCCGCGAGGGCGGCCGCGCCGGCAACGGCCGCGGTCTCGGCCCGGAGGACGTGGGGGCCGAGCGCGAGGCGGACGGGGTCGCCCAACACCTCCCGCTCGCCCGGCTCGAAGCCACCCTCGGGCCCGGTCACCAGCACCCACTCCCGCCCCGGGGGGTCGGCGAGGTCGGCGACCAGGTCCCCGTTGCGCTCGGCGACGACCAGGCCCGGGCGTCCCGCCAGCGACGCGAGATCGACGGGTGCACCGACGACGGGGAGACGGGCCCGGTGACACTGGGCGGCGGCCTCGCGGGCCACGCGCCGCAGGCGTTGCGTCGCAGTGCCGCCGCTCGTTCCCTCCCAGCGAGCGACCGACCGGCGGGTGCGCACCGGAACGATCTCGTCAGCGCCGAGCTCGGTGACCTTCTGGACGACGAGCTCGGGCTTCACGCCCTTGGTCACCGCGAACGCGATGGTCAGGCGGGGGGCGAGCTCGGGCTCGACCGCGACGGGACCAGACGCTTGGAGTCGCAGGTCGCGGCGCCCGGTGGCGGCGACGACATAGGGGCGCCACGCGCCGGCGCCGTCGGCGGCGGTCACGGGCTCTCCCTCCCGCAGGCGGCGCACGCGCACCAGGTGGTGACCGTCGTCCCCACCGATCTCGACCTCGTCGTCGAGCACGTCGACGAAGGTGTGGGCAGCAGCGTTCGCGTCCGCGCAGAACGCGGGCGGCACCTCTCCTGGTCGCGCTCGCTCGGCGGGCAGGTTTGGCGCCTCTGCCTACTGAAAGGCGGACTTGAGACGCGAGAAGAAGCCCTCGTCGGCGGGGGCCACGTCGTCACCGCGCAGCTCGGCCAGCTTCCGCAGGAGCTCGGCCTCCTCGGGCCGGAGGCGGTCGGGCACCTCGACGTCGAGGCGTACCAGCAGGTCGCCGCGGCCACGACCGCGCAACGACGGCACGCCCCGCGCTTTGAGCCGGAACACGTGGCCGGGCTGCGTGCCCGGCGGCACCGCCAGCTGCTCGGGCCCGTCCAGGGTCTCGACCACCAGCGACGCGCCCAACGCCGCCTGCGTCAGCGAGACGCGGCAGACGTGGACGAGGTCGTCGCCGTGGCGTTCGAAATCCGGGTGGGGCGCGACCGTGATCGTGACGTAGAGGTCGCCGTCGATCCCGCCCCGGGGGGCGGCCGGTCCGCGGCCGGACAGCCGCAGCCGCTGTCCGCTGTCGACGCCGGCGGGAACGTCGACGTCGATGTCGTGCGTGCCCTGCACGCGTCCCTCGCCCCGGCAGTCGCGACAGGGCGAGAGGATGCGGCTGCCGGTCGCGTAGCAGGCGGCGCAGGGCGACGCCGTGACCATCTGTCCCAGAATCGAGCGCCGGACCTGGCGCACTTCGCCGGTACCGCCGCAGACGTCGCAGCGCGACGGATGCGTGCCCGGCTCGCAGCCGGACCCGTCACACCGGTCACACGGGACCGGGAGCCGAATCTCAATCGTCCGGGTGACGCCGAACGTGACCTCGGCCAGGGTCAGCTCCACCCTGATCTCGGCGTCGGCGGCCCGCGCCGGTCCGGCGGGCCCGCGCCGGCCGAAGGCGTCGCCGCCGAAGAAGGCGTCGAAGAAGTCACCGACCCCGAAGTCGCCCATGGGACCGCTCGGTCCGGCCGCGCCCGCGCCGTCGGCGCCGAACATGTCGTAGCGACGCCGGCGCTCCGGGTCGCGCAAGGTCTCGTACGCGCGGCTGACCTCCTTGAAATGCTCGGCCGCCTCGGGGTCGTCGGGGTTGCCGTCGGGGTGGAACTTGCGAGCGAGCGCGCGGTAGGCGCGCTTGATCTCGTCGTCGCTCGCCTGAGGGGAGACCCCGAGCACCCCGTAGTAATCCACGCTCATGCTTCCCCGCTCTGGCCGCAACGGGTCGGGCCGCTCGGGCCCCGGCGAGCTGCGGCACAGGGTACCTGCGCCGCGGTCGCTCGCCTCATGAGAGCAGCCGGCCGAGCTGCTGCGAGACCGCGGCCACCGCCGCGAGCGCCTGCCGGTAGTCCATGCGGGTCGGCCCGAGGACGCCGACGGTGCCCGCCAACTCCCCTTCCACCTCGTAGGGCGCGAGCACGATGGCGAACTCGCGCAGCTCCTCGATCTCGTTCTCGGAGCCGATGCGGACGGTGACACCCTCGTCGAGGAGGTCGCGGACGAGCGACACCACGACGACCTGGTGCTCGAGCATCTCGAGCAGGCGCGCCGCACTCTCGACGGTCGCGAACGACTGCTGCTCGGCCGCGATCCGGCTGGTGCCGCCCACGTAGAGCGGCTCGGCGGTCGGCGGGTGCTCGGCGAGCCCGTCGCGGGCGAGGCCGGCCAGGTGGTCGACGTCGGCGTCGCCGGACGGACGGAGGGCGGGAAGGTCGGTCAGCGCCTGGCCGGTGAGTTGGCTCCCGAGCGCGGCCGCGGCCGCACCGACCCGCGACTCGTCGACCTCGCGGTCGAGTTGGAGGACCTCCTTCTCGACGCCGCCGTTGGAGAGGACCGCGACCGCCAGCACCACGCTCGGTTGCAGCGTGACCAGCTGGACGCTGCGGACGACGGCGGCGTCGGGTTGCGGGCCGACCACGACCGCGGCGTGGTCGGTCACCCGAGCGAGGAACTGGCTGGTCTCGTGGAGCAGATCCTCGAGCGCCCGGTGGGCGGAATCGAAGAACTCGGAGATCGCCCGCCGATCGGGGGCGAGCAGTCCCGCCTCGCCGGTGAAGTGGTCGACGAAGTAGCGATACCCGAGATCGGTGGGGATCCGCCCCGCCGACGTGTGCGGCTGGGCCAGGTAGCCCTCGCGTTCGAGCACGGTCATGTCGTTGCGGATGGTGGCGCTCGACACGCCCAGCCGACGCGAGCGCGCGACCCGCTGCGACCCGACGGGCTGAGCGGTCTCGACGTACTCCTCGACGATCGCCCGGAGAATCTCCGCCTTACGCTGCTCCATCACTACTCACTCACTCGTCACTCACTCACTCGCTCGCTGAAGCCGCCGGTTAGCACTCAAGTCTACCGAGTGCCAGCCCCCTCGACCTCACCTGCGGCGAGCAGGCGCGCGGTCACGTCGGTCGCGAGCAGGCGACCCCGCCGGGTCAGCACCACCCGGTCGGCCGCCCGCTCCAGGAGGCCGGCGGCGACGAGCTCGTCGACCTCGGCCGCGACGGCGTCGCTCGTCTCGGCACCGCGCCGGGTCCGGAGCGCGAGCGCCAGCCGCTCCTCCTCTCTGGTGTCCTCGTCCAGGTCTTCGGCCCCCGCTTCGGCCGACTGCCGCGCCGCCACCCGCTCGACGTACCGCTCGGGCGCCCGCACGTTCCACCACCGGCGCCCGGCCCCGTGCCCGTGGGCCGCGCACCCGATCCCGACGTAGTCGTCCTGGTCCCAGTAGAGAAAGTTGTGGCGGCACTCGAACCCCGGCCGGGCCCAGTTCGAGACCTCGTACCAGTCCAGCCCGGCCCCGGCGAGCACGCCGTCGGCGGCGTCGTACTTGTCGGCCTGGTCGTCGTCGTCGGGCGCAGGCGCGGCGCCGCTCGCGACCCGCCGGCCGAGTGAGGTCGCGGGCTCGACCGTGAGCGCGTAGGCGCTGATGTGCGGGGGCTCGAGGGCGAGGACGCCTTCGAGGGTGGCGCGCCAGTCGGCGAGGCTCTCGCCCGGGGTTCCGTAGATGAGATCGAGGTTGAACTGCTCGAACGCCGCCGCCCGCGCCCATTCGATCGCCCGGGCGACGTTGGCGGTGTCGTGGGTGCGGCCCAACGCCGCGAGCACGTGCGGCCGCAGCGACTGCACCCCGAACGACAACCGGTTCACGCCGGCGGCGCGGTAGGCGGCCAGCTTGGGCGGATCGACGGAGTCGGGGTTGCACTCGACCGTGACCTCGGCGTCGTCGACGCGGGGCACCGCGTCGAGGATGCGCACCAGCCGATCGGGCGGTAGCAGGCTCGGGGTGCCGCCACCGAAGAACACGCTCGTCGCCGACGCCATTCCGTCGGCGGTGCGCCGCGAGAGATCGGTGACGCAGGCATCGACGTACTCGTCGATCAGGTGGTCGCGGTCGGTCCAGGTCGCGAAGTCGCAGTAGTCGCAGCGGGTCGCGCAGAAGGGGATGTGGACGTAGACGCCGAATGGCACCGCACCAGTCTCGCACTACCGTTCAGGCGTGGACTTCGACCTGCCGCCCGAAGCCGAGACGTACCGAGAAGAGGTGCGGGCGTTCCTCTCCGACCACGCCCCCGGCGGGCGGTACCCGCCCGACTGGAACCGCCGGTTGGCTGAGCACGGTTACGTGGCACCCCATTGGCCGAAGCCGTGGGGACTCGACGCGTCACCGGTGCAGCAGCTCGTCATCGACCAGGAGCTGCGCACCGCGGCCGTGCCGCGCCCGCTCAACCCCATCGGCATCGGTTGGGCGGGCCCGACCCTGCTGGTCGCGGGCACGCAGGAGCAGCACGAGCGCTACCTCCCGGGCATCCTCGACGGCTCGGAGTTGTGGTGCCAGCTGTTCAGCGAGCCCGGCGCCGGCAGCGACCTCGCGTCGCTCACGACCCGGGCGACGCGTGACGGCGACGAGTGGGTGGTGAACGGACAGAAGATCTGGACCACGTTCGCCCATACCGCGGTCTACGGAATCCTGCTGGCCCGCACGGATCCGGATGCCGCCGACGACCACACGGAGGCGGAGCGGAGCCCTGGCCGGACGGCCGGGAGGGCGGAGCGGAGCCGACCCAGACAGAAGGGCATCTCGTACTTCGTGCTCGACATGCGCTCACCCGGGGTGACCGCCCGGCCGATCAAGCAGATGGACGGGCAGGCTTCGTTCAACGAGGTGTTCCTCGATGACGTCCGCGTGCCGGCGGGGAACCTCGTCGGCGACGAGAACGACGGCTGGCGGCTGGCGAAGGTCACGTTGGGCAACGAGCGGGTGTCGCTCTCGGGTGAGGGCGCGCTCTGGGGCATCGGGCCGACCGCCAACGACCTGCTCGACGTGGTCCGGGCCCACGGGGGCACCGACGACCCGCGCGTCCGCCAGCGACTCGCCGGGCTCTACACCGAGTCGGAGATCCTGCGGCTCATCCGGCTGCGCACGGTGTCGGCCAAGATGAAGGGCCTGGAGCCGGGACCGGAGGCGTCGGTGCGCAAGGCGCTCGCCGACGAGCACGGCCAGCACGTAATGGCGGCAGCGGTCGACCTCGCGGGCACGGCCGGGATGCTCATGGACCGGGGGCCGTTCGACAGCGACGACGGGATGTGGGCCGCGGGTTACCTGTACTCGCGCGCGCTGACCGTCGGCGGCGGCACCTCGGAGGTCCAGCGCAACATCATCGGCGAGCGCGTGTTGGGCCTGCCCCGCGACCCGTCGCCGTCATGACGTCAGCGCGGCCCTGACCCCGGCGACGAGCTCGGGCAGCAGCGCCTCGTACTTCCCCCTTCATCCCCGACCTTCGCGCCGAAGCCCACGGCGTCGGACGTTCTCCGCTCGCTTCGCCGCCGCGCGCGAATTAGTCCTCGAGACGTAAAGCTGCCACGAATGCATCCTGGGGCACTTCGACCCGGCCGATCTGCTTCATCCGCTTCTTGCCTTCCTTCTGGCGCTCGAGCAGCTTGCGCTTGCGGGTGACATCGCCGCCGTAGCACTTGGCGATGACGTCCTTGCGCTTCGCCTTGACCGTCTCGCGGGCAATGATCCGGCCGCCGATGGCGGCCTGGATCGGCACGTCGAACAGTTGGCGGGGGATGAGCTCGCGCAGCTTCACCGTCATCTTGCGCCCGTACTCGTAGGCCCGCTCGCGATGGACGACCGCCGAGAACGCGTCGACCGGTACCGAGTTCAGCAGCACGTCGACCTTGGACAGCTCAGAGCGCCGGTAGCCGGCGGGCTCGTAGTCGAGGCTGGCGTAGCCGCGGGTCCGTGACTTCATCTGGTCGAAGAAGTCGAGCACGACCTCGGCCAGTGGGAGCTCGTAGATCAGCTCCACCCGCTCCTCCGAGATGTATTCCATCTTCTTCATCTCACCCCGGCGTGACTGCGTGAGCTCCATCAGGGTGCCGACGTACTCGGTGGGAGTGAGGATGGTGACGGTGACGAAGGGCTCCTCGATCGACTCGACCGTGTTGGGCGGAGGCATCGCCGACGGGTTGTCGACGACCTCGACCCCGCCGTCGACCAGGTTGGCGAGGTACTCGACGGTGGGCGCGGTGGCGACGAGCTCGAGGTCGTACTCACGTTCCAGGCGCTCGCGCACGATCTCCATGTGGAGGAGCCCGAGGAAGCCGCAGCGGAAGCCGAACCCGAGCGCGCCCGACGTCTCGGGCTCGTACGTGAACGACGAGTCGTTGAGCCGCAGCTTCTCGAGTGCCTCGCGCAGATCGGCGTAGGCGTCGCCCTCGACCGGGTAGAGGCCGCAGAACACCATCGGCTGGGGGTCGCGGTAGCCCGGCAACTCCTCGCCCGGGTTGCTCGCAGTCGTGACGGTCTCGCCGACCGGGGCCTGGCCGACGGCCTTGATCCCGGCGATGAGGTAGCCGACTTCGCCGGGGCCGAGGGATGCCACCGGCGTGGACGCGGGCAGGCGCACGCCGATCTCCTCGGCGTCGTGGGTGCCGTTGGCCTGGAGGTAGCGGAGCCGGGCGCCGGAGACGAGCGTCCCGTTGAACACCCGCACCGCGCTCACGACCCCGCGGTAGGCGTCGTAGTAGGAGTCGAAGATCAGCGCCTGGAGTGGCGCGTCGCCGTCGCCGGTGGGCGGCGGGATCCGGTTGACCACCGCGTCGAGCAGCTCGGCCACGCCCTCGCCGGTCTTGGCCGAGATGCGCAGGACGTCGCTCGCGGGGATCCCGAGCACCCGCTCGATCTCCCCCGCCACCCGGTCGGGGTCGGCCGCGGGAAGGTCGATCTTGTTGACCGCGGCGACGATCGCGAGGTCGTGCTCCACCGCGAGGTAGCAGTTGGCCAGGGTCTGGGCCTCGATGCCCTGCGACGCGTCGACGAGGAGCACGACGCCCTCGCACGCGGCCAGGCTGCGCGACACTTCGTAGGTGAAGTCGACGTGACCGGGAGTGTCGATCAGGTGCAGGGTGTGGTCCTTCCAGTTCAGCCGGACGTTCTGGGCCTTGATCGTGATCCCGCGCTCCCGCTCGAGCTCCATCGTGTCGAGGTACTGGGCCCGCATGTCGCGCGCGTCGACCGCGCCGCACAGCTCGAGGATGCGGTCGGCCAGCGTGGATTTTCCGTGGTCGATGTGGGCGATGACTGCCAGGGCGCGATGCCGCTCCAGTGGGGTCACCGCCACATTCTCCCTGCCTTTCCGCTCGGGCCGCTCGGGCCCGGCTCGGGCGGCGCAGGGTACCTGCGCCGCTGATCCTCGCCTTGGGCTAACGTCGACCCTTCGTGGCCAACATCAAGAGCCAGATCAAGCGCAACCGCCAGAACGAGCGCCGCCGGGTGCGGAACAAGACCGTCCGCTCCGAGCTCAAGACGCGCGTGAAGGCGGCGCAGACGGCCGCCGAAGCCGGCGCCGCCGACGCCGGCGAGAAGTCCCGGCTGGCGCAGAAGCGCCTCGGGAAAGCCGCGTCCAAGCGCACGCTTCACAAGAACGCCGCTGCCCGGCGCACGTCGCGTCTGATGCGGCGAGCCAAGCCGAGCTAGTCAGCTCATCCGGCGCGAGCCGGTCTTGGCCCGCCCCGACAGCCGGGCCAGCCTCGCCACCAGCACCTCCATCACCGCGTCCTCGGGGATGGCACGCGCCCCCTTGAGGTCGATGTCGGCCTGGGCCAGGTGGTCGAACGCCTCGCGCAGCCCGCTGGCCCGCAGCGCCCGGGCCTGGTCGAGGGCCTTCCGAGCGGGGTACTCCTTGACTCGACCGCCGAGCGCCGCCACCGCGTCCTTGGGGCCGCGCAGATCGGGGTCGTCGAGCCGCAGGATCCGGCGGTAGTAGCCGTGGAGGAGCCCCAGCACCTGGAGCGGGTGCATCGGCTTGGCCTGCCGCGAGCCGGTGGCATTCAGGAGGCGGTGCAGCGTCTCCAGCGCGCCGGGCACGTCCCCGGCCTCGATGGCGTTGGTGAGCTGGTAGCTCGGCACCGCCCCGGCCTCGCCGAGGTAAGGCTCCACGTCGTCGACGTCGAGCGTCGCCCCGTCGCCGAATGCAGCCGAGAACACCTCGACGAGCTGGGGTACGCGTCCGGCGTCCTCGCCCAGGTGGGCGGCGACCGCCTTGGCCGCGTCCGGCCGCAACTTCACCCCCGCGTCCTTCAGGTGCTCGCCGAGGACGTCCCCCGTTTTCTCCGCGCTCGGCGCGACCTCGGTCGCCTTCGCGCTCTTCAGTGCCTTGGTCAGGTTGGCCGGCAGCCGGCCACCCCCGGTGACGAGCACGAGCGCGGTCGTGTCCATCGGGTCGGCGAGATACGAGACCAGCGGCTCGGCGTCGCCGGCAGCGAGGTTGCCGACGTCGCGGACGACCACCACGCGCCGCTCGGTCATGAACGGCGGGCTCTGGGCGGCGTTCAGCGCGGCCGCGACCACCTGCTCGCGCGCTTCCGCACCACCGGCCGCACCACCGGGGGTGCCGCCGGGCTCGTCGCTCTCCTCGCCCGGCGCCGCCCGCCCCGGCACGGTCAGCTCCTCCAGCGCGAGGGTGCGGTCGTCCTCCCCGAGCAGGTCGCCCACGAGTCGACCGAGCGCTTCGTCGCGCAACACCGGGTCGTCGCCGCGGACCAGGTGGACGCTCACGGCACCCGGGCCCCGTCTCGCTCCACCTCGAGGATGGCCTGGATCATGCGACAGACCCGCGCGCTCCCCGCGACGTCGTGCACCCGCACGATCCGGCATCCGTGGGCGACGCCGTATGCGGTCGCGGCCAACGACGCGTGCCCGCGGTCGTCGATGTCGAGCCCGAGCAGCTCGCCGAGGAACCGCTTGTTCGACGCCGACAGCAGCAGCGTGTAGCCGTGGCCGGCGAGGACCGAGCTCTCCCGCAAGAGCAGCGCGCTCTGGGCCGGCGTCTTGCCGAGGTCGAGGCCGGCGTCGAGGGCGATCTGGTCGGCGGCGAGGCCGGCCTCCTCGGCCGTCCGGGCCCGTTCGAGGAGGAACGCGGTCACCTCCCCGACGAGGTCTCCGTACATCGGCTCCGGATCGGGCACGCGCGGGCGCAGACGGATGTGGGTGGCAACGACCGATGCGTTGTGGGCGGCGGCGGTGGCGAGGTACTCGGGATCGGCGAACCCGCTGATGTCGTTGCCGACAACGGCGCCGGCGGCGCAGGCGGCGGCGAGCACGCTCGCCCGCCAGGTGTCGGCCGAGACCGGGACGTCGAACCGGGCGCGCAGCGCCTCGACCGCGGGCACGACCCGGTCGAGCTCCTCGGCTTCGCCCACCTCGGGCCCGGGCCCGGCCTTGACCCCGCCGACGTCGAGGATGTCGGCGCCTTCGGCCACCAACGTCTCGGCGCGCCGGACGAGCGCGTCGAGCTCATAGGTCGCGCCCTGGTCGTAGAACGAGTCGGGCGTGCGGTTGAGGATCCCCATCACCAACGTGCGGGTCGTGAGGTCGAGCACGCGGTCACCGAGCCGGAACGCGGTCATCGCCTCCCACCCTACGGGCTGCCCGCGCTCGTCCTGCCGCTGCACCGGTGGCGACCAGCGCGACCAGGGCGAAGGCAGTGCGGCCGTCGACCTGGAACGGGATGCGCGCCGCGAGCGACGCCACGCCGAGCACGGCCCGCACGAGCAGAAGCGTCGGGAGCTGGAGCGACGCGGCGATGCCCGGAGACCATCGGCTCACGATCCCGCCGGCCACGCCCGCGGTCAGCCCCCAGACCGTGAGGGGCCCGGCCAGCGGCACCGCCACCAGGTTCGCCGGCAGTGCCGCCACCGGCAGCGCGCCGAAGATCGGCAGCATGACCGGCGCCACCCCGATCTGCGCCGCCAGCGTCACTCCCAGCCCGTCGCGCACCCAGCGGGGACCCCGCAATCGCGCCGACAGGGGCGGCGCCATGAGCGCGATCCCCCCACTCGCACCGCACGACAGCAGGAACCCCACCGAGTGCACGAGGAAGGGGTCGGCGAGCAACAGCCCGATGACGGCGAGGGCCAGCACGCGCAGGCCCGCGGTCGGCCGCCCGAGGTGCAGGGCGGTCATCGAGCACGCGGCCATGGCGCACGCTCGCAATACCGACGGCTCCCAGCGCGTCATCGTGCCGAACACGATCAGGACGGCGAGCCCGCCGACGAGCCGACCCCCGAGGCCGAAACGGCGCAGGACCGGTCCCGCCAGGACGAGCACGAAGGCGACGTTGGCGCCCGAGACCACCAGCAGGTGCGTGAGCCCGGCGGCCCGGAAGCGCTCCTCCATCTCGGGGGTCAGCCCTCGGGTGTCGCCGAGCAAGAACCCGGCGACGACGGCGCGCTCGGTGGCGGGCAGGTGGTCGCCGCCCCGGAGCACGATCTCCCGCAAGCCGTTGGCTGCGCGGAGGAGCGGTGAGCTCGGTCCCGTGAACGACAGGAGCTCGGTCGCATCGAAGCGTCCCACCGCGTGCCGCCAGCGGAAGCGCTCGTCGTAGCCGGCCAACGG
>Ga0136613_10000589_pt1 | contig 17017 bp, 16 predicted proteins | sample AntDrymUQ2722106_2_FD_106649 | JGI IMG/M metagenome (GOLD analysis project Ga0136613, IMG submission 106649) | Polar desert sand microbial communities from Dry Valleys, Antarctica - metaG UQ272 (21.06) | ecosystem: Environmental > Terrestrial > Soil > Desert | place: Antarctica: Dry Valley... | reverse complement strand
TCGTGCAGACGATCGCCGCCCACCTCAGCGACCCGCCGCCGCGCCCGAGCGCCCTGGCTGCGGTCGATCCCGCCTTCGACGCGGTCATCGCGCGCGCCCTGGCGAAGGATCCTGCCGACCGCTACGGCTCGGCGGGCGACCTCGGGCGGGCGGCGCACGAGGCCGTCCGCGGCGAGCGCGTCACGACCGGTGAGCGCGTCGTCGCGCGCGGGTCCGCCGCACCCAGCGAAGAACGCACCGGCAGGCTCGCGCCGGCTGCCAAGAGACGGATCGAGCCGGCGCCGGCGCCCCGTCGCGACGCGCTTGCAACCGAGCGCGTTGGCGGACGGCGTCATCGGCGCCGCATCGGCCCGCGCGTCCTGCTCACGATCGCCGCGCTCGCCTGCCTCGCAGCGGTCGCCGCCGGGGTCGCGGCCACGGGTGACGACGGCGGACGGCCGCCGTCGGCGTCGCTCAGCGCCGACGAGATCCGCGGCGTCGCCCAGGACTTCGCCGCCGCCTACGGGGACGAGGATGCCGGTGCCCTGCGATCGCTGCTGACGCGCAACGTGCAACGGGTCGGTCCCGACGGCGGCCAGCGGCGCCGCGAGAACGTGCTCGCCGTCTACCGCCGCCAGTTCGCGGCGGCCGACGTCGAGGCCTACGAGCTCGACGATGTCCAGGTCGTGCCCGGCGCCGCCGGGCGCGCCGCGGGGACCTACACGGTCAGGCGGGCGGGGCGCGACGACATCACCGGCCGCGTCGCCTTTGGGGTCGTGCGCGAAGCGGGGCGGCCGCGCATCGCCCTGATCGCCACGCAGCCCGACTAGCGGTGTACCCGCGCAGCGCACCGTCAGCAGGTCTTCGAGACGACCAGCTCGACCGTGCTGCGGGGCCGAACCAGCGACCTGGCGTTGGGATCGGACCGGCAGACGACGCGCGGCCGGCGGCGAAGCGCGTCCAGCAACCCGTCGTCGATCGACACGCGGACGTCGAAGCCGAGCGCCTCGAGCTTCGCCACGGCCGGTGCGATCTCGAGGCCGAGCACGTGGGGCAGCTCGATCCTCGAGCGCCGGACCACGCGCAGCGCGCGCCAGGTCGCGCGCGCTCCCGGCGCCGAGGCGCCGACGTCGATGACGTTCGCTCCCTCGCGCAGGCTCACCCGCGCGGCGAAGCGCCCGCCGCTGACGCGGACGCGCCTGCCGCCGACCAGGACGCGGGCGCTCGCCGGAGCGACGCTGCCGCTGACCCGCACGCCGGCCTCGCGGGTCGTCACGCCGTCAGGCGGCGCGGCGAGCGTCAGTCCCACGGGCTCGCGGGGCGCCTCCGGCGGCGAGTCGCCGCAGCCCGCGGCGGCCGTCGCCAGCGCGAGCAGCAGCAGCGGGCGCCGGCTTCGCAGCGTCATCCGCCGGAGCCTAGGACTCGAGCTGGTCGAGCAGGCAGTCCGCCGGCGGCTTGTCGTCGCGCCAGCGCTGGACCTTCGTCCCGTGGCGGATGCGCCCGTCGCTGACGTGGTCGTAGGTGATCTCGACGACGAGCTCGGGACGCAGGGCCACCCACTCGAGGTCGCGTCCGGCGCTCCAGCGCGACGGATCGCCGGTCCCGCGCTCACCTGTCTCGTACGGCGCGAGCTCGCCCACGAGCTCGCGCTTGCGCTTGGCCGTGAAGCCGCTCGAATGGCCGACCTCGTGCAGGCGGCCGTCCTCGCCGTAGAGGCCGAGGATGATCGCGCCGACGGTGCCCTCCGCCTTGCCCGGGCGCCAGCCCATGACGACGGCGTCGATCGTCCGCACGCGCTTGACCTTGACCATCGCGCGGCGCTCGCCCGGCGCATAGGGACAGGCGAGCTCCTTGGCGATCACGCCCTCCTCCTCGTGCAGCCAGCGCTCGGCGTCCGCCGTCGTGCGGACGACGGGCGTGAGCTCCAGGCCGGCGATCGTCTCCAGGACCGCGCGGCGCTCGGAGTAGGGCCGCTCGAGCAGCACCTCGTCGTCCAGCGCAAGCACGTCGAAGGCGACGAAGCGCGCGGGGGTCTCCTTCGCGAGGCGCTCGATCCGCGAGGCCGCCGGGTGGATGCGCTGGCCGAGGGTGTCGAACGACGCCGCCACGAGCTCGCCGTCGACGACGTAGCGGCCGGCCGGAAACGTCACCTCGGGGAAGTAGCGTGACAGCGGCTTGCCATTGCGCGACTGCAGGTAGACCTCGTCAACATCGACGAACGCGATCGCGCGAAAGCCGTCCCACTTCGGCTCGTATGCCCAGCCGTCCCCCTCGGGCAGCTTCGCGCGCGGGCGTGCGAGCTGGGGCGCAAGCGGGGGCTTCAGGGGGAGCGCCATCAGCGCCAACGCTAACGCCCCGGCGCTCAGAGGTTGCGACGGTGCCCACGCTCCGGCCGCTCGTCGAAGATCGGGCGCGACTCCGCTCCGTAGCGAAGGGCGAGGACTTCGAAGAGCGCAACGGCGCTGAGGAGTGATGCGAGAAGGACCATGCGTGCATTCTCGAACATTGTGCGCTCCAGCGGTAGCCTTGATCACCTTCATGACTCCAAGGGTCTACCTATGACCTTGCAACAGCTGCAATACGTCCTCGCGGCGATCGAGCACGGCTCGTTCTCGGCCGCGGCGCAGTCGTTGCATCTCGCGCAGCCGTCGCTCTCCGAGCAGGTGCGCCGCCTCGAGGCGGAGCTCGGCGTCGCGCTCTTTCGGCGCGTCGGGCGCGGCATCGTGCTGACCGAGAGCGGACGCGCCCTGCGTCCCCACGCGGAGGCCGTGCTCGCCGCCGCCGAGCGGGCGCGCGAGTCGGTCGGCGCGATCCGCGAGCTGCGCGGCGGGCTGGCGGCCTTCGGCACGTTCGGCACGGCCCGCACGTATCTCGGGGCAGATCTCGTCGAGGACTTTCGCCGCAGCCACCCGGACGTCCGCGTGCGGCTCGTCGGACAGAACTCGTCGGAGACCGCGGAGGCGATCCGCTCCGGCGAGCTCGAGGCCGGCCTCGTCGTGCTGCCGATCGACGACCGTGGGCTCGACGTGCGCCCGGCGATGCGCGACGAGGTCCTCTGCGTCTCGGTCGACGCCGCGCGGCTGCGGCGGCCGATGACGATCAAGCGCCTCGCGGCTGGGTCCTCATCGAATGTGGCGCCGCTGATCCTGCCCGAGGCGAGCTGGGGATCGCAGGATCCCACCCGGCGGCTGCTGGCCGAGCGCGCCCAGCGCGAGGGCGTGGCGCTCGAGCCGCAGATCGAGGTCGAGGACGTCGAGGTGGCGCTCGACCTCGCCGCCCGCGGCCTCGGCGACACGATCGCCGAGCGCGGCATGCTGCGCAGGATCGCCCCGCCCGGGGTCGGATGGGTGCCGTTCGCCGAGCCGATCTACGAGACGTTCGCCTTCACCTGGCGCCGCGGAGCGCAGCTCTCACCGGCCACGCGCGAGTTCATGGCCTTCGCCGAGCGCCGCCTCGACGCGCTCGCCGAGGATCTGCGCACGCAGCCCCCGCGGCGCCGCGAGCCTCAGGTCAGTCGCGCCGCGGCGCCGCGCTGATGCCGCGCAGCCGTCGCAGCGCCAGGTCCGACAGGCGCGAGGAGATCCCGTGCAGGACGCCCATCCCCTTCACGGGCGCCTTCCAGTAGAGGGTGCGGCTGTCGCGCTCGATCGCGCGGGCGACGCGCACCGCGAGCTCGGACGCCGGCTCGCCCGGGCGATACCAGTCCGGCAGCTCGGAGCGCTGGTGGTCGTGCAGCGCGGTGTCGATCTCGCCGGGATAGACGGTCGTCACCGAGACGCCGCTGCCGTTGAGCTCGTGGCGCAGCGCCTCGGCGAACATCCGCTGCGCCCCCTTCGTCGCGGAGTACGCCGCCGCGCCGGGAAACGACCGCAGCCCGGCGCCCGAGGACATCACGACGATGTGGCCGCTGCCGCCGGCCAGCAGGTACGGGAGGGCGGCCTTGACCGTGTAGACGGTGCCCAGCCAGTTGACCTCCGTCATCTGCTCGATCGTCTCGATGTCCTGCGTGCTGACCGGCTCGTAGAAGGCGATGCCGGCATTGACGACCAGCAGGTCGATCCCGCCGGTGATCGCGACGAAATCCTCGACGGCTGCCTGCACGGACTCGCGCAGGGCGACGTCGCAGACGAGCACGTGGTGTGCGCCGGGAAGCTCCGCCGCCGCCGCTTTGAGGTCGCCCACGGAACGCGCGGCGAGACCGACCGTCGCGCCGCGACCGGCGAGCTCGTGGGCGAGCGCGCGCCCGATTCCCCGGGACGCACCGGTGACGATAGCTCTCGTGCCGGATCCGATCTGCACGCGGCGATGCTAACCCCGATCTTCCCCCGGGTGCCGCGCGAGGCCGATACCATCGGCGCAGATGACGACCGATCATGCGACCGTCGCCGAGGAGGAGTACCTGCAGACGCTGTTCTGGCTGCAGGAGGCGAAGCTGCCGATGACGGGCGCGAACGTCGCGCGCGCCATGCGCCTGTCGGCCCCGACCGTGCACGAGATGATCGGTCGCCTCGAGCGCGACGGCTACATCACGCGCGCCGATGACAAGGCGATCAGCTTCACCGATTCGGGTCTCGACCACGCTGAGGGCGTCGTCCGGCGCCATCGCCTCATCGAGCGCTTCCTGACCGACGTGCTCGGCATTCCCTGGGACGAGGTCCACGAGGAGGCCGAGCGCCTGGAGCACGCGATGAGCCCCGTGCTCGAGGAGCGCATGCTGGCCGCGATCGGCGACGCGAAGACCTGCCCGCACGGCCATCCGATCGTCGGCGGCGCGCGCCTGGAGGGCGTTCCGCTCGCCGACGTCGCCGAGGGCGCGTCGGTCACGATCTTGCGCCTGGAGAACGAGGCGGAGGACCTGCTGCACTACCTCAAGGCCGCCGGCATCGAGCCCGGCATGAAGGGAACCTTGACGGCCACCTCGCAGGACGAGGTCACCGTCACCTGCGAGGACGGGGTCCAGTGCTCCGTGACGTTCTCCGTCGCCGAGACCGTCTCGGTCGTGGCCGATCCCTCGCCGCCGGCGCGCATCGCGCTTCCCGCGCAGCTCGTGCTGGCGCGCGAGCGTTACGGCCGCTGAGGCACGCATGCGCACCCAGATGGTCTGTCTCGAGGACGGCATCACATCTTGCGGCTTTCGCAAGATGGCGGCCTACGTCGCGCAGCTGCAGCCGGGCACGGAGTCCTGCTACATCTCGACGGAGCGCTATCGCAGCGTGAAGGCGGCCGTCCGGGGCATGGGCGACAAGGGCGTCATGAGCGACGAGCAGGTCGACGAGATCGCCCAGGGGCTGAAGGACTCCGACCTGATCGGCTTCTCCTCGATGACCGGCTACGCCGACCTCACGCGCCGCGTGATTCGCCGGGTGCGCGAGCTCAGCCCCTCGACGTACATGATCTGGGGCGGCATCCATCCGATCATCCAGCCCGAGGACGCGATCCTCGCCGACGTCGACGCGGTCTGCACCGGCGAGGGCGAGTTCGCCTTCGAGGAGCTCCTGCAGAACCTCAAGGAGGGTCGCGACGTCACGCGGACGAAGAACTTCTGGTTTAAGCCGACCAGCGGCAACGGCGGCCAGGAGATCGTCAAGAACCACTTCCTGCCGCTGATGACGGTCGGCGAGATGGAGTCGCTGCCGTTTCCGCAGTACGGCGAGGAGCACGAGAAGATCTACCTCCCGGGCAAGGGCTTCGTCAAGACGACCGTCGAGGACTACCTGCTCAACGACGGCCTCGGCTACACGACGCTGTGGTCGATCGGCTGCCCGTTTCACTGCGCCTACTGCGGCAATACGAAGTTCATCGCCAACGACGCGAAGTACAAGCGCATCCGCCACCCGAGCGCGCGCTACATGGTCGACCAGGTCAAGGACGCCCGCGCGCGCTTCCCGCACCTCAGCCAGGTCTCCTTTCACGACGACAGCTTCATGGCGATCCCCTACGGCCAGCTCGAGGAGTTCGCCGAGCTGTGGCACGACGAGCTGAAGCTGCCTTTCGCCGTCTACGGCGTGATCCCCAACTACGTGCGCCAGGACAAGTTCGAGCTGCTCTCGTGGGCGGGCATGAACCGCATCCGCATGGGGATCCAGTCGGGCTCCAAGGACATGCTGGACTTCTACAAGCGCCCGACGCCGCCCGAGAAGATCCTCAAGGCCGGCGAGGTGATCGCGTCGTTCGCCCCGAGGTACCACATCCCCGCGGCCTACGACATCATCATGGACAACCCGATCGAGACTCGGGACGACGTCAAGTCCACGCTGCAGCTGCTGTACATGATGGACCGCCCGTACACGCTGTTCATCTACTCGCTGAAGGTGATCCCGAACACGGGCCTGGCGACGGCGATGGAGGAGCGTGGCGTCGACCTCGACGAGATCGACGACTCGTATCTCGCGATCCCGCCGAAGTGGGCGAACCTGATGCTGTACATCATCGCCCTGTGGCGCCCGCCGCCGTGGCTGTGGAACCGCCTCATCGGCCACGTGCGCGCGAGCGGCGAGCAGCAGAGCCTGTACCCGCGCCTGGGCGTCGTCCTGCGCACGCTGTATCTGACCAAGCGCGTGCTGTGCCACGTGCGCGTCATGGACTTCTCGATCACCCCCGGCAAGACCGGCTACTTCGCGTGGAAGCTCGGTCTCGTCGGCCTGTGGCAGAAGCGCTTCACGCGCCGCCCCCCGCGCCCGGCGCGCACGGTCACCAAGGCGCCCGAGGTGAAGGTCGGGCTGACGGTCATCCAGCCGCCGGACCTGCTGGCCGACTGACCGCGGCGGAGGCTGCGCAGCTACGCGGGCGCCGGCGCCGTCGTGGTCGAGCGATAGGCGTCGGCCAGCCGCGCGATGCCCTCGTCGATGCGGTCGGCGGTGACGCCGGAGTAGGCGAGGCGCAGCATGTTGCGCCCGCCCTCCAGCAGGAAGTCCGAGCCCTTGACGAACGCGACGCCGCGCTCCTTGACGGCCTCGAACAGGGCGTCGACGTCGGCGTCCTCGGGCAGCGTCACCCACATGAAGTAACCGCCCTCGGGCGCCTCGTAGACGGCCTCGGGCAGGTGCTGCTCGAGCGCCGCGGTCAGCGCCTGCACGCGCTCGGCGAGCGCCGACTTGACCGTCGCGATCGAGCGGTCGATCGCGCCCGACACGCAGAACTCGTGGACGATCGCCTGCGAGACCATGCTCGGCGAGATGTACGTGTTCGTCGCGAGCTTCTGGATCCGCGCGATCAGCGCCACCGGACCGACGAGGTAGCCGACGCGGATCCCAGGGCAGATCGTCTTCGAGAACGAGGACGCGTAGACGACGTGGTCGCCCTCGTCCATCTCGAGCATCGTCGCGATGTTCTCGCCGGAGAAGCGGATGTGGCGGTACGGGTCGTCCTCGAAGATCACGAAGTCGTGCTCGGCGGCAAGCGCCAGCAGCGCCCTGCGCTTGTCCAGCGACAGCGTGTAGCCGGCGGGGTTCTGGAAGTTCGGGATGATGTGCACGAGCTTCGGCGCGAGGCCGCCGGCGAGCAGCGCGCCGAGCTCGTCGGTGTCGATGCCGTCGGTCTGCAGCGAGACCATGCGCACGTCCGCGCCGAGGCTGCGGAGGTTCAGCAGCGTGCGGTCGTAGGTCGGCTTCTCGACGACGACGGGGTCGCCGGCGGCGACGAGCGTCGCGAACAGGAACGCGTCGGCCTGCATCGAGCCGTTGGTGACGAGCACCTGCGCCTCCTCGACGCCGTGCTGCTCTGCGATCCAGCGGCGCAGGGGCGGGTAGCCGATGCTCGTGCCGTAGCCGGTCACGCCGCCTGGGTCGTTCGTGAAGGCCGCGACCGCGGCGTCGCGCAGCCCGTCGACGTCGACGATGTCCAGCGAGGGGGCGCCGCGGGCGAAGGAGATGGTGTCGGAGGGGGCCATGCGTCGAGGGTACCGAGCCACCTCCGATGAGGACCCGCCCCGGAGCAGCGCGGTGCGGCGCGCCCCGGGGACGGGGAGACCGCCGACCGCGTGGGGTCAGTCGACCCAGGGCCGCGCCTGCTTGACGACCAGCCCGCCGCCGGCAGCGGTCTTGAACTCGATGTCCATCGCGAACAAGGGGTCGTCCTCGGCGCGGTAGAGCGCCCTGAAGCGCTGCTGGATCGTCTCCATGGCGCGCGTCAGCCGGGCGATCTGCTCGGGGGTCATGACGCCCGCGCCGCCCGTCGTGAGGCTCGAGCGGCGGATGTACTGCGTCTCGTACTGGCCCTCAGGGCCGATCGCCGCGACGAGCAGCTCATCGGGCGTGGCGTTGGGGTCGGGGTTCGTCACGAGGCTCTCGCCGACCTGGACGTTGACGTAGAAGCCCGGCCAGTCCGGGTCGAACGGGTTCTTCGTGACCGCGACGCCGTTGGCGATCTCGTCGTCGAAGTTGGGGTGCACGAGCACCCCCATCGCCGCCGACAGGTGGTCGATGCGATGGAACTCGCGCTCGTCGAAGGCGCGCAGGTTCCACAGCGACGCCCACACCTGACGCACGGTCTTGTCGAGGTCGCCCTCGTCCGGACGGTGAGTGAAGGAGTCGTAGAGCCCGGCGCCGTTGAAGCCTTCGAGGTCCTCGTTGTTCGTCGAGGAGCGACAGCGGATGCCCGTGCCGGCGGGGAAGCGCGCCTGCAGCTCGGCGATCGCCTGCGCGATCTCGGGCGGCGGCTCGGCCTTGCGTATCTGCTTGCGCAGCGCGGCGAGCGCCGTCTCGCGGGCGGCGGCGTCGGTCTGCAGCGCCGGGTCGGCGATGATCTTCCGTGCCCGCTCGTAGAAGCCGTGCGCGGTCATGAAGGCGTCGTAGAGCGCGAACGGGATCGCGTAGCCGTCCGGAACGCTGCCCGCCGGCAGCATCCTGCGCAGCTCGGCGACGTTGGCCGCCTTCGCGCCGAAGCTGTTGACGTCGCCGTGTCCGAGCGTGTCGAGCTCTGCGATCGTCGTGACGCCGAGGTCGCGAGGGGGCGTCTGCGGCTGCGCCGGGCGGATCCTCGCCAGCCACGCCTCGACCTGCGCGGGCGTCGCGGCCGCAAGCTCGAAGTCGTCCGGCGTGACGGCGTAGCGCACGACCTGTCCGAGCAGGGCGGCGATCCGCTCTGCGGTCGCGGCGCCGCGCACGTAGGCATTGGGCGTGTCGTTCTGCTTGGCCTTGAGGTTGATGTGCGACAGCGGCGTCTGCGGCGTTGCGCTGATCACGCCGGCGACGTGGCCGAGATCGTTGGGCAGCGTCTGAAACAGCGCGACGTCGCGGATCGTCGGCGGACGCCCGCTCGCCGGGTCGATCGCCGACAGCACGCCGTAGCCCTCGCCGAGGTTCAGCGCCACGTAGCTCACGTTCGCAAACAGCTCGGAGGTGAGGATCGTGCGCACGCCGGCCGCCCGCAGCGCGTCGGCGTCCTGCGCGAGCAGGGCCTCCTGGGTGTCGCCGGCCGGGTGGTAGGCGAGCCTGCCGGCGGCGAACGGCATCGCGGCCGTCACGAGCTGGAAGGCGCGCGCTACGTGGCGGGCGCGCACGGGGTCGGTCGGCCAGAACTCGAGTGCGTAGAGCCCGGCTTCGCCGCCGCCGGCCGGCTCATAGCGGTCGTTGGCGATGATCGTCCCGGCGAGGTTCGAGCGATCGTCGCGAAAGTACGTGACCGTGTTGAACTGGGCGTTGGACTGGCCGACCTGCAGCGCGTCGGCCGCGAAGTCGAAGTGGTATCCGAACGTCTTGGTGTTGATGAAGTAGAGCGCCGGCGCTGCCGTGTCGACGCCGATGATGAGGAACTTCATCTCCTCGGCACCGAGCTGTCCGGGAACGTCGTCGGAGCGCGCGAGCGCCTCGAACGTCGCGCGGTCGGCCACCAGGCGAGCGCCAAGTGAGATCGGCAGGTCGCGGCCCGGCGGGTCGATCGGCGGATCGAGGACCGGCGGCGGCGGGTCGCTCGGCGGCGGGTCGGCGGGCGGGTCGACCGGCGGGGCATCGACGGGGGGCGGGGGGTCCAGCGGCGGGGTCGGGTCGACCGCGGGCTGGGGCTGTTCGCCGTCTGGGAGGCGCTCGTATCGAGACATGACGCGACTCTAGGCGGATCGGCAGGGGCGCAGTGTGGCGTCGGGCACGCTGGTCTTCAGAACGCCGTCGCGAGCACGAACGGGTAGACCGCCCGCGATCCCCGCCGGCGCAGCTGGCCGCCGATCATCGCCAGCGTCCAGCCGCTCAGGCGCAGGTCGTCGACGAGCAGGCAGGCGCCAGGCGGCGGCTCGCCGGTCACCGCGAAGGCGCCGCGGACGTTGGCGACCTGCTGCACGCTGTTGGCCATCTCACGCTGCGGGGGGCCCTCGGCGTCACGCCGCAGCAGCCCGAAGAAGTCGAGCCCGAGCGCGCTCGCAAGCCGCGCCGCGAAGTCGGGCACGAGCTGCCCGGAACGTGCCGACGGCACCGCCGCCACCCACGTCACCGGCGGACCCCACTCGCGCACGAGCGCCGCGGCGGCGCGGACGAGCTCATCGTCGAAGCGGCCTTCGCGGCGCCCCGCCTGCACGACCGGGTCCCAGCCGCCGTCGCCGATGCGTGCGAGCGCACGGCCCTCCTGCACCTGCACGTCGGCCGCTATCGCGCGCATGCGCCCGTCCTCGTCCGGGCTCATCTTCTTGGCGTCGAGCGTCAACGGCCGCGAGCGCAGGTGCTCGAGCGCCGCGCGCACGAGCTCGGTCGAAGGCGGCGCGTCGTAGCGCGGGCCGGCGCAGACCGAGCAGCGCCCGCAGTCGACCGGGTCGGGGTCGTCGAGCTCCTCCTGCAGCGCGCGCATGAGGCAGCGTCCGTCGGCGCCGAAGCCCGCCATCGCCGCCTGCTCGCGGCGGCGCAGCTCGGTGACGTGCGCGTAGCGCTCGGCGTCGTAGGCCCACGTGGCGCCCGGCACGCGTCGCCAGCGCGTTCCCTCGCGCACGACCGCGCCCTCGACGTCGAGCACCTTGAGCATCGCCTCGATGCGTCCCCTGCCGACGTTCACCTGCGCCATCAGCTCGGCGGTCGCGACGCCCTCGGCCCCGGCGCCGTCGAGATGGCCGAGCACGGTGTCGACGATCTCGCGGCGCGGAAACGCCTGCTCGATGAAGAAGTCCTGGATCCGGCGGTCCTCGCGGCCGCGCAGCAGCACGACCTCGGCGCGCTCGATCGCACGTCCGGCGCGGCCGACCTGCTGGTAGTAGGCGATCACCGACCCGGGAGCCTGGTAGTGCACGACGAAGCCGAGATCGGGCTTGTCGTAGCCCATGCCCAGGGCGCTCGTGGCGACGACGCACTTGCGCTCGTTGCCGAGCAGGCGCTCCTCGGTCGCGATCCGCTGCTCGGTCGCGGTCTCGCCGGTGTAGGCCTCGGCCGCGATCCCGCGGCCGGTCAGCCAGGCGGCGACCTGCTCGGCGTCGCGCTTGGTCAGCGTGTACACGATCCCCGAGCCCGGCAGCTGCGCCAGCCACGTCGCAAGCCAGGCCAGCCGCTCGGCCTGGCCGGGCAGCTGCACGACCTCCAGGCGCAGGCTCGCGCGTCCGAGCGGCCCGCGGTAGGCGACCAGCGGGGCTTCGGCGTGCCCGATGCGCAGCTGCTCCTCGATGTCGGCGACGACGCGGTCGTTGGCGGTCGCGGTCGTGCAGAGCACGCCGATGCCGGCCGGCAGCCGCTCGAGCATCTCCGCGATGCGCCGGTAGTCCGGGCGGAAGTCGTGCCCCCAGTCGCTGATGCAGTGCGCCTCGTCGACGACCAGCAGCCCGACGCGCTCGGCGAAGGCCGGCAGCATGCGGGCGCGAAACTGCGAGTTGTTGAGGCGCTCGGGGCTGATCAGCAGCAGGTCGATGGCGTCTTCATCCAGCAGCGCTGAGATCTCGCTCCAGGCGTCGCGATTGGTCGAGTTCACCGTGTACGCGCGGATGCCGATCCGCTGCGCCGCGGCGATCTGGTTGCGCATCAGCGCCAGCAGCGGCGAGACGATCAGCGTCGGGCCCGCGCCGCGGGTCCTCATCGAAGGTGGCTCGCGCAGCAGGGCCGTGGCGATGAAGTAGACCGCCGACTTGCCCCAACCGGTGCGCTGCACGCACAGGACGCGCGCACGGTTCTCGACGAGGTCGCGGATCGCCTCGAGCTGGTGCTCGCGAAAGCTCGCGTCCGGGCCGGCGAGGTCGCGCAGCAGCTCGTCGGCGCGGGTGTCGAGGTCGGTCGTCGCCGGCATCTCGCTCACCTTAGGCCCGTGGCCGGTGATCCCCGCCCCCCAGGGGCGAAGATGATCCGGCCGGCGCCTCTTGGAGGCATGGACGGCGACGTGGAGGAGGCTTACGATGGACGCCGTGACGGCGACCACGCAGATGACCGCGACGGAGTTCCTGGCGCGCCCCGAGGAACCGAACTGCCGGCGCTGCCAGCTCATCGACGGTGAGCTCGTGATGCACGAGCCAACGCGGATGCACAACGGTTCCCAGGGCTGCGTGTACTGGGCCTTGACCGAATGGGCCCGCGCGGCCGCCGGCCGAGGATGGGTGGGCCTGCCGCTCGACGTCCGGCTCGACGAGCGCAACGTGTACGGACCTGACGTCGTCTGGTACCGCGACGGCCGCGCACCGCGTCGCGAGGATCCCGCGCCGTATCCCGTCCCCGACCTCGCCGTCGAGGTCCGATCGCCGTCGACGTGGCGTCTCGACATCGGCGTCAAGAAGGCCACCTACGAGCGCCACGGCGTCGCGGAGCTGTGGCTCGTCGACACGTCGGCCGACGTCGTGCTCGTCTTCCGTCGGAGCCTCATCGAAGGTGGCTCGGCACCGGCCGTGGCGCAGTTCGACGTCAGCCTCGAGATCGGCCCCGACGAGAAGCTCACCTCGCCCCTGCTGCCGGGCTTCGAGCTGTCCGTCGCCGAGATCTTCGAGCTCTAACCGCCGAGGACCTCCATCGCGATCGCCGCGACCTGCGTCGGGGTGCGCCCGACGCGCACGCCGACGGCCTCAAGCGCCGCGATCTTCGCCGGCGCGCCGCCGCTGGAGCCCGAGACGATCGCGCCGGCATGGCCCATCGTCCTGCCGGGCGGGGCGCTGACGCCGGCGATGTAGCCGACGACCGGCTTGGACACGTGCTCGGCGATGTAGGCCGCCGCCTCCTCTTCCGCGGAGCCGCCGATCTCGCCGCTCATGACGATCAGCTCCGTCTGCGGGTCGGCCTCGAACAGCGCGATGACGTCGACGAAGCTCGAGCCCGGCACCGGGTCGCCGCCGATGCCGACGATCGTCGAGTTGCCGAAGCCGCGCTGCGCCAGCTCGTTGCCGATCTGGTAGGTCAGGGTCCCCGAGCGCGAGACGACGCCGACGTTGCCCTGCTTGAAGAACTGCGCCGGGATGATCCCGACGTTGGCTTCGCCCGGAGACAGCACGCCCGGGCAGTTGGGCCCGATCAGCCGCACCCCGGGATTGCGCTGCAGGGCGTTGTAGACGAGCAGCTCGTCGTGCGCCGGGATGCCCTCGGTGATGGCGATGATCGTCGCGATCCCGGCATCCTCGGCCTCGAGTATGGAATCCGCGGCGAACTTCGCCGGCACGAAGATCATCGCCGTGTTGGCGTCGGTCGCGGCGACCGCGTCGCGGAACGTGTCGAAGACCGGGATGCCCTCGACGTCGAGGCCGCCCTTGCCGGGCGTGACGCCGGCCACGACCTGCGTGCCGTAGCTGCGGTTGTTGAGGGCGTGGTAGGAGCCCTCGCGGCCGGTGATGCCCGACACGCACAGCCGCGTCTGGTTGCCGACGATGATGCTCATGCCAGCGCCCGCGCCAGCTCGACGACGCGCGCGGCGGCGCCGTCCATGGTGCTCTCCGCGTGGACGCCCGGCAGGTTCGCCGCCTGCAGCAGCTCGCGTGCCTCGACGTCGTTCGTGCCGTCCAGGCGCACGACGAACGGCACGGCGGGCTCAAGCGTCCGCACCGCCTCGATCAGGCCGCGCGCGACCTCGTCGCAGCGCGTGATCCCGCCGAAGACGTTGAACAGCACGGCTCGCACCTTGGTGTCCGAGAGGATGACCTCGACCGCCGCCGTGATCGACTCGGCCTTCGCGCCGCCGCCCGCATCGAGGAAGTTCGCGGGCGCGCCGCCCGCCTGGGCGACGACGTCGAGGGTGCTCATGACCAGGCCGGCGCCGTTGCCGAAGATCCCGATGTCGCCGTCGAGCTTGACGTAGGTCAGGCCGCGCTCGGTGGCCATCGCCTCCTGCGGGTCGATCTGGCCGGGGTCGGTCAGCTCGGCGTTGTCCGGATGGCGAAAGAGCGCGTTGTCGTCGAGCGTGACCTTGGCATCGAGCGCGATGACGGTGCGATCGGGCGTGATGACGATCGGGTTGACTTCGACGAGCATCGCCTCCTCGCCGGCGAAGACCTCGTACATCTGGCCCAGCAGCGCGGCGACCGGACGCACGACGTCGGCTGCCACGCCCGCCTCGAATGCCAGGCGCCGGCCGTGGAAGGGCCTAAAGCCGATCAGCGGGTCGACGTGCAGCGTTGCGATCGCCTCCGGCTCCTCGTCGGCGACGGCCTCGATGTCCATCCCACCGCGGATCGACAGCATCACGAGCGGCTTCTTCGCCGCGCGATCGAAGACGATCGCGGCGTAGTACTCGTCCTGGATGTCGGTCGCCCGCTGGATCAGCAGCTCGTGGACCGTCAGCCCGCGGATGTCCATCCCGATGATCGCTGTCGCATGGCCGCGCGCCTCGTCGGCGTTCTTGGCGAGCTTGATGCCGCCCGCCTTTCCGCGCCCGCCGATCTTCACCTGTGCCTTGATCACGCACGGGTAGCCGACCTCCTCGGCGACGGTGACCGCGTCGTCGACGGTGCGCACGGAGCGGCCGGGCAGTACCGGCATGCCGTGACGCTCGAAGAGCTGCTTGCCCTGGTGCTCGAGGAGGTCCATCGGCGGCCGGACAATAGTCCACCGGCGCGAAGTGCGATCATGGCGCCGCAATGGCGCTACCGAAGCAGATCAACCTCGTCACGTTCGACGTCTACGGGACGCTCATCGACTGGGAGCAGGGCATCGTCGACGCGTTCGCCGCGGAGGCAGCCCGCGACGGCTTCACGATCGACCGCGAAGAGCTGATCCGCAACTTCCACGAGATCGAGCGCGACATCGAGAGCGGCTCCTACGAGCTCTACGCCGAGGTGCTGCGCCGCACGGCGGTCGAGATCTCCAAGCGCGTGGACTGGCCGCTGGAGCCCTCGCGCTCGGGCTTCTTGCCCGACAGCGTGCAGCGCTGGCCGCCGTTCAAGGAGACCAACACGCAGCTCAACAAGGTCTGCAAGAAGTTCCAGACCGGGCTGATCTCGAACATCGACGACAAGCTCCTGGGCCAGACGCGGCGCCACATCCCGCACGACTTCGACCTCGTCGTCACGGCCCAGCAGGTGCGCTCCTATAAGCCCGACCTCGCCCACTTCACCGAGTGCGCGCGCCGCATGGGCACGAAGAAGGGCTGGGTCCACATCTCCGCCAGCTACTACCACGACGTCGAGCCGGCCACGAAGAACAAGATCCCCGTGATCTGGGTCAACCGCAACAAGGAGGCGCTCGAGCCGGGGATGAAGAAGCCGACGGCGGAGGTCAAGAGCCTCCTCGAGGCGGTCAGGCTGCTCGGGATCTAGTGATTCGTCCTGTGGATCCACGAGTGAGCGGATTTGCAGGATGGACCACTAGGTAGCGGAGCGCGGCGGAGGAGCGGATGCGCGTCGTCGGCCTGCACCGCGACGTTCTCGTGGTCACGAGCCGCATCTGGCAGACGACCTGCACGATCGTGCGCCGCGAGCACGAGTGCTTCGTGATCGACTCGCCGGTGCTGCCCGACGAGCTCGAGATGCTGCCCGCCGTGCTCGAGCACGCCGGCTTTCAGTTCACCGGGCTGCTGGCGACGCACGCCGACTGGGACCACCTGCTCGCCGGGCTGGCGTTCGGCTCCGCGCCGCTCGGCGTCGCCGAGACGACCGCTGCGCGGCTGGCCGCGGAGCCCGGTGCGGCCGCGCGCGAGCTGCGCGCCTTCGACGAGGAGCACTACGTCCAACGTCCCGGGCCCCTGTCGCTCGGCCGGCCGCAGGCGCTGCCGGTGCCGGGGCACTGCGAGATCGGCGATGCGCAGATCGACCTGCACCCCGCCGACGGGCACACGGCCGACGGCATGGCGGCGTGGATCCCGTGGGCGCGCGTGCTCGTGTGCGGCGACTATCTCTCGCCGGTCGAGATCCCGTGGATCTGCGACGGCGGCTCGCGCGCGACGTATCTCGCGACGCTGCGGCGCCTGGCGCCGATCGTCGACGCCTGCGAGCACGTCGTTCCCGGCCACGGCGCGGTGCTCGACCCGGCGCGCGCGGCTGCGATCCTGCGCGAGGACGTCGCCTACCTCGAGTCGCTGCCCGGCGGGGCGCTGCCGATCGCGCGGCGCTCCGCGCACCAGCGCGCGATCCACGCCGAGAACCTCGAGCGCCTGTGATCCAGCACGTCGCCCTCGAGCTGCGACCGGACGACGGTGAGGCCTGCGTGCGCTTCTGGAGCCTGCTGGGCTTCGCGCCGGTCGCCGCGCCGCCGTCGCTCGGCGATCGCGCGCTGTGGCTGCGCAGCGGCGCGACGCAGGTGCACCTGCTGTACGCCGACGAGCCGGTGATCGCGCCCGAGGGCCACGTCGCGGTCGTCGTCGAGCACTACCACGCCACCCTCGCCGCGCTGCGCGAAGCCGGCCTGGACCCGCAGCCGCGGACGCGACACTGGGGCTCTGAGCGCTGCTTCGTGCGCTGTCCGGCCGGGCACCGGGTCGAGATCATGGCCTTCGCTCCCGGCTGAGAGTCCTCCCGCCCCGCACGCCCGCCTGGCCGGATCGGCCAGCATGCGGGCCAGACCTTGGGGCTTGCGCGCCAGGCTGTCGATGCTCTTATGCCGGTCTTATCCAGGGCGGCACGCTCCTTAGGGATCGTTGACGTCCCCGCCCTACCGTGACCGGCATGACAAGCGACTCCTCGCCCGGAGGCCGGCCCGATCCCGGCCGGCTGTGGACCGATCCCCGCGAGGCG
>Ga0136613_10000588_pt1 | contig 17039 bp, 15 predicted proteins | sample AntDrymUQ2722106_2_FD_106649 | JGI IMG/M metagenome (GOLD analysis project Ga0136613, IMG submission 106649) | Polar desert sand microbial communities from Dry Valleys, Antarctica - metaG UQ272 (21.06) | ecosystem: Environmental > Terrestrial > Soil > Desert | place: Antarctica: Dry Valley... | reverse complement strand
CGGGCCCGTGCCCACGACACCCGCGCCTGCCTCGCCCGCGGGAACGACGCCGACGTACGCGGTGCCGGAGGCGCCCGCCGCCGACGAGTCGTCGGGGCGCGACCGCTCGCGCGGTACTCGGCTGCTCGTCGAGTGGCTGGTGCTGATCGGCGGCGCCCTGCTCATCGCCGTCCTTATCAAGACGTTCCTGTTCCAGGCGTTCTACATCCCGTCGGAGTCGATGGTGCCCACGTTGCAGGTCGACGACCGGGTCATCGTCAACAAGCTCAGCTACAAGGTGCACGACGTCAATCGGAGTGACATCGTCGTGTTCAAGGCGCCGGAGGGGGAGACGGGCGGAGCGCGCGACCTGGTGAAGCGGGTGGTGGGGCTCCCCGGCGAGACGGTCGAGCTGCGTTCGGGGGCAGTGTTCGTTGACGGGCAACCCCTCGAGGAGCCCTATGTGGCCGACGGCTCCACCACCGTCCCGACGGGGAACTTCGGGGACCGGTGCGCGGGGCCGGTCTCGAACACGAGCTGTGTCGTGCCCGACGGCATGGTGTTGGTCATGGGCGACAACCGCAACCAGAGCAAGGACGGCCGGGTCTTCGGCCCGATCGACGAGTCCGACATCGTCGGACGGGTGTTCGTGCGCGTCTGGCCCCTGAGCGACCTCGACTTGTTGTAGTCCTGATCGGCTGGGGGTGGCTGTATCCCCATGGTTCTCGTGTCTGCCCCATCGACCCGGCGCCGACAACGCGGTACAAAGGCATCGGGCAGTTCTCGAACCCGAAGAGGAGACACGCGATGCGCAAGGTGTTCACATCGGCAGTCGTCGGCGCGGTGGCGCTGCTCTGGGCGGGCCCGAGCATCGCCGGCGAGCCGGGCGTCAAGAAGTTCTGTAAGGCGAACGTCGCGATCGACGCCAGCGGGGACCCCAGCCCGCGACTGCAAGCGCGATGGAGCAACACCGCACCGCCGGAGATCGCCGCACAGGTCGACGCGGTGTTGGCTGGGTTCGAGGAACAGGGCGAGGCAGCCTTCGAGGACCCTGCCGTCCAGGCTGCGTTCGCTGAGGTCGACCAGTTCGTTCTCGACAACTGTGGTTACGAGCAGGTCGACACGACGCTGCGCGACTACGCCTTCGACGGGATCCCCGACGAGATCGAGAAGGGCGTCGTCGCCTTCAACCTCACCAACGAGGGCACCGAGCTCCACGAGCTCGCCACCCTCCGGCTCAAGGGTGACGCAACTCTCGACGACATCCTCGACCTTCCGGAAGACGCGACCGACAAGCAGCTCGGAAAGCTCGTTGCGGAGGTGCCGGGCGGCGGGTTCGCGTTTCCGGGAGCATCCGACGTCGCGCTGATCAACCTGAAGAGGGCCGGGAGCTACGTGGCGCTGTGCTTCATCCCGGTGGGGTCCACCCCCGACGCCGCGGAAGAGGGCGGTAGCGGCCCACCCCACTTCATGGAGGGCATGGCGGTCGAGTTCGAGGTTACGAGCTAGCGCCCGGACCGTCGGGCCGGTGGGTCGGCGACGGTCCGCACGAGGCGGTCGACGTGGTCGGAGTAGATGCCGTCGACGCCCATGCGGACCATCGCCCGGATGTACCGGACCTCCTGGGCGTCCCAGGCAAGCGCCTTCAGGCCGAAGCGGTGGAAGAGCGCCACCAGGCCGGCCGTCCACTCGGTGTGATGGAGGTTCATGGCGGTGATGCCGTCGGCAGCCAGCGCGGCGGCATGTCGTTCCAGCGGTTCGGGGAGGTGCCGGCGGGCTCGCGAGTGGACCAGGTGGGGTCGGGCTCCGTCGTCATCGACGATCGCGGCCCGCAGGTCGGCGAGCACGGCGAGGTCGGGTGAGCACACCCACAGGCGACCGAGGGCGCCGGCCGCTTCCGCCACCGCGAGCACCGGCCGGGCCACGACCGGCGTCTTGATGTCGATCGACAGCTCGAAGGTGGTGCCCAGCTCACGGTAGAGGTCAGTGAGGCGGGGGACGCCCACGGCCGCGAGCCCGGCGACGCCGGTGCGCGCCACGGCGAGGCGGCGCAGGCCGCGCCGCACGTGCGAGCTGTGGACGAGCACGACCTGGCCGTCGCCCGACAACCAGGCGTCGGTCTCCAGGCCGCCGGCCCCCAGCTCGAGGGCGCGGGCGAACGCGTCGATCGTGTTCTCGGGGGCCACGGCTCGGGCCCCACGGTGGGCGAAGGTGATCGGCGCCACCGGGGCATTGTGCCCGCGCCGCGTCGCGGCGGTGTCCGGGATCGGGCAACTGCGCCTCAAGCGGTTCCCGGGATGTGCCGATGATTCGGCTGTAGCGCTCCGGGAGGAGGCCCATGACCACGATCCGCGCCCAGTGCCCCACATGCGGGGACGTGCGCATGACGTCCGCTGACGTGACGGTCCGGATCTGTAGCGACGACGACAGCGGCTCCTACTGGTTCCGCTGCCCCGCGTGCGTCGGACCGGTCTCGCGGGCGGCGAGCCCCCGCGTGGTCGAGCTCCTCGTGTCTTCCGGTGTGCGAATCGAGATGTGGCGGGCCCCCGCCGAGCTCGACGAGCCGCACTACGGCCCGCCCCTCACTTTCGACGATCTGCTCGAGTTCCACGAGCTGCTCGCCACCGACGACTGGCGGGACGACCTCTCCCGGAGCTGTCACCCGTCGATGGAGTCGGAGCGTCGGCGGCGCGCCGCCGACGCGGACTGGCAGGGCCACGGATGAGCCTCGCGCTCCTGGCGCTCGCTCCACTGGTGCTGTAGACCGCCTTCGCAGGCCTGCGCCTCTACCGCCAGGCTCCCGAGGACTTCTCGACCAGCCTCGAAGCCCTGGGCACGCTGCGCGTCGCCGTCGCCCGTCCTCCTGCTGCCAGCCCGGCACGCCCCGCGCCGGCCCCCGCCGGTTCGTCCCGTCGCGCGGGCACCTAGCGCATCTGGAGCTCGATCAGGTCGAGCGAGCCGCCGCCGGATCTGCAACCCGTGTCTCGCCGGGGTCGGTCCCGGTCCCCTTGTTGACGGCGGTGGTGTCCTGGTCGCGTGCCACGATCGTGGCCCCGCCGGGCTGAAGCGGACCTGAAGATGGCGCCAGGTGGGTTCAGCCAAGCTTCAGGGAAGCGGTGCCACGCTGGGCCGGTGCTCAGTCCCGCCACACGAGAGGGGCCGGTCCCGTGAGAGTGCTCGTCGTCGAAGACGAGAAGAAGGTCGCCGCGGCGGTGAAGCGCGGCCTCGAGGCGGAGGGCTGGGCGGTCGACGTCGCCCTCGACGGGGTCGACGGGCTCTGGATGGCGACCGAGCACGACTACGACGTGATCGTGCTCGACATCATGCTCCCCAAGAAGAACGGCTACCGGGTCTGCGCCGAGCTGCGGGAAGCGGGGGACTGGACGCCGGTGCTCATGCTCACCGCCAAGGAAGGCGATCTCGACGAGGCCGAGGCCCTCGACACCGGTGCCGACGACTACCTCACCAAGCCGTTCTCGTTCGTGGTGCTGGTCGCGCGCGTGCGCGCCCTGATGCGGCGCGCCACGCGCAGCGCGCCCAGCCCGGTCGACGCCGGCGACCTGCGCATCGACCCGGCAAAGCACCGGTGCTGGCGGGGCGACACCGAGGTGCGCCTGACCGCCCGGGAGCTGGCGGTGCTGGAGTGCCTGATGCGGCGCGCCGGCGAGGTCGTCCCCAAGACCGAGATCCTCGCCAACGTGTGGGACTACGACTTCGACGGCGATCCCAACATCGTCGAGGTCTACATCCGTCATCTGCGCCGCAAGATCGACGAACCGTTCGAGCGGCGAGCGATCGAGACGATCCGGGGGGCTGGCTACCGTCTCGCGGCGTCCGGTGGCTGAACCCGCCCCGCCGGGCCCTCGCGGCCGGTCGCGGCTGGCGGGCGTCGCGGCCGCGCTGCTCGGGCTGCGTGGCCGCATCACGGGCGTGGCCACCTTCGTCGTTGCCGCCGTGCTCGTCGTCACCGCGGTGCTCTCGGTCCAGGCGCAGCGCCGGGCGCTGACCGACAGCATCGACGACCGCATCCGCCAACGGGCCGACGACATCGCCGCGGCCCTCGACCGCGACAGCCCCGAGGACGCGCTGGCGGTGCGCGGCGGCGAAGAGGCGCTCGCCCAGCTCGTCGACGCCGAGGGCGTGGTCGTCGCCGCTACCGCCAACCTCGCGGGCGAGCCGCCGGTCGCGCCGTCACCGCGCCCGGGCGAGCGGCCCGGGATCCGCACCGTGGACGGGCTGCCGATCGATGCGGACGACGAGTTCCGGATCCTGTCGCGCCGGATCTCGACCGACGACGGCGCCTACGTGCTCCATGTGGCCCGCGCGGCCGACGACCTCGAGGAGAGCATCGACGCCCTGGCTCGGAACCTGCGCGTCGCCTTCCCGGCGGTGCTGATCGTGGTGGCCGGCATCGTATGGATCGTGGTGGGTCGAGCGCTGCGACCGGTGGAGGCGATTCGCGCCGAGGTCGAGCGGATCTCGGGGCGCGACCTCGATCGACGGGTGCCCGAGCCCGCTACCCGTGACGAGATCGGCCGTCTGGCCCAGACGATGAACGCGATGCTCGACCGGGTCGAGGAGTCGCACCGGCGCCAGCAGCGGTTCGTAGCCGACGCCTCGCACGAGCTGCGGAGCCCGCTCACGAGTATCCGGTCCGAGCTCGAGGTGGATCTCGCCCACCCCGAGCGCGCCGACCTCGCTGCAACTCATGTGAGCGTGCTCGAGGAGGCGCTGCGCCTCCAGCGCCTGATCGACGACCTGCTGTACCTGGCCCGCGCCGACGCTGGAGCCGACAAAGCGCGGACGAGCGGCCCAGAGGGTGGCGTGGGGTATCCCGGCGCCGAGCGAGGGAGCCATGGAGAGGCACGCGCCCTGCCTGTCGACCTCGACGCCATCGTGCTGCGCGAGGCGGACGCGTTGCGCCCGCGGGGTCGGGTCGAGGTCGACACGAGCGCGGTATCGGGGGCGCAGGTCGAGGGCGACGCCGACCAGCTCACCCGGGTCGTGCGCAACCTGCTCGACAACGCCGAGCGTCACGCTCGGGCGACGGTCGAGGTGGCGCTGCGGGACGACGCCGACGGGGTGGTCTTCACGGTCAGCGACGACGGTCCCGGCGTTCCGGTCGAGGACGCCGGCCGCATCTTCGAGCGGTTCGCCCGCGTCGACGACGCCCGGGCACGCGACGAGGGCGGTGCCGGGCTCGGATTGGCCATCGCCCGCGAGATCGTGACCCGCCATGGCGGGACGATCCGCCTCGCGACCGTCGCCCCCGCCGGCGCCGCGCTGGAGGTGCGCCTCCCCGGCGTTGGCGTCGTGTAGGTTGACGGCGACCGACCGTGAAGGGGATCCCGTGAGGTCCCCACGGAGGATTTCGATGCACGCGCCCGACTCCCCACCGACGCGCCCCACCTCACCCGGCGCCCACCATCCATCCCGTTCGACGGCTCCCGAAGGGAGCCGTCTCTCGCGTCCGGCGCTCTCGCGTCGGGCGGTCGTGCTCGACGCCGCCGACCTGCGCCGAGCCCACACCCGCATCGCCCACGAGATCGTCGAGCGCAACCACGGCGCCGACGGCGTCGTTCTCGTCGGTCTGTACACGCGCGGTGTGGCCGTCGCCCGGCGCCTCGCCACCGTCATCGCCGGCTTCGAGGGCGTCGACGTGCCCGTCGGTGCCCTCGACGTCGCCTTCTACCGCGACGACATCGGACTGCGGCCGGTGCAACCCCTCGGGCCGACCGAGGTGCCCGTCGATGTCGCCGGCCGCACCGTCGTGCTCGTCGACGACGTGCTCTTCACCGGCCGCACCGCCCGGGCCGCGCTCGACGCCATCACCGAGCTCGGTCGTCCCCGCTCCGTGCAGCTCGCGGTGCTCGTCGACCGCGGCCATCGTGAGCTGCCGATCCGGGCCGACTACGTCGGCAAGAACCTCCCCACCAAGGTCGCCGAGGACGTGCGGGTGCGCCTCGCCGAGGTCGACGGCGCACCCGGCGCGGAGCCCGACGCGGTCGACGGCATCGAGATCTGGGGGCCCGACGAGGAGACGGCCCCATGAGCAGCGCGGCGGCGGGCCGGCACCTCCTGTCGATCGCCGAGCTCGGACGGGACGGCATCGACGAGCTGCTCGGGCTGTCGGAGACCTTCGTCGAGGTCAACCGGCGAGAGATCCCCAAGCTCCCGGCACTGCGGGGCAAGACGGTCGCGACCCTCTTCTTCGAGGACTCGACGCGCACCCGCCTGTCGTTCGAGACCGCGGCGAAGCGGCTCTCGGCCGACACCATGACGTTCAATGCCGAGGGGTCGTCGGTGAGCAAGGGCGAGAGCCTGCGCGACACCGCCCAGACCATCGAAGCGATGGGCGCCGACGCCATCGTCGTGCGCCACCGCGCTGCCGGCGCGCCCCACCAGGTCGCCCGGTGGGTCGACGCCACCGTCATCAACGCCGGCGACGGCCGTCACGAGCACCCGACGCAGGCGTTGCTCGACCTGCTCACTCTGCGGCACCGCCTCGGCACCCGCAGCTTCGACGGTCTCGCCGTCACCGTCGTCGGGGACGTCCGTCACTCCCGGGTCGCCCGCAGCGGCGTGGCGGCCCTCGCCCTGCTCGGTGCCCGGGTCACGTTGGTCGCGCCGCCGACGCTGCTGCCCGAGTCGCTGGACGGCTGGTCGTGTGTCACCACGTCGGATCTCGACGACGTGCTGCCCGAGACCGACGTCGTGTACCTCCTGCGGCTCCAGCGCGAGCGCCAGGCCGCCGGCCTGTTCCCGAGCGTGCGGGAGTACACGACGCGCTACGGGCTCACCGTGGAGCGGGCCGCGAACATGAAGCCCGACACGGTCGTGATGCACCCCGGGCCGATGAACCGCGGGATCGAGATCGCAGCCGAGGTGGCCGACGGCCCGGCGTCGGTGATCACCGAGCAGGTCACCAACGGCGTGGCGGTGCGCATGGCGGTGCTGTGGTGGCTGCTCGGTTCGGGGACGGTGCCATGAGCGGGCTGCTCGTGCGGGGCGGACGGGTCGTCGACCAGTCGGGTGCCGGTGGGCCCGTCGACGTGCTCGTGCGCGACGGCCACATCCTGGAGGTCGGTGCCCGCCTCACCGGGCCCACTGCCGGCGCGACCGTGCTCGACGCCGACGGCTGCGTGGTGGCCCCCGGGCTGGTCGACCTGCACACTCACCTGCGCGAGCCCGGCAACGAGGACGCCGAGACGATCGAGACCGGCACCCGGGCCGCCGCGCTCGGCGGCTACACCGCGGTGGTGGCGATGCCCAACACCGATCCGCCCCTCGACGAAGCGGCCGTGGTCGCGTCGGTGCTGGCCCGCGGCGCGACCGCGCCGTGCGAGGTGGTGGTGGCGGGCGCCATCACCAAGGGGCGCGCCGGCGTCGAGCTGGCACCGATGGGGGAGCTGCACGCTCTCGGCGTGCGCCTCTTCACCGACGACGGCGGATGCGTCGAATCGGCCGCGGTGATGCGCCACGCCCTGGAGTACGCCCGGTCGCTGCCGGGAGCGGTGGTCGCCCAGCACGCAGAGGACCCGACGCTCGCCACCGGGGGGCACATGCACGAGGGCGCGTGGTCGAGCCGCCTCGGGATCCCCGGACGGCCCGCCGCGGCCGAGGCGGTGATCGTGGCGCGCGACCTGATGCTCGCCGAGCTGACGGGCACGCCCTTGCACCTCCTGCACCTCTCGACGGCCTCGGCGCTCGATCTCGTGCGCGCCGCCAAAGCGCGGGGGCTCGCGGTGACGTGCGAGGTGGCGCCGCACCACTTCACCCTCACCGACGCGGCGTGCGAGGGCTTCGACCCGGTGTTCAAGGTGCACCCGCCGCTGCGCACCGCCGCCGACGTGGAGGCGGTGCGCCGAGCATTGGCCGACGGCACCGTGGACGCCATCGCGACCGACCACGCGCCCCACGCCCCCGAGGCCAAGGAGCGCCCGTTCGAGGATGCGCCACCGGGGATGCTCGGCCTCGAGACCGCGCTCGCGCTCACCCTCACCGAGCTGGTCGAGCCGGGCGTGCTGACGATCGTCGAGGCGCTGGCGCTGCTGTCGTGGCGTCCCGCCCGCATCGCCGGGCTCGGCGACCACGGCGGGCCGGTGGCGGTGGGCCGGCCGGCCAACCTGTGCGTCATCGACCCGGCCCGCCGCTGGGAGGTTGACCCCACCCGGCTCGCCAGCCGGGCGCGCAACACGCCGTATGCCGGTCGCAAGCTCACCGGACGGGTGCGCCACACCGTGCGCGCCGGTGAGGCGGTCGTCGTCGACGGGTCGGCGCAGCGATGACCCGCCGGGCCCCCGAGCCGGCGCTCCTCGTCCTCGCCGACGGCGCGACGTTCGAGGGCGAGGCGATCGGTGCCCCGCCCGAGGCGGGTGTCACGTCGAGCGCGCGGTCCGGCGTCCCGACGGGCGCCGCGACGGGCGCCGCGACCAGTGCCGCATCGGGCGAGGTGGTGTTCAACACCGCGCTCTGCGGCTACCAGGAGATCCTCACCGACCCGTCGTACGCGGGGCAGATCATCACGTTCACCTACCCGCACATCGGCAACTACGGGGTGAACGCGCACGACGACGAACACCGGCGCCCGCACTGCCGCGGGGTGATCGTGCGCGACCTCTCCCGGCGGCCCAGCAACTGGCGGGCCCAGCACAGCCTGGCCGACTTCCTTGCCCGGCACGGGCTCCCGGGCATCGCCGGCATCGACACCCGGCGCCTCACCCGTCACCTGCGCGAGCACGGCGCGCTCCCCGGCGCGTTCGGTCCCGACGAGGCGGCGGTGCGGGCCGCCGCCGCCCAAGCTGGCGCCACCGACGGCGTCGACCTCGTCGCCACCGTCACGACGCCGTCGCCGTACCACGCTCCTGCTCCCCGCGAGGCTCGCTTCCGGGTGGTCGCCTACGACTTCGGGATCAAGGCGACGATCCTCGATCACCTCCGGGCCGGGGGCTGCGCCGTCGAGGTCGTGCCCGCTGCGACCCCGGCCTCGGAGGTGCTGGCCCGACGGCCCGACGGCGTGTTCCTCTCCAACGGGCCCGGTGACCCCGCGGCGGTGGTGGGTGCGACCACCGCGGTCCGCGACCTCGTCGGCGCGGTGCCCGTCTTCGGGATCTGCCTCGGGCACCAGATCCTCGGGCGGGCGCTGGGCGCGCGCACGACCAAGCTGGCGTTCGGCCACCACGGAGCGAACCACCCGGTGCGCCACGAGGCCACGGGCCGGGTCGAGATCACCAGCCAGAACCACAACTACGCGGTCGAGCTCGACGGTCTCGACGGGCCCGGCCCCCTCGACCGAGGTGCTCTGCGGTGCACGCACGTCAACCTCAACGACGGGGTGCTCGAGGGCATGGCGCTGCCCGAGGCGCGCGCGTTCTCGGTGCAGTACCACCCCGAGGCCGGCCCCGGGCCCCACGACGCCCGTTACCTGTTCGACGACTTCGCGACGCTGATGGCCAGCGGTCTGGCGAGCTGATGCCGCGACGCGATGACATCGAGTCGATCCTGATCATCGGCAGCGGGCCGATCGTCATCGGCCAGGCGTGCGAGTTCGACTACTCGGGGTCCCAGGCGTGCAAGGTGCTGCGCGCCGAGGGGTACCGGGTCGTGCTCGTCAACTCGAACCCGGCGACGATCATGACCGATCCGGAGCTGGCCCACGCCACCTACGTGGAGCCGCTCGACGTCCCCACGCTCACCCAGGTCATCGAGCGGGAGCGGCCCGACGCCCTCCTCCCCACCCTCGGCGGGCAGACCGCGCTGAACCTGGCGATCGCGCTCGCGGAGGACGGCGTCCTCGATCGCGGTGGCGTCGAGATGATCGGCGCCGGGGTCGAGGCCATCCGCACCGCCGAGAACCGCGACCGCTTCAAGCAGGCCATGGGCGAGATCGGCTTGGCGCTGCCCCGGTCGGGCATCGCCCACACCCTCGACGAGGCCCTGGCGGTCGCCGATGCGGTCGGCTACCCCGTGATCGTGCGGCCGTCGTTCATCCTAGGCGGGGGCGGGACGGGCATGGCGTACGGCCCCGAGGACATGTGCGGGGTCGCCGAGCACGGGCTTTCCGAGAGCCCGGTGTCGGAGATCCTCGTCGAGCAGTCGCTCACCGGGTGGAAGGAGTACGAGCTCGAGGTGATGCGTGACCACGCCGACAACGTGGTCGTCGTCTGTTCGATCGAGAACCTCGATCCCATGGGCGTACACACCGGCGACTCGATCACGGTCGCGCCGGCCCAGACCCTCACCGACGTCGAGTACCAGCGCATGCGCGACGCCGCATTCGCGTGCATCCGGCGCATCGGGGTCGACACCGGCGGGTCGAACATCCAGTTCGCGGTGAACCCGCGCGACGGGGCGATGGTCGTCATCGAGATGAACCCGCGTGTGTCCCGGTCGAGCGCGCTCGCGAGCAAGGCGACCGGGTTCCCCATCGCCAAGATCGCGGCCCGTCTCGCCGTGGGTTACCGCCTCGACGAGATCGTCAACGACATCACGGGCGACACCCCGGCGAGCTTCGAGCCGACGATCGACTACGTCGTCACCAAGGTCCCGCGCTGGGCGTTCGAGAAGCTCCCGGGCGCGTCGACCGTCCTCGGGACGATGATGCGCTCCGTCGGCGAGGTCATGGCCATCGGGCGCACCTTCCCCGAGTCGCTCCAGAAGGCGCTGCGCTCCCTCGAGAGCGGTCGGCTCGGGCTCGATCTCGACGACCCGACGCTGGCGGGGCTCGACGCCGGTGCCCTCGTGCGGCGGGCGGCGGTGCCGACACCCGAGCGGATCTTCGTCGTCGCGGTGGCCCTCGCCGCCGGGGTGGCCGTCGAACGGCTCGCCGAGGCCACCGGAATCGACCCCTGGTTCCTCGATCAGCTCGCCCTGATCGTGGAGGAGCACGAGCACCTTCGCAAAGAAGTCGACGGCCCGGGCGCGCTCGATCGGCGCGACTGGAGGCGGGTGAAGCGCCTCGGCTTCGGTGACGCCGCCCTCGCCCGTCTGTGGTCGGTCCCCGAGGTCGACGTGCGCCGGTCCCGCCTCGACGCCGGCGTGGCGGTGACGTTCAAGACCGTTGACACGTGCGCCGGCGAGTTCGCGACCAGCACCCCGTACCACTACGGCACCTACGAGGACGAGTGCGAGGTCATGCCGTTGGCGCGCCCGGCGGTGGTCATCCTCGGCAGCGGCCCCAACCGGATCGGCCAGGGAGTGGAGTTCGACTACTGCTGCGTGCACGCCGCGTTCGCGCTCGCCGACACCGGCTACGAGACCGTGATGGTCAACTGCAACCCCGAGACGGTCTCGACCGACTACGACACGAGCCACCGGCTGTTCTTCGAACCGCTCACCACCGAGGACGTCCTCAACGTGTGCGAGACGCTCGCCCGGCAGGGGCGCCTCGCGGGGGTGATCGTCGGGCTCGGCGGCCAGACCCCCCTGAAGCTGGCGCACCGGCTCGAGGAGGCGGGGGTGCCGGTGCTCGGTACCAGCCCGGCGTCGATCGACGCCGCCGAGGACCGCGAGCGCTTCAACCGGCTGTGCTTCGAGCTCGGGATCCCGCAGCCCGCCGGCGGGATCGCGGCGACCGCGACCACGGCGCGCGCCGTCGCCGCCGAGGTCGGCTACCCGGTGCTCGTGCGGCCGTCGTACGTGCTCGGCGGGCGGGCCATGCAGATCGTGTGGGACGAGGCCGCGCTCGACGCCGCGTTGGCCGAGCTCGCGGTCACCGGCAGCCTCGGGCGAGAGGGCGGCCTGTCGGCGGAGCGGCCGGCGTTGGTGGACCGGTTCCTCGAGGACGCCACCGAGGTCGACGTCGATGCGTTGCGCGACGACACCGGGGAGGTGCTCATCGCCGGGGTGATGGAGCACATCGAGGAGGCCGGTGTGCACTCGGGCGATTCGGCATGCACCATCCCGCCGGCGTCGCTGCCGGCGCCGGTCGTCCACGTGATCGAGGACCACACCCGAGCGCTCGCCGCCGCCCTCGACGTGCGGGGGCTCCTGAACGTTCAGTACGCAGTGAAGGGCAGCGAGGTGTTCGTCATCGAGGCCAACCCGCGGGCCAGCCGCACCGTGCCCTTTGTCAGCAAGGCGACGGGCGTGGCGATCGCCAAGCTCGCGGCGCGCGTGATGGCGGGGGAGACCCTGGCCGAGCTGCGTGCCGCCGGGTTGCCCACGGAGGTGGCGACCGGCACGCACGTGGCGGTCAAGGAGGCGGTGCTGCCGTTCAACCGGTTCCCCGAGGTCGACTCGGTGCTCGGCCCCGAGATGCGCTCGACCGGTGAGGTCATGGGGATCGACGCGTCGTACGGGCTCGCCTTCGCCAAGAGCCAGGCCGCGGCGGGCAACGCCCTGCCCGGGCAAGGGCGGGTGTTCCTGTCGCTCGCCGCGCGCGACAAGCGCGACGGCATCGAGGTGGCGAAGCGGTTCACCCAGCTCGGCTTCACCTTCGTGGCGACGGAGGGGACGGCCGCGGCCCTGGAGGCGGTCGGGCTTCCGGTCGAAGCGGTGGTGGCCAAGGTGGGCGCCGACTCCGGCACCCCGACCGACCCCGGGCGCAACGACGCGGTCGACCTGATCTCGTCGGGAAAGGTGGCGCTCGTCGTGAACACGCCGCGGGGCCGCGGGCCGCGCGCCGACGGCGCACACATCCGGCGGGCCGCTTTGGAGCACGGCGTGCCGTGCCTCACCACGGTGCGGGCGGCGAGGGCCGCCGCCGAGGGGATCGCGGCCCGGGGAAAGAGCGCCCCCGCGGTGCGATCGCTCCAGGAGCACCACGCCGACCAGCAGCTCCACCTGGCGCTGTGAGCCGGCGGCCGGTCCGTGCCCACCGGGTGGACATGACGGCACGGCTCGGGCCGGTCGAGCTGGCCAACCCCATCGTCGCCGCCTCGGGCACGTTCGGCCACGGCGACGAGGTGGCGCGGCTGTGCGATCCCCGCCAGCTCGGCGCGGTCACGGTGAAGTCGCTCGCCCCTTTCGCGTGGTCGGGCAACCCGCCGCCGCGCCTGCGGCCCGCGGCATCGGGCATGCTCAACTCGGTCGGGTTGCAGGGACCAGGCGTTGTGGCTTGGCGCGACGACGAGCTGCCCGCGCTGCGCGCCTGCGGCGCCCGGGTGATCGCGTCGATCTGGGGTCGCAACGTCGACGACTTCGCGCGTGCCGCAGAGCTCCTGGTCCCGGCCGGCCGCGACCTCATCGCCGTCGAGGTGAACCTGAGCTGTCCCAACCTCGAGGACCGGGCCCGCATCTTCGCCCACGCACCGGAGACGGCGGCCACGGTCGTTCGGGCGGTCGCGAGCTCGGGCCTCGACCTCCCGGTCTTCGCCAAGCTCTCTCCGACCGCGGCCGACCTGGTCGCGATCGCCGGCGCCACCCTCGACGCCGGGGCCACCGGCCTGACCCTCGTGAACACCCTGATGGGCCTCCTCGTCGACGCCGCGACGCGTCGACCGCATCTCGGTGCGGGGGGCGGCGGTCTGTCGGGGCCCGCGATCAAGCCGGTGGCGCTGCGCGCCGTGCACGACGTCGCCCGCGCGATCCCAGGGGTGCCCATCATCGGCACGGGCGGTGTCGCGACCGGCGTCGACGCGGCGGAGATGCTCCTTGCGGGCGCGTCGGCCGTCGGCGTCGGGACCGCGACCTTCCACAACCCGCGCGCGGCGGCGCGCATCGCCACCGAGCTGGCAGGTTGGTGCGACGCGCACGGCGTGGCGCGCGTCGCTGACCTCGTCGGCGCGCTGGAGACGACATGAGCGCCGCGCCGCCCGACGTGCCCGAAGTGCCCGATGTGAAGGCGCGGATGGCGTTGGCGCTCGACGTGCCCGACCTCGCCGTCGCGCGCGACCTCGCGCGCCGGCTGGCTCCCTGGTTCGGGATCGCCAAGGTCGGTCTCGAGCTGTACGCCTCCGCCGGGCCCGCCGCCTTCGAGATGGCCCGTGACCTGGGCCTTCGCGTCTTCGCCGACCTCAAGCTCTACGACATCCCGAACACGGTGGCGGGAGCGGCACGGGTGCTCGGGCGGCGAGGGGTCGACTTCCTCACGATCCCGGCCGCGGGCGGAGGCGACATGTTGCGACGCGGCGTGGCGGCGTTCCACGAAGGCGCGCGCAGCGCCGGACATCGCGAACCGGTGGCGCTCGGCGTCACCGTGCTCACGAGCGATCCCGACACCGACGCGTTCGACGACCGACTCGCGCTGGCGCGCGACGCGGGCTGCGACGGCGTCGTGTGCGCGACGCACGAGATCACGCGCGTCGCGGCGCGTGGCGGGTTGCGCACGATGGTGCCGGGGGTGCGCCTGCGTGGCGGCGACCACCACGACCAAGCGCGCGTCGCCACGCCGGGCGCGGCGATCGGCGCCGGCGCCGACTGGATTGTGGTCGGGCGCGCCGTCACCGCGGCCGCCGATCCCGAACGCACCGCCGACGCGGTGGCGCGCGAGGTCGCCGAGGCCGTTCGGCCCGTCCGCGGGTCGGCTGACCGGCCCGGTTGATCCAGGCCTCTCCGCCCCTGTACCGTCTCGCCGGTCGCGTCGAGCTGGTGCGGGTGGGGGCAGCGGAGGCCACCGCCGGGCGCCGGATGGAGGTCTCGCCGGGGATGCCGAGTCCGCCTGCTCTCACTGCTGAACAACGTGCCGCCGCGCTCGAGAAAGCCGCGGTGGCACGGCGGCGCCGGGCGGAGATCAAGGGGCAGCTCAAGACGGGTTCCCTCACGTTGAAGGAGCTGTTCGAGACGTGCGACGGCGACGACGTGATCGCCAGACTGAAGGTCGTGAGCGCGCTCGAGTCGCTGAAGGGTGTCGGCAAGGTGCGCGCCCGGCGGCTCATGAGGGAGATCGACATCAGCGAGAGCCGCCGGTTGCGGGGGCTCGGGCGCAACCAGCGCGAGGCGCTGCTCACCCGGTTCGACTGACGCGACGCGTCGGGTCGAGCCACGCGGAACGAGTCGAGGACGCGCGCGGTGGCTGTCGTGCTCGTCGTCGCCGGCCCCTCCGGGGTGGGGAAGGGAACCATCGTCCGTCGTCTCCTCGCGCGCGACCCGACACTGTGGTTCTCGGTCTCGGCGAACACGCGGGCCCGCCGCCCCGACGAGGTCGACGGTCGCGACTACCGGTTCATGAGCCGCCGCGAGTTCGAGCGGCTCCGTGACGAGGGCGGGTTCCTCGAGTGGTTCGCCGTCTACGACGACCTGAAGGGCACCCCCCGGGCGCCGGTGGAGGAGCATTTGGCAACAGGCGTCGACGTCGTGCTGGAGGTCGACGTCCAGGGAGCGCTGGCGGTGCGCGCCGTGTACCCGGAGGCCATCCTGGTGTTCGTAGCGCCGCCGTCACGGGAGGCGCAGCGCGAGCGGCTCGCCGCACGCGGTCACGACGACGAGGGTGCCCTGGCCCGGCGTCTCGCGGCTGCCGATGCCGAGGAGGCGCTTGCCTCGGCCTTCGACCACGTCCTGGTGAACGACGACCTGGACCGGGCGGTCGACGAGATCGCTGCTATCCTTGCCGGGCACCGCCAGTCCTGACGCGCCACACGCGAACCACCCTTCGCGGGTTGCAACCGGACCAGCCGGGCTCAGACCCTCTCCATGGGAGTGTTCGATGGGAGTGAACGCATGACTGAACGCCGCGCCACCCTGATGAACCCGCGGATGGAGGACCTGCTCGATCGGGTCGGTTCCCGGTTCACGCTCGTTACCCTCGCGGCCATGCGGGCCCGTGAGATCAATGACTACTACAACCATCTGAGCGAGGGCCTGGGCAAGATCGTCCCGCCCCAGGTGACGTCGCTGTCGCGCAAGCCCGTGTCGATCGCGCTCGAGGAGATCGAGGCCGGCAAGATCGAAGCCGTCCCGCTCCCCGAGGAGGGCGAAGCCGAGAGCGCCGAGGGCGACGGCAGCGTGGCATCCGACGCCGATCTCGCGGTGGCGGCCCTCTCGGTGGTCGACGACGTCGCGGTCGAAGCGCCGCTCCCGGGCGAAGCCGGGTAGCCGGCGCACTCCGAGCAGACAGGCCGGACTGGCCGGACCGGACGGGACCTCTCGCCCGTGGAGTCGCCCGGCCGATGTCGTGGCCAGTTCGTCGTCCTCGGGGTCACCGGCGGCATCGCCGCGTACAAGGCGGTCGAGATCTGCCGGGGGCTCGTCGACGCCGGTGTGCACGTCGCGCCGGTCCTCACCGCCGACGCCCAGCGCTTCGTCGGCGCGCTCACCTTCTCGGCGTTGGCGTCTGAGCCGGCGCGCACCGGTCTCTTCGACGCTCCCGAGCCCATCCCGCACACCCGCCTCGGCCAGCGCGCCGACCTGATCGTGGTCGCCCCCGCGACGGCGACCTTGCTCGGCCGGTACGCCGCCGGCATTGCCGACGACCTGCTCAGCGCAACCCTGCTCGCCACGCGTGCGCCCGTGCTGGTGGCGCCGGCGATGCACACCGAGATGTGGGAACACCCGGCGGTGCAGGAGAGCCTCGCCACGCTGCGCCGGCGCGGCGTGCACGTGGTCGAGCCCGAGACGGGACGCCTCGCCGGCGGCGACGAGGGTGCCGGACGGCTCGCCGACCCGGGCACCGTCGTCGCGGCCGCGCTCGCCCTGCTCGACCGGCGGGCCGACCTCACGGGGCTCCGGGTGCTGGTCACCGCGGGCGGGACGCGCGAGCCGATCGACCCTGTGCGCTTCATCGGCAACCGTTCGTCGGGGAAGATGGGCCACGCCGTGGCCGCGGCGGCGCAGCGGCGGGGCGCGACGGTGACGCTGGTGACGACGGTCGAGCGCCCGGTGCCGGGTGGGATCGACGTCGTCGGGGTGGCGACGGCCGAGGAGATGGCGGAGGCAGTGTTCGCCCGCTCTGCCGACGTCGACGTCGTAGTCATGGCAGCGGCCGTCGCCGACTTCCGGCCGAAGGCGGCGGCGCCCGAGAAGCTGAAGAAGGAGCACGGCGCCCCCGAGATCCTCCTCGAACCCACCGTCGACATCCTTGCCGGGCTCGGTGAGCGTCGAACCCACCAGACCCTGGTGGGGTTCGCCGCCGAGACCCCCGTCGGCGGGTACGACGACCTGGTCGCCGCGGCGACGGCCAAGCG
>Ga0136613_10000587_pt1 | contig 17041 bp, 13 predicted proteins | sample AntDrymUQ2722106_2_FD_106649 | JGI IMG/M metagenome (GOLD analysis project Ga0136613, IMG submission 106649) | Polar desert sand microbial communities from Dry Valleys, Antarctica - metaG UQ272 (21.06) | ecosystem: Environmental > Terrestrial > Soil > Desert | place: Antarctica: Dry Valley... | reverse complement strand
CTCCTTGGCCTCGACGGCCTGGTGCAGGCCCTCGGACCAGCGGCGGCCTTCCATGATCCGGCCCGTGAACTCGTCGACGATCTTCACCTCGCCGTCCATGACGACGTAGTCGTCGTCGCGGTGGTAGAGCGACTCGGCCTTGAGCGCCTGGATCAGGTGGTTCACGAGCTGGGTGTTCCGCGGGTCGTAGAGGTTCTCGACGCCGACCTGCTGCTCGACCTTCTCGATCGCGGCCTCGAGCGGCGAGATCGTCTTGAACTTCTCGTCGAACGTGTAGTCGGCCCCCTCGTAGGCCTCCTCGCCCTTGGCGCCGGGCAGCGCCGGAACGCCCTTGAGCGTCTTCACGATCCTCGCAAAGTCGTAGTAGGTCTTGGCGGCGGTCTCCGGCTCGCCCGAGATGATGAGCGGCGTTCGCGCCTCGTCGATCAGGATCGAGTCGACCTCGTCGACGATCGCGTACGTGTGGCCTCCGCGCTGCACGGTGTTGTCGAGGGAGGTCGCCATGTTGTCGCGGAGGTAGTCGAAGCCGAACTCCGAGTTCGTCCCGTACGTGATGTCCGCTGCGTAGGCCTCCTTCCGCTCGGCGAACGGCATCATGTTCCGGATGTAGGCGGCCCTCATGCCGAGCGCCCCGTAGACCGGGTTCATCCACTCCATGTCGCGCTTGGCCAGGTAGTCGTTGACGGTCACGAGGTGGACGTTCCGCCCGGTGAGCGCGTTCAGGTAGAGCGGCATCGTCGCGCCGAGGGTCTTTCCCTCGCCCGTCTTCATCTCGGCGATGTCGCCCTCGTGGAGGACGACGGCGCCCATGATCTGGACGTCGAACTGGCGCATGCCGAGTGCGCGCCGTCCCGCCTCGCGCACCGCGGCGAAGGCCTCGAAGAGAAGGTTCTCGAGCTCCTCGCCGTTCTCCAGCCGCTGCTTGAACTCCCCGGTCTTCCCGGCGAGCTCGGCGTCCGAGAGAGCCTCGAAATCGGGCTCGAGCGTGGTGACGTAAGCGGCCTGGTCGGCGAGGCGCTTGAGGCGGCGCCCTTCGCCCATGCGAAGGACACGTTCGAAGGCTCCGTAGTTCGACACGGTCAGGTCAGGGTAGCGGTCAGAGGGGGTCGATCGAGAGCTGCCAGCGCCCGCCATCACGCTTATCGGCACGAACGACGAAGGACTCGAATCGCTCCCGCCCGCGGCGCTCGAGCTCGGCTAGGGCATCGGCGTAGAGCGGCGCGAGCGCCGCGTCGATCGGGGCTCCGTCGGCGCTCGCCTCGACCGCGCCGCCGGGTGGGCGGACGACCTCGAGCGACGTGGCCGGGAAGCCCGCTGGAAGCGTGACGGTGTCCCCGAGGCGGACGGAGCGAGCGCCCGCCGACCAGGAGAGCGGCCCCTTGCGGACGAGGAGGGCGTCGTAGGGCCGGTCGACCTGCGCGTCGAGCCTGGCGGCGATCCGCTCCAGCGCGCGGCGCGGGACAGTCTCCCCGGCCCGCGCCTCCGGCTCGCCCCCGACCGGGGCGACGAGCTCGAAGTCCTGAAGCCCGCTTAGCTCGAGCTCCGGAAGCTCGACCAGCACGACTGCGTCCCACTCGCGTAGACGTGGGATGCCCGTGATCCCCGTCGGCCAGCGACGGAAGGTGAGGAGGTCGCGGACCGGGTCGCTCAGGAGATCTGGGGCTCGATCAAGCCGTAGTTGCCGTCTCGGCGGCGGTAGACGACGTTCACGTCGCTCGTCTCCGCGTTCTGGAAGACGAAGAAGTCGTGGCCGATCAGCTCGAGCTGGAGCACCGCCTCCTCCGCGCCCATCGGCTTGACGGCGAACTGCTTCGTCTTGACGAGCACCGGCGCATCGTCCCCCGCGGGCGCGGGGGTCCGGCCTTGCTCGTGGTTTCGGGAGGGGCCGCGCCGCCGCTTCTCGCGCAGGCGCTGGGCCTGCCGCTCCAGCTTGTCGGCGAGGAGGTCGATCGAGGCCTTCATGTCGTGCGAGCTCTCGCGGGCTCGGAGCACGGGCCCCTTCGTGAAGACGGTCGCCTCGGCAACCTGGCTCTCGCCGATCGAGGGGTTCCGCTCCTCGGCCAGCTCGAGCTCGACGCGCACGGAGTCGTTCAGGTGCCGCTCGAGCTTGCCGAGCTTCTTCTGCGCGTACTCCTTGAGGGCGGGGCTCAGCTCGACGTTCTTTGCCTTGACCTGAAGCCTCACGGGACCCTCCTCGTCGCTCGCTGACCCCGGACGCCGAGCCTACCGCATCACCGCAGGGCGGATCAGGCCGCGCGCCGAACAGCGCGGGCGAAGGTCACGACCTCGACCGACCGGGCGCCCGCGCGCCTGAGCTCCGTGGCGGCGGCAGAGACGGTCGCGCCGGTCGTGTAGACATCGTCGACGAGGACGACCCGGGGCGGGACGCTCGCACGCGCTTCGAAGACGCCGCGCACGTTGGCACGGCGCATCGCTCTCGGGAGGCCCCGTTGGGGCGGCGAGCGGCCGGTCCGGCGAAGCGCCGCCCCACACGAGATCCCCCACGCCTCTGCGAGCTCGCGCGCGAGCGACTCGGCAGCGTTCACGCCTCGCCAGCCCGTTCGCTCAGGATCGCCGGGGATGAAGACGACCGCGCTTGCCGCGGCGGGCGCAGGCACGACCTCGGCGACCATCTGCGCGGCCTCCTCGGCGATCCGGCGCAGGCCTCGCTCCTTCCAGGCGCGAACGAGCCGCTGCGCCGGCCCCTCGTACGCGACCGCGGCACGGGCGGCGCGGAACGGCAGCCGCCGGCCGGAGCATTCGGCGCACCGCTCCACCGGCCAGGCCGTCGGCGCTCCGCAGCGCGCGCAGAGCGGAGGCGTCAGGAGCACGAGCCCGCCACGGCACGCGGCGCAGACGAGCGTCTCGCCCAGGCCACAGGCCGCGCAGCGCTCGGGGACGACGAGGTCGAGAACTCGGCCGAGGAGGCGCACAAGTCCACAGTGACGCCCGAAACCGCACGGGGACGGCACGTTCGTGCCGAGTTCGAGCCGGAGGTGTGCCGAAAGGCGCTCTAGGCGGCCGGACTGGCTGCCGGGTAGCGCAGGATGCTGGCGGCGAGCTTCGATGCGTCACCAAAGATCCCAGCTATTGCAAGGCCCTCGTCCGGCACGATCGAGCCCGGGAGCAGCGCCGCGCGCCGGATCGCCGCCTGGCGGCCCACGTGGCAGTCGGACCCGATCACCGCCGGCCCGCGAATCTGAGCGCCTTCCTCGATCACGACGTTCCGGCCGAGCACGACGGGCGCGTCGACCTGCGCAGCGGCGTTGATCCGGCAGCCGTCCTCGGCCCAGATCCCGGGCGACATCTCCTCCCCGGGGATCTCGACGCGGACGACGCCGAGAACGGCGTCGAGGATCCCGTTGCGGAGGGCGTCGAGGTCGCCGACGTCGTTCCAGTAGGCCTGCGTCGCATAGGCGTAGATCGGCTCTCCCGCGGCGACGAGGCTCGGCCAGACGTCCGTCCCGAAGTCGTAGAAGGTGTCCGGAGGGATCCGCTCGAGGAGCTCCGGCTCGATCACGTAGACGCCGCAGTTCGCGAGGTCGGAACGGGCCTCCTCGCGGTTCGGCTTCTCCTGGAAGCCGCGAATGCGGGTATCGCGGTCGAGGATCGCAATGCCGTACGAGGAAGGGTCGGGGACGGGCTTGACCGCGAGGGTCGCGAGCGCCCCAGTGCGCCGGTGGTGCCCGAGGAGAGCGGTCACGTCGATGTCGTGGAGCCCGTCCCCCGAGGTGATGAGGATCGTCTCGCCGGCCCAGAAGTCCTCGAGCTTCTTCGTGCCGCCGGCCGTTCCCAGGAGCTCGGGCTCGTGCGACCAGTGAATCCGGAGGCCGAGGCTCGAGCCGTCCCCGAAGTAGCTCTGGATCATCTCGGGCGCGGCATGGAGGTTCACGCCGACGTCCTGGATGTCGTGGCGGTGCAGCAGGTTCAGGAGGTGATGGAGGACCGGGCGGTTGGCCACGGGCATCATCGGCTTCGGCAGGAAGTCGGTGAGCGGGCGCAGGCGCGTGCCGAGGCCCGCCGCCATGACCATCGCCTTCACGCCACTCGCTCCGCTTCGCCGCGAGCAGGCATCCGAACCGCTTCGTGCAGCGACTCCTCGAACGGGGCCCGGTGCACGCCGCGCTCGGTGACGATCGCGGTGATCAGCGCAGCCGGGGTCACGTCGAACGCCGGGTTTCGCGCCTCGAAGCGGGCGGTGACCTCGCCGCCGTCGCGCTCCTCGATCGGGATGCCGGCTCCGGAGGGTGTCGCAAGGTCGACCGTCGACGTCGGCGCGACGACGTAGAAGGGAAGCCCGTGGTGTCTGGCGAGCACTGCCAGCGCGTACGTTCCGATCTTGTTGGCCGTGTCCCCGTTGGCGGCGATTCGGTCCGCTCCCGTCAGGACGTGGGTCACCTCGCCGCGCGCCATCATCGTCGCCGCGGCAGAATCGGCGATCACGCCGTGCGGGATGCCGGCGCGCTCGAGCTCCCAGGCCGTGAGCCGGCTCCCCTGCAGGAGCGGGCGCGTCTCGTCCACGAAGACGTACTCGAGAATCCCGCGGGCGAAGGCGGTCCGAAGCGCGCCGAGCGCGCTCCCATAGCCGCCCGTGGCGAGCCCTCCGGCATTGCAGTGCGTGAGCGCGCGGGCGCCCGGCGAGAGCAGGTCGGCGGCGTGCTCGGCCATCTGCCGGCAGCGCTCCACCTCGTCGGCGTGGATCGCCCGGGCCTGCTCGGCCAGGGCTTCCGGAGACTGATCCCCTTGCTCCATCTCCCCCACCGCCCACGCGAGGTTGACGGCGGTTGGACGGGCCGCGACAAGGGTCTCGGCGGCGCGCGCGAGATCCTCCCCGCGAGCGGCGGCCAGCGCGTACCCGTAGGCGCCGGCGACACCGATCAGCGGAGCACCCCGGACGGCGAGCGTCCGAATGGCCTCGGCGACCTCGGAGCTCGTCCGGCACTCGAGCTCGGCCTCCTCGTCGGGCAGGAGACGCTGGTCGAGGAAGACGACGTGGTCGTCCTCGAGCCGGGCTATCTCGTGGGGCTCTAGGTCCCTTCGTCCCACGAGGCCAGGTACTTCGCCTGCTCCTCGGTGAGGCGATCGATCTCGACGCCCATCGACTCGAGCTTGAGCCTGGCGATCTCGTTGTCGATCTCGGCCGGGACGACGTAGACCTTGGGCTCGAGCTCGTCGGCGTGCTGCACGACGTACTCGGCCGCGAGCGCCTGGTTCGCGAAGCTCATGTCCATGACCGACGCGGGGTGACCCTCGGCCGCGGCCAGGTTGACGAGGCGCCCGTCGGCGATGAGGAAGGCCTTCCGTCCGTCGGAGAACTCGAACTCCTCGACGTTCTCCCGCGCGCGCCGCCGCGAGACTGAGAGCTCCTCGAGGGCCGGGATGTCGATCTCGACGTTGAAATGTCCCGTGTTGGAGAGGATCGCGCCGTCCTTCAGACGCTCGATCGCCGCGCGGGAGATGACGTTCTTGTCACCCGTCGCGCTGCAGAAGACGTCGCCGATCTCGGCCGCGCGCTCCATCGTCATCACCTCGAAGCCGTCCATGGCCGCCTCGAGGGCGCGCATGGGGTCGACCTCGGTCACGATCACGTGGGAGCCCATCCCCCGGGCGCGAAGCGCGACGCCGCGGCCCGTCCAACCGTAGCCCGCGACGACGAACCGCCGCCCGGCTAGGAGGACGTTGGTCGCGCGGATGATCCCGTCGATCGTGGACTGGCCGGTGCCGTACCGGTTGTCGAAGAGGTGCTTCGTCTTCGCCTCATTGACGGCGATGATCGGGAAGCCGAGGTCGCCCTGGGCCTCAAGCGCCTTGAGACGGATGACGCCGGTGGTGGTCTCCTCCATGCCGCCGATGATCTCGGAGAGCTGATCCTGCCGCTCCTTGTGGAGGACGCCGATCACGTCGGCGCCGTCGTCCATCGTCAGGTGCGGGTGGTGGTCGACCGCCGCATGGATGTGGGAGTAGTAGGTGTCGTCGTCCTCGCCGCGAACGGCGAAGACGGGGACGCCGTACTCGGCCACAAGCCCCGCCGCCACCTCGTCCTGCGTCGAGAGCGGGTTCGAGGCGCAGAGGACCATGTCCGCGCCGCCGGCCTTCAGCGTGCGGGCGAGGTTGGCCGTCTCGGAGGTGACGTGCAGGCAGGCGGAGAGGCGGAAGCCATCCAGCGGGCGCTCGCGCTCGAACCGTTCGCGGATCGCTGCCAGGACGGGCATCTGCCGGTCGGCCCACTCGATCCGCTCGACGCCGACGGCCGCGAGGCCGAGGTCTTTGACGTCGTGATGAGGAGTGGTGGTCGCCATGCCGCGCGGCAGTGTAGCGGCGCCCCCGATCGTCCCGCGTCAGTGGCCCCACGAGCCGTGTCCGGGGGTCTGACCCCTGTGGGAAGCCAGGCGGCACCGAGGCTGAGTGGCCCTCGAGGAAGATGTCCGCGCCGCCCGGGCCCACTTCAAAGCGGTTCCGTTGTCCACAGGGGTCAGACCACCGTCACGAACATGTGACGAAGGGCGCGCGAAAGTGCGCTCTGGGCGAGGTTTTCCCCAGACCTGCCTGATTCAGCGTGGCTGCGGGCGCGCGCGTCCTGACGGAGCCGCGCTGTCCAGTCGAACCTAGTTGGAGGTGCCCGCGCGGCCGTAGTTGTCCTCGAGGCGCACCACGTCGTCGAGGTGCGGCGTCGAGGACTCGAGCACGACGGCGTCCTCGAGCGCGCGCCAACGGTGGACGACGCCGGGCCTGAGGCGAAACGCCTCGCCTGGCTGGGCGACCCTGCTCTCGAGCGGGCCTTCGGGCTCCCCCACCTCGAGCTCGATCGACCCCGCGTAGACGTAGATCGTCTCGTCCTTCTCGCGGTGGTATTGGAGGGAGAGCTGCTCGCCCTTCCGGATCACGAGCACCTTCCCGCAGTAGTGCTCGGTGAGGGCGAAGACGAGCTCGTACCCCCAGGGCTTCTCGACGCGCTCGACCTCCGCAGTCGCCTTCGCCAGGACGGCGAGAGCGGGCGACAGGTCGGTCATCGCGCTCCCCCCGGCTCGAGCTCCCCGCCGAGGGCCTCTTCGGCGCGGCGCAAGTCCTTCGGCGTGTTCACGGTCAGCCAGAGGCCCTCGTGGCGGAAGGCGGCGAGCCGGCCTTCCGCGGCGAGCCCGGGAAACGTCAGCGTCTCGTGGTCGCCCCGCTCGGGCAGGCGCTCGAGCGCGTCCTCCCCGAGCACGTAGAGGCCGGCGTTCACCCAGTGCGGGAGGCGGGGCGCTTCGGCGAACGACGTCACGCGGTCGTCCCCGTCGATCTCCACGACTCCGAAGGCGGAAGGCATCGGCGTGACCACGATCGTGGCGGCGACGTCTGCCCGGGCGTGAGCCGCGAGGAGCGCGCCGAGGTCGGCGTCGAGGATCTCGTCGCCGTTTCCGGCGAGCACCGGCCCGTCCTCAGTCCGGGCCGAGGCCGCGAGTCGAAGCCCGCCGCCGCGGCCTAGAGGCTCGGGCTCGCCGAGCGCGACGATCTCCGGGCCGTACCCTCCGAGCTCCCGCTCGAAGTCGTTCTCGTACCCGGCCGAGCAGGCGACGAACACGCGGTCGACGCCGACGGCGGCGAAGCGCTCGAGGACGTACGACGCAAGCGGGCGCCCCGCGACCGGGACGAGCGGTTTGGGCAGGCCCCTTGCGGCCTCCCCGAGACGCTCGCCCTTCCCGCCCGCGAGGAGGAGCGCCTCCATCAGGCCTGCAGGTCCGGCTCGCGCTCCTCCGCCTCGGGAAGCGCCCGAAGCGAGGACGACGCGCGGCCGATCCCCTCGTAGTGGAAGCCGGCAGCGCGCACCGCCTCGGGGTCGAGCATGTTCCTCCCGTCGACGATCAAGGGGTTCGCCATCGCGGCGTAGGCCTCGGGGGCCGTGGCCTCTCGGATCTCGTCCCATTCGGTCACGATCACGGCGGCGTCTGCTCCCGTGACCGCCTCGACCAGCGAGTCGGCGAACTGGACGCCGCGAAGGAGCGCGCGTGCCTCGTCCATCGCGACGGGATCCCAGGCGCGGACACGAGCACCCTCGGCGAGCAGGCGCGAGGCGAGCACGAGGCTCGAAGCCTCCCGCATGTCGTTCGTGTTCGGCTTGAAGGCGAGGCCGAGGAGCGCGATGGTCTTGCCGCGGAGCGGGCCCAGGTGCTTGACAAGCTTCGCGACGACGCGCCGCTTCTGCAGCTCGTTCACCTCGATCACGGCGTTCAGGAGCTGGAAGTGGTAGCCCGAGTTCCCGGCGAGCTGCTTGAGCGCCTGCACGTCCTTCGGGAAGCACGAGCCCCCGTAGCCGAGACCGGCGTTCAGGAAGTGGCGGCCGAGGCGGTGGTCGAGCCCCATCCCGCGCGCGACGGCGACGACGTCGGCGCCCGTCATCTCGCAGACGTTCGCGATCTCGTTGATGAACGAGATCCGCGTCGCGAGGAACGCGTTCGAGGCAAGCTTGATCATCTCGGCGGAGGCGATGTCGGTGCGAACGACGGGCGCGTCGAGCGGCGCGTAGAGCGCTTCGACCGCATCCCCGTCAGCCTGGGCGAAGCTCCCCACGACCACGCGGTCCGGATGGAGGAAGTTCGCGACGGCGGTGCCCTCGGCAAGAAACTCGGGGTTCGCGACATAGCCGACGTGCGCGAGGCCGCGGGTGTCGAGCTCGTGGCGCACCTTCTCCCCCGTTCCGACGGGAACGGTGCTCTTCATCACGAGGATGGCGCGCTCCTCGAACTCCGGCAGCTCGTCGAGCACCTGCCAGACGGCCGAGAGGTCGGCGTCGCCGGAATACGTCGACGGCGTGCCGACGCAGACGAAGGCGATCCCCGCGTCGCGGAACACGTCCTCGATCTCCAGCGTGAAGTGGAGCCGCTCGCGGTTTCGCTCGAGGAGCTCGTCGAGGCCCGCCTCGTGGATCGGGATGCGGCCGGACTGGAGCTCAGCGACGCGCTCGGGGACGACGTCGCGCACCGTCACCCGGTGCCCGAGCTCCGCGAAGCAGGCAGCCGTCACCAGGCCGACCCAGCCGGCCCCGATCACTCCGATCGGCTCGCGTTCCATCATCGGATTGTAGGCGCGGGATTCAGCCGGGCCGCGGGAATCCCTGCCGCCTAGGAGGGATTGGCGAAACGTCGCTCGTCGGCGCGGGCGTGCTGGGCGGTGCGAGGCAAGGACGCAGGGAGGCCGCGTAGCCGGCGGCTACGGGGCCGACTGAGGACGCAGCATCGCGCCGTCCAGCGCGGGCCCGGCGGCTCAGACTGCGTTTCACCGATCCCTCTACGGGTTTCGCGGCGGCTGCAGGCCCTTTGCGATCGCCAGCATCGTCTCGTTCGAGAGCGCGTCGAGGAGCGTGTTCACGACCCAGTACGTCCCGCCGTTTCCCTCGAAGGCGACCATGTGCAGCTTCGGGCCGTTGAAGTAGAGGCGGTACTCGCGCTTGCCGATCCTGCGGGTCACCGTCGCGCCCTCGAGGATCGGCGCGTCGGCCCAGCTCGTCTGCTGGATCCCCCAGTAGTCCGTCCCGGATGGGCCGTTGTAGACGAAGCGAACGGCACGGTCGCCCTTTCGGATCGGGTAGACGCGCATCGGCTCGAGCGTCGAGAGCGCCGAGCCCGACTCGTGCACCGTCGGGACGAGGAGCGGGAAGTCGACCTTTCGCTGCGCCTGGCGGACGAGCGGCGCGACGGCCGAGGGGTCGGTCACGACCCGGGGCGGCTGGCGTTCGGGCGTCGTGTCCCGCGGCGACGGCGCGAGCGTGTTTTGGAACGTCCTCCCGACGATGACGCGGAGCATCGTCTCCAGGCCGTCCTCGGACGTCGCCTCCTGCGCCTCGGCATCGCCGAAGAGCTTGACCATGTCGGCAGCCGCACCCTCGGCGCCGTCACGGGACGAGTCGAAGAGCACCACGGTCTTGAAGTACTCGAATGTGTCGGCGTTCCCGCCGTCGACGGACTTGTAGCCGCGCTTCGCGAGGAGGAAGGTCGCGTCGCCGGCCGAGCCGGCGACGCCGTTTCCGTTCGTGACCTCGACGTTCACCTGCGCGGGCGGCGGCCCCTGGCGGATCTTCGACTTCGGCTTCTCGCCGACGGCGACGCTCGTCGCCTTCGCGCCGGCTTCGGGATCCGGGTTCAGGAACTCGTCCGCCACCCGCTCGATCTCCTCGTCGGAGGCAAGAAGCTGGAAGAAGGAGTTCTCGCCGAGCTGCTCGGGGGCGAGGCGCGCCTGGAAGAGGTTCCCGCTCGGGAGCTCGTAGGCGAGCTTCGCGTAGGAGAGGACGGTCTCGGGGTCGAGCTCCCGGCCGCCGCCGACGCCGACCGTCACGTGCGAGGTGATCGAGTTGACGATGCCGCGGAGCTTCCAGGCCGCCGAGAGCCCGCTCACCTGCTGCTTGACCGCCTTCACGAACTCCTGCTGGCGGGCGTTTCGGTAGAGGTCGGAGTCCGTGTGGCGGTAGCGGACGAACGCGAGGGCATCCTCGCCGTAGAGGCGCTGGTAGCCCGAGCGCACGTCGATCGCCGAGTACGTCGCGTCGCTGTTGTTCAGGTAGCGCCGGTCGACGTCCAGGTAGACGCCCCCGAGGTCGTTGACCGTCTTGATGAAGCTCCGGAAGTCGACGGTGATGAAGTAGTTGATCGGGATCCCGGTCAGGTTCCGGATCGTCTCGACCGTCCCCTTCGTCCCGCAGTCCGTGAAGGCCTCGTTGATCTTCGCGACTCGCGGTGAGTTGTTTCGGCACCCCGCGAGCTCGACGCGCAGATCACGCGGGAACGAGAGCATCGAGATCGTGTCGAGGCGCGGGTCGGCCCGGATCAGCATGATCGTGTCGGAGCGTGACTCGCCGCCCTGCTCCTTCCCGTACCGGCGGTCGTAGCCGATCACGATCGCGACGGCCGGCTGGTCGGCGGACGGGACGCTGTCGAGGACTCGCTGAGCCTCCCGCTCCGCGGCAGTCCTCGGCGCGGTCGCGGCCAGGCTGTGCTCCCACCAGAGCCAGACCCCGCCGCCGAGGCCGCCGGCCGCGACAAGCAGCGTCAGGACGAACCAGACGACGATCCGCCCGAGCAGGCGGAACGGCCCGCGGCGCGGCTTCGCATAGACCGTGACGGGCGCGAGGGGGTTCGGCGGGAGTGCGGCGACGCCGTTCGTCGAGCCGTTCCGCGTCGCGCCTCTCTTCAGCGTGGTGCGCATAGAGCCCGTCTCAGGATGACCGACTCGCCGACGCGATGTGCTGGGCGCCGCGAGGCAAGGACGCAGGGAGACTTCGTACCGAAGGAGGGGGTCGACTGAGGACGCCGCATCGCGAGGCCCAGCGCGGCGCGTCGGCTCAGTGCTTCGTTCTGAGACGGGCTCATAAGACAACGTCGCCTTGCGGCGACCCGGTGAGGATAGCCGAGGGGCCGGTCCTTACTTCGCCGAAGCGGAGAGCGTTCCTGGCTCGGCCGCGCGAGCCTCGTCGGCGAGGTTCGGACGGAGCCAGCGCTCGGCCTCCTCGAGGTCCCAGCCCTTGCGGCGGGCGTAGTCCTCGAGCTGGTCGCGACCTACCCGTCCGACCGAGAAGTAGCGGGCCTCGGGGTGCCCAAAGTAGATCCCGGCCACGCTCGCGGCCGGCATCATCGCACAGCTCTCGGTCAGGTCGATCCCGAGGTCACGGGCGCCGAGAAGGTCGAAGAGCGTGCGCTTCTCCGAGTGGTCTGGACAGGCCGGGTAGCCGAAGGCAGGACGGATGCCGCGGAAGCGCTCGGCGATCAGCTCCTCGGGCGGGGGCGGCGGGCCCGTTTCGTACCACTCGCGCCTCGCACGCTCGTGCAGGTGCTCGGCGAAGGCCTCGGCGAGCCGGTCGGCGAGCGCCTTGACGATGATCGAGCGGTAGGGATCGAGCTCGGCGTCGAAACGCGCCGCGAGCTCGTCCGCGCCGATCCCCGCGGTGACGGCGAACGCGCCCAGGTAGTCCTCGAACCCGCTCTCGGCCGGCGCGACGAAGTCGGCGAGCGAGCGGTTCGGGCGCGAGTCTCCGTAGGCCGTCTGTTGGCGCAGCATCGGGAAGCGCGTGCCGTCCTCGAGGACGAGATCGTCGCCCTCCGACCAGGCGGGCCAGAAGCCGTACACCCCGCGGGCCCGGAGGAGGTCGCCGGCGACGATCTCGTCCAGAAGCTCGTTCGCCTGGGCGTAGAGGTCGCGCGCGGCCTCGCCCTTCTCCGGGTCGTCGAGGATCGCGGGGAACTTGCCCTTGAGCTCCCAGGCGTGGAAGAAGAACTGCCAGTCGATGTACGGGCGAAGCGCCGCGAGGTCGGGCTCGACGATCCGGGCCCCCGTGAAGCCAGGAGTCGCGACGTCGGCCGCGCGCCACTCGATCGGCGTCCGGTTCGCGCGCGCCGCCTCGAGCGAGGCGAGCGGCTTTCGCTCCCGCTCGCCGTGCTCTGCGCGCAGGCGCGCCTGCAGCTCGCGATTCTCGGTGTCGAGCGAGGCGCGGCGATCGGCGTCGAGGAGGTTCGAGACCACGCGGACGACGCGCGAGGCGTCGAGCACGTGGACGGTCGGCTGGCTGTAGGCGGGCGCGATCCGGACGGCCGTGTGCTGCTTGGACGTCGTCGCGCCGCCGATCAGGAGCGGGAGCGAGAGGCCGCGGCGCTCCATCTCCTTCGCCACGTTCACCATCTCGTCGAGCGAGGGCGTGATCAGCCCGGAGAGGCCGACGACGTCGCAGCCTTCGGCCTCGGCCGTGTCGAGGATCCGGTCGGCCGGAACCATCACGCCCAGGTCGATCACCTCGTAGCTGTTGCAGCCGAGGACGACGCCGACGATGTTCTTGCCGATGTCGTGGACGTCACCCTTCACGGTCGCCATGACGATCTTTCCCTGCGCGCGCCCGTTCCCGGCGGCCTTCTCGGCCTCCATGTACGGCTCGAGATAGGCGACCGCGCGCTTCATCGCCCGCGCGCTCTTCACCACCTGCGGCAGGAACATCTTCCCGGCCCCGAAGAGGTCGCCCACGATCGACATCCCGTCCATGAGCGGGCCCTCGATCACGTCGAGCGGGCGCGCATGGGCCTGCCGCGCCTCCTCGGTGTCCGCCTCGATGAAGTCGACGATCCCGTGCACGAGCGCGTAGGAGAGGCGCTCGCCCACCGGGGCCTCGCGCCAGGAGAGGTCGAGCTCGCGCTTCGAGCCCTCGCCGCGCACGGACTCGGCCAGGGCGACCATTCGCTCGGTCGCGTCGGCGCGGCGGTTGAAGATGATGTCCTCGACGTGCTCGAGGAGCTCGGGCGGGATGTCCTCGTAGACGACGAGCTGGCCCGCGTTGACGATGCCCATGTCGAGCCCGGCGCGGATCGCGTGGAAGAGGAACGCCGAGTGGATCGCCTCGCGGACGACGTCGTTCCCGCGGAAGGAGAACGAGAGGTTCGAGATGCCGCCGGAGATCTTCACGGCCGGGCAGCGCTCCTTGATCAGCGGGATCGCCTCGATGAACGCCTTGGCGAACTCGTTGTGCTCCTCCATCCCGGTCGCGACGGCCAGGATGTTCGGGTCGCAGACGATGTCCTCTGGCGCGAAGCCGGCCACCTTGGTGAGCAGGTCGTAGGCACGCCCGCAGATCGCGACCTTCCGCTCGACCGTGTCGGCCTGGCCCTGCTCGTCGAAGGCCATGACGACCACCGCGGCGCCGTAGCGCCTGGCCTCGCGCGCCTTGGCGAGGAAATCTTCCTCCCCCTCCTTCAGGCTGATCGAGTTGACGATCGACTTGCCCTGCACGCAGCGAAGGCCCGCCTGGATCACCGACCAGCGCGACGAGTCGATCATGATCGGAAGGCGCGCGACCTCGGGCTCGGTCGCGACGATGTTCAGGAGGGTCGTCATCGCCTGCTCGGACTCGAGGAGGTCTGCGTCCATGTTCACGTCGAGGACGTTCGCGCCGCCGCGCACCTGCTCGAGCGCGACGTCGACGGCGGCCTGGAAGTCGCCCCCCTCGATCAGCGTGCGGAAGCGCGCGGAGCCGGTGACGTTCGTCCGCTCGCCGACCATGACGAAGTTCGACTCCGGGTAGATCGCGAAGGGCTCGAGGCCGGCGAATCGCGTCTCGCGCTTGTGCTCGGGCACCCGACGCGGCGGCAGGCCCTCGACGGCGGCGGCGATCGCGCGGGTGTGGGCCGGAGTCGTCCCGCAACAGCCGCCGACGATGTTGACGAGCCCGGCCTCGGCGAACTCCCGCAGGAGGCGGCTCGTGTCGGCAGGCTCCTCGTCGTAGCCGCCAAAAGCGTTCGGCAGCCCCGCGTTCGGGTGAGCGCTCGTGAAGGTGTCCGCGAGACGCGAGAGCTCCTCGACGTGCGGGCGAAGCTCCTTCGCGCCGAGGGAGCAGTTGACGCCGACGACGAGCGGGTGCGCGTGCTCGATCGAGGCCCAGAACGCCTCGAGCGTCTGCCCAGAGAGCGTCCGCCCGCTCAGGTCGACGATCGTGGCCGAGATCCAGAGCGGGAGCTCGGGCGCCGCCTCCTGCGCCGCGACGATCGCCGCCTTCGAGTTCAGGGTGTCGAAGATCGTCTCGAGGAGGAGGAAGTCCACGCCGCCGTCGCGCAGGCCGCGCATCTGCTCGGCGTAGGACTCGACGACCTGGTCGAAGGTGACGTTCCGGAAGGAGGGATCGTCGACCTTCGGCGAGAGCGAGAGCGTCTGGTTCAGCGGCCCGACCGAGCCCGCGACGAAGCGGTCGCCCAGTTCGTCGGCGGCCTCGCGCGCGAGGCGCGCGCCCGCGACGTTCATGTCGAGGACGGCTCCCTCGAGCCCGTAGTCGGCCTGGCCGATCGACGTCGCCGTGAAGGTATTGGTCGTCGTGATGTCGGCGCCGGCCTCGAGGTAGGCGCGGTGGATCCCGAGGATGACGTCGGGCCTCGTCAGGTTGAGGATGTCGGGGTCGCCCGTGACGTCCTGCTGGTGGTCGCGGAACCGCTCCCCGCGGTAGTCCTCTGGGGTCAGGCCTTCCCCCTGGAGCATCGTCCCCCAGGCGCCGTCGAGAACGACGATGCGCTCGGCGAGGAGCGCGCGAAGCCGGGTCTCGGCCGACGTTGCCGCTGCGGTCACCATCGCCCCATTGTGCCGCGCGCGGGACAAACCGGGCCATTAACGAGAAAAACCCCCGCCGTGGCGGAGGCCTCCCCGTGCGATGCGGGTACCGCTAGGCCGCGCAGGGGCGGCAGACGGCCTCGCTCATCGCGAAGTGGTCGTGCCTGTCGATCGGCTCCGAGCAGACGCGGCAGTCGCGCCCGCCGTAGCTTCCGACGAGAGCCCTCAGAAGATCGAAGATCATGCGTTTCCCTCCTCTCGAACGTCGTTGTGACAACGAGCTCAACGTACCGAGAATGGGACCTGGAAGAGGGTCGTCCAGAGGCCTTAATGCGCCATTAACGTCGGCGCGCTTCGGCGGGCCGGACAAGTCCGGCCCCTACGGCTGCGAGACGTCGTCGTAGGGGCGGGATTCATCCCGTCGGGAAGTGCCGAGCGGTCAGGCCCCTCCAGCGACGGAGATCTTGTTCTCGGCGTGGCGCAGGCGCTGCTCGGCCTGCCAGCGGTCGACGCCTTCCTCGCCCGCCTCGGCCCGCTCGACGAGGACGCGCGCCTCTTCGACCTCGCGCCGCGCCTCCTCGACGTCGATCTCCTCGGCGCGGACGGCGTCGTCCACGAGGACGATCGCGCGGTCGCGCTGCACCTTGAAGTAGCCGGGCCCCGCGGCGAAGCTCTGCCACTCCCCGTCCGAGCGGATGCGGATCTCGCCGGCCTTCAGCATCGCCACGAGCGGCGCGTGCCTCGCGAGAACGCCGATCTCCCCGCTCGCCCCGGGCACGATCAGCCGCTCCGCCTCGCCCTCGTAGGCAGCCCCCTCGGGGGTCACGACCGAGAGGGAGAAGGTGTGCGACTCGCCGTTGGCCACTGGGCTCTAAGCGGGGACGGGCTCGGCTTCGGCCTGGGCGGCGGGCTCCTCGACCTCTTCCGGCTCCTCGACCTTCGCGTCGCCGCCTTCCTCACCGGCCATCTCGCGGCCGCGCTCGACGGCCTCGTCGATCGTGCCGACCATGTAGAAGGCGCCCTCGGGCAGGTCGTCGTGCTTGCCCTCGATGATCTCGACGAAGCCGCGGACGGTGTCCTCGAGCTTCACGTACTTGCCCGGGCTCCCGGTGAAGGCCTCGGCCACGAAGAACGGCTGCGAGAGGAAGCGCTGGATCTTCCGCGCGCGCTGCACCACGACCTTGTCCTCGTCGGAGAGCTCCTCCATGCCGAGGATCGCGATGATGTCCTGCAGCTCCTTGTAGCGCTGGAGGAGCTCCTGCACGGCCGTGGCCGTCTCGTAGTGCTCCTCCCCCACGATGTCCGGCTGGAGGGCGCGTGAGAACGAGTCCAGCGGATCGACGGCCGGATAGAGGCCCTGCTCGGCGATCGAGCGCGAGAGGACGGTCGTCGCGTCGAGATGGGCGAACGAGGCCGCCGGCGCCGGGTCGGTCAGGTCGTCGGCGGGCACGTAGATCGCCTGCACCGAGGTGACCGAGCCCTTGCGGGTCGACGTGATGCGCTCCTGGAGCTGGCCCATCTCGGTCGCGAGCGTCGGCTGGTAGCCGACCGCGGAGGGCATGCGCCCGAGGAGCGCGGAGACCTCGGAGCCCGCCTGCACGAAGCGGAAGATGTTGTCGATGAAGAGGAGGGTGTCCTGGCCCTGCTCGCGGAAGTACTCGGCCATGGTCAGCCCCGAGAGGCCGACACGCAGGCGCGCGCCCGGCGGCTCGTTCATCTGCCCGAAGACGAGCGCCGTCTTGTCGATCACGCCCGACTCGGTCATCTCGAGCCAGAGGTCGTTCCCCTCGCGCGTGCGCTCGCCGACGCCCGCGAAGACCGAGAGGCCCGAGTGCTCCTCGGCGATGTTCCGGATCAGCTCCTGGATGAGCACGGTCTTGCCGACGCCCGCGCCGCCGAAGAGTCCGACCTTGCCGCCCTTCACGTAGGGCGCGAGCAGGTCGATCACCTTGATCCCGGTCTCGAAGATCTCGACGCGCGGGACGAGGTCCTCGAAGCT
>Ga0136613_10000585_pt1 | contig 17058 bp, 16 predicted proteins | sample AntDrymUQ2722106_2_FD_106649 | JGI IMG/M metagenome (GOLD analysis project Ga0136613, IMG submission 106649) | Polar desert sand microbial communities from Dry Valleys, Antarctica - metaG UQ272 (21.06) | ecosystem: Environmental > Terrestrial > Soil > Desert | place: Antarctica: Dry Valley... | reverse complement strand
GACGTGGATGCCGTCGCCGACGTTGCCGGCGAGGTTGGCGAGGTCGACCGCGGCGCTGAGCAGGAAGTACTCGTATGCCGCCTGGGCGTCGCCGACCTCGGCGGCCATGATGCTCTGCACCGAGGACGACAGCGACGAGTCGGCGGTCGTCAGCGGGTCGTAGTACTCGAACACGCGACGCTTCTCCTCCGGCGAGAAGCGATCCCCGGTCAGGAACGTCGCCAGCACGACGTCGGTCTGCTTGATGACCTGGTGGCGGTAGATGTTGAGCGGGTGGTAGTGCAGCAGCAGCGGATAATGGTCGGCGGGGGTGTTCTCGAAGTCCCACGGCTTGCGGTTGAGGAAGTGCTCGTCCTGCAGCAGCACGCCGCGCTCGTCGTATGGGATGAACATGCGCTCGGCCGCGCGGCACCACTCTTGGGGCTCGTGGGGCTCGATCTTCAACCGCTCGACGAGCAGCGCGTAGGCCTGGGGGTCGCTGCTCTCCAGGCGTTGCAGGCCCTCCGCGGCGGCGGCGAGGTTCTCGCGCGCCATCAGGTTCGTGTAGGCGTTGTTGTCGACGACGGCCGAGTACTCGTCGGGCCCGGTGACGCCCTGGATGCAGAACTGCCCGTCGCGTCGCGCCGAGAAGAAGCCCAGGTCAGCCCAGAAGCGCGCCGTCTCGACGAGGATCTCGACGCCCTCGCGGGCGAGGAACTCGTCGTCGCCGGTGACGCGCACGAACTGGCGCACCGCGTAGGAGATCGCCGCGTTGATGTGGTACTGAGCCGTGCCCGCGGCGTAGTAGGCCGAAGCCTCCTCACCACTGATCGTCCGCCACGGGAACAGCGCGCCGCGGTGGCCGAGCTGCTGGGCCCGACGCCGCGCGGCGTCGAGCATCTCATAGCGGAAGTGCAGCAGCCGGCGGGCGACGTGCGGCTGCGTGTAGGTCAGCACCGGCAGCACGTAGATCTCGGTATCCCAGAAGTACTGGCCCTCGTAGCCGCGGCCGGTCAGGCCCTTGGCGCCGATGCCGTGGCCCTCGACCCGCGCCGATGCCTGGCGGACCTGGAAGAGCGCGTAGCGGACCGCCTGCTGGACGTCGCCGGGCTCGTCGATCTCGATGTCGCTCTGGCTCCAGTACGCCTCCAGGCGCTCGCGCTGCACCTCGGCGATGCGGTCGAAGCCGTCGCTGTGAGCACGTTCGAGCGTGCGGTGCACGCGCCGGAAGAGGTCGCCGTTGGCGGCGCGCGCGTCGTGGTGGTAGCCGAGCAGCTTCGTCATTCGCGCGGGGACCCCCGGCTCGGCGTCGAGATAGAAGACGACGCGGCCCTCGTCGGCCGCGACGCTCGACTCGACGCCGTAGCGCAGCTCGGTGTCCATGATGTGGTCCATGCCGCACGCCAGCGGAATGGCGCTCGAGCGCGTGCGCAGCCCGAGCAGCACGCGCGTGCCGTCGGCGAACTGATCGACCGGCGCGAGCGCCGACTCGTCCATGCGCACGCCCACGCGCGGGTCGTCGCCGCCCTTGGGCTGGGGCAGGTGCGTCACAATCTCCGAGGCGATCGCCAGGTCCGCCGGCCCCTCCAGCAACGTGACCTCATAGCAGATCGCCGCCAGATGGCGCCAATGCAGCGACGCGAGGCGCCGGGAGCGCAGCGCGACGGCGGCGCCGCGCGCGGTGCGGAACGTCACGGAGCGCTCGAGGATGCCCGTGCGCATGTCGAGCACGCGCTCATAGGAGAGCACCTTGGAGTCCGTCAGCACGAGCGGCTCCTCGTCGACGTAGAGCCGGATCACCGACCCGTCGGGCGCGCTGACGATCGTCTGGCCTGTGGTCGCGAAGCCGAATGCCGCCTCGCCGTAGGGGATCGGCCAGGTCTCGTGGAAGCCGTTGAGAAACAGCGCCGGATCGTTGGAGGGAAGGCCCTCGTCGTGCGTCCCGCGCAACCCCATGTAGCCGTTGGCGACGGCGAACAGCGTCTCCTCCTCGGCCACGCGTGACGTCGAGAAGCGCCGCGAGACCAGCCGCCACGGATCGATCGGGTTGGCCGTCTGGGCCGGCCCGGGAGTCAGGCGCCGGTCGCGGATTCGCGCGAGCGTCGCCAGCTGTGCCGTCCGCACGGTCATCGGAGGGTGAGGACGCGGGTCGCGTTCACGAAGCGCACATCATCGGGGCGCGATGGTACACACCCGTCGCTTATAGGAACTCTTCGGCCGATCAGCGTTAGCCGATCGATCGGTTGGGCTTGCCAAGCGACTCGAGCGCGGTGCGCAGCTTGCGCGCGGTCGGCTCCGGCGCGTATGCCGCGACGCGCCGTGCGCCGCGCTCGCGCAGCTGCGCGCGCAGCTGCGCGTCGCTCGCGACGAGCGCCAGCAGCTCCGCTGCGACGCGTTCGTCGTCGCCCTCGCCGAGCAGCAGCGCGGCGTCGCCCGCGACCTCCGGCAGGCCGCCGACCGCGCGTGCGATCACAGGCACGCCGAAGTGAAACGCCTCCAGCAGGGGGATGCAGAAGCCCTCGTGCTCGGACAGGCACAGGAATGCGTGCGCCGCGCGGTAGCGCTCGGCGAGCTGCTGGGGCGCGAGGCCATACTCGATCGTCACGGCGCCGGGCGACAGCTCGCCGGCGAGCTCGCGGATCGCCGACTCGAAGGTGTCGTTGACAGGCCGGCCGACGAGCACCAGCCGCGCGTCGGGCGCGTGGCCGCGACGATAGAGCTCGAACGCACGGATGACCGCGTCCTGGCGCTTGTGCGGCGCGATGCGCCCGACGAACAGGATCGTGGGCGGAGCGGGCGGGCCGGGCCCATCCTCCGGACCGGGCGCCCCGGCCTGCGCGGGATCGAACAGGATCGGGATGACCGTCTCCGAGCCGAGCTCGCGAGCGTTGAACAGCGACACGCCGGCCGCGACGTCGACGGCCGCCGCGAACTCCGGCAGCTGCTTGCGACCCAGCGCGCACGAGACCGCCGCCATCGGGTCGTGGTCCCAGAACCAGCGCGCGGGCGTGATGTTGTGCGAGATCAGCAGCTTGCGGTTGGGCAGCCCGAGCACGCTGCGCAGCCGCGGCGCGTAGCCCGAGTAGTGGATCAGCAGCAGATCGCCGGCGGCGGGCTGGAGCGTCGCGATCGGCGCGATCTCGCCGGCAACGCGCGGATCGATGTTGGCCGCGACGTCGCGTCCGCCCCATCCCCAGGCGGTGAACAGCGCGCGGAAGGCGATCGCCTGCGTCGTGACGGCGTCGTAGCGCCCGGCGCCGCTGAGGACCTGGTGAACCCTCAACGCCGCTCGCGCTCGCCGGCGCGCTGCTCGAGCTTGTCGACGCGCTCCTCGAGCTCGGCCAGGCGCGCGACGACGTTGAGGTTGAAGCGCGTCTGCTGGGCCTCGAGCTCGCGCAGGTACTGACGCAGCACGTGCAACAGCTGGCGCTTGAGAAACGTGATCGGCGCTCCGAGCGGGCGCGTCGAGCGCATCGCGCTCGGGTCGGGCTCGATCGCCGCCCACTCCACGAACTGCGCGATCGAGACGCGCTCGGTCGGCTCGATCGCAAAGCCGGCGGGCAGCTGCGCGTCGCGTTGCGCGGCCGCGGCGCGCGCCGCCGGAAGTGCCTCCTCGGGCTTCACGGCGAAGGCACCGGGTCCTCGGTGCCCATCAAGCGGTGGTAGAAGGGCATGCCCTCGTGCACCGGACCGTCGAAGACCTTCTCGCCGCCGTCCAGCACGGCGATCCGCTCGCACGTTCGCTCGATCAGCGCCGCGTCGTGAGAGACGAGCACGAGCGTCGCGCCGGCCGCGATCTGCTGCGCCATGCGCGCCTCGCACTTGCGCTGAAACGCCTCGTCGCCGACGGCCAGCACCTCGTCGATCAGCAGCACGTCGGCGTCGAGGTGTGCGGCGATCGCGAAGCCCAGGCGCAGGAACATCCCCGTCGAGTACGTCGCGACCGGCGCGTCGACGAAGTCGCCCAGCTCGGAGAACTCGATGATCGCCTCCATGCGCGACTCGATCTGCTCCTTGGAGAGCCCGTGCAGGGCGCCGTTGAGGTAGATGTTCTCGCGGCCGGAGAAGTCGCGCCCGAAGCCCGCGCCGAGCTCGAGCTGCGTGACGATCTGCCCGCCGACCGCGACGCGGCCGGAGTGCAGCGGCAGGATCCCGGCGAGCACGCGCAGCGCCGAGGACTTGCCGGCGCCGTTGCGCCCGACCATGCCGACCGTCTCGCCGGGCTCGATCTGCAGCGAGATGTCCTTCAGCGCCTCCACCGGCGGCGGGCCGCCGGCGCGCGCGCGACCGATCAGCATCTCCTTCAGCGTGCGGCCGCGATCCGCGTGCACGACGAACGAGCGCGACGCATGCTCGAGCACGATCTCGCCCGGCCGCACGTTGGTCTCAAAGCCGACGCTGCGCGTCACACCACCACCGCCAGCTCGGCCTGCATGCGACGGAAGAGCGCGAGCCCGCCGAAAAGCGACAGCACCGCCGCGAGCAGCACATACGCCAGCACGGGTGCGTCGGGCACGGCGCCGCCATAGAGCACGTCGCGCACGGCGACGATGAACGGCGCAACCGGGTTGACCCACTCCAACGCGAAGACGGCCGCCTTCTGCTGCGTGATCCGGCCCGGGTCGAAGAAGATCGGCGACAAGAAGAACCATGGCAGCAGCGCGGCGGCGAGGATCGGCGCGACATCGCGGAAGTAGGCGTGCAGCACGCTGACCACGAGCGCGAAGCCGAGCACGAACGCGAACAGGCAGGCGAGGATCACGGGCAGCATGAGCAGCGCGGGATCGAGTGTGCCGCGGATCGCGAGCGTGACCGGCGCCAGCAGGCCGAGCAAGACCAGGAACGTGATCAGCTGCACCGTGACGACGGCGCCCGGGATCGTCTCGCGCGGAAAGCGCGCCTTGCGTACGAGCGCGCCCTGCTCGAGCAGCGACGGTGCCGCTCCCAGCACCGCCTGGCTGAAGAAGACCCACACGACGAGGCCGACGAGCAGGAACAGCGGATAGTCCGGCTCGGACGTCGCCTTGAAGATCACGCCGAACATGAGGTAGTAGGCGCCCATCAGCACCAGCGGGTTGACGACATACCAGACGATCCCCAGGGCGGACCCCTTGTACTTCTGGCGCAGCTCGCGCCGGACCATCTGCTCGAACAGGTAGCGGTGGGCCACGCGGGCGATTATCCCGCTATCGGCCCTGCCGCCCCTCCGCCGGCGGGCCGTCACGGTTCGAAGCTCTGAGCAACAGACCGCTGGCGGTAGTCGAAGATCCTCGCGAGGTCGCGCCGGACGAAGGCGGCATGCGCCAGCTCGCCCAGCGGCCCCAGCGGCAGCGCGTAGCGAACGACGTCCCGCATGCGCACGCCGGCGTCCTGCGGCTCGAAGCTGTGCGTGTGATGCCACAGCCGGTAGGGCCCGCGCAGTTGCACGTCGACGAAGCGATGCGGTGGCTCCCACACCGCGATCTCGGTCAGCCAGCGCAGCGACAGCCCCCGCAGCTTCAGGCGGTACTCGATGCGCGTGCCGGCGCGCATCTCGATCGGCGACGGGGAGAGCACGCGGAACCCGAGCAACGGCGGCGTGATCCGCTCGAGGTTCAGGGCATCGCCGAAGAACGCGAACACCTCCTCGCGCGTTCCGTGGACATGCTGCTCGCGTTCGAGCGTGTGCGTGCGGACACGGCGGCTCACGGTGACAGCGCCCGCTGCACCGCTCCGAACGCCGGCTTGGGTCGCAGCTGCTCGTCGAGCAGCGTCGCCGCGCCCTTGCCCGGCTGCAGCGTGATCCACGACTGCCCGTCGGTGAAGCCCCAGACCGTCAGGTAGCGGCACGCCTTGACCACCCGGCAGCTGCGGACGACCTCCCCGTACACGCGCGCCTGTGCGCGCAGGTCGGCGGCGCTCGGCGGCAGCTTCAGCGCGACGTCGGCCTCGGTGATCGCGATGTCGACGCCGAGCGCCGCGAAGCGGCGCATGTTGTCGACGAACGTCGGCGGCAACCCGCCGAGGTCAAGATGAACCTGAAAGCCGACGCCGTCGATCGGGACGCCCCGTGCCAGCAGTCCGCGCACGACCTCGTACAGGCGATCGGACTTCGGGCCGATGCTCTCGGCGCCGATCTCGTTGATGTGCAGCTTCGCCTTCGGATCGGCGCGATGCGCGGCGCGAAACGCCATCGCGATGTGACCCGCCCCGAGCTTGCGCTCAAACGGCGTGCGTTTCAGCTCGCCGCGGTCGGTGAGCGGCTCGTTGACGACATCCCAGACGGCGACGCGTCCGGCCCAGCGTCCGACGACCCGCCGGATGTGCTCCCTGGTCGCCGCCGCCAGCTCGTGGCGGCCGAGCGTGGCGAGCCAGTCCGGAAGCTGGGCCTCGAAGATGAGCGTGTGGCCGCGGACGGCCTGGTCGGCGTTCTCGGCCTGCTCGACGACGTAGTCGCCGAGCTTGAACTGAAACGAGCCGCGCTCCGGCTCGACGGCGCCCCACTTCATCTCGTTCTCGGGCGTGACGAACGAGAACTGCTGTCCGATGAGCTGGCGGTAGGCGCGGTTGTCGCGCATGTGGGCGGCGCGCACCGCCGTTCCGAAGTGGATGCCGCGCTGGCGCCCGAGCTCGCGCAGCGCTGTGCCCGGCAGGGGCTCGGCGTCACGCCCCTGGCGCAGCTCCGCGACGAGCAACAGCGCCACGAAACCCACCACGATCGCGACGATCGCGGGTGCCGCGCGCCGGACCCTGCTCAGAAGGCGCCCCGGCGCGTGAAGACAGCCGGCACCGTCTTGACGAGGATGCTCAAGTCCAGGAAGACCGACCAGCGTTCGAGGTAGAGGAAGTCGAGCCGCACGAGGTCGTCGAAGTCCAGCTCCGAGCGGCCCGAGACCTGCCACAGCCCGGTGATCCCGGGAGTGACGAGATAGCGCTTCTTGTGCCACGGCTCGAGCCGATCGAAGTCGCGCTGAGGCAGCGGTCGCGGGCCGACGAGCGACATCTGTCCGGCGAGCACGTTGAACAGCTGTGGCAGCTCGTCGATCGAGTAGCGCCGTAGGAAGCGCCCGACGGGCGTCATGCGCGGGTCGTCGCGGATCTTGAACAGTGGGCCCGAGGCCTCGTTGATCGCCTCGAGGTCCTCCTGGCGCAGATCGGCGTCGCGGTACATCGTGCGGAACTTCAGGCACGCGAACGAGGCGCCACCGATGCCCGGCCGCATCGAGCGATAGAGAATCGGTCCGCGCGAGCTGAACCTGACCGCGAGCGCGCTCGCCGCGAGAATCGGGCTGAGGACGATCACCAGCAGCGACGCGCCGATGAGGTCGAACGTGCGCTTGACCACGTAGTCGATGCCTTCGAAGACCGGCGGCTTGAGCTCGAACAGCGGCACCGCCTCGCCGGGCACGAACTCGGCGCGGTGGACGAGGATCTCCATCGTCGACGGCGCGATCCGCACGTGCACGCCGGCGCTGTGGCAGACGTCGACGAGCTCGACCGCCTGCGGCTGCGGGAAGTCCGAGTCGGCGATGATCACCTCGTCGACGTTGTGGCGCTCGATGACTTCGGGGAGGTCCTCCAGGCGGCCCAGCGACAGCAGCCCGTTGTCAGGCCGCGGCGTCAGCGAGATGAAGCCGACGACGTGGATTGCGCCGTGCGAAGCGTCGCGCAGCGCGTGCCCGACCCCCTCGATGTGGTGGCCGCTGCCGACGAGCACGGCCCGGCGCTGGTAGCCGGCCATCCGCAGCAACGCGCCAGTTACTCGCTCGTAGCCGTAACGCAGCAGCGAGACGTAGAGCACCGCGAAGAACAGCGTGCCGTAGAAGATGTAGTACGAGCTGAACTCGCTGTCGTTGGCCAGCGCGAAGACCAGCGCGACGATCATGACCTGAAACAGCGACGAGACGATGCGTGTCAGTCCGGGCCGCTGGCCGCGCGCCGAGTACAGCCCCGAGCGCGCGAACAGCAGCACGGTGATCAGGTAGGCGAAGTCCAGCAGCTCGCCCGTCTGCCCGGACTGTGCCTGCAGCGACCAGTTGCCGAGCAGCAGCCCGGCCTTGAGCCACAGCGCCGTGAGGATCGCCAGGTAGACGCCGAAGAAGTCGAGCACCAGCAGCGTCGCGATGCGTGCGCCGCGGCGCAGCGTGTCCAGGCGCAGCAGAAACGCGAGCATGGGCGGACGTTTGCGGCGTACGTCCCGCCCCGGCAGCGCGAAGTCGGGTGCCGGCGCGAGCAAAGGCGCCGCCTCGTTCGTTGCCCGTTGGTCCTCCTTGGTGCTTGCCATTCTCCCCAGCTCTAACGAAGCGAGACGGCAGATGTTCCGCCGTCTCGTCGTTCGTCGTGTGATCTAACACATTCTGGCGCGCCGCAGGGAATCCCTTTCACGACCGTCCCGTGCCGACGAGCAGGTCCGTGCCGGACTGATCGATCGTGCGGGCCAGACCCTCGCGCAGGTTCACCTCCGGCTCCCAACCCAGCAGCGCGCGCGCCAGCGCGATGTCCGGCTGGCGCACCTGCGGGTCGTCGGTGGGCAACGCCTCGAAGACGATCTCCGAGTGTGAGTTCGTGACCTCGATGACGGCCTGAGCCAACTCGAGCAGCGTGAACTCGATCGGGTTTCCGATGTTGATCGGATGATGCTGGCCCGACTCGCCGAGCGCGATCATGCCCCGGATGAGGTCGTCGACGTAGCAGAACGAGCGCGTCTGGGTGCCATCTCCGAAGATCGTCAGCGGCCGGTCCTGGAGCGCCTGGCGTAGGAAGGTGGGGATGGCGCGACCGTCGTGCGGCCTCATTCGAGGCCCGTACGTGTTGAAGATGCGGATGATCGAAGTGTCGACGCCCTGCTGGCGGTGGTAGGCCATCGTCAGCGCCTCGGCGTAGCGCTTGGCCTCGTCGTAGACGCCGCGCGGCCCGATCGGGTTGACGTGGCCCCAGTAGGACTCCGGCTGCGGGTGGACCTGCGGATCGCCGTAGACCTCGCTCGTCGAGGCCAGCAGAAAGCGGGCGCGGTGCTTTTTGGCGAGGCCGAGCGTGTGGTGCGTGCCGTGCGAGCCGACCTTGAGCGTGTGCAGCGGCAGGCGCAGGTAGTCGATCGGCGACGCGGGCGAGGCGAGGTGGTAGACGAAGTCGACCGGCTCGTTGACGAAGTACGGCGTGAGGATGTCGAGCTGGAGGAACTCGAACTCCGGCACGCGGATGTGCTCGATGTTCATCAGCGAGCCGGTCTCGAAGTTGTCGACGCAGAAGACGCGGTGCCCGCGGCGCAGCAGCTCGTCGCACAGATGCGATCCGAGAAAGCCCGCGCCACCGGTGACAAGACAGGTGGCCATGGCCGCCCAGACTATCGGCGAGACACCGCTAACGCTGACGCGCGACTTGCAGCTGCTTCTTCTTCAGCTTGGGCGAGATGACGACGAGCCCATCGTGACGGCGCTGCGCGAGACCCCGCTTGATGAGCCGCTTGGCGACCACGGGGCAGCGCTTGCAGCGTGGCTTGCTCTTGCAGCACGTCTTCTTGGGCTTGAACAGCAGTTTCATTAGGGAGACCTAACTCGTCGTTGCGAGTCGCTACAGTAGCGTGATGCCTGCCGCCGCATTTGTCGACCGCCTGAACGAGCAGATCGGCCACGAGTTTGCGGCCTCTCAGCAATACCTCGCGATCGCCGTCTACTACGACGACGAGACCCTGCCCCGGCTCGCGTCCTTCTTCTACGCCCAGGCGCTCGAGGAGCGAAACCACGCCTTGATGATGGTCCAGTACCTCCTCGATGCCGGCGAGCAAGCCGCGATTCCCGCGATTGCCGGCCCGCAGAACGGCTTCGGCGACGTCGTCGAGCCGGTCACGCTTGCGCTCGCGCAGGAACGCCGCGTCAGCGACCAGATCAACGAGCTGACCGCGATCGCGCGCGATGCCGGCGACTACACCAGCGAGCAGTTCATGCAGTGGTTCATCAAGGAGCAGATCGAAGAGGTCGCCTCGATCAACGACCTGCTCAAGGTCGTCCAGCGCGGCCGCGAGAACCTGCTGCTCGCCGAGGAGTACCTGGCACGCGAGTCGCCCGCCGCCGAGGCCCCGGATCCCACGGCGCCGCCCGTCGCCGGCGGCGCGCTATAGAGGTAACGTCGAAACCGCTTTCAGACGTTACCCTTCGCCATAACCGCTCTCGTGCTCGGCCGCACCCTCACCACCGTCGCGCGCCTGCGCCGCCGCGTGGGCAGCGCAACGCCGCCGGGCGAGGAGCTGATCGCGCGCTACGCCTCGGGGCGCTCGTTCGTCGATGTCGGCTGCATGTGGAAGGTGCACGGCGCGCTGTGCTTCGTCGCCGAGGAAGCGGGCGCCAGCACCGTCACGGGCGTCGACGTCATGGCGCCCTCCGAGCGGTTCCTCACAGAGCTACAGCGGCGCGGGTCGAAGGTTCGCTTCGTCCAGGGCGACCTGCACGATCTGCAAACGACCGGCGCGGTCGGTCCGCACGACATCGTCTGGTGCTCGGGCGTGCTGTACCACGCTCCGCACCCGCTGCTGACGCTGCAGCGGCTGCGCGGGCTGACCGGTCAGACGCTGCTGCTGGCCACCGAGACGATCCCCGAGACACCGGGGCGCGCGAACACGTGCGTGATCGCGCCTGGCCGCGGCGATCACCCCAACGCCCAGCCGCCGCGTGGCCCGGATGAGGGCTATGGGCCGTGGTACTGGGGCATCACGCCATCGGCGCTACGCACGATGCTGCCGCTCGCGGGCTTCGAGATCGTCGAGGAGCACCAGCTGCCATTCCACGCCACCGTGATCGCGCGCTGATCGGCCACCGATTAGCTCGCGATCACGGCGCCGCCGTCGGGCGTGTGCCGAGCGTCACCGTGACCGTGCGCTCGCTGTCGCCGCGGACGATGCGCACCGGCACCCTGTCGCCCGGGTCGCTGCGCGCGATCGCCAGCGAGACGTCCGAGTTGCGCTCGACGCGCCGCTCGCCCACCCGGATGATGCGGTCGCCCTGGCGCAGGCCCGCATCGTCGGCCGGGCCTCCGGAGACGACGCTGACGATGGTCGCGCCCGTGCCTGTGGCGGCGTTGCCCGTCTTCACGCCGACGTACGGCCGCTTGATCTCCTTGCCAGCCTTGAGATCGGGCACGATCCTTTTTGCCTCGTCGATCGGGATCGCGAAGCCGACGCCGCTGTTGGCCTGCGTGGTCGTCGCGATCTGCGCGTTGACGCCGACGACGCGACCGCTGGCGTCGAGCAGCGGCCCGCCCGAGTTGCCGGGGTTGATCGCCGCGTCAGTCTGCACGACGTTGTCGATCGAGAAGTCGTTGGGCGCCGTGATCGAGCGCTCGACCGCGGAGACGATGCCTGTCGTGAGCGTGCCCTCCAGGCCGAATGGACTGCCGAGCGCGACCGCGGGCTGACCGACCTTCAGCGCGCTCGACGAGCCGAGCGGCAGGGGGTTGAGCTTACCGTCGCCGGAGTCGACCTTCAGCAGCGCGAGGTCGCTCGAGGGATCGGCGCCGACGAGCCGCGCGCTGACCGGCCCGCCCTCGACGAAGCGCACGCGTACGCTCGCGGCGCCGTCGACGACGTGGTCGTTGGTCAGGATGTAGCCGTCGTCGTCGAGCACGAAGCCCGAGCCCGTGGAGCCCTGGCCCGGTGCGCCGGATCGGGCCTCGACGGAGACGACGCCCGGCCGCACGCGCTCGTACAGCTCGGAGACGTCGGTCGCGCTGCGTGCCGGCGCCGCGGGCGGCGGATCGCTCTGGATCTGCGAGGGCTCGGCGGCCACCCCATTCGCCGGCGCGCTGTCATCGGAGGAGTCGAAGACGCCGCCGATCGCAAGCGCGATCATCGGAATCGCCACGAGGAGCGCGCCGATCACCGCGGCGAGGACGATGGAGCCACGAGAGTTGTTGTTCATGCGGACCTTTTCTATTTGCCGGCGCTGAAGGACGGCTTATCGATGTCTAAGAGTTCGTGCAGAGGTACCATCGCGCGATGGCCACCGAAGAAAGACTGACCGTAGCCCCGATCGTAGGCCCCGACGACCCGCGGCGCTTCACCGACTCCGGGATCGAGATCGCTCCGATCTACACGCGCGACGATCTTCCGGACGACCTCGATCTGGGCGAGCCGGGGTCATTCCCGTACACGCGCGGGGTGTATCCGGAGATGTACCGCAAGCGCCCGTGGACGATGCGCCAGTACGCCGGCTACGCGTCGGCGAAGGAGTCCAACGAACGCTACAAGTACCTGCTTGAACACGGCTCCACGGGGCTCTCGATGGCCTTCGACCTGCCGACCCAGCTGGGGCTGGACTCCGACGACTCGCGCTGCGCCGGCGAGGTCGGGCGCACCGGCGTCTCGATCGACACGATCGAAGACATGGGGCTGGTCTTCGACGGCATCCCGCTCAACGAGATCTCGACGTCGATGACGATCAACGCGCCCGCGACGGTGCTGCTCGCGCTGTACTCGCTCGTCGGCGAGGAGCAGGGCGTCCCGCAGAACGAGCTGCGCGGCACGACGCAGAACGACGTGCTCAAGGAGTACATCGCGCGCGGGAACTTCATCTATCCGCCCGAGGGCACGATGCGCCTGACCACCGACCTGTTCGCCTACTGCCACGAGAACATCCCCAGCTGGAACACGATCTCGATCTCGGGCTACCACTTCCGCGAGAAGGGCTGCTCGGCGGTGCAGGAGGTCGCGTTCACGCTGTGCAGCGCGATCGCCTACGTGGAGGCGGCGATCGACGCGGGCCTCGAGGTCGACGAGTTCGCGCCACGGCTGGCGTTCTTCTTCAACGGCCACAACAACGTCTTCCAGGAGGTCGCGAAGTTCCGCGCCGTGCGACGAATGTGGGCACACATCATGCGCGACCGCTTCGGCGCCAAGGACGAGAAGTCGTTGATGCTGCGCTTCCACACCCAGACCGGCGGCGTGACGCTGACCGCTCAGCAGCCGCAGAACAACGTCACCCGCGTCGCGCTCCAGGGCTTCGCGGCCGTCTGCGGCGGCACCCAGTCGCTACACACCAACGGCTACGACGAAGCCTTGGCGCTGCCCAGCGAGCGCTCCGCGAAGATCGCGCTGCGCACGCAGCAGATCATTGCCCACGAGTCCGGCGCGACCGACACGATCGACCCGTTCGCGGGCTCGTACTACGTCGAGTCGCTGACCGACGAGATCGAGTCGCGCGCGTCCGAGCTGATCGCCAAGGTCGACGAGCTCGGCGGCTCGGTCAACGCGATCGAGTTCATCACGAACGAGATCGACGAGTCGGCCTGGGGCTATCAGGAGCGCTACCGCCAGAAGCAGGACATCATCGTCGGCGTCAACACGTACGAGGAGGACGCGATCGAGGTCGAGGACATCCTGACGGTGGACCCCGATACCGAGCGCGACCAGCTCGACCGCCTGAAGGCGTTCAAGGAGAACCGCGACCACGAGCTCGTGGCGAAGCGCCTCGACGAGCTGCGCGAGGCCGCCGGTGGCACGGACAACCTCATGGCGCCGATCCGCCAGGCACTGAAGGACCGCTGCTCGATGGGCGAGGTGTGCGGCGCGATGAAGGACGTCTTCGGGGCCTACCAGCCGCACGGCTGATCGCGCGCTCGGAGTGGTAGGCCACACTCTCGCCGACGGTGTTCGATTCACTACTCGAGCTCGTCGGCGGGTCGTCGTGGGCGTACGCCGCGATCTTCGCGATCGTCACCGTCGACGCGTTCTTTCCTCTCGTGCCGGGCGAGACGTCGGTCATCACCGGCGCGATCCTGGCCGCCAACGATCAGTTGTCGGTGTTGCTCGTGTTCGCCGCGGCGATGGCCGGAGCGCTGGCAGGCGACAACATCTCCTACCTGCTCGGCGATCGCTTCGGACCGCCCGTTCGGCGGCGGCTGTTCAAGACAGAGAAGGCAGCGAGGAAGCTCGAGTGGGCGCGCCGCCAGTTGCAGGAGCGCGGTCCGGTGATCATCGTCGCGGCCCGCTTCGTGCCCGGCGGGCGGACTGCCGCCACGTTCTCGGCCGGCGCGCTCGAATACCGCTGGCGCACGTTCATCGTCGCGGCCGTCGTGGCAGCCGCGCTGTGGAGCGGGTTCACGACCGCGCTGGGCTGGTTCGGAGGCAACGCCTACAAGGACTCGCTGTGGAAGCCGCTGTTGATCTCCGCCGGGGTGGCGCTGCTCGCCGCAGGGGCGGGGGAGTTGTATCGGCGCGCCACCGACCGGCACGAGCCGGCGCAACGCAACGGATGAGCAGACCGTCTGAGCGACCGGCACCTCTGGCGAGGCTGCGCCCATGCTCACCCCGGCCATCCTCTTATACGACATCGTCCTGTTCGTGCACGTGCTCGCCCTCGTGCTGGCCTTCGGCGTGGTGTTCACCTATCCCCTGCTCGACGCGCACATGCGTAAGACCAACCCCGGCGACCTCGTCGCGCTGCACCGCATGCAGGTCTCCTCACGAGGCACCTGATCAAACCGATGATGGTCGTCGTGCTTGCGGCTGGCCTGTACCTCGCGCTCGATCGCTGGAAGCTCGGCGACGGGTGGATCAGCGCGACGTTCGCGATCTTGATCGTGCTGTTTGGGTTGGTCGGCGCGGTCTTCACGCCGTCGGAGAAGCGCCTCGCGCAGCTCGCGGCCCGCGATGCGCAGGCGGGCGGGGCGCGCAGCGCCGAGTACGAGCGGGAGGCCAAGAAGCTCGCGATGTTCGGCGCCCTGGCCGGCCTGCTCATCATCGTCGCCATATTCCTCATGACGGTGAAGCCCGGCGCCTGAGCGCGCCGTCAGAGAGAGTCCACGGGAAGGACTCCGGCGCGGCCGCTCGAAACGCTGCTGCATGGAGCAGTCCCAAGCGCAGCGCCGACTCGTCAAGTCACCGCCCGAGTTGTGGGCGGAGCTCAGCAGCGAGGACTCGCTCGGCCGCCATCTGGCCGAGTTCGGCGAGATCCGCATCACCCGCGTCGAACCTGAGACCACCGTTGCCTGGGAGGGCGACCGCGCGAGCGGCACGGTGCAGATCGCGCCGACGGGATGGGGTACGCAGGTCACGCTCACAGCGACGGCGGTGGCCGAGCCCGTCGTCGCGGAGCCGGAGTTGGCCGAGCCCGTCGTCGCGGAGCCAGAGTTGGCCGAGCCGGTCAAGGAGCCGGAGTTGGCCGAGCCGGTCAAGGAGCCCGAGCCGCCCGTGGGACCCGAGCCGGCCGGGAAGCCCGAACCACAACCGGTAAGCGTCGTCGCCGTGGCCGACCCCGTGCCCGAGGCGGCTTCGCGCGGGTTCTTCTCGCGCTTCTTCCGCCGGCCGGCACCACCGAGCCTCCCGCCCGAGCCGTCCCAGGTCACGCTGCCCCTCACCGAAGCCGAGATCCCAGGTGCGCCCGCGCCAACACCGGACCCCAGTCCACCCACGCCGGGCCCGGACCCGGCGCCCCCGATTCCAACCCCGCCCGACCCGGTGCCGACCCCACAACCCGGGCCCGATCCCGTGCCCCCCGGTCCGGGCCCGGGTCCCTCCCCACCGCCGACGATCGAAGTGTCCCTCCAGCCAGCGCCGGCGGCAACCGAGTGCAAGCCAGAACCGGCGTCGCTCGCGATGGATCCCGAGCGCACCGTCGCGATCCTCACGGAGGTCCTCGACGATCTCGGCGCCGCCCACCACCGGCCCTTCTCGCGCGGCTGATCGGACCTGGCCGCGGCCAGAGCCTCGCTTCGGGCGGCCCAGTCGCCCGAAGCGAGGCGCGCGCCGCCGCCGGCGACCGCCACTACCATCGGCGGCGCATGCCTCGGCGTCCGCCGCGTCAAAAAGCCCCCGAATCGCTCGAGAGGAAGCTCGCACAGCTTCAAGAGCTGCGCGAGTCGGCGAGCCATTCCTCGCCCGAGACCGCCGATAAACAGCACAAACGCGGCAAGCACACCGCGCGCGAGCGCGTCGAGAAGCTGCTCGACCCCGGTTCGTTCCACGAGCTGGACACGTTCATGCGTCACCGGACGCACGACTTCGAGATGCAGAAGCACCGGCCGTGGGGCGACGCCGTGCTCGGCGGCCACGGCACGATCGACGGCCGCCGCGTTTGCGTCTTCTCCCAGGACTTCACGGTCTTCGGCGGCTCACTCGGCGAGGTGATGGCCGAGAAGATCTGCAAGGTCATGGAGCTTGCGACCAAGATCGGCTGCCCCGTCATCGGGATCAACGACTCCGGCGGCGCGCGCATCCAGGAGGGCGTCGTCTCGCTCGGCGCCTACGGCGAGGTCTTCAGCCTCAACGTCAACGCCTCCGGTGTGATCCCGCAGATCAGCCTGATCATGGGACCGTGCGCGGGTGGGGCCGTCTACTCGCCCGCGATCACGGACTTCGTCTACATGGTCAAAGAGACCTCGCACATGTTCATCACGGGCCCCGACGTCATCAGAACCGTCACCGGCGAGGAGGTGGGCTTCGAGGAGCTCGGCGGCGCCATGGCGCACAACTCGACGTCCGGCGTCGCGCACTTCGCCTGCGAGGACGAGGACGCATGCCTGCAGGACACGCGCTACCTGCTGAGCTTCCTGCCGTCCAACAACCTCGAAACGGCGCCGCGCGTGCTGCCCACCGACGAGCCGCTGCGGATGGACCCCGAGCTCGACAGCGTCGTACCCGACAGCCCGAACAAGCCCTACGACATGCGCGAGATCGTCCGCCGCGTCGTCGACGACGGCGAGTTCTACGAGGTCCACGAGCACTTCGCGACGAACATCGTCTGCGGCTTCGCGCGCATGGACGGCCACGCCGTCGGGATCGTCGGCAACCAGCCCGCGAGCATGGCCGGCGTGCTCGACATCGATGCGAGCACGAAGGCAGCCCGCTTCGTGCGTACGTGTGACGCCTTCAACGTCCCGCTGCTCAAGTTCACCGACGTGCCCGGCTTCCTGCCCGGCACCGAGCAGGAGTTCGGCGGCATCATCCGTCACGGCGCCAAGCTGCTGTACGCCTTCGCCGAGGCGACCGTTCCGAAGATCACGATCATCACGCGCAAGGCCTACGGGGGCGCCTACGTCGTGATGGCCTCCAAGCACCTCGGCGCGGACTTCAACTTCGCCTGGCCGAGCGCACAGGTCGCGGTCATGGGCCCG
>Ga0136613_10000584_pt1 | contig 17060 bp, 16 predicted proteins | sample AntDrymUQ2722106_2_FD_106649 | JGI IMG/M metagenome (GOLD analysis project Ga0136613, IMG submission 106649) | Polar desert sand microbial communities from Dry Valleys, Antarctica - metaG UQ272 (21.06) | ecosystem: Environmental > Terrestrial > Soil > Desert | place: Antarctica: Dry Valley... | reverse complement strand
CGATAGCACTATTTTAATTGGAGAGGATCGCAACAGATGACGGCTTCGCTAAGATGCGTATTGGATACTAATATTTGCATCAAGCAATTTATTTCTGACCCATTAACCCCAAAAGTCAATCAGCTATTCGACCATCTAAACGATCCATCTGCTGAATTTTTCGTACCCGACCTGTTCTACATTGAGTGCGCTAACGCCCTATGGAAGTATGTTTGAGCCAACCTATACACCGCAGAGCAGGTTCAGGCAGATATTACTGACTTGAAAGCTTTAAGATTTCAGGTAACTTCAACCAAAGACTTGATGACTCAAGCCGTTCAAATTAGTTTGGGCTACAACATCACAGCGTATGATGGCTGCTATGTAGCACTGTCACAACAAGTTAGCGCACCATTACTAACGCTAGATGAACGATTGGTAAATTCTCTAGCCTCTAGCAGCTTCGATGTGCGGCTGTTTACGAACTTCTTAGTAGTGCCGTTACCTGTTTGATGCTATGGAGGGAAACAAGCTAACTAAGCATTCTGTTCCCCAGTAGGCAAAGTTTTCAACTGGGCGATCGCACTTTTTAGAAACTCTGTCATAACTACCTTTGTGCTTTAATCCAGCCATTAGACTTCGCTTCTGCTTCTGTGCAAAACCACCTTTCGCCTTTTGCTAAGTCGATAATGGTTGCTGCGTAATTTCTCATACCCGGAAGATGATATAGCTTTCTACCTGTTGCAACGGAAATATTGCCTTTGATATTACATCCTGGTGTGGCGACGGATGTAATTACTGGAGCGCCACTCGCACCCAAATTCATTGTCAAAATCGAAGTAACTGCTAAAATTTCAATTCTAGCCAAAGTTTTGAGTAATCGGCGATCGCCAACGAGTTTCATAAAATAGCCTCCAGTCGATGCCCATTGTGTAGTTTTTCCAAACTAAAACAATTGTACTATATTATACAATGCTGGCGATCACAGAAGATAACAGCAAAATAGCTAACTAAAACGCAACGTCATAAATACAAACCTAGCAACAAAAACCCCGGCAATAACCCAAGTACCTAACGATACTTCATGACCTTTACCTTGAAAAAATTTAACCAATGGATAAGCTATAAAACCGATCGCTAATCCTTCGGCGATGGAATAAGTAAGCGGAATCATAAACATAGTTAAAAATGCCGGAATAGCCTCCGATAAATCATCCCATCGGATTTCTGTAACTTGGGAAAGCATCATTGCGCCCACAATTACTAATGTCGGCGTAGTTGCAAAAGCTGGGATAGCTTGAAAAACCGGGATAAAAAATAAAGAAAGTAGAAATAATAGTCCCACGATAACGGCTGTAAACCCAGTACGTCCGCCTTCAAGTACCCCAGAAATAGATTCTACATAAGCCGTGACGCTAGAAGTGCCAAATAATGGCCCGACAGTAGTTGCGATCGCATCTGCCATTAAAGCTTGATTGGCGCGGGGTAATTCTCCATCTTCGCCAATATAACCCGCACGCATTCCTACCCCGGTTAGCGTCCCTACCGCGTCAAAAATATCTACAAACAAAAATACAAATAACACTGCCAGCCAATCAATAATATTACTAGCGTTCAGCCCTGATAATCCGGTAATTGCTTGTCCAAACAAGTCTTTGGGCAATTGAGGTAAAGCAAAAATCCCTTGAGGTGGAGTTGCAACACCCAAAATCCAAGCAAGTACGGCGGTGGCAAAAATCCCTAATAATAATGCTCCTCTAACGCGCCGCACTACAAACGCAGAGGTAATTACTAGCCCCGCCACAGCCATTAAAGTAGCTGGTTGACTCAAACTGCCAAAAGCGGTTTTAGTAGCTTCGTTGGCAACAATTAACCCCGCGCCTCCGGTTGCTGGATCTCCCGATAGTCCAATATAGGCAATAAATAAGCCAATTCCCGCCGCCGTAGAATGTTTGATTGTGTTGGGAATAGTTTGAATGAGCAAGCGGCGAACATCGGTAAAAGTTAAAGCAATAAATATTAGCCCTTGGACGAATACGCAAGATAAAGCTAGTCGCCAGTCAATTTTTAGTCCTATAACTACGGAAAAAGCAAAGAATGCGTTGGTTCCCATCCCAGGGGCTAAACCAAAGGGATAGTTGGCAAATATGCCCATACAGAGCGTTCCTACCGCAGAGGCGATCGCAGTAGCTACGGCTAATTGCGAAAATAAGTCCCCTTGTCTCTCCAGAAAAATAGCGTTTGACAAAATAATCGGGTTCACAACTAGGATGTAACCCATAGTCATGAAAGTAGTAATGCCTGCTAAAATTTCGGTTTTAAAGTTGGTTTTGTAATAGTCAAACTGAAAATAACGGGCGATGACTTTGAGCCAATCTGTGTAAGGTTCTGGGGGGCTTGAACCGGGAGTTTTATTTTGCTTGTCAACGCTACTACTAGGAATATTGCTCATGCTCGTTGCTCCAAATATAGGTAGTATCTTAAATTCTTGCTGGCATTTCCGTAGTGTTTGAAGCAATTACGTTTTTTGCTAACTCTTGCAAATTTAAACTTGCTATATTTCTTGCTAAATGGGCATTACAGAAATACAGAAGCTCAGTCTACTATCTAAGGATGTGTCTTAGATTAAGGAGAATTGGGAGTGAAATTTAAAACAATATTTACTCTGCTGAAGGAAACCGTTGATGAATGGAATAAAGATAAAGCTTCAAGGTTAGCCGCCGCCTTAGCTTATTACACAGTTTTTTCGCTGTCACCGCTACTAATTATTGCGATCGCCATTGCAGGGGCAATATTTGGCGAAGAAGCTGCTAGAGGCGAAATTGTCGGACAAATTCAAGGCTTGGTTGGCAAAGATGGCGCTGAATTTATCCAAACTGCAATTGAAAGCGCCGCTAAACCCACTGAAGGCGGCGGTTTTGCCTCCGCTATCAGCGTTGTGGTGCTGCTGTTTGGCGCGTCGGGGGTATTTGCTCAACTGCAAGATGCGCTTAATACTATTTGGGAAGTCCAACCCGATCCAAAAGCGGGTGCTGGGGGTTTTATCCGCGCTCGTTTTTTAGCTTTTTCGATGGTGCTAGGAATTGGTTTTTTACTCTTAGTTTCTCTCTTACTTAGTGCGGGTTTGTCAGGAGTTGTAGCTTATTTAGGCAATTTGTTTCCGATAATTTCTTCGCTGTTACAGGTGGCGAATTTCGTTTTAGGTTTTATAGTTACAACGGTATTATTTGGACTAATTTACAAATTTTTGCCTGATGTCAAAATTACTTGGAGCGATGTTTTGATTGGCGCAGCGATGACTTCTCTGCTATTTTCTATCGGTAGATACGCTTTAGGTTTGTATTTAGGTAATAGTAGCTTTGGTTCTACTTACGGCGCTGCGGGTTCGCTGGTAATTATCTTAGCTTGGGTGTACTATGCGGCGCAGATTTTGTTTTTTGGAGCAGAATTTACGCAAGTTTACGCCCGCAGATATGGTTCGCAAATTGTCCCCGATAAAAATGCTATACCGATAGCTGGAAGCGATCGCGCCCAGCAAGGTATGAAACCAAACGTTGCAAGTCGCCCTGCTAAAAGTAAGTCTGCATCCCCTAACTTTGTTAGGAATCTAGTTAGGCGCTTTACCAAACGTAAAAGCAAGAATCGACGACCTTAAGCACCAAATACCTTTATGAAAAAAAAGCGTCGATCTTCTGCCAATATTGTGCATTTTGTCAAGCAGAATGGACGGTTGAATATAGAAGGGCTAGGAGAATGGTACAACTACTGGAATGATCCTTACCATTTACTACTGACGATTCCTTGGGCAGGTTTTCTAACATTAATTTGCGTCGGTTATCTTCTTGCTAATGCTCTGTTTGCTTTAGCTTATGTAGCCGGGGGCGATGGAATTGAAAATGCGCGTCCAGGAAACTTCCCTGATGCCTTTTTTTTCAGCGTTCAAACTATGGCATCCATTGGTTACGGTGCAATGTATCCCAAAACAACCTACGCTCATTTGTTAGTTACGGCGGAATCATTGGTAGGTTTGTTTGGCGTGACTATGGCAACAGGTTTGATGTTTGCGCGATTTGCAAGACCCAATGCTAGAGTAATTTTTAGTCATGTGGCGGTAATTGCACCTTTTGAAGGCGTACCAACTTTAATGTTTCGCACTGCTAATCAGCGTCGCAACTTGATTTTAGAAGCATCTCTGCGTGTTAGTTTAGCTAGAGATGAAATAACTGCCGAAGGGGATTTTATCCGCCGCATTTACGATTTAACGCTGCTTCGCAGTCAAAACCCTAGTTTCTCCCTCTCCTGGACTGCCTTACACCCTATAGACGATCACAGCCCTCTATACGGAGTTACCCCAAAGTCACTGATGGAGGATGAAACGACTATTTTAGTTACCCTGACAGGATTAGATGAAACTGTAGGACAAAGTATTTACGCTCATCATACTTTTGCCAGCCGAGACATTCTCTGGGATATGCGTTTTGTTGATATCTTGGTTTGGAAGCCTAATGGCGATCGCTATATTGACTACAGCCACTTTCACGATGTCAAACCTTTACAATAATCGGTTAACTTATGCCATTTTAGGTACGGGGGCGTTAGGTGGCTACTACGGCGCTTGTCTGCAACGAGCGGGTCACGACGTACATTTCTTGCTGCATAACGACTACGATCGCGTTAAAGAGCATGGGTTAGTTATTGAGTCCCCCGGTGAAAACTTTAATTTGCCCCGCGTTCATGCCTACAACAGCGCCGCTACAATGCCTAAATGCGATGTGGTAGTTGTGGCTTTAAAAACAACGCAAAATCATTTATTACCTCAACTTTTGCCCCCAGTAGTTAAAGATGATGGGGTAGTATTAGTTTTACAAAATGGGCTAGGAATTGAGTCAGAAGTTGCTCAAATTGTTGGTAATTCTAGGGTAATGGGTGGGTTATGCTTTCTTTGCTCTAATAAAGTAGGCGCGGGGCATATTCGTCATTTAGACTACAAGGAAATTAATCTAGGCGAATATAATCCTAATTATCAACCTGGTGGTATTTCTGACCGAATGCGGAATATTGGCGCTGATTTTGAAAAAGCGGGGATTCCGATTAAACTAGCAGAAGATTTGTTACTCGCAAGATGGCAAAAATTAGTTTGGAATATCCCCTACAATGGGCTTTCGGTGATTTTGAATGCGACAACTAATGAGCTAATGGCAGATGCTAGTACATTGATTTTAGTTAAAGAATTGATGGATGAAGTGGTTACAGGCGCGAAAATGTGCGATCGCATTATCTCTGAAAGTTTTGTCAATGAAATGCTCGACCATACTGCTAAAATGAAGCCCTACCGCACTAGCATGAAAATTGACTACGACGAAAAGCGAGTTTTGGAAATAGAAGCAATTTTTGGCAACCCTTTAAAGATGGTGCTTAACGCGGGTATGCAGTTACCGAGAATTGCTACACTTTACCAACAACTAAAGTTTCTTGATGCTAAAAATCGTACCAGGAACAAAGAATAAAATATTATGGACGCAATACAAGCATTAAGAGGTACGCGGGATATATTGCCTGGAGAGATAGAATACTGGCAAAAAATAGAAGAATGCGCCCGGAATATCCTCAATAGAGCCAATTATCAAGAAATTCGCACCCCCATTTTTGAACAGACGGAGTTATTTAAACGGGGAATTGGCGAAGCGACAGATGTTGTTGGCAAAGAGATGTACTCTTTCAATAGCCGAGGCGATGATTATTCCATTACTTTACGCCCCGAAGGTACGGCGGGAGTAGTCCGCGCTTATATTCAAAATAGCCTCCATGCTCAAGGTGGAGTACAGCGCCTATGGTATACTGGAGCAATGTTTCGCTACGAACGTCCTCAAGCTGGAAGACAAAGACAGTTTCACCAGTTAGGGTTAGAAGTGTTGGGTAGTGCTAATCCTAGAGCCGATGTTGAAGTAATTGCGATCGCTACCGACATTTTGCAGACTTTGGGTTTAAAAAATCTCCACCTAGATATCAATTCTGTAGGCAATACTGAAGATAGACAGCACTATCGCCAAGCTTTGGTTGACTACTTTACTCCTTACAAAGATGAATTAGACACAGATTCTCAAGAGCGTTTAACTCGTAATCCCTTACGCATTCTCGATAGCAAAGACAAGCGTACTCAAGAAATTGCTCAAGCAGCGCCAAGTATTTTAAAATATTTGGGTGCGTATTCTCAGCAACACTTTGAGCAAGTACAGCAGTTATTGACAAGTTTAGATATTGCTTACAAAGTAAATCCGCGCTTGGTGCGGGGTTTAGATTACTATACACACACCGCTTTTGAAATTATCTCCGACGATTTAGGGGCGCAAGCAACAGTTTGTGGCGGCGGTCGGTATGATGGATTAGTAAGCCAGCTAGGGGGCGTTGAAACTCCCGCAGTAGGTTGGGCGATTGGTTTAGAACGTTTAACTATCTTGCTGCAACAATTGCAACCATTGCCAGCACCAGTAATAGATTTTTATGTAGTTTCTAAAGGCGATAAGGCGGAATCTCAAGCACTTAAAATCGCTCAAAAGCTGCGTCAGTCAGGATTTAGCGTGGAATTAGATTTGAGTGGAAGCGGGTTTAAAAAGCAATTTGCCAGGGCAGATCGTAGTGGTGCAATCGCGTGTTTAATTATAGGAGAAGAAGAAGCTGCAACTTCCAGTGTCAAGTTGAAGTGGATGGCATCAAAAGAACAAACTGCAACCTCTCAAACAGATTTACTTAGTAATACAGACGAGTTACGCCAACAAATCGACAGCCATAAAACTTAAGCAGCATTGTACATTTAATCCCTTTTATCAAAAGAGTTCTAGATATTCTCCCCCTTTTTCAAGGGGGGGATCTCTTATATAAATATAATTTTCCCTCGTTCTTCCAACTGCCAATGTATTTGTTCTAAAACAGCTGAAACTTTGGCAGGTTTTGCGAGTATAAAACTTGAATAATTTTCGTTATAACTGCCACAATCAAATAGGTTTTGAAGTTCTTGATATTTTGAAAAGTGAATTTTTATATCTTCTCTTGGTACTAACCAATAATTATTATCTTCGCCATCAACAACCAAGTAATCATAACTAACTACTTTTTTTAAGATGACTTGTTTGTCATTAATAGACAGAGAAACTTTAGCAACAATATAGGCACTTAATACATTTATATTATTATTATAAAGATCGACAAGCTCCTCATATAAAGAGTTTACAAACCTCAATACCCCCCGCTCCTCAAGTTTCCATTCTCGCTCATTGGGTAGCAGAGATACTTTAGCAGGCTTATCTAAGCGATAATTGTCAAATTCTAATTCGTATTCATCGCATTCAAATAACAACTTAACTGTTTCGTACCTGTATTGATCGATTTTCAAATTAGCTTTTGGTAGCAACCAGTAGTTTATATCTGTATCAGAAATTAAACAATAATTGCCATTTCCAATATTTGCAAGTATGATTGGCTCATTTTTATTGGTGCTTATTATACTTTCAGGTTTAACTGAAACTTTTACCGCACTGCTTAATAATGAAGTTGGTTCGCTATTATAAATTTTAATTATTTCTTGCTCTTGCAAAACAACTGTACTAATATTACTAATCTCGTCAAAACTATCTTGATTTATCTCTGGTAACTTACGCTGTGAATACTTTTTCTTGCCAGCACCTTTTTGATTCAAGTGATAAGTTAAGTCTTCAACTAAATCATGTTGTTTTTGCAACTGAGAATATAAGTCAAGAATAGTATGACGTTGATTTTCTAGCAGATACTCAACTTCCTTAATCTTTCTATTTTTTCGAGAAAGCTTCACAACTCTTGAATATAATCCTATACATAATATTAGTAGTAACCAGCTAAACCAGGTCATAGTTATAAAAAGTTTTTATTAAATAAAGTTAATTATACCTAGTTCTTCAACTATCCATTTTTGCTCCTCTGTAGCTAAAGAAATTAATTTAGCAGGTTTTAGGAGCTTGAAGTTTGAATAATCTGGCTGATAATCGTAACACTCAAACAAAGCTTGAATATCTTGATATCTGTACTCGCTAATTCTCATGTTGTTTTTGAAAAATAACCAGCAATTTTTATCTGTATTATCGTACACAACCCAACAATTAGATTTAGTTGCTTTTTCTAAAACTATTCTTTGGCTAACTCCTGCACGTTTTCTATTAATACTATTGGCTGTCTCTAATACCTTAATAGCATTTTTTTCTAAAAGCTTTGGGTTATTGTTATAAATATCTAATAACTCCCCATAAATTAAAGGTTGCAGAGGTAGATTAGTTAAATATTCCTCGCAACCAATAGTTATATTTCCTCCATCGTTTTTGTTCTGAATCTCTTGAGTCAAAGAATTAATAAACTTTATTACTCCCCTTTTCTCTAACTTCCATTCGGAGTTATTAGCAAGTATTGACACCTGAGCAGGTTTAGCTAATTCAAAGCTGTGATACTCTGGTTCATAATCATTACAATCAAACAATAGCTTGACGGTTTCATACCTGTATTGATCGATTCTTAATTTAGCTTTTGGTAGCAGCCAGTAGTTGATATCTACATCATAAATAAGCCAATAATTACCATTGCCAATACTTGCTAATACAATTGAATCGCTATTATTTACTGTAAGACTTTCTTGCTTAACTGCAACTTTTACAGCCTTACTAACTAAAGAACTTGGAGATTCATTGTAAACTTCAACTAATTCTTGTTCCTTAAATGACATGGTACAACGATTATTGTATTCGTAGATTTTCTTACCTATATAGTTAACGGTTTTAAGATTCTACAGAAAACTCAAGTATACCTGGTTCTTCAAGTTGCCACGTTTGTTCATCAGTAGAAAGAGGAACAACTTTAGCAGGCTTTACTAGCTTAAAGGTAGAGTATTCTGACTGATAACCATGACATTCAAATAACGCTTTAGTAGTTTCGTATCTAAATTGATCGATTCTCAGCTTACTTTTTGGTAATAACCAGCAATCTACACCTACCTCATCACGTATAACCCAATAATTAGAATTAGTTGCTTTTTCTAAAACTATTTTTTGACTACTATCAGAGTGTCGTCTAGCAATACTGTCTTTATCTTCGGAAACTTTAATTGCTTTTTGTTCTAATAATTTTGGATTATCTCTATAAATATTTACTAATTCAATATAGGCTAGGTTTTCTAATGGTTGAGTATTAGTAGATTGAGATAAGCCATTAACTTGATTGAAAGGATTAAAATCAGGCTCTTGATTGCGAGATTGGTTTGACAAATATGTATGGTTAGAAGAAATGCTTGATTGCTGGTTACTTTGAGTAACTTTTAACTTACCTTCAAGTTCGCTTATTCGTTCAGAATGACGCTCAATCATTGCTTCTAAATAAATATTAGTATCAGATTCTGAGGTGCTACGACTGCTTGTTTCTAGCGATTTATTAGATTGTAAGCTCATCTGAGAACTGGAAAGCTTGCGATAGTTTTCTTTAATCAAGTTAATTTCTTCAGTATGTTTTTTATCATCATCTTGAATTCTATTAATGAATTTTTTGCTATTAAGAATTGTTAATGCGATCGCACCTCCACTAGCTACTAATGCAAGTATAGAAATTATTAGAGGAAACAGAGACTCCTTATCAGGAGAACTTTTATCCTGATTAGCGCTGCTTGACGATGTAGGAGATGCAGTTACAGTTACTTTAACGGTAGGGCTAGGACTTGAAGATGAAGTTTGAGCCACAGCATGATTAGAGCCAGCTAATAAAACCAGCACTACCAATAAAGCCCAATAATATTTAATTAAACTCTGTTTTTCCATTTTTCAGCCCACCGTTTACCTAATACACTTAACAACGCTTTTAATACCAAAATAAAGGGCGGTTCGAGCCGAATATCGTCTGTATTACCCCGTATTTTGAGCAAAGATGCAGTTAACTCTTTGCTAGTATCACTCCACAACTTTTGATTATTTAACCTATCTTGCTCAATAGAGTATTCTCTTAAGACTTTGTAGCCTTCTAAGGGTTTAATACCTTCAATTTGTAGCACCCGTAAAGCAGCATGAAAAGCGTAAAGAAACTTGGGTAATTGTGTTAATTCCTCTGGTATAGTGAAGTTCGCAATTTTATCTTCTACAGAGAAGCTATCAATTTCATTATTGCTAATTTTCAAACGAGAATTCCAGTCTATAGGTTCGCCATTAATACTACATACTTCGCCAGCAATTAAAACCAAATCGTCTTTTCTTGTTAATCCTGTAAGCTTACTATCACTCAATACTAATCCACAAGCTACTTCATCTTTGGGCGCAGAACTTAGCAAAGTATCTTCATGGGTATCATCAAATTTTGAAGCTAAACTCATAATCTTACTAAACAGTTCATTAGCTTCAGAGTTGCGATTAAATTGTCCTCCTTCTGCTAACCAATGCAAGAAACGAGAGCCATTTCCCCCTAAATAAACTGGAGTAATTTTATTTTTGTTGTACCTCCCTTCTGTATGCAAAACTCGCAGTAATATACCTACGTAATAATATAATCCTGCGGTTCCTATTGCTGTTAGTTGGATAAGTTCTTGAAACTCTTTATCTTCTGCAACCAAATCTCGCTGATGATTGAGCCAATAGTCGCCTTTTTGACGCAGCAAAACATCTAATTTAGCGGAAAACTTGGCTCCTCTTAAGTTTTGCCATTGAGATATATCAACATCAAAATGGCGTTTGAGAAATTTAGGATTTAGCTCTAGAAATTGAGAAAACAAATCTTTTCCGGCTAGTTGAACTGAGCATTGATGAACGAGATTGTTTTCTTCCCAAATCGAAATGTCTGAACTTCCCCCACCCATATCTATACAGGTGCTATTAACTAAGTTAAATCCTTCTTTGTCAGCAAAATACTGAGCAACAGCTAAACTTTCAGTTCGATAAAAGTAGTCATCATCGGCATTTGGACAGCTTTGCTCAATTCCGGTTCTTGCTTGAATTTCTTTAGTTATATCTTGCCAAGTTCTGATATATCTATTTTTATCGCTTTTAGAAAAAGCTGAAGGAAAAGATAAAGACCATTGAATTTTTTTAACGTCATTTTTCGCAGCTACGGCGGTAATTTGTAACGCTAAATTTTTAAGAAATAAACGATTAAAGTTTAGGTTTTCTGTTGACCATTTTAAATAAGTTTTAATCCCTTCGTCGTCAGGCTTGAATGAATCACTATCTTTAGGAATGTATATTCTACCGTCTAAAACTTGTCTAGTTTGCTCATCACTTTTTCTTGAGCTTTTTTTAGTTGTCAAAACGCTAGATAAAGGGAAAGGTGGCTCAGTGGGGATAAAATAATTAATCATTACGCGATCGCGCGCATCAGCATCGCTCTCTGTTACCATTAGGTGCAGCGACTCTAAACTAAATCGCGTAACCACATCATCTCGGTTGACATAGACATTGGTAAAAGACGTACCAAAATCAACCCCAACCGTCCAATCACTAGCATGAGTTTTGCCTACTTGTTGAGGAGTTTTGAGCAGCATTAAGCCTAGTTGATTTCTCAAGCTGTTATGACAGCTAATGTAAGCTGGAAACTCTGTTAATCGAGCAATTTGATAAATCCCTCTCCCATCATTGAAAGGGTGGGGTTCCGCCGCATCTGGTAGTTGAACTTGAAAGGTATCATCCCCGTATTCTCCATCGTAATAAAAAGCATAATATTCTTGCCAATTATCAGCTTTAAAATTTGGCCATAACTCTAATACAGGGACTTCTGATAATACATTGTCTTCGCTAATTGGATACTCACGTACTAAACGATAATTTTGTGTTGATTTCCCCTCATCTAATCCATAAAGCGGTAAATCTAAAACTATCCGTACTCCGGTATTACCATTAATAGATTCAATGCTAATCTTTCTAACTAAATCTTCTGGTGTAAAGTATTCTAACAGGATGGGGTTAATAGGAATTAATGGTGTAATGCGTTGTCCATTGTAACTAAGCAATTGACAACCAACCGGAAGCAAACAGCCAGGTAAAGCATTCTCTTGAGCAATAAAATAAAAGTCTGACATTAACAACTTTTCAGATTCTATCCAGCGTACATCCCAAATAAGTTGTTTATTGCGTAAAGCGTCTAAGTTTAAGCTAGTTAAATTAGTTGTGTCGTGTATCCAAATATTTTGTGGTGGCTGATTCCACTTTTTATCAACATTTGGGTCAATAATTAGTAACTCTCTAACATTCTGCTTTTGCAAGCTAGGAATCAAACGGACGCTAGAGGGTTTTGTTTGGGCTTTAAGCGGTGTATTTAAAGCTTTTAGTACGCCTCTATTAAGCTCATCTCCAAAAAACTGCGGATTAACACTAAAGGCAGATTTTAAGGTTTCTTCTGGTACGTCTGTTAGGATAGAAATATTATTTTGTAAGCTACTTTGAAATTCTATTATTAGTCCGGCAATTGTATTTAAAGGACTACGATTACCGCCATGATTGTATAATTCTCTCCGTAACCTCTCTAACCACAAACTTAATTGATTTTTTTCATCAGCATTGAGAAAATTAACGGGGGAACCTAACTTACCATTGTTCCACCAAGGTAATCCCGTCCAGTCACCTTCTTCTGAAGGACAAATTAATGTACTAGGCGATGTCATTCCTACAGCTTTTCCTCGCCACAAAAATACATAAATATCTTGCCAAGGATGCTTACCATTAAGGCTATATAAAGAGTTTACAGGTGACGGTAGTAGCTCTACTAAAGAACGAGCAAAATCGTCAATTTGATTTAATTTACCTAATTCCAATAACTTAGTTTTAATATCGTATCCCCGCACTTCTGCTAAGGCTAAAGCCGCTAACATTCCTTGCCATTGTTCGACCATTTGGCGGCGAATTGGATAGTCATTAATGTGCAATGCCATTTCCATTGAAAGGGGACGCGCCCACATATTAGGAATAGAACTTACACTTTTAATATCTTCTCCGCCTGCACTAAAATCTAAGCTTTTAGCAACATTTTGAAACTCAACAGATTGTCTAATGTCCCATTGTCCAGCAGAAGTAGATTTTAAATCAGTATTCGATTTTAAGTTCGGCAGCAAAAAAGTAGAGTTTTCTTCGATTCGATCACTATTCATTAGTAGTTTAATTTAAGGTTTACACTGTAAATAAAGGGATTTAGCTAATCCCACAGTACCCGCTTGTCCCAAAGTTTTGGCATCTAACTTTTCTTTTAATACTTGAATTGTATCTTGCGATCGCTTATCCTTGTCTCTACTATCTTCAAACACAAGCCCCGCAAAGTTTTCAGCGCTGATTTTACCTTCTCCTCCCGTAAACATTTCTGGTCTAAATAGCTCGATATTATCTCCCGAAAAATGCAACTTATTCAACCAACGTAAGTAACTATTACACCATTTTTTGATAGTTTCAATAGCTGCTTGTTCTGTACCATCATTAAATTCTGGCAAACTCTGCATATCTCTACTGCCAATTATTCCAAATAAACCTTGTACGGGGCGAAAAAAACTAGAAAACCAAGGAGCTTGTTTCTGAAATCCCTTAACACCTACTTTGCTTGCATAAGCAAGTTCTGGGACAAGATTCGCCATCCAAGCAAAAGCAAACCGAGTTGTATTTACTAGCTTTTGTTTTACTTCTTCACTATCTGGTAAATCTTTCCAAGTAATCCGTCTGGGAGAATTACGCCCCATTAATATTACTTTACCTGGTTCACCACTAGCGGCATCTAGCAAAAAGTGTTTTGCGGCTAAAGCTGCATACAATTCAATAAAATGCGGCTCGTTACATTGGCTATTTTTACCAATGCTAAATTTTACATTACTAGGGTTTTGATTTCCTAGCATATAAACAGCATCAAAGGTACTTTGCGCTTCATTTACATAGTAACGTAGGGCAGATTCAGTATTAAGTAAAAATTGGTCAGCGCGGGCATAAACTTCATTGTTATCTTGCTCGTTTGGTACTAAAAAAGCAAAATAAGGTAACATTAATAGTCCGCCAATTTTTAATCTGTCGCGTCCTTCTAACCTACTCAATTTATTTACCAATAACCGCCCAATTGTCGGAAATCCAGAAGCTCCCGTACCCCCAAAAATTGACCCACATAAAAATATATGTACCGATTTTCCTGTTCCCAAATCAGCGCGAATTAATTTAATTAATGTTGTCCAAGGTTCTTGTTCCGTTTCATCAAAATTGACTTGACTAATAATTGCCGAACCAATCGCAGGTCTACCTCTAAACCCTACATCTAAGGGAGTTTCCCGTTCGTCCTTAGTATATAAAACATCAAACAAATGACCTAAAGCTGGATGACTATTTTTATAACTGTTGTAATTTAAAAAGCTACCTAAAGTTTTATTTGTACTATTACTAAATGGCGACCAAAAACTCAATAACTCAATAGGCGTTTGCATCCAAGGAATTTGAGCATTGTTTTTTGTTAATTCGTAACACTCTTGATAAGTTTTGATGGTTTCGCTAGTACGAGATAAGTTACCATTAGACTCATCCGCATCTACAAATACAACTTTAATCGGTTCTTCTGTAAACAACCCGGCGGCGGCGCACTGAGTGATTGCTTCAACGCATCTTGCACCTGTTCCGCCAATGGCAATAATATAAAGTGTCATTATCTTAAACCAAATAAGTTACGCAGAAAAAAGGCTCCAGGGACAACAAACATCAATGAGCGTGGAGAACTTATTGCTGTGGAAAACCAATATAAAAATAAGATATCAAAAACAAAAAACCCGGTTACAGATAGTAGTGCATCATTACTCTGATTAAAAAAGTAGATTGCTGCACAAATACTGATTATTGGCAAGAGTAAAAATACCCACCAAAGTATTGCCATTGAGGAGGTTTCTTTAGCACTTTGAACTTTTGCTTTTGCTGCTATTACATACCAGAGAATTACAGCAATAATCGAAACTGAAAATACCGTAACTGCGCCAATAATATAATTATCTCCAACCCAAGCTTCTGGCTCTACATCATTTAAAGGGATAATGCCATTTTGATACAGCCAAGGCTGCAATAAAAACATGATTGCTGCACCAATTAAACTGACAATAACAATTCTAATAACATCCCATATCCACGCTTCCATTTTCTCTCCCAAACTATAGGTACAGCCAAGACATCTGTTAAAATTTAGTATTCTATGCTACGGTAGCGATTGTCTAAATACTTAGTAGAAAAATCTTAAGTTTAAAGTATATTTTTAGCATCTTACGGTACAAATTAACATGATTAAACTCAGATGGCTAGTTGCGATCGCAGCCAGCTTGTTGATGACTTCTTGTAAACCTAAAACTGTCATTCCCAATTGCGTACCCTTAAGTAACCAAACCTCACCAATTGACCAAAAATCTGACTCCGTAACCACCCTAATTCAAATTGATGGTACGCCGTCAATGCAGGGATTTACAAAAAACTTTACAAATAGTCGTTACGCACAAACATTAGACTTACTAGATAGAGCTTCTACAACTACCTGGAAAACCTCAATAGTTCAGTATTTCCGCTTTGGTACAGTCAAGCAACAAATCGATAGACAGGCTTACTTGCAAGCAAAGTTACCAGAGTTTTACACGGGAGAGAATCCAGTATTTAGAGTAAGTCAAATTGAATCAGCTATTACCCCTGCTGCTAAAGAGCGAATTTCTATTATAGTTACGGACTTGTATCAAAAAAACTCGGATACTAATTTAGTATTAAAAAAGCTCAAAGAAGATTATTTACAAAAAGGTTATGCTGTAGGAATTTTAGCGATTAGAAGTGAATTTGACGGCATAATTTACGATGTAGGTATCAAAAATACTCAATTTCCCTACAGCACTCAAGGCAAAAAAATAGAGCAATTTAGACCTTTCTACGTGCTTGTGCTGGGTAGTTACGGTAATATTTCTAACTATTTTGATGAAATCAAAAAAACGAGCGCTAGTTTAATTAAATACGAGCAATTTACAATCTTTTATCCGCAAATCGTCCGTCAAGCCTCTACTTTTCAAGCGGAAAACCTACCAGAGTTACCGAAGGGAATCCGACGGTTAAAAACTATTAATGATGGTAAAGTGCTAGTAAAAGTAGACGAACAACCAATTGAAATTATTAATATAAATAAGAATACTGACGATAACTATAGTATAAATTATCAAGCTCCCTACAATGCTCTGCCTTATACTCTACCGCTTGAACCGGGGGCGGTTGCTATTAGTTCCATTGCTCAATCTTTTGATACCACAACTAAAGATTTTCAGTCATTCAATGGAGCGAAAGCAATACAAATAGACGACTGGAAAACCAATAAAAATAACATCAGTTTTGTTACTAAAATTAATTCTAATAATCTCGATCCAGGCGTTTACTTATTTACTGTAGATGCTCTCCCCCAAGACTTAAAAACCTGGGCATGGTGGAACAAATGGAACTCTAATGAATCAAGTTTTAATGGCGCGAAAACTAATAACTTATTGCCTTTTTTTCAAGGTTTAAAATCTATCACTACAGAGTTGATGACTGTAAATAAATCTAGTATTGGTCGATTTTGCTATGCGATTAAGAAAAATTGAGTACATTATCTTAAAATGACTTCTACTTTTAGATAGATAAATGTTGGCAGTCAGGAAAGATAATTAGCTACTTTGTTAAAAATCTTGATAAATTGCTAATTTGATGACAATTTGCAGTACAGTCAAGTTCAATAATTGTTTTATCGATATTGGAGATTTAACGGATGTTATTTTCAGCTTCTTACTTACCATCGCTTTTAGTTCCCTTAACTTGCTTAGTTTTTCCGGCTATAGGTTTAGTATTTATGTTCTTGTATATTGAGCGCGAAGATACAGTAAATAACTAAGCCACCTAGGAAGATTAAAAAACCGCCTTTTTAAACATTGGCGGTTTTTTAATATTTATTGCTCTTAGTTAATCAACGTCTAACTTGTTAATTACAAAGATGAACCCATGTGAGTATAAGAACCATAAAAGAAGGTTCCTACAACTACAATTACACCTAGTCCGGCAATAGTAGCTACTACCCATAAAGGAATTTTACCGCTT
>Ga0136613_10000583_pt1 | contig 17069 bp, 19 predicted proteins | sample AntDrymUQ2722106_2_FD_106649 | JGI IMG/M metagenome (GOLD analysis project Ga0136613, IMG submission 106649) | Polar desert sand microbial communities from Dry Valleys, Antarctica - metaG UQ272 (21.06) | ecosystem: Environmental > Terrestrial > Soil > Desert | place: Antarctica: Dry Valley... | reverse complement strand
TGTGGCACCACGAGCGGCATCAGGCCGTGCGTCAGCGTCGCGTCCACGAGCCGCTCGTAGGTCGTCATGCCCTGCACCTCCGCCGTCCGCGCGACGGGGTCGACCGCCAGCACGCCGTCGAGGCCGCTGACGTCCAGCCGCGTCGCCCCGGTGCGCCGCCGCGTGCGGAACAGGTTGGAGCTCGATTTGGCCAGTCGCACGGGAGCACCGGGCGGAGCCGCGGCGTACTGCCGGCGCAGGCGCTCCGTGCACGCCTCGTGCTGCGACCGGAGCGCGCGTTCCACACGTGGCGGAATACCCGCGGCCGACCGGTGTTCACGCGCTTGCCCGATGATTGTCCGCACGGCGGTGGGGTAGGTCCAATCGGTGGAGGCATCGCTCGCGCTCGGAGTCGTCGCCGCGCTCGCCGCCGCGGTCTTGTACGCGGTCGGGGTGACCCTGCAGTCGATCGAGGCGCGGCAGGCGCCGCCCGAGGACTCGCTCAAGCCGTCGCTGCTGAAGTACCTGGTCACGCGGCGGCGATGGCTGGCCGGTACGGCGTCGGTGGCAGGGGGCTGGACGATGCAGGCCGTGGCGCTGACGCTCGCCCCGATCACCATCGTGCAGCCCTCGCTGGCGGTCAGCGTGATCGTGCTGCTGCTAGTCGGCGTCCGCTTCGGCGAGACGGTGAGTGCGAGGGAGGTGGCGGCGGCCGTGACCATCCTCGTGGGCGTGAGCGGGCTGGTCCTGGTGTCACCCGGGCAGAGCGAGGACCATGCCGCGCCGCTCCCGCTCACGGCTGGCATGACGGTGCTGGCGCTGGTCGCGATCTCACCGTTCGCGTGGCGCGGCCATCGCCATTTCGGCGGGCTCGTCGTCGTCAGCGCCGGCTGGCCTACGCGTGGACGGGCTTCGCCACGAAGTTCCTCGCCGACGAGCTGTCGTCAGGCGCGTACCTGTTCGCCGTCGTGTGGCTGAGCGCCACGGCGGCCGCCGCGATCGTCGGGCTGCTGCGCGAGATGACGGCGCTGCAGAGCCGCTCCCCGATCCAGGTCTTCCCGGTCGTGCTCGTCGTGCAGATCGTCGTCGCAGTGCTGCTGGCGCCGCTACTCGCCGGTGAGAGCTGGAGCCCGGACGGGCTGGTCATCGCGGTCCTCGTGGTGTCGCTCGCCGTCGTGGCGGCCGGAACGCGCGCCCTGGCGGGCGCGCGCACCGTCGAGCGCGTGATCGCCACGGAGGGCGGCGATGGAGACGGTGCGGAAGCGGATGACGAGGCGGCCGACCTCGGCGAGCGTCGGAACGGCGAAGGCGCTGACCATGAGCAGGGCCAACGCCAGGCAGACGACGGTCGCCGCACCGTCGGACAGCGATAGGACGCCGGCGGCGGCGGCGATCAGGCCGGCCGGCGGGATCGGCAGGCCGATGAAGTGCTCGCGGTCCTCGACCAGCGGGAAGCGCGCCAGCCGCCACCCCCCGGCCACGACGAAGGCGACGCACGCGCCGGCGCCGAGCACGGGCACGGTGTGCAGCACGCCGTGATAGAGGATCAGTGCCGGCGCCAGCCCGAACGCGGTGAGGTCGGCCAGCGAGTCCAGATGACTGCCGAAGGGCCCGGACACCGACGTCCGGCGGGCGACGTAGCCGTCCACCGAGTCGAGCACCGCCGCGACGCCGACGGCGGCCAGGGCCGAGCCCGGCCGGCCGTCGCCGGCCAGCATCACCGCCAGGACGCCGGCCGCGAGGCTGCCGCTGGTGATCAGGTTGGCGGCGTTGACGTACTGCCTCATGGACCGACCTCTGCGTCGACGTAACGGGCGATCGGAGTGATTCCGGCGCGCACCCGCTGCCCGGCGGCGACGAGCGGGCGAGCCGCCACCGCGGGCACGAGCACGTCGGCGCGCGAGCCGAGGTGGATCAGCGCGATCCGCTGGCCGGCCTCGACGCGATCGCCCAGCCACGCCCACGACGAGATGCGGCGGGCGAGCATCCCGGCGAACTGCACGAGGACCACGCGCCGGGAGCCGTCCTCGATCGCCAGCCGCTTGCGATGGTTGGTGCGCGCGCGAGCGAGGAAGGCCGGAGCGAAACCCCCAGGCGTCTCGTCCGCCGCCGCGATCCGGCCCGCTGCCGGGCTGCGGTTGACATGGATGTCGTAGATCGCCAGGAACGTGCTGACGCGCAGCGCCTCGCCGCCGGGCAGCCAGTCGTCGGCCACCGTGTCAACCGCCACCACGGTCCCGTCAGCGGGCGCGTAGACCGTGTCGGGCTCCGGCGCGAGCGTCCGCGCCGGATCGCGGAAGAACACCAGGCACGCCAGGCTCACGCCCAGCAGCAGCCGGCCCTTGAGCGCGTGCAGCGGCGCCAGCGCGGCCTCCGCCGCGGCGGCCGCGAGCACGTAACGCCTCGCCTCGCGCAGGCTCCGGCGGCTCACGAACCCTCCCGGCCGGGCCTACACGCGAACAGCACGGCGGGCGGCACGTTCAGGGGTGAGTAGCGGCGCTGCACCGAACCGAAGGTCCGCTCGAGATCGCGCTGAACGAACCACGAGTACTGCAGTACGAGCAGCACCCCGTCGTCGGCGAGAACCCTCCGGGCCGCGGCGAGGATCTCCGTGCGCAGACCCGCGGGCAGGGACGTGAACGGCAGCGCCGACACGATCACCTCCGGCCGCTGACCGTCCAGGCGGGCCTCGAGGGTGGCTGCAGAGTCCGCGATCACCTGAAGGCGGGGATCGGCCAGATCTCTGGCGAGGGCTCCGGCCAGCGCCGGGTCGACCTCGAAGGCGAGCAGCCGTCCGTTCGCGCCGAGGCGCGCCAGGATCTCCCTGGTGTACGGCCCCGTCCCTGCGCCGAGTTCCACGACGCAGCTCGCCCCGGCGATCGGCGCCATGTCGAGCGTGTCGCGCACCGTCCGCCGTGAGGTCGGCAGCACCGCGCCGACACGCCCCGGGCCGGCGAGGAACGAGCGCAGGAAGCGGCGCCGCTCCCCGAGGATGGCTTGGAGCGCAGCCGACCTCATGGCCTCAGGGCGCTCGGCATCGCGATGGACCTCATGCAGCGGCGGAGGCGTCGGTCCAGGAGCCGGCCTGCGCGTCGTGGAGGACCGCGAGCCGCGCGATCGCTCCGCGGATCAGCCGCGAGACGTGCATCTGCGAGCAGCCGATGCGCTCGCCGATCTCGACCTGCATGAGGTCCTCCTCGAAGCGCAGCCGGAGCACCTCGCGCTTGCGTGCGTCGAGGTACGGGAGCAGACGGGCCAGCGTGGCGCTGTCCTCGGCCGCGGCGAACCCGGCCTCCTCCACCTGATAGACGTCGAGCTCGCGCTGGCCATCGGTGATGTCGTCCCCATACGGGCGGTCGAGCGACTCGGTGCTGCGAGCCAGCGCCGCCTGGCTGGCGTCGAGCACGTCCTCGACGCTTGCCCCGAGCGCATCGGCGATCTCGGTCGTGGTCGGCGAGCGACCCAGCGCGATCTCCAGCTCGCGCTCGGCCCGTCCCATGCGCTGGACCGCCTCCTGCGCGCCGCGTGGCACCTTCACCGACCACGTCCGATCCCTGAAATGCCGCTTGATCTCGCCGACGATGGTCGGGACGGCGAACGACGCGAACGCGATCTCGCGGTCGGGATCGAAGCGCTCGATCGCCTTCAGCAGCCCCAGCGAGCCGACCTGCACGAGGTCGTCGAGCGGCTCGCTGGTGTGCCGATACCGGCCCGCGAACCGCAGCACCAGCGGCAGGAAGCGCCTGACGATGGCCTCGTGCACGGCCGGATCGCCGGTGCGCCGGTAGCGATCGAACAGCCGGCGATCCTCACGCCAGCGTGCCTCGCGCTCCGGCGTCCGGTGAGCGATGACAGGAAGAGCGCTCACGGCGAATTAGAAGCCCGGGAGGCCGCCGCCGAGCTTGGACAGCACGTCCTTCGGCTCGAGGCCGAACTTCTCGAGCAGCCCGGCGTCGCGCTCGGGGTCGACCTGCTCGGGCAGCTCCTGCTCGGCCTGGCCGACCTGATCGGTCTTGCCCTGCTCTCGCATCAGGCCGAGGATCTTGTCCTTGGGGATCTCCATGACGGTCCTTTCCGTTGGGGTCTCGTCGGTTTACGCGGTCCGCGACCGCTTCTTGGCCTTCGGCTGCGAGCGCTCCGCGAGCTGCAGCTCGCGCTCGGCCTCCGGGGTTCCGTCCTTCAGCTGGCGGGTCCGCTCCCGCTCGGCGTTCACCTCGGCGCCGAGCAGGATCGCGACGTTCGTGATCCACAGCCAGACGAGGAAGACGATGATTCCGCCCAGGGCGCCGTAGGTCTTGTCGTAGGAGCCGAAGTTCGCGACGTAGAAGGCGAAGGCGGCCGAAGCCAGCAGCCAGACCACGATCGCCAGCGCCGCGCCCGGCACGATCGACTTCAGCCCGCCGAGCTTGGCGTTGGGCGAGGCATAGTAGAGCAGCGTGATCATGAAGACCACGACGAGGAACAGCACCGGCCACTTGGCGATGCTCCAGACGGTCACGGCGGTGCCGCTGAGGCCGACCGCCGAGCCGACGGCGCCGGCGATGGGCCCGGTCAGCACCAGCGCCACCAGCACGAGCGCCAGCAGCACGACGAGCACCAGCGTCACGAGCATCTGCAGCGGGCGCAGCAGGATGAACGAGCGGCCCTCCTCGACCTCGTAGATGACGTTGGAGGCGCGCATGAACGCGCCGACGTAGCCCGAGGCGGTCCACAGCGCCCCGACGATGCCGACGATCAGCAGGATGCCGGCGGTCCCGCCGCTGTTGGCGAGGTTCTCGATCGGCCCCCTGAACGTGTCGGCCGCGGACGCCGGCCCGATCGAGCCGATGATGTCCAGGAGCGACGTGGTGACCGTCTGCGGATCGCCGACGAGGCCGACGATCGAGATCATCGCGATCAGCGCCGGGAAGATCGACAGCACCGCGTAGTACGTCAGCGCGGCCGCCGAGTCGGTCAGGTTGTCCTCGGAGAACTCCGCGAACGTACGCTTGAGCGTCTGCATCGCCGAGCCCTTGCGCTCGTGCGAGGGCCCCTCAGGTTGACGTCCGGAGCGCTTCCGGTCGTCGGATGCTTGGGCTGTGTCGGTCATAGGGTCCTTTCCATTGCCGGCGTGCCGTCGGCCGGCGCCACCACTTGGTCGCGGTCGGCTTGGCCGTTCGAGTCGCGCTGTGTCCGCGTGGCCCTGCGGCGTGCCGCGAGGTCCGGGTCGGCGCTCTCGCGTTCGACCACCCGCTGGGCGGAGAACCCGCGCTCTTCCCGAGTCCCGCGATCCTCGTCGCCGTCCTTCTTGCCGCCGCCGACGCGCGGCAGGAACGCAAGGAGCAGCAGCACCACGGCCGCGACGATCCACGCCAGCTGGGTCAGGCCGTTGGAGGCGAAGATGCCGAGCGCGCCGCCGTCGTTGAGATAGGCGAGCACCGCGGCCGCCCCGAGCACCAGGGCGACCAGGATCGACATGCTCTTCGCGCCCCAGTGCAGCGGTGAGCCGAACACCAGCAGGGCGCCGGCGCCGATGCACAGCAGGCTGCTCCAGCCGTTGACCTCCAGGCCGAGGAACGTCTGCCCGCTCACCATGCCGCTGGGCGGGTCGGCGGTGAAGCTCGTGGCGCCGCCGAGCAACATCGCGAGGATGCCGAAGGCGAGCAGCGCGAGCCCGACGATCAGCACCGGGCCCTTTGCGAGCGAAACGCCGTTGCTCTCCCTGTCCTTGTCCTTCGCCATTCGATGTCTCCTTTCCAGGGGTGGGTCCGCGCCTCAGGCGCGCTTGCGGCGGACCTGGTCGAGCGCCGCGGTCGCCGTGGCGACGGCGGAGCCGAGCCACAGCGGGCTGATGTCGGTCGAGCGCGAGCGGGTGAGCGCGCGCCGCGTGGCCGGGTGGCTGTGGTTGGTCTGGGCGAGGACGCCGTTGACCGCGACGAGCGCCACGCCGGAGGCGATGTTCAGGGTCCCGAGGACGCCGAGGCTGCGCTGGATCTTCGCCGCCTTCGCCGGCGTCTCGGCGGCCGGCTTGGTGCCCGTCGTGACCGGCACCGCGCCGTCGGGCGCCTGCCGCGCGAGCCGGGCGCCCTGCACGCCGCTGCCCACACCCGTGAGGACGGCCGCGGCCATCAGCGCGTCCTTGGCGCGGGAGAGGGCCTTCTCCCGGCCGGACAGCTTCGCGGGCTTCGCCTCGGTCAGCCGGGCGGCGCCCCACCCGAGGGCGGCCGCGCCGAGCCCGAGCGCGTTGACGGGGTTGTAGCCGTTCCACGCGGCGTTGGTGACGCTGCCGCGCTCGCTGTGGCTGGAGATCTTCTCCAGCGACGGGTTGTGGGCGAACTTGCCGAACATCGCGCCACCCAGCCAGGCCGCGAGGCCGACGTCGTGGGCGGCGCGCGAGGTGTTCGCGAGAGTGTCGCTGACGGTCATATGTGGGTCCGTTCGAGAGAGGGTAAAAGGTTGTGCAGGGAGGCTTCGCCCGGCCGCCTGCACGCGGCGGCCGGACGAAGCGGTTGCGCTACGGGCGGTAGGCCGCCGGGGACTGGCCCGGCTCCCGCTCGGGGGCGCCGTTGGTCTTGTCGTCGGCCTTGTCCTTGGCCTGCTGCGCCTGCGCCTGGCCGCGCTCCTTGCCGGTCTGCATGTCCTGCTTGACCTGGCCACGCTGCTCCTGGCCCTTGGAGTACGCGTCGCCGAGCATCTTGCCCGCGACCTCCCGGCCGCCGAGCCCGAAGGCGAGCGCCATCGCGAGGAACACACCGCCGATCAGGGCGGTGTAGGTGATCGTCACGATCTCGGGCGCGATCTTGAGCTGGTTGAGGATCATGAAGGTGGCGATCGCCATGATCAGGACCGGGACGACCGAGCCGACGACCTTGCCGGTCGGCGTGTCGCCCATCGTCTTGGCCACCAGGCCGCCGACGGCGGCGGCGATCGCACCGGCCACCACGAAGATGATCACCGCGGCGACGACATTGGGCAGGTACGCGGCGATCGCGGCCACGAATGTCTGCAGGGCGGCGATGCCCAGCTGGGAGACGGCGATCGAGATCGCGCCGAGGAAGATGAACCAGAAGGCGATCGATCCGATGATCCGCGACGGGCTCACGTCGGGAGCGGCCTTGTTGACCTGCTCGCCGACTGAACCGGAGTGCATCGCGTTGTCCAGGCCGACCTTCTCGAGCAGCCTGGCGAGGATGCCCTTGACCACGCGGGCCACGATGTAGCCGATCAGCAGGATGATCAAGAAGCCGAGCAGCCTCGGCAGGAACTCGAAGAACGCGTCCAGGCCCTGCTGGAGGGACGCCGCGATGTCGACGGCGCCGAATGTGAGTGACACGGGAAGACTCCTTTGCAATGGATGGTTGGTGGGGCGGAGGTGGCCGGCCGTCCGTGGCCGGCCACTCCCGTCGATGGACTAGCGCCGGGGGGAGGCGCCTTCGGTCTCGATCTGCTCCTTGCGGACCTGCTCGGAGACCTGCTGCTCGTCGGTGACGACGTCCTTGTCCATCCGCACCCGCTCCTTGGGCACGGCCTGCTTGTCGACGACGACCTCCTCCTCGTGGAGCACGACCTCGTGCTCCTCCTCGGTGATCTCGCCGCCGGAGATGGCATCGCCGCGGTTGGCGTCGGTGATCGGCTCGCGCTCGACGCGAACCTCCTCACGCTGCACGGGCACCGTCGTGGTCACGTTCTCCGTGACGACGTGCTTGACCAGCCGCGCACGCCCGGCCTCGCGCTTGGTGGTGCCGACCTTCAGCTCCTCCTCTGAGCGCGTCATCGCGTCGTCGGTCGTGGGGCCGCTCGTGTCGTGGCCGACCACCCCAGGCTCGCCGGAGCGCTCGCGTCGGTCGCCATTGCCGGTGGGCGCGCCGCCGTCGGGCAGCCCGCTGTCCGAGCGCGACTCGTCGTAGTCGATCCCGTAGTGCGAGTACAGGGCCGCCTCGTCGTCCCGGGAGAGCTCGCCGTCGACTTCCATGCCCGGCGCGTCCTTGACCTGCTGCTTGCTGAACGGCGCCCTGACCTGATCGCCGTCGCTGGTCGCGCCCTCCAGCGGCATGAACGTCGACTTGCCGCCGAACGTGCCCAGCTTCAGCAGCGCCCACTCCGGCCGCTGCGTCTCGGCGTCGAGGTAGATCTCCTCGATCGTCCCGAGCTTCTCGCCGTCGGAGTCGACCGCGGTACGGCCACGCCACTCGAGTACTTCAGCTTGCTGGGGCATGCTTTCGCATCCTTTCCAGGCGCTCGCGCGCCGGTGGTGCTGCGCCGACCAATCGGACGCAGCAGAGTCAGACGCTGATCGCGAGAATCGTCAGCGAAGCGCGAGGTCAGACGGCGCTGCCCGTGCATCTGACACACCGGGCGTCGGCGACATGCCCCCTCCGGGACGAATGTACCCTCGCCGTCCCGCTTTTCAACCCCGAACCGGGGCGATTCGTCCGCGAACCGGTACATATGCACCGGTTAGACGGCGGGCCCTATGTGACGGCGAGGACCACGACGGTGGCGTCGTCTTCGAGGGGTTCGGACCAGCAGTCGGTGACTGCGCGCTGAATCGCCATGGCGGTCGCGGCGGCGGTGGGATCCTCAGCGCGCTCGAGAGCGCGTCGCAGCCCGTCGACGCCGAATCGCCCGCCATCCTCGGTGTGGCGTTCGATGATGCCGTCGGTGAGGAGGATGAGGCGTACGCCCGGCTGTAGCTGGCGTTCGGTGAGCTGGAAGGTGGGGTTGTCGTCTCCAGTGCCGAGCGCCGGATGCCGTGGGCCGTGGAGCTCGATGAGGTTGTCGTCGAGGTCGATCAGGTAGGCCGGGGGATGCCCGCAGTTGACCCAGGTGAACGTCGCAGTGGCGGCACGCCAGCGTGCGACGAGCGCGGTGACGTGAAAGTCGGGATTGCCGAGGCCACGGACGGTCTCATGCATGACGGCGAGTGCCTCTTCGAGGTCCTGCCCGCTGCGTCGAGCGGCACGCAGGGCGCCCAAGGCGGCCGCACCGAGCCCGGCGGCGTTAGGACCCTTGCCGGCGGCGTCGGCGATGGCGAGCCATGCGCCGTCGCGGTTCTCGACGAAGTCGAACCAGTCTCCGCCGACCTCGTAACTGGGAAGCAGCGCACCGGCGAGTTGGGCGCCGGCGATACGGGCGATGCGCGGTGGGAAGAGGTTCTGCTGGATCTCGGCTGCCGGCGAGGTGGGCTTTCGCCGCCGCGCCGCTTCGATGAAGTCGGTGTAGTCGTTGGCGAGTTCGAGCGCCGCGGCCCCTTGCTTGGCGATGTCCTCCAGGGAGCCGATCGGCGCGCCGATGCACAGGAGCAGTCCCATCACGCGCCCGCGGAGCCAGAGCGGCTCCACGACACAGCCGGGAAGGCGCTGCTCCAGCCGCCCGTAGAACGCCGGCAGGCCTTCCGGGACGATCTCCGGCCCGAGCGCGGGCGGGTCCTCGAGCCGGTTCGGGAACTCCTCGGACCCCGCGAGCCGCAGCAGATGTGAGCCGTCGATGTCGACGACGTAGAGCGCGACGGCGACGCCGGCCACACGACGCGCCTCGGCGACGAGCTGATCGGGCACCAGGTGGGGCGGAACCTCATCCAGGATGCGAGTGACCTCGAGCGTAAGCGGACGGTCGCGACCGAGCTGCCCCGGCGAGCGGAACGGCATGGTTGCCACCTGGCCTATGTTCGGCGCCGCCTCGGTCGCCGAGGCCTCGGCCGTGCGCTCCTCGAGCGCACGCTCCAGCGCCCGGCGAGTCGGGAAATGCCGGTAGAGCGTCGAGCGCCCCACGCCGGCGGCCGCGGCGATCTCGACCATGCTCACGCGCCGGTCGCCGACCAGTGCGGTCGCCGCGCCAAGGATCCGCTCGCGGCTGGCCAACGCGTCCGCCCGCGTCAGCGGAGCGCCGCGGTCGAACGCGGTGCTGTCTCGCCGGTCGGACGGGAACCCAGCCATGCTCGGGTGTGAAGGTACCCGCCGGGAGGGTGCTCGGGTCTCATGCCGACCCACCTGTCCCCCGGTGTCCCGCAAGCGAAACAATTGTCCCCGGATCGTCTCGAATACGCGGAGCGCCCGCGCCCGCCACCTAGCGCGCTGCCGAGGACAATGCTCCGGTAATAGAGACAACAGGGCTCGCTCATGGTTGAGTTCCGTGCTCGTGTCGGACAGACCGGTGCCTTCGAACTGCCACCCGCCCTAGCCGCCCTCGTCACCGGAACCGTGATCGATCGCCCGCGGCGGCCGGCTCGCCGTTCGTAGCGCCGTCTCGATGAGCCGACCAGATCCGGCGCCAGAGCTGGTCTCCAGCCCGTCTCGGCGGAGTCCCCCTGCAGGTCGGCCGGCCGAGTCGATCGGCCGGTTCCGCCGCTTCGGCCGGAGGCACCGGCGGCCGATCACCGTCGTGGGATCGTTGGCCACCGCCGCGGTGCTCGCGTGGGTGCTCGCCGGCCGGCGCGACGAGTTCGCGGCGGCGCTGTCGGGCGCCGCCCTGTGGGTGCTCGCCGTGACCGTGCTGCTCCAGTGCCTCGGCCTGCTCGCGCGCAGCGAGGCATGGCACCTGACCATCGAGGAGGCGGGCGGGACGGTCGGCCGGCGCGTCCTCTATCGCGCGTCGAGCATGCAGGTGCTGGGCAGCGTCGTCAGCGGCCAGCTGGGCGTCGCCGCGCGGATCGCCGCGCTGCGACGCTCCTCCCCGGAGGTGAGCCCGCAGGTCCCGGCGCTGGTCGCGGCCGAGTTCCCGATCGTCGCCGTCGAGGCGGTCCTAGCCGCGCTCGCGTCGTTCACCCTGGTCGAGCCGCTCGGGCTGGCATGGTGGATGCCGCTCGTCGGACTCGCGGTGATCGCGACGGCCAGCGCCGGGCTGCGGCATCTCGCCCTCCGCAAGGGTCGCGAGCTGTGGAGCGGCCTCGCGGTCCTCCGCAGCCTGGGCAACGGCAGCCGCGTGACCGGCTTCGTGGCGGCGGCGGTGCTCGCGCAGATCCTCCGCAACTGGATGCTCCTGCACGCGGTCGGCGTCGACGCCTCCTTCTTCGATGCGATCGCCGTGCTGATCGCGGTTGCAACGCTCGCTCAACTGCCGGTCGGACCAGGCCTCGGCGCCGCCGCCACCGTGCTCATCCTCGGCAGCGGCGGAGTGGCGGCGGCAGCGGCGGCCGGTGTGCTGCTGACCGTGACGGGCACGATCGGCGGGGTGTGCTTCCTGGCGTGGGCCGGCGCCGACCGGCTCTGGACGCGCCTCCGCGCCTAGTACCCTTGTCGAAGACGCGAAACCAGGGGGGCTGGGGAGCACGCCCGGCTGAGATAGGTCCGCGCTGGGCCTGACCCTTCGAACCTGTGGGGTAATGCCCGCGGAGGGAGCGATGTGGACTCGAGCGGCGACGTGACGCTCGCAGGGGTGGGCAAGGCGTTCGGAGACGTGGCGGCGCTGGACGGCGTGTCCCTGCGCGCGGGCGCGCGCGAGACCGTGGCCGTGGTGGGGCCCAGCGGCTGTGGCAAGTCGACGCTGCTGGAGCTGGTGTGCGGGCTCGCCGCGCCCGACCGCGGGACCGTGCGCTCGCCGCCGGCGGCGCTGATGCCCCAGCGCGACGGGCTGCTGCCGTGGCTGAGCGCACTGGACAACGCCGGGCTGGCGCTGCGCGTGGCGGGCGAGTCGCGACCGCGGGCGCGGGCCGCCGCGCACGAGCACTTCGCCGCGTTCGGGCTGGAGGGCTTCGAGCGCGCGCGCCCGCGCGAGCTGTCCGGCGGGATGCGCCAGCGCGTCGCGTTCCTGCGCACGCTGCTGGCCGGGCGGCCCGTGCTCTGCCTCGACGAGCCGTTCGGGGCGCTGGACGCGCTTACGCGGGGGCAGATGCAGCGCTGGCTGGCCGGCGCGCTCGCCCGGGAGCCGCGGACCGTGCTGCTGGTCACCCACGACGTCGAGGAGGCGGTCCTGCTCGCCGACCGGATCGTGCTGCTCTCGCCGCGCCCCGGCCGGGTCGTCGCGACGCTCGAGGTCGACCTCGAGCGCCCGCGCGCACGCACGGACCTCGAGGTCGTGGAGCTGCGCGAGCGCGCGCTGACCGCGCTCGGGGAGCCGGCGGGGGCGGCGGAGGCGGCGGCCGAGCCGGCGGGGGCGACGGCCGCGCGGGCGGGCGCGGCGACCGAGCCGAGCGCGCCGGCCGTCCCGGGGAGTCGCCGCTGATGGCCGCCGCCCTGCTCGTGCTCGCGGCGCTCGCCGGCTGGGAGGCGCTGGTGCGCGCGGAGGTGGTCGACGCGCTGCTGCTCCCCGCTCCCACCGACGTCGCACGGGCGCTGTGGAGCGACCGGGCGATCCTGGCCGAGGACCTCGCGGTGACGGGCGGGGAAGTCACCCTCGGGCTGGCGGCGGCGATCGCGCTCGGCGCCGCGCTGGGCTTCGGCATGCACCTGTTCACCCCGGTCCGCCGCGCGCTGCGCCCGCTGGTGATCGGCTCCCAGGCGGTGCCGATCCCGGTGATCGCGCCGCTGTTCATCCTCGTGCTCGGGTTCGGCCTGGCGCCGAAGGTGCTGATGGTCGCTCTCGTGTGCTTCTTCCCCGTGACGATCAACCTCTACGACGGGCTGCGCGACGTCGACCCCGACGCGCGCAAGCTCCTGCGCTCGCTCGACGCCTCGCGCTGGCAGCGACTGCGGCTGCTGGAGGCCCCGAGCGCGCTGCCCACCACCTTCACCGGGATCAAGGTCGCGGCGGCCGTGGCCGTCATCGGGGCGGTGTTCGCGGAGTGGGCGGGCTCGGACCGCGGGCTCGGCCATACGCTGCTGATCGCCAACGGGCAGCTCGAGACGGCCCGCGCGTTCGCCGCCACCTTCCTGCTCTTCGCCCTCGCCGTCGCGCTCTACGGCCTGTTCGCGCTGCTCGAGCGGCGCGTCGTGCACTGGACGCCGCGCACCGCCCCGCCCTCGCAAGGAGCACCATGATCCGCCGCGCCGCCCTGGCCGTCCCGCTGCTCGTCCTCGCCCTCGCCGGCTGCGGCGAGAAGCAGGAGCCCACCGCCGGCGCGCAGGGCGAGGCGGACGAGTTGCGCCTCGTGCTCGACTACTTCCCCAACGCCGACCACGCCGGCCTCTACGCCGCCGAGGCCACGGGCGAGTTCGAGCGTGCGGGGCTGGACGTCGAGATCAACGCCCCGCCGGATCCCACCGCACCGCTGAAGCTGCTGCGCGCCGGCCGCGCCGACATCGTCCTCTCCTACGAGCCCGAGTTGCTGCTGGCCCGCGACAAGGGCGCCGAGGACCTGATCGCCGTCGGGGCGCTCGTGCAGCGGCCGCTCACGTCGCTGGTCGCGCTGCCCGGCAGCGGCATCCGCAGCGCGGGCGACCTCGCCGGCAAGCGGGTGGGCACCGCCGGGATCGCCTACCAGTCCGCGTACCTGAAGACGATCCTGGAGCGGGCGGGCGTCGACGCCGGCTCGGTGCGCGAGACCGGCGTCGGCTTCGACCTCGTGCGCCCGCTCATCACCGGTCGCGTGGACGCGACGCTCGGCGCGTTCTGGAACTACGAGGGCACCGACCTCGAGCGGCGCGGGAGGGACCCGGTGATCCTGCGCATGGACGAGCTGGGCGTGCCGACGTACAACGAGCTGGTGTTCGTCGCCCGCCGCGAGGACTTCGACGCGGACGGCGCGTCGCGCATCCGCCGCTTCCTGCAGGCGACCGCGCGCGGACACAATGCGCTCCGGCGGGACCCCACGACGGGCATCGACGCGCTGCTGGACGCCTCCTCGGGCCTCGACCGCGGGCTGCAGACGGCGGTCGTCGAGGCCACGCTGCCGGTGTTCTTCCCGAAGGACGAGGAGCGCACCTTCGGCTGGCAGGATCCGGCCGAGTGGGACGCCTACGGGCGCTGGATGGAGGCCAACGGCCTGCTCACGCGGCCGCCGAACGCGGCACGGGCGCTGACCAACGAGTTCCTGCCGGGCGAGGGGCTGGACCCGGGGATCGCCGAGCTGGAGGAGTGATCAGCCCGCGCCGCCAGCCCCAGCGCAGGTACTCGCCGGCCAAGCCCTTCCACGCGCCGTAGGGCGCGAAGAACGCCCGCACGTCGGGGATCTCCGCGCGCGCGTAGGGCCGGCCCGTGAGCAGGCGGCCGACGATCTTGAGGTAGCCGAGGTCGCCGGCGGCGATCACGTCGTGGCGGCCGAGCCCGTGCAGCGCGAGCATCTCGACCGTCCACGGCCCGACGTCCGGGATGGCGAGCAGCCGCCGGGCGACCGCCTCGGCGCGGCGGCCGGCGGCGGGCGGAGCGCCGAACGGGCCGGTGATCCGCGCGGACTCGTGCTCGCCCATCGCGCCGTCGAGGTCGGCGCGGCCGGACGTGACCTCGCGCGCCACGCGTCGCAGCGCGAGCGCCCGCCGGGGCGCGAGGTCGAAGGCCGCGAGGCGCGCCGGCGCGGCCGCGGCCACGGCGGCGGGCGGCGGCGCGTCACGCAGGCCCGTCGCCGGGCAGCGCGCGCCCAGCGCGCCGATCAGTCGCCGCTGGATCGCGACCGCCCGGTCGAACTCGATCAGCTGCTCGGTGATCGCCGCCACCAGCGCCTCCCACGGCACCGGCCGGCGCCGCACGCGCAGGTGCGGATGGGCGCGCACGGCCCGCCCGAGCACGGGATCGCCGCGGAACGCGTCGTGGAACGCGCGCAGGTCGTCGTCGACCCCGGTGGCGAAGCGCATGCGCGCGATCCCCTCGGCCGCGGCGGCCTCCGAGCCGGCGCGCGCGGCGAACAGCACCCGGTCGGGCGCCGGCTGCACCACCCCGACGTGCACGCGCTCCCCGCGCAGGTGCAGCAGCCGCTGCAGCGAGGGTGGGTGGGATCCGGTCCTGCGCGCGAGCCCGTCCGCGGACCCGCCGCCGAGGCGGAACGGCCACGGCGGCTCGACCTCGACACGCAGCTCGACCTGCGGCGCGCCGGCCGGGGCGCGCTCCGCTCGGCTCGATCGCGTCCCCACGGGGGCGCGCTCCGCCCCGATCAATCGCGCCTGAGCAGGTGGACGTCGACCAGGAACGAGTTCGACGAGACGATCTCGCCGAGCCCGCCCTTGGACCTGCGGCGCCTGCGGCGCGGCACGCGGCCGCGGCGACGGCTGACGACGGCCACGGTGGCCGCGCCCGCCACGAAGCCGGTGGCGGCCAGGGCCGCCGCCTGGCGGGCGGGGACCGCGACGGGGAGCGCGCGCTCGATCACCGCCGGGGCGGCGGGGACCGGCAGCCCGTCGACGATCTCCGCGTCGTCCTGGTCTCGCGGTGTCTCGCTCACGAACCCGACAGCATGACGGATCCGCAGGACGCCGGGATCACCCGCCAGAGGGTGGCCGCGCCGCCGTGCCGAACACGCGGTCCCAGTACGGGGCGCTCACGCCGAAGCCACGCTCGTGGTCCTGGAAGTGGTGGCGCATGTGCAGCTCGCGGAGCCGGCGGCCGAGCTGGGTGCGGGGCGTGTGATGGTGGACGGCGTAGTGGAGCATGTCGTAGGCCAGGTAGCCCGCGAGGAAGCCCGCGCCGAACGCCGTCGCGCTGTCGGCGCCGAGCGTCGTCCAGAACAGCACGTAGAAGACCAGCGCGAGCGGGACGCTGGCGGACGGCGGCATGACGAGGCGCATCGGGTCGTTCGGATGGTCGTGGTGGACGCCGTGGATCATCCAGTGCAGGCGGGCGCCGAGGCCGTCCTCCGGCTCGAAGTGGAAGACGACACGGTGCAGCCAGTACTCGGTCAGCGTCCACACGGCGTAGCCGCCGAGCGCCAGGCCGAGGGCGGTGAGCACGCCCAGGCGCTGCGCCCCGGTGGCGAACAGCAGGGCGATCGCGGGAAGGTAGATCCCCACGGGGACGGCCGGGTGGACGCGCGTGAAGCGGTCCAGCCGGCCCGAGCGGAACATCGGCGGGGAGGCCTTGAGGTACTCGGAACGGCTCATGCGCCAACGCTATCCGGTGCGCGAAGGGGGCGCGAGTGGGGTCAACCCGAAACCTCGCGCTCATAGACGCGGTAGCGGCGCACGATCCGCCCGCCCATCGCCTCCATCGCGCGGTTCATGTTCGTGTTGGTCTCTAGGATCCAGCCCATCTCACCCCACTTCTGCGGCGTGGCGGAGGCCATGTCGAAGTGCTCGACGTACAGCTTCGCCGCCACGCCCGTGTGCTGGAACTCCGGCTTGACACCGAGGAAGCCGACCCGGACGCGGTCCATGATCCGCCTGCGGCGGACGAACTGCCACCAGCCGAGCGGCAGCAGGCGTCCGTTCATCCTCGCCAGCACCTGGTTGAGGTCGGGCACGGTGATGGCGATCGCCGCCGTCTCCCCCTCCGCGGTCTCCGCGACCATGAACCAGTGCGGGTCGAAGACCAGCTGTAGCTCGGCCGTGTAGGCGTCGAGGTCCCGCTTGGAGTAGGGCGAGAACCCCCAGTTCTCGCTCCAGGCGGAGTTGTAGACCTCCGCGAAGCGGTCCATGTCGCGCCGCAGCGAGCGCCGTGACATCTTGCGCAGCCGGATGCCGTGGCGCGGCTCCACCTCGTCGGCGAGCTTGAAGATGATCGGCAGCATCCGCTCGCGGTCGGAGATCTGCAGCTCCCACATCAGCAGGTCCATCGCCTTGGAGAGCCCGGCCTCCTCCACGCGTCGCCGGTAGTAGGGCGGATGCCACGGCTGCTTGATCAGGGGCGCGCGCTCGAAGCCCTCGATCATCACGCCGCTCTCGTCGTTCATCGTGAAGTCCATCGGGCCGATCATGTGGTCGCGCCCGCGGGAGTGCAGCCAGCGCTCGGCGGCGGCCAGCAGCAGCGGCAGGACGTCCGGGTCGTCCTCCAGCTCGAGGAAGCCGAACATCCCCCAGCGATTGGCATGGAACGCGTTGAACGCGTCGTCGTAGTGGGCGCTGAGGCGGCCCACCACCCGGCTGTCGCGGCGGGCGAGGAACAGCTGCGCGTCGCCGTGGGAGAAGAACGCGTTGAGGCGACGGTTCAGGAACAGCCGCCGCTCCAGGCGCAGCGGTGGGACCCAGACGCCGGAAGTAGAGTGCAGCCGGTACGGGAGCTCGATGAACTCCTTCAGGTCCCGTCGCGACTCGACGGGCTGGACTGCCACTGACACGGAGCGCCACCCTATATGCCGACTGCGATCGACGTCT
>Ga0136613_10000582_pt1 | contig 17081 bp, 19 predicted proteins | sample AntDrymUQ2722106_2_FD_106649 | JGI IMG/M metagenome (GOLD analysis project Ga0136613, IMG submission 106649) | Polar desert sand microbial communities from Dry Valleys, Antarctica - metaG UQ272 (21.06) | ecosystem: Environmental > Terrestrial > Soil > Desert | place: Antarctica: Dry Valley... | reverse complement strand
TTCCCGTCCTGGCGGGCTCACGACGTTGACGCCAAAGCGGTCCGAGCGCGGCCCGCGCGGGGGGCTTGTGCGGTTACGTCCGACATAAGGACGCAATGTCGACAACCCCTAGGTTAGTAGTTCCACGGTCTGCGGGGTGCGAGCCGTGTTGAAGGGGACATAAGCAGCGGGTCGAAGTCGGCGGTGCGTTTTGTCACCGCCGACCCAGGGGGCCTCGATGCTCGCCGACCTCGACCTGCTGCTCATCTACGTGTTCTGCATCGCTGACGATCTCCTGCCCAAGCGGCCAGAGAATGCCAGAAGAAGCTTGAGCGATGCGGAGGTCGTCATGGTGTGCGTGGCGCAATCGATCATGGGCATCACCAGCGATCAGCGCTTCGCCAGGACCGCGATCAAGCGGCTGGGGCACCTGTTTCCAACGCTGACCACGCGCTCGGGGTTTCACAAGCGCCGCGACCGACTGGCGGACACGATCGAAGCGCTGATCGCGACGTTCGCGTCTCAGAGCCCGGGCTGGCACGATGATCTGCTGTTGGTCGATTCGACCCCGGTGGAATGCGCAAGGTCGCGCGAAACCGTCAAACGCGCCGATGCAAGCAGTCTTGGCGGCGCGATCGCCGACGCCGCCGACTACGGCTACTGCGCCAGCCACAGCCGCTACTTCTGGGGCCTGCGGCTGCACACCCTGATGGCACCCGACGGCACGCCCAGGGCGATGGCCCTGACCTCGCCGAAAGCCAGCGAACGCGATGTCTGCCTGCAACTGCTCGCACGCGTCAACCGCCACGGTCCGGTCACCGTCATCGGCGACAAGGGCTACGCCGGACGGCAGTTCGAACGCGACGCCATGGCGCTGGGCGCACTGATCGTGCGGCCGCGCCGCAAAGACGAACCCGGCCGCGGGCCACACCTCGCGCCGATCCGCCAACGCATCGAAAGCATCTACTGGACCGCCAAAGACATCCTGACCCTCGAACGCCACGGTGCGCGCACCCTCCGCGGCCTCAGAGCCCGTATCGCCAGCCGCTTCCTCGCGCTCGCCGCCAGCGTCAGCCTCAACCACCAACTCGGGCGCCCACCCCGCGCCCTGGCCGACTACGTCGCCTAAACCCGTGGAACTACTCATCTAGATGCTTTACACGCGACCGACGGTCCGTTCGTCGCTGCTGGTCAGAGGGTACGCAGCTTGCCGTGCTCGCTCTTCCACAGCCCCGGGGTGAGATCAGCGCAGCGCTGGTGGCTGCCCTCGCGCGGCCGGTCCACCCCCTCAAGGCGCCCCGGCTGGCGGCTCCCGCCGATCCGCTGAGCGACCAGGACCTGCAGCTCGCGCTGTACCTCTGCTACGAGCTGCACTACCGCGGCCTGCCGGGCGTCGCCGACGAGTGGGAGTGGGAGCCGACGCTGCTGGCCTTGCGCCGCGACCTCGAGGCCGCCTTCGAGGCCGCGCTCGACGCGGCCGTCCCGCGACCGGCGGCGCCGCAGGCGCCGGCGGAGATGGATCTCGCGCTGCGCGCGGTCGCCGAGGCCGACGACGGGCCGTCGCTGTCGCGCTACATCGAGCGCCACGCGACCGAGGAGCAGCTGCTGGAGTTCGTCACCCATCGCTCGGCGTACCAGCTCAAGGAGGCCGACCCGCACTCCTGGGCGCTGCCGCGCCTGGAGGGCGGGCCGAAGGCGGCGCTCGTACAGATTCAGGCCGACGAGTACGGCAACGGCGAAGCGTCGCGCATCCACGCCCAGCTGTTCGCCGACACGATGGACGAGCTGGGCCTCGACGCGCGCTACGGCGCCTACATCGACCACCTGCCCGGCCTGACGCTCGCGACGGTCAACCTCATGTCGCTCTTCGGGCTGCATCGCCGCTGGCGTGGCGCGATCGTCGGCCACCTCGCGCTGTTCGAGATGGAGTCGTCGGTTCCCAACCGCCGGTATGCGAGCGGGCTGCGGCGCCTGGGCTTCGGCGACCGCGCGACGGCGTTCTTCGACGAGCACGTCACCGCCGACGCGATCCACGAGAACATCGCCGCGGTCGATCTCGCCGGCGGGCTCGCGCGCCAGCAGCCCGCGCTCGTGGGCGACATCCTGTGGGGCGCGGCGACGCTGGTCGCGCTCGACGCCAACCTCGCGCGCCACGTGCTCGGCGCGTGGGAGGAGGGCGTCAGCTCGCTGCGGCGCCGCCTGCCGGCCGGCGACCGCGACCGCTCAGCTGCCGCGACCTGACTCCGCGCCGCTGGGCGCCCGGAAGCGCACGACCTTGTGCGAGCCGTCGCAGAACGGGCGCAGGCGCGACTTGCCGCAGCGGCACAGCGCGATCGTCCCGCGGCCCGTCTCGATCGGGTTGCCGTCCTGGTCCTCCAGGCGAAACGGCCCGCGCACGAGCAGCGGCCCGTCGCGGTAGCTCGTGATGCGCGCCTCGTCCATCGCGGGAGCTGTCCTGCCCTGCCGGGGGCCGTGCGCAAACGGGTGGGCGGCGGCGCCTGGCGGGCCGGAACCGGTCTGGTGTGCGCTGGATCTGGTCGTTTCGCGCAACCGCGCGGCCCCGCATCCTCCGCCGCCCGGTCAGGCGGCCTTGACCGGCTGCGCGAGCGCCTTGACGAAGTCCTCGAGCTGGCTCGTGGTCCAGCACTCGAAGGCCTGGCAGTGCTGTTCGTAGGTGGCGATCACGGAGTCGCCGTAGTTCCAGTACAGGCGCGGCTCGGGGTTCAGCCAGAACGTGCGGCCGGCGCGCGCGGCGACCTGGCCGAAGATGTCAGCGCGCGGGTCGCGCCCGTTCGTGCGCGCGTCGCCGAGCACGATGACCGTGGCGCGAGGATGCAGATCGTCCTCGACGAGCGTGCGGAACTCCGACCAGACACGCCCGTAGTCGGTGTAGCCACTGACGTCGGCGACGCCCGCGTCGCTGGCGATCGCCTCCGACACCGCCCGGAAGTCGCGTTCGCGCCCGAAGACGTCGGTCACCTCGCTGATGCGCTCGATGAAGACGAACGACCGCATCTTGCGAAACGAGTCGTGCAGCGCGTGCAGCACGCTCAGGAAGAAGACCGAGGCGCTCGTGACCGACGTGGACACGTCGCAGAGCACGTAGATCTCCGGTCGCCGCGGGCGGACGGGCTTGAAGCGCAGATCGACCGGCACGCCACCCGTCTGCAGCGAGGCGCGCATCGTGCGGCGCACGTCGACCTGCGCGTGGCGGGCGTGGCCGCGCTGCTCCTGACCCTGCGTTTTGAGCCGCCGCTTGAGCTGCGCGACGACGCGGTGCACTGCGGCGAGATCCTGCAGCGGTCCGCTCGGCAGCGCGCGGTCGAGCTCGTTGAGTGGCCGCGACGGCGGTAGCTTCTCGGTGCGCTCGATCTGGCCGCGCTCCAGCTCGCGGCGCATGAGCGACTCGAAGCGCCGCAGCGCCTCGCGCGGCACCCCGTCGCGGCGCGGATCGCCGACGGGCAGCTCCTGCTGCGGCTCGGCGCGCAGGCCCAGCGCGCGGCGGATGCGCTGCACGTCGACGCCGATCACGCCTGAGCCCTCGCCCTGGCGCGCGAACGCCGCGATTGCCAGGCGCGCGAGGTCGCGCATGAGCGACTCCTCGCCCGCCTGTAGCGCGGCCGCGATCTGGCGGCGCAGCTCGTCGAGGTCCAGCTCGCCGCCGGGGGTGTCCTCACCCTCACGGCCGGCCTGCTCGTCGGCGCCCTCGCGCACGCCCTCGCGGATCGCCGCGGCCTCGGCGGCGCGGAAGAAGAAGCGCTCGAAGACGAGCTCGAAGATGCGCCGGTCCTCCTGAGACTTCGCGAGCGTCGCGGCGAGCGCGGCGCGGAAGTCCTGCGGCGCCGTCCACGGGATCTCCGCGAGCACGGCGAACGCGTCGAGCAGCTGCGAGGTGCCGCTGTTGACGCCCTCGGCGCGCAGCTCCTCGGAGAACTCGATCAGCCGGGCGGCGAGCCCCGGCGCGACGACGGGGGCCGCGGCCATCGGACGCCTACGGGGCGCTGACGCCGGTCGGCGGCCCGAGCTTCAAGCCGACCCGCTCGGCGACGATGTCGAGGTCCGTGCGGTGCTTGACGATGACCGAGAGCGTCTCGCGGAACGTCGCCGTGTCGATGTCCTGCGCGCCGAGCAGCACGAGTGCGCGTGCCCAGTCGATCGACTCCGCGATCGACGGTGGCTTCTTGAGGTCGAGGTCGCGCACCATCCCGACGATCTCGACGAGCTTGCGCGCGATCGTCTCCTGCAGGTCGGGCACGTGCAGGCGCACGATCTCGAGCTCGTGCTCGAGCTGCGGGTAGTCCAGCCAGAGATACAGGCAGCGGCGCTTGAGCGCCTCCGTGAGCTCGCGCGAGTTGTTCGACGTCAACAGCACGACCGGATGCGAGCGCGCCTGCACGAGACCGAGCTCGGGGATCGAGATCTGGAAGTCCGACAGGACCTCGAGCAGCATCGCCTCGAACTCCTGGTCGGTCTTGTCGATCTCGTCGATCAGCAGCACGATCGGCAGCTCGGACGTGATCGCGTCCATCAGCGGGCGCGAGAGCAAGAACTCCTCGCCGAAGATATCGTCGTGGACCTCGGTCCAGGCGGTGTCCTGGCGCTCGGCCTGGATGCGCAGCAGCTGCTTGCGGTAGTTCCACTCATACAGCGCCTTGGCCTCGTCCAGCCCCTCGTAGCACTGCAGGCGCACGAGCCGGCGGTCGAGGACCTTGGCGAGCGCCTTGGCGAGCTCGGTCTTGCCGACGCCGGCGGGCCCCTCGACAAGGATCGGCTTGCCGAGCTTCGTCGCCAGATAGGACACGAGCGCCGTCGACTCGGCGGGCAGATAGCCGACCTCGCGCAGGCCGTTGGCGACGTCTGCGACGGACTGAGGTGCGGCAGCGGCCATCGCCGGATGATAGGAACTCACCGTGCCACCTCTGCTCCTCGGCGCGTCGGAGCTCTCCGCGACGCCGGTGGCGCTGCTGATCGGACTCGGCGTGCTTGTCGGCATCGCCGGCCACCTCGCGGGCTCGCGCCGCACCGTTGTCGTCGGCATCGCGATCCTCTTCGTCGCGTCGGCGCTGCTGCTGGCCGGCGGCTACCTCGCGTTTGACGAGGATCCCGTCGACCCGCGCCCGTGCGACGCGCCGGGCGGCTGCTGAGCGACGTAGCCTCATCACTGCTCGCGCCCGCGGCGCCGGGCCGCCCACCGTCCGCCGCGCCTTCGCCAACCTGCGCGACTGATCTGGCGTAGGCTGCGCGCGATCGTGACGACGGCGGCGAGACGCACGTGATGTCCACCGTTCCAGCGGAGCGGGTGCCAGAGACGACCGGCCGCTCCGTCGTCGTCTTCAGCGACGCACTGCGCGGCGACCGCGACGCGATCGCCACGGCGCTGCGCTCGCTCGCCGACATCACGAGCGTCGTCGGCACGGCCGATGATCCCGGCGGCGCGCTGGACCCCGACGCGGCGGCGGCGGCCGACGCCATCGCGTTCGACGCCCTCGGCGTCGCCGTCGTGGCGCGCGATCCGAGCACGCTGGCGGCGATGGTCCAGTTCGCCGCGGCGCCGGGCGGCGAGATCCTCGCGGTGGAGCCCGAGCGGGTCATGCACGCGATCGCCGTCGAGCGGCCCGGCGTCGCGGCGCGGTTCGCCGACGACAACGCGTTCACGTGGGGCCTGCGGGCGACCGGGGTGGACGCGTCGAGCGCGACCGGCCGCGGGATCCGCGTCGCCGTGCTCGACACCGGCCTCGACCTCGAGCATCCCGACTTCGCCGGGCGGTCGGTCACGGCACGGTCCTTCGTCACGGGCGCGCCCGCACGCGACGGTCACGGCCATGGCACGCACGTCACGGGAACCGCGTGCGGCTCGGCGAGGCCCGCGGTCGGACGTCGCTACGGGGTCGCCGCGGAGGCCGAGATCTTCACGGGGAAGGTGCTCGACGACGGCGGAGCGGGAACGGACGCGAGCATCCTGGCGGGCATCGACTGGGCGATCACCAACGGCTGCCGGGTCGTCTCGATGTCGCTCGGTGCCGACATCCGCCAGGTCTCGACGGCCTACGAGACCGTCGGCCGGCGCGCCTTGGCGGCGAACGTCCTGATCGTGGCGGCCGCGGGCAACAATGCCAGCCGCGCGCGCGGCAACCTCGGCTTCGTCGGCGTTCCCGCGAACAGCCCGTCGGTCATGGCCGTCGCCGCGGTCGACGCGGACCTCGCCATCGCGGACTTCTCGGCCGCCAGCAATCCGGTCGAGGGCGGCCAGATCGACATCGCCGCGCCCGGGGTGGACGTCTACTCGTCGTGGCCGATGCCGCGGCGCACCAACACGATCTCCGGGACCAGCATGGCGACGCCCCACGTCGCGGGGATCGCCGCGTTGTGGGCGCAGGCCACCGGCGCCGGCGCCCAGGCACTGTGGGACGCGCTGGTGCAGGCCGCGCAGGGCCTGGACCTGCCGGCCAGCGACGTCGGCGCGGGGCTCGTCCGGGCACCCGGCTGACGCACGATGGTCGATCACGTGACCGTGACCGTCGCCGACTCGCACGCCGGCGTGATCGACGAGGTCGCCGCGCAGCTGCGGCAGGCGGGCATGGACGTCGAGCAGGTGCTCGGCACGCTCGGCGTCATCACCGGCTCGATCGACGACGCGCTGATCGCGGCGATCGAGGCGCTGCCGGGTGTCGGCGCCGTCGAGCAGCAGGCGAGCTTTCAGATCCCGCCGCCCGACGCCGAGCTGCAATAGCTGCTCAGCGGCCGTCGCGCGCGCGGGGGATCTCACCGGGCCGCAGCGGCGGCTCGTCGGTGGGATCGTCGAACGTCAGCTGGCGCGCGTCCTCGCGCGTGACGGCGCGGCTACGCGACGAGCTGGCGCGGGTGCTGCCCGTGTCCGGGCGGTCCCGCGGCACGACCGCGGTCGCGGCCGTCTCGTCGCCCGCGCGCCGCGGCCCGCGCTCGCGACCGGGCCGCGACGGGCGATCGGGCCCGGCCTCGGCCGCGGGCAGTGGCGGTTCGGGCCGGTTCGCCGCGCGGATGCGCTGACCGGCGAACGCGAGCGCGCCGGCCGCGAGAAAGGCGACGAAGAAGCCCCACTGGATGCCGACCGTGCCACCCTCGCCGCTGACGTCGGGCCGGTCGAAGACGCGGTAGAAGATCAGCGCCGTCGCCCACAGGCCGGCGGCGAAGATGACCGTCCCGTCGCCGCCCGGGAGGTGGAAGCCGCGCTTGTCGGCGCGCGCGAGCAGCAGCAGGAGGACCCCGGCGGCGACGAGGAAGATCGCGGCCTCGACGAACGACACGGCGCCGAAGGCGCTGATCTTGTCGCTGGCGAACGCCCGCGTCCCGGTGATGACGACGGTCTTCTCGTACCACGGCAGGAACATCGCCAGCAGCAGGCCGATGGCCGCGCCGGCAGCGAAGCGCTGGTCGCGGTCGAGCGCGTCGTAGGCCGCGCGCAGCTGCTGCGCGGCCTGGTTCACGCCGTGCTGCACGTCGTGGCGCCGTCCGCGGCCATGGCGCGATTGTACGCCCGGTCCCGGCACGGATTGGCGGCAGCGCGATTCGGCCACCCGTCGATCGCGTGTTCGTTGCACGTCAGCGCTGCGCGCGCCGCGCCTTCAGCACCCGCAGCCTGCCCTCGCCGGCGCTGCGCTTGCCGGTGAGGTCCTGCGCGCCGATCACGACGCTGTAGCGCCCGGCGCCGCGCGGCGGCCTGCGCCAGTGCAGGGTCCGCACCCCGCTGGACAGCCGGCCGCCGAGTGTGGCGACCGTGCGTCCACCGCGGCGCAGCCGCAGCGTCACGTAGGCGGGCTTGTTGACGGCGATCTTGACCGCCGCGGGCCTGCCGCCGCGCACCTGCTTGGAGACCAGCGCCAGCGCGGGCGGTGTGGTGAGGTAGGCCGTCCAGCGCTCCGCGGCCGCGCAGTACGGGGCCGGGTCGGCCGCGACGGGGGAGGGCGCGGGAACCGCTCCGCCGGTCGGCGCGCCCGGCGCGGGCAGCAGATCCTCGGTCAGCCTGGCGCAGAGGTTGCGCAGGAAGTCGCGCGCGACGACGTGGTAGTGCACGTCGGCGTCGCGCTGCAGCGAGTAGCGCGACCAGCCGCCGGTGTCGTACGACGCGAGCTCGCCGCGCAGCTGCGCCTCGCCGGCGGCGAACAGCCCGGCGCCCTCGGGGTCGGCGGTCAGCTTCGCGTAGTCGTGCAGGCCGTTGACGGCCTGCGTGAAGCCGTTGAGCACCCGCAGACCCGGCGCGAAGGAGTAGATGAGGTAGTGCGCCCCGGCCGGCGTCGCGACGCGCACGCCGCTGGGCGGCGCTTCACGAAAGATGCCCAGGGCCGACTTCGCGGCCGCCAGGTAGGCCGGCTCGTTCAGCAGGACCGCGGCGCGCGCGATCGCCTGAACCGCGGTTCCCTGCGCCAGGCCGCTGACCCACGGCGGCCGGCCGCCGTCGAAGCGAAAGAGGTACTCCCACGCGATGCCGCCCGCGCGCTGCGCGGAGAGCGACAGCGCCTCGTCGACGAGCGCCCGCAGCGAGGTCGCGTAGTTGCCCTGCCATAGTCCGTTGACCTTGCCGAACGTGCCGAGCCACTGGATCTGCAGGCCCTCGCCGGCGTAGTGCTGCCAGACGAGCCGGCTGCCCTGAAAGCTCACGCGGGCACCGTTTCGCAGCAGCGGCCCGCTCGCCCACCACTGGCGGTTGCGCCGCACCGTCTCAAACAGCGCCGGCAGGCGGCTGACCGTGAGCCCGCCGGACGCCGCGACGTCGTCGAGGTTGCGGATGACGGCGCTGACCGCCGCCTTGCGCGCTCCGGTGAGCTTGCCGCGCAGCCGGATCGCGTCCGCATATATCGCGCGCCTGTCGTCGTGCGTGGCCTGGTCGATCGCGCCGGCGGCGAGCATCCGCGCGAGCTCGCCGCGCACGGTGAGCTTCGTCGCCGCCGCACGCGTGATCGGGCTGCCGGTGCGCGGCCGCGGCGACGCCCGCGCGGCGTGCACGGGCGCCGGCTCGGCGGCCGCGGGCGGCAGGAAGCGGTCCTCGCGAACGAACGTGCTGCCGTCGCTGCGCAGCGTCAGCAGCGGGGAGGCGGCGGCGGTGGGGACGAACACCAGCGCGACCAGGAGCGCCAGCGTGAGCCCTGGCAGTGGGTTGCGACGCACGAGCCCGATGCTAGGTCCAACCCGCCGCACGGTCTGCAGTTGCCCTTGCACGGCGAGCTTCACGGGGCGCACAGCGGGCTTCACGCGCCACATCGGCCTGCCGGAGCGGGCGGATGCGTACCCTTGTGGCCGATGCGCACGCCCTCCCACACGGCGATCGGCACCTGGAGCGGTGGGCGCTACCTGCATTTCGGCGAACCGGTCGCCGAGGAGCGCCTCGAGGCGCTGCTGACGCCCGGCGACGGCCTCGACACGCTGCTGACCGCCGACGCCTACGGCGCGGGCGAGGCCGACCGCGTGCTCGGCCGCGCGCTGCGCGGCGCCGACCGCGACGCGGTGTGCGTGATCGGCGCGATCGGGCACGACTTCTACGAGGGAGAGCGCGAGGGAGCCAAGGGCTTTCCGCGCTTCACCGACCCGCGCCTGCGCGGGCCGGACGCGTACGCCGACTACGTCCGGATGGCCACCGAGCGCAGCCTCGAGCGCCTCGGAATCGACGCCTTCGACCTGCTGCTGCTGCACAACCCCGACCGCACCGGCTACACGAGCCCGACCGTCTGGGAGGCGCTGGGCGCGGTCCGCGACGACGGGCTGGCCGGCAGCCTCGGTGTCGCGCCGGGACCGGCCAACGGCTTCACGCTGGACATCATCGACTGCCTGGAGCGCTTCGGCGAGCTGATCGACTGGGCGATGGTGATCCTCAACCCGCTCGAGCCGTGGCCTGCCGAGCTGTGCCTCGGCGCGGCGCGCGCGCACGGCGTCGAGGTCATGACGCGCGTCGTCGACTACGGCGGCCTGTTCTGGGACGACGTCCGGCCCGGTCACGAGTTCGCGCCGCGCGATCACCGCACGTTCCGTCCCGCGGGCTGGGTGCAGGCCGGCAACGAGAAGCTCGAGCGGCTGCGCCCGATCGCCGAGCGCCACGAGCTGACGCTGCTGCAGCTCGCCGCGCAGTGGTGTCTCGCGCACGAGCCGGTCGCCTGCGTCGTGCCGACGCTGATCCAGGAGCTCGGCGCCGACGCGCGCCCGATCGAGGACAAGCGCGCCGAGCTGCTTGCGACCCCCGCCGACGTCACGCTCGACGCCGCGGAGGTGGCGAGGATCCGCGCGATCGGCGACAACACCGGCAGCATGTCGCTCAAGGGCGCCGACCCGCAGCACGAGGGCGAGCCGCGGCCCGACCGCTGGCCGCTGACCCCGGACCTCGACGCGGTCGCCCGGCGCTGGGGCATCGAGCCCGACCGCGACCTCGCGCACCTCGCCGCCACCACGTGACCAAGGCACGCCGCTTCCTCCTGTCCGGGTCGGGCTGGCCGTACCTGCTGATCCCGTTCATCCCGATCGCGATCCTGCTCGAGCTCAGCCACGCGGAGGCGGCGATCATCTTCGGCGCCGCGGCGGCCGGCGTGGTGCCGACGGCGGCGCTCATGGGCCGCGCGACCGAGGAGCTGGCGCACCGCTCCGGCCCCGGCATCGGCGGCCTGCTGAACGTCACCTTCGGCAACGCGCCCGAGATGATCATCGCGATCTTCGCCCTGAACGCCGGCCTGCAGGAGGTCGTCAAGGCGTCGATCATCGGCTCGATCCTCGGCAACATCCTGCTCGTGATGGGCGCGGCGATGCTGTTCGGCGGCCTCAAGCGCCCGTTTCAGACGTTCAACCCGACCGCCGCGGCGGTGCAGTCCTCGATGCTCCTGCTGGCCGCCGTCGCGCTCGTCATGCCGACGATCTTCCAGCTCGTCGCGGGCGGCGGGCTGCCGCAGGTCGGCGAGGAGCGCGTGAACTTCGGCGCGGACCTCGAGCGGATGTCGCTCATCGTCGCCGTCATCCTGCTGGGCTCCTACGTCGCGGGCCTGTTCTTCTCGCTGCGCTCGCACAAGGCGCTGTTCAACCCGACCGCCGAGGCCGAGGAGCATGTCGACGAGCCGTGGTCGATTCGCACCTCGGTGATCGTGCTCGCCGGCGCCGGCGTTGCCGTCGGCATCATGTCCGAGATCCTCGTCGGCTCGATCTCCGAGGCCTCCGAGGCGATCGGCCTGAGCGAGTTCTTCGTCGGCCTGATCATCGTCGCGATCGTCGGCAACGCCGCCGAGCACTGGGTCGCGATCTACTTCGCCGCCAAGGACAAGATGGACCTCGCGGTGAACATCTCGATCGGCTCGAGTGCCCAGATCGCGCTGTTCGTCGCGCCGGTACTCGTCCTGCTGTCGTTCGTCCTGGGACCCAACCCGATGGCGCTCGTCTTCAACGGCTTCGAGCTGGGGGCGGTGTTCCTCGCGATCCTGATCGCCAACCACGTCACCCACGACGGCGAGTCGACCTGGTACGAGGGCCTGCAGCTGCTCGCCGTCTACGCCGTGCTCGGCGTGGTCTTCTTCTACGCGTAGTGCTGCGCTAGTTCCATGGAACTGATCGAATTCGGCGGGCTCGTCGTCGCCCTCATCGTGCTGCTGTTGATCGACCTGCGCTTCTTCGCGCACGGCCGCGAGGCGACGTTCAGCGAGAGCGTCGCGTGGTCGCTGGGCTGGCTGGCGCTCGGGCTCAGCGTGACGGCGCTCGTGCTGATGCTCAACGGCAGCGAGGACGCCGTCAACTACGTCACCGTCTACCTCATCGAGCGCTCGCTGTCGCTCGACAACCTCTTCGTCTTCATCCTGCTGTTCGCCTACTTCGGCGTGCCGCACGAGCACCGGGCGCGGCTGATCTTCTGGGGCATCATCGCCGCGCTGGTCCTGCGCGGGCTGGCGATCCTCGGCGGCACCGCGCTCATCGAGCAGTTTCACTTCGTCCTGTACGTGCTCGGCGTGCTGCTGCTCGTGCTCGCCTACCGGATCTACCGCGGCGTGAGCGAGAACGTCGATCCGGATCGCAACCTCGTCGTGCGCGGCGTGCGCAAGATCTTCCCGGTCAGCGACGGCTTCCGCGACGGCCACTGGTTCGTGCGCGAGGACGGCCGCCGCTACGCCACGCCAGCGTTCCTCTGCCTCGCGGCGATCGTCGCCGCCGACATCGCCTTCGCGGTCGACTCGATCCCGGCGGCGTTCGCCATCACGCGCGAGCCGCTGATCATCTGGGCCGGCAACGTGTTCGCGCTGCTCGGCTTGCGCGCGCTGTTCGTCCTTGTCGAGGGCCTGATCCGCCGCTTCCGCTACCTCGACGAGACGATCGCCGTCGTGCTGGCGATCATCGGCGTGAAGCTGCTGATCGAGGAGTGGGTCAAGATCGGCCCGGTCGCGAACCTCGTCCTCGTGGCGCTCGCGTTCGCGATCGGCATCGCCGCATCGCTGATCGGCGATCGCCGCGATCCGGAGGGCGCTGCGCAACGCCGCGAGGAACGCATCGAGACCGGGGCGGGCTAGGCCACCGCGACCCTGGAGGCGGGGCAGCGTGTCGTGAAGGTGCTGGCATGGAACATCTGCGCGACACGCTGGTGGCAGCGATGAGGTCCGCACGGCAGCGTGTCGTGAAGGTGCTGGCATGGAACATCTGCGCGACACGCTGCTACGCGGGCCGCAATCCCAGGCGGATGCGGACCGCGACCGCGGCGGCAAGCAGGGCCGCGAGCGCCAGCGCGCGCGCGACCCAGTCCGGACGGGCCGCGTCGGTCGGCCGATCGTCGAGCGCCGGTGCCACGCCGGTGCCGCCCTCACCGCCCGCGTTCTCGCGCGGCACGGACGTCGAGACGGTCGTGACCGACGCGGGGTAGTCGCTGCCGGCGGAGCCGATCCAGCGGACGATCGAGCCATCGCGATACGTCTGGAGCGCCTTCCACGCGATCGCGCCCGCCCGTTCGGGGGTCGATGCGAGAAACCGAAACGTGGCCAGGCCGTCGGCGCTCGCGCGACCGCGCCAGACGATCGCGCGCACCGAGCCGTCGGTGTTCTTGCGCAGCCGCCGCGTCCAGCCCGGCTCCTGCTCGTAGGAGAACGGCAGCACGCCGCGCGGCACGGCGAGCTCGACCTGGCGCGTGCCGGACTCCTCCTCGGACGGGACGAGCACGGTCCAGAGGACGGGATCGCCTGGCGCGGCGTGCGCCGGGCGAACCTGCATGTGCGCGGCGGCGGGGGCGACGGCCAGCGCCGCCGCGCCCGCCGCGAGCGCGAGCACGCACAAGGCGCGCCGCGCGCGGCACCGCCGGCTCATCGCGTGAGCTTGAACCGGAACGAGCCCTTCTGGCTGTGGCCATCGGGAGCGACGATCGTCCAGCTCGCTTTGTAGGAGCCGGGCTTCAGCGATCCGTGCAGGCCCGCGAGCAGGCGCTTGACGTTGCGCGGGTCGCGGCCGCCGCCGGCGGACACCACCTTGCCGCCCCGCCCGACGACGCGCAACGTCCCGCGCCGCAGCCGCCCGCGGGCTGACCTACCTCGCGACGGCGCTCGTCCTCGGCGGCCTGGCGTTCCTGCTCGCCGTCTGGCTGCCGGCGCTGCGCGCGACCGCGGACGCACGCGACGAGTGGCGCGCGGCGTCGGCGGCGTTCGTGCTGCGCATGCGCCGGCTGTTCGTCGTCGCCGGCGCGCTCGGGCTCGTCGGGGGGCGGCGGGCATCGCCCTGCAGGGCGCGACCGCGGGCGCGACCAGCGCCTGGGAGGCACTCGCGCCGCGCGTCGTCGGCGACGTGCTCGGCACGCGCTTCGGGCACGTCTGGGGCCTGCGGATGCTCGCCTTCGGCGCGCTCGGCGGCGTACTGGCGCTCGCGCTGCGCGGGCTGGGCGAGCGCACAGCGGGTGGCGCGCTGCAGCGGGTCGCGCTCGGCGCCGACGGGCTGGCGGCACCCGGCCTGCCGCGCGCGCCGCTCGTGCTCGCGGCGCTGCCGGCCGCGTTCATCGCGATCGCGCCCGCGCTCGGCGGGCACGCGAGCGCGCAGCCGCCGGTCGCGCTGCTGTTCTCGCTCGACGTCGCGCACGTGCTGGCGATGAGCGTCTGGATCGGCGGGCTCGTCGTGGCACTGCTCGTGCTGCCCGCCGCGACGCGCAGGCTCCAGGCGGCCGACCGCACGCGGCTGCTCGCGGCCACGCTGCTGCGCTTCTCGCCGGTCGCCCTGGGCTGCGTCGGCGTGCTGCTCGTCACGGGCACGATCCAGGCGATCGAGCACATCGGTTCCTGGGACGCCGTGCTGCAGACCGGCTTCGGCCGCGCGGTCCTCGTCAAGGTCGTCGCGATCTCCTTGCTGATCGCGATCGGCGCGGTCAATCGGCGGCGTGTCGTGCCCGGCCTGCGGCGTCTCGCGCGGGCCGCCGCAGCGCCGGGCGAGGTCGGCCATCTGCTGCGCCGCACGCTGCGTGCGGAGGTCGCGCTCGTCGTCGCCGTGCTCGGCGTCACCGCCGCGCTCGTGAGCTACCCACCGCCCGACTCGCTCGCCAGCGGCCCGTTCAGCGCCAGCGCGCCGCTCGGTCCGCTGCGGCTGGAGGCGACGCTGGACCCGGCGCGCGTCGGCGCCAACGAGCTGCACCTCTACCTGTTGCGGGCCAAGGACGGCAGCCCGTCGAGCGCGACGAAGGAGCTGACGGTGACGTTCGCGCTGCCCGGCAAGCAGATCGGGCCGCTGCCCGCCAAGGCGCGCGAGGCCGGGCCGGGCCACTACGTCGTCGACACGGTCGCGCTCGTGCCGGCCGGCGACTGGCGGCTCGACGTGACCAGCCGCGTCTCGGAGTTCGACCAGTACCAAGCGACGCTGAAGGTGCCCGTGCGATGAGCGCGGTGCCCTCGCAGCTCGCGCCACGAGCCCACGTCCTCATCCACGCCAGCCAGTCAAGGAGCAGACCATGAACCGCAGGATCCTCGTCGCTGCCGGCGCGACCGCCGCGCTCGCTGTGCCCACCGCCGCGCAGGCGCACGTCACGCTGCAGCCCACGCAGGCACCGGCCGATGGCTACACCCGCATGGCCGTCCGCGTTCCCAACGAGGAGGACGCCGCCGCGACGACGAAGGTCGTCGTGCAGATGCCGCCGGGCTTCGCCGGCGTGTCGTACGAGCCGGTGGCCGGCTGGCGCACCGCCGTCGCGACGCGCAAGCTCGCCACGCCGGTCAAGACCGCCGACGGAGAGCTGACCGAGGAGGTCTCGCGCGTCACGTTCACGGCGACCGGCAAGGGCATCGCCCCGGGGCAGTTCCAGGACTTCGGCCTGTCACTGCGCCTGCCCGACAAGCCGGCCGGGACGAAGCTCACGTTCAAGGCGCTGCAGACCTACAGCGGCGGCGAGGTCGTGCGCTGGATCGGCGCGCCCGAGAGCGATCGCCCGGCGCCGCAGGTGACGCTGACCGCGGCGGCCGAGGAGGGCCAGGCCGCGGCGCCGGCTCCCGCGGGAGCGGCCGCCGAGCAGGATGACGACGATGACGGTGACGGCGGCAACGGGCTGGCGATCGTCGCGCTGATCGTCGGCGCGCTGGGACTGCTGACGGGCGGCGCGGCGTTGGTCAGGGCGCGCGGCTGACAAGCCCCGTGCAAATGAGTGCGCGCACCGGGGCCGAAGGCCCGCCCGGCGCGCCTACTCGTCGGTGAGCTCGTCGGCCTCGGGCTCGGCGTTCTCGTCCTCGTCGACGATGTCGTCGCCGGCGCCGAGGCCGGCGCCGAGCGTCGCGCCGTGGCGGACCTGGAAGGCCTGCATGAGCTCGTCGCGGGCGTCGCCGTCGATCGGGACGTCGTCGGAGATCAGGACCCAGTCCGCGCCCTCGAAGTTCTCCATGTTGAAGATCTCGGTGTCGACGTCAGGCGAGTCGTCGATGACGACGAGCACCTCCGTCTGCGGGTTGAAGTACGTCCCCGGGCGGTTGATGATGTCTTCGAGGTCGAACTGTCGCGGGTCGGCCATAGCCCTCTTGTATCAGGAAAGCTCGCGGATCCGCCGGACGATCTCCTGCTCGACGTCCAGTGGCTCGTCTTCGGCGCGCACGCGTCTCGTGTAGATCGCGCCGACCGCGACGACCACCCAGACGAGGGTGCCGAAGGCGTCCTCCATGAACAGATGATCGCAGCCCCCGCTGGACGATCCGTCGACACCGCTCGTGACAACCGCTACCCTGCGGGGTAGACCGTTGACTGACCAGTCAATCTAGTCGTCCGAAACCTTTCCTCAGGAGCAACTCCATGGTCGATTTCACGCTGAGCGACGAGCAGAAGAACCTTCGTGAGCTGGCGCACGACTTCGCGGCGAAGGAGATCCGCCCGGTCGCGTGGGAGCTCGACCGCGACGGCACGTGGCCGCAGGCGATCATCGACAAGGCGCACGAGGTCGGCCTCATGAACACCCACATCCCCGAGGAGTACGGCGGCGCGGGCCTGAACTACCTCGACGGCTGCATCATCGAGGAGGAGCTCTCGTGGGGCTGCTCGGGCGTGCAGACCTCGCTCGGCGCCAACGGCCTGGCCTCCGCGCCCGTCATGCTCGGCGGCTCGGAGGACGTCAAGCGCGCGTTCGCCGAGGAGCTGATCTCCGAGCCCAAGCTCGCCTCCTTCTGCCTCACCGAGCCCGATGCCGGCTCCGACGTCTCGGGCATGCGCACGCGGGCGGTCCGCAAGGGCGACAAGTACGTCCTCAACGGGTCGAAGTGCTTCATCACCAACGGCAGCTACGCCGAGTTCTTCGTCGTCTACGCCAAGACCGACCCGGAGGCCGGCCACCGCGGCATCTCCGCCTTCCTCGTCCGCAAGGACGACACGGTCATCGTGGACAAGAAGGAGGACAAGATGGGCCAGCGCGCCTCCAACACGGCGACCATCACGTTCAACGACACCGAGGTCGACGCGCGCTACCTGCTCGGCGAGGAGAACAAGGGCTTCAAGCTCGCGATGATGGTGCTCGACCGCACGCGCCCCGGCGTCGCCGCGATGGCGACCGGCATCTCCCGCGCCGCGTTCGAGTTCGCCACCACGTACTCCAAGGAGCGCGTCCAGTTCGGCGTGCCGATCGCGATGCACCAGGCGATCCAGTTCATGATCGCCGACATGGCGACGAAGGTGCACCT
>Ga0136613_10000580_pt1 | contig 17087 bp, 16 predicted proteins | sample AntDrymUQ2722106_2_FD_106649 | JGI IMG/M metagenome (GOLD analysis project Ga0136613, IMG submission 106649) | Polar desert sand microbial communities from Dry Valleys, Antarctica - metaG UQ272 (21.06) | ecosystem: Environmental > Terrestrial > Soil > Desert | place: Antarctica: Dry Valley... | reverse complement strand
GGGCGCAACCCCGCGTCCGCTACGAGATCGCCGTCGTCTCGAGTTCGACCAACAGGGCGGCCGCACGGGCATGGATCAGGACAGTTCTCTCGCCGAGGGGTCAGGCGGCGCTCAAGCGCTACGGCTTCCTCGCTCTGCCGAAGGCGCCCTCATAGACCGGCTCTTCCGCGCGGCGTTCGTCGTCATGACGGGCGCGGCGCTCCTCTTCCTGCTGTTGCCGGTCGTCGCGGTGTTCTTGCGCGTCCCGCCGGGCGAGCTCGTTTCCGCGCTCGGAAGCGACGCCGCGCAGGATGCGATTCGGGTCACGGCAGAGACGAACGCCATAGCCATGGTGCTCATCCTCGGATTCGGGACACCGGCTGCGTACTGGATCTCCACGCGCCGCGGCGGCGTGCGGGACATCCTCGTCACGCTCGTCGAGCTGCCGCTCGTGCTTCCTCCGGCGGTCGCAGGAGTGGGTCTGCTCGTCGCATTCGGTCGCCTGGGGCTTCTCGGCGGGACGTTCGACGTGCTCGGGATCGACATCGCCTTCACCAAGATCTCGGTGATCCTGGCCGTGACATTCGTCGCCAGCCCGTTCTATCTGCGGACCGCGATCGCGGCCTTCGAGGCTGTGGACACGACGTTGCCGGCGGCGGCACGCACTCTGGGCGCCGGCCGCACACGGGTCTTCTTCCGAGTGATGCTGCCGTTGGCCGGCGCGGGTCTTGGGGCAGGCGCGGCTCTTGCCTTCGCGAGGGGTCTCGGTGAGTTCGGAGCGACGATCATGTTCGCCGGCTCGTTGCAGGGGGTGACGCAGACGCTCTCGCTCGCGATCTACGAGCAGTTCGACCTCGAGTTCACGGTTGCGCTGGCGATCAGCGCGCTCCTGATCTTCATCAGCGCGTTCATCCTGCTCATCGTCAAGGTCCTGACCAGATGGCACTCCGGATCCGGTTCACTCATCCCCTTCGCAGCTTCGACGCGTCAGCCGAGCTGACCGTCGAGCGAGGCGAGACCCTCGCTCTCGTGGGGCCGTCGGGCGCAGGGAAGACGACGATCTTGCGCGTCGTCGCCGGTCTGCTCCGGCCAGAGTCCGGATCCGTCACCCTCGAGGGCACGGTGCTGCTCGACACCGCCGAGGGGATCGACGTCGTCCCCGAGCATCGGCGGGTCGGCTACCTCTTCCAGGAGTACGCCCTCTTTCCCCATCTCGACGTCGCCGGGAACGTGCGCTTCGGCGCGCGCGGCAACTCGAGAGTCGAGGAGCTCCTCGAGCGCTTCCGCATCGGCCACATCTCTCGCGCTCGGGTGCACGAGCTCTCGGGAGGCGAGCGTCAGCGCGTCGCACTCGCACGTGCGCTGGCGCGGGATCCAGCCGTGCTCCTGCTCGACGAGCCGCTCTCGGCGCTCGACACGCATACGAGATCCGCAGTCCGAGCGGAGCTTCGAGAGCTCCTCGAAACGCTGGACCTCCCCACGCTCCTCGTCACGCATGACTTCGAGGATGCCGCCACGCTCGCCGACACGGTCGGCGTCATCAGTCAGGGCCAGATCCTCCAGCTCGGAAGCCCCAGCGAGCTCGTCTCCACCCCCTCCGATCCCTTCGTGGCCACGTTCACGGGTGCGATGGTGCTCGCGGGCCAGGCGATCGGAACGCAAAACGGTCTGACCGAGGTCAGGCTCGACGGCGGACTTACCGCGTGGAGCGCGGATCGGGCGACCGGCCCCGTGAACCTTGCGATCTATCCGTGGGACGTCTCCCTCGGCCCCAGCATCGACGGCGACTCCCGCATGAACCACTTGAGTGCTCCGGTGACGTCGATCGCGCGCATGGGAAACCGCGTACGCGTCCACGTCGGACCTGTCGTCGCCGAGATCACAGCGGTCTCCGCCGAACGCCTCGATCTCCGGCCGGGAGCGGTCGTAACCGCCTCGTTCAAGGCCACGGCGACGCGGCTGTTCCCACGCTAGCGGGGGGCGTAGACTCGAGTCCCGTGGCGGAGACCACTGCATCCCGATCCGACCTCGACGCCCTTCTGGATCTCAATCGCGACTACATCGAGGCCGTTCAGCACGGAGATGTACGCCGCTTCGACGAAATCCTCGCCGACGACTTCATGTGCTCGAACCCGGACGGGTCCCTGATCGATCGGAAAGCATTTCTGGAGCAGACGGCGAAGCCGGTCACGATCTCGGGCCTCGAGGCGCACGACGTCGTGGTTCGTCTCCTCGGGGACGTCGCGATCGTCCATGGGCGAACGACGTACGCGGGACCAGGCGGTACCGCCGGCGCGGGGCGGTATACCGACGTCTGGGCCCGGCGCGACGGGCGCTGGCTCGCGGTCTCGGCCCACGTAACGCGCGGCTGACGCGTGCCCACCGTCGGTGTCGTCAGCCTCGGCGCGATGGGAAGCGCCGTTGCCGACGCGCTCGTCAGGGGCGGGGCCGATGTCGTTTCGACGCTCGAGGGACGCAGTGATCGAACCGCGCAGTTGTCGGAGCGCGTCGTCTCGGTGCAGCTTCTGCCCGACTTGGACGCGGTAGTTCGCAAGGCGGATGTCGTGCTTTCGATCGTGCCGCCCGAGCGCGCAAGCGCGGCTGCCGAAAGCATCCTGAGAGCTGCGCGAGAGCAAGCTGCGCGCCCGGTTCTCGTCGAGCTGAACGCGATCGCGCCGTCCACCGCCCTCGAGATTCGGGCCAGGGCCTCTAAGGCAGACGTCGAGACGGTGGACGGCTCGATCTCGGGACCGCCACCCTGGAAGCCGGGCACGACACGGGTCTATCTGTCCGGGCCTGGCGCCTCGGAGGTCGCAGCTCTCCCCTTCGAGGGTGTCGAACGGATCGTGGTGGGCGACGCGGTCGGCGCGGCTTCGGCCGTGAAGATGAGCACCGCGTCCGTCTACAAGGGGACCACCGCGCTCCTGCTCCAGGCACTGCTTGCCGCGCACGAAAACGGCGTCTTGGAGCACGTTCTCGCCGATCTCCAGGCGGCCGCGCCCGAACTCGTCGCGAACGTCGAGCGGCGCTTGGCGAGCGCGGCGGCGAAGTCAGGCCGCTACGTCGGCGAGATGCACGAGATCGCCGCGACCCAGACTGCGGCGGGTCTCACGCCTGGCCTCTTCGAGGCGATGGCCGAGATCTACTCGGCAGTGGGCACGACGCATGCCGCGACGAGGGCCCCAGAGGAGATCGCCAGGGGCAAAACGCTCGAACAGCTGCTCGATGAACTGCGCGAAGGCTGAGTCACCCTCGATCCTGCATCGACCGCAGTGCCTCCTCCAGCCGCACGAGCCCGTCCGTCCAGCCCGCGTGGTGGAGGTCGTACCGCGCCTGCGTGGCAAAGGGACCCTGGTCGAGCACGAACTCCGTGGACTCGCCGACGACGCGCAACGAAATCGTGACGATCGTCTCCCGATCGTCGGGGTCGGGATCCTCCCAGCGAAACGTGTACGCGAGCCGGTCCGGCGGATCGACCTCGCGAAACTCTCCTGCCAGGTAGAAGAGCTAGCCTTCGGGCGGCAGCATCGCGATCCGATATCTGCCGCCGACGCGGAGGTCGCTTTCGATGCCGGGTGACGTGAAGCCCGCTGGTCCCCACCACTGCGCAAGAAGCGCCGGCTCGGTGCATGCGCGGAAGACGAGCGAGGCCGGCGCCTCGAAGACGTGCTCCAGATGGAGCGTGAGCCCGGTGGAGTGCGCCTCCAACGGCTACGTCCTGTTCGAGCCGGGAATCCAGTCCGTCCCGGCGACCGGAACTCTTGCCATGGCCGCAGCCTCGACGGTGAGCGCGACGAGGTCCTCGGGCTCCAGGTTGTGCACGTGCGACTTGCCGCAGGCCCGCGCGAGCGTCTGCGTCTCGAGCGTGAGCACCCGGAGGAAGTTTGCGATCCGACGACCGCCGAGGACCGGGTCGAAGCGCGCGGCGAGATCGTCGTCCTGCGTCGAGATCCCCGCAGGGTCCCGACCCGCTTGGTAGTCGTCGTAGAAGCCTGCCGAGCTGCCGATCTCCCGATACTCGTCCTCGAGCTCGGGGCTGTTGTCGCCCATCGCCACGAGCGCGGCGGTCCCGATCGAGACCGCGTCAGCACCCAGCGCCAGCGCCTTCGCGACGTCGGCGCCGCTCCGGATCCCGCCCGAAACGATCAGCTGCACCTGCCGGTGCATCCCGAGCTCCTGGAGCGCGTCGACCGCCAATCTCGTGGCCGGCAGGGTGGGAATGCCGACGTGCTCGATGAAGACATCCTGTGTCGCAGCCGTGCCGCCCTGCATTCCGTCGACGACGATCGCGTCGGCACCCGCCTTCACCGCGAGTTGGACGTCGTAGTACGTCCGCGACGCGCCGACCTTGACGAAGATCGGCTTCTCCCAGTCCGTGATCTCGCGCAGCTCACCGATCTTGATCTCGAGGTCGTCCGGTCCCGTCCAGTCGGGATGACGGGAAGCGCTTCGCTGGTCGATGCCCTTCGGCAGGTCCCGCATCTCGGCGACGCGGTCGGAGATCTTGTGGCCGAGGAGCATCCCGCCGCCGCCGGGCTTCGCTCCCTGCCCGACGACGACCTCGATCGCGTCCGCCCGGCGCAGATCGTCCGGATTCATGCCGTAGCGCGAAGGGAGCAGCTGGTAGACGAGCGTCTCGGAGTGCTCGCGCTCCTCGTTCGTCATGCCGCCATCGCCCGTGGTCGTCGACGTCCCGACTTCGGTCGCGCCGCGGCCCAGCGCTTCCTTCGCGGGGGCGGAGAGCGCGCCGAAGCTCATGCCGGCGATCGTCACCGGAATCTTCAGCTCCAGAGGCTTCTTCGCGAAGCGCGTTCCGAGGACGACATCGGTCGCGCAGCGCTCCCGATAGCCCTCGAGCGGATAGCGCGAGATCGATGCCCCGAGGAACAAAAGGTCGTCGAAGTGCGGCAGGCGGCGCTTGGCCCCGAAGCCGCGGATGTCGTAGATCCCTTCACGTGACGCGCGCTGGATCTCGGCAATGACGGTGCGGTCGAAGAGGTACGACTCGCGGAGGTTCCAGGGGCGCTCAGTAACAGCCATCAGTACGCGCCCGCGTTGTCGATCCGAAAGTTATAGAGCTGCCGCGCTGAACCGTACCGCCGGAAATCGGCCGGATCGGCATCGATCTCGGCAGCTTTCAGCAGCTCGGTGAGCTGAGTGCGGTGCTCATCGCGAAGCTCCTTTTCGACACAGTCGGCGCCCAGGCTCGCGACGCTGCCGCGAACATAGAGCCTCGACTCGTAGACCGAGTCGCCGAGCGCCTCACCTGCGTCGCCGCAGACGACGAGCGAGCCTGTCTGAGCCATGAACGCGCTCATGTGCCCCACCGAGCCGCCGACGACGATGTCGATCCCCTTCATCGAGATCCCACAGCGCGCGGCCGCGTCCCCGCGAACGACGAGCAGCCCCCCACGCCCCGTGGCCCCCGCCGACTGGCTGGCGTTCCCGTCGACGACGACGAGCCCGGACATCATGTTCTCGGCGAGGCCCGTGCTCGCGTTGCCGTGAATGCGAACCGTGGCCCGCTTGTTCATGCCGGCGCAGTAGTAGCCGACGTGCCCCTCGACCTCGACTTCGACGTCGGAATCCAGGCCGCACGCGACGGCATGCGCCCCGTTCGGGTTGACGATGCGCCAGGCAGCAGGCCCAGGGGACCCAGCAAGATCGTGAAGGCGTTGGTTGAGCTCGCGAAGCGGAGTCGTCTCGAGATCGACGTGCTCGACCGCAGCCTGCTGATCGCGCTCGGCCACCGCCATCACACGAGCTCCTTCTCCCACACGTACACGACGCCCGGCTCCGGCTCCCACATGCGCGCGTCCGCAGAGCCAGGCAGCACCGAGATCGCGCGCCACTCCGAGCCCATGGCCACCCACTCGTCCGTTTCTGCGAGCACCGCCGGCTTGCACGCGATCGGGTCGCGCAGAACCGCGAACCCGTCGGCGGTCCCGACGGCGAAGGTGTAGAAGCCGTCGAGGTCGTCGAGGCAGCCCTCGAGCGCCTGCTCGAGCGTCGCCCCTTCGCGCATGCGCCAGGCCAGATAGCCGGCGGCGACCTCGGTGTCGTTCTCGGTCTGGAAGTCGATCCCCTCGCGGCGCAGGTTCTCGCGCAGGCGGTTGTGGTTCGAGAGCGACCCGTTGTGGACGAGACACAGATCGAGTCCCGTCGAGAACGGATGTGAGCCTTCGGTCGTGACGCGACTCTCGGTCGCCATGCGCGTATGGCCGAGTGCGTGCGTCCCCTGGAAGTCGGTGAGCCGGAACTCCTCGGCGAAGTCACGAGGGAGCCCGGTCTCCTTGTAGATCTCGATGACACTCCCCGCGCTCATCACCCGCAGGTCGGGGCGGCTCGCGCGCACCCACGCTTCGGCGTCCGCGGCATCCGTGTCCACCACGAGAACGGCGTGGCTCGCGCGCACGCCAGGTTCGGGCGACCCACCGAGCTCATCCCCGATCCGTGCTGCCAGCGCCGCCCAGTCCTCGCGCGGATCCGCCGAGAAGAGCGTCAGCTTGCTCGACCCGAAAGGGACAGGATCGCGATACACCGCGACCCCGGCGCTGTCCGGGCCGCGGTCGTTCATCTGCGCGAGCATCGCAGCGAGATACACGCCGAGGCGCTCCTCGATCCCGGGCGACTTGGCGAACAGGCCGACGATTCCGCACATATGTTCAGAAGGTACACACGTGCGCACGGCAGATACCGCTAATCGTTGCCGTTCTTCCGGAATTCGATGTGGAGAAAAGCTCCATACGACTTCAGAATCGAGTCAGGTACTCCCGGATCTCCCAGGGCGTTACCTGCTCGTGGTAGCGATTCCACTCCTCGCGTTTCACGCGGATGAAGTAGTCGACGTAGTCCTCGTCCCTACCCCTGCCGAGGGCTTCGCGCAAGGCATCGTCGTGCTCGAGCTCGTAAGTCGCCTGCAGCAGCGTGGCCGGCAGCGTCTCGAGGCCTCGGGCCTTCAGCTCGTCGTAGGGCGTCGCGTAAAGGTTGTCCGCGTTCGGCTCGCCCGCATCGAGGCCCCGCTCGATGCCGTCGAGTCCGGCCGCGAGCACCGCCGCCGCCGCCAGATACGGGTTGCAGGAGCCGTCGATCGTCCGATCCTCGATGCGGCCGGGGCCGGGGATCCTCAGCATCTGCGTGCGGTTGTTGTAGCCGTAGGTGATCCAGACCGGAGACCAGGTCGCCCCGCTCGTCGTCGTACCGAGCTTCAAGCGCTTGTAAGAGTTGACGGTCGGCGCGGTGACCGCGCTGTATGCACGAGCGTGCTCCTTCAGCCCCCCGATGAAGTGGTACGCGGTTTCCGAGAGGCCGAGGCCGCGCGGGTCGGCCTCGTCGAGGAAGAGATTCGTTTCGCCGTCCCAGAGCGACATGTGGAAGTGGCACCCGTTCCCCGTCAGGTGAGAGAACGGCTTGGGCATGAACGTCGCGATCATCCCGTGCTGCTCCGCGAGCGTGTGCACCATGTAGCGGAAGAAGATCCCGCGGTCGCAGCTCGTCAGCGCGTTCGCGTACGTGAAGTTCTGCTCGAACTGGCCGTTCGCGTCCTCGTGGTCGTTCGCGTAGTTGCCCCAGCCGAGGTTGTTGCAGTTCCGGGAGACCTGCGTGAGAAAGTCGTAGCGCCGCGTGAGCCCGGCCATGTCGTAGCAGGGCTTTTCTAGCGTGTCGTAGGGATCGGCGATCACGATCGAGCCGTCCTCGCGCTGCTTGACGAGGAAGTACTCGAGCTCGAGCCCCATCTTGAACTCGAACCCCTTCTCCTCCGCTCGCGCGAGCATCCGTCGCAGGATCGTGCGGGGACAGTACGCCCAGTCCTCGCCCTCGACCGTGATGTCGCAGGCAAAGCGCGCGAGATTCTGCTCCCAGGGAACCGGTGTGTAGCTCGCGAGATCGGGAATCGCCGCGATGTCGGGATCGCTCGGAACCTGGCCGATCTCCCCCGCCGCGAACCCGGCGAAGCCCGCGCCGTCGGTCAGCAGGCCGTCGAAGGCTTCCCGCGAGTCGACCGGAACGAGCTTCGCACTCGGCCGCGCGTACATGTCGACGAACTGGGCGAACACGAACTCGACTCCGCGCGCCTGCATGTCCTGCCAGACGGCGTCGGCGGACATGGCCTCTCCATCCATAGCTGCCTCCTACGACGTGGAGGCATAGGGGTAACACCCACGTTCCCGGCGATGAAGGTGCGGTTCCTCCACACCTGAACCGCGCCTATGTGTGCGGTTTGGCTTTGAACCCCAGCGCCTGCTCGAGCTTCACCATCTTCACGGCGATCTCGATCATCAGCCAGTCGTCCTTGCGCAGGTCGAGCCCGGAGAGCTCGGCGATTCGCCGGAGCCGCTGGCGCAGGGTGTTCGGGTGGACGAACAGTGTCTCCGAAGTCGCGCTGATATTGCCGTGGCGGCGCAGGAACTCTTCGAGCGTGAGAACGAGCTGGGATCCGCGTTGAGCGTCGTACTCGGCGAGGCGCGACACCGCATCGACCGTCGCATCCCGGATGCCGCCGTCGACGGCGACTCGCAGGAGGTACTTGTAGGCGCCGAGGTCCTCGTACGAGAGAACGGCCGGCCCGCCTCGCAGCACGACCGTGCCGAGCAGCGCCTGCTGCGCCTCGGCGAAGCCGTCGGCGAACGTCGCCTCGCCCTCGCATACGCTCGAGACGCCGACCGACGCCGGCTCGTCGAGTTCGCCGTGGATTCGGTGCAGCCGCTCGAAGAATGAGTCGAAGCTGGTCGTAGACAGGTTCACCAGCACGCGCAAAGAGTGCTCTCGGCGGTCGAACAGCGAGCCAGGAGCGGCAAGCCGAAGCGCACGATCGAGGGCGTCGTTCGCCGGCTCGGCGACGAGAACAGCGTGCGGCTTGGACAGATCGCAGCCCAGGCGTGCCGCGCGCCCCTCGAGATCGCCTCGCGGCCGGCCGCCCGCGAGCTCCTCGAAGAAGTCCTTGATCAGGTTCTTCTCCGTGAGCTGCTCGATCACCTGAACCTTCTTGAGACCGACCGCGACCTGGCTGGCGACGGCGCGACCGAGCTCGACGCGAACGCTCCCTTCGGCGACGAGGAGGCCGATCAACTCATCGTTCGCCACGAGCGGTACGGCGACCCGGGTTCTGCGGCCGCCACGCGCCAGCTCGGGGCCGAGCTCGGCAAGGCCGAGCTTGTCGCGCACGTTTCCGGGCTCGGGATCGCTGGCGACGCGGTCGAGCTCCTCGCTCCCCGGATCGAGCAGGTAGACGTGGCAGGCCTTCGCGGCCAGGAGCGGTCGCACGCCGGCGACGACGGTCTGCAGAAGCTCCTCGAGCGCGCGCGCCCCCGCGATCGCCTCCGCGAGCTCGGTGAGCTGCTCGAGCTCGGCGACCCGGATCCGCGCTTCCTCGTACAGTCGCGCGTTCTCGATCGCGCTCGCCACGAGCGACGCGGAGGTGACGAGGAAGTCGACCTCGTCGTCCGAAAACTCCCGCGGCGCCTCGGTGTGAGCGGTGATGACGCCGATGACGTCTCCCGAGCGGCCGACGACCGGCAGGGCCAGCAGCGACTGGAAGCGCTCCTCCTCGAGCTCGGGGAAGTACTTCGTTCGCGGATCGGCGAGCGCGTCGTCGCGGATGAACGCCGGCTCGCCGCGCTCCGCCGCCCACCACGCGAGCCCTTCGCCGCGCTCCATGACGACCTTGCCCGCCTGCCGTTCGTACGGCGGTGAGGCCGCCCGCAGCACGAGGCGCTCCCCGGTCTCGTCGAGAACGTACGCGAAGCAGGCTTGGACGCCGCTCGCCTCGGACATCAGCTGGACGACGGCCTTGAGCACCTCGGTCAGCTCGAGCGACGAGGCGACCGTCGAGACGATCCGTTGAAGCGTCTTCTCCCCCGTTTGCAGCGCCATTCAGGCGGATCGTACGACGCCGCCGTCCTGTGGACAAATCAGCGCACTCATTTCACGTTTACGGAACCAGGCACCGTTAACACTGCGAACTTCTAGAGTGGTGCTGGGTGGAGGTCGTGACTGGCATCGGCGGGTTCTTCTTCCGCGCACGAAACCCGAAGGCTCTTTCGACCTGGTACCAGGACCGCTTCGGGATCACGACCGTGCCCCGATCGGAATCTGCGCGAGCGGAATCCGATCTTGCGCCAACGAATCAGTGAAGCGCGACGGCGCCCATGTGCGGCTCGTAGGCGCCCGTGTCGATGATGTCGGCGACCTGCTCGACGACGAAGCGGATGTCCTCGTCCGAGTTGAAGTAGTGCGGGCCAAGCCGGATGCCCGCGTCCGGGCGGAAGTCACAGAGGATCTCGCGGGCTTCGAGCTCGGCATGGACGGCCGCGAACTCCGGAACACGGAGCACGACCGACCCGCCGCGGCGAGCGGGATCGCGCGGGCTTCGAACCTCGAAGCCCGCAGCGTCTGCCAAATCGATGAGGAGCTGCGTCTGGCGGAGCGAGTTCTCACGGATGCGAGCGACACCGATCGCTTCGACGAGGTCGTACCCGGCCGTGCCCGCATAGTGGGCCGCCGGGTTAGGCGTCCCAGTGAGGAAGCGCGAGGCGCCCGCCGCGTACTCCATCTCCTCCTCGAACGCGAAAGGCCGCGCGTGCGCCTGCCAGCCGGCGAAAGTCGGCTCCAGGCGCTCAGCGAGGTCCGGCCGCACGTAGAGCCAGCCGTTACCTGGGCCTCCACAGAGCCACTTGACCGAGCCGCCGACCGCAAAGCTGACGCCGAGAAGGGTGACGTCGAGCGGAACGATCCCCGCCGACTGGTAGCAGTCGAGAACCACGTGCGCGCCGGCCTCGTGCGCGCGGCGGACGATCGGCTCGACGTCCTGGATCTCGCCAGCCTTGTAGAGAACATGGCTGATGGGGACGAGTAGCGTGCGCTCGTCGATCCGCTCTACGATCTCGCCCTCGTTCTCGCAGACGACGACCTCGAGGTCCGGTTGCGCCTGGTAGAGATAGCGAACGGACGGGAAATTGCCCCGCTCGTAGACGACACGGTTCCGCGCCGGTTCGACCGGCCGGAAGCACGAGAGCGCGATCGCCTCGGCAATCGTCACGTTCTGCTGCATCACCGTCGATCCCGGAGGCGCGCCGATGATCCTGCCGATCTGGTCGCCGACCGTCCAGGACGTCTCCCACCAACCCTCCGCCCAGGCTCGGATGCCACGCTCCTCCCAAATCCGCGCGAACTCGGCGAGCCGCTCGCCGGCCTTGCGCGGCATCGGCCCGAGCGAATGCGAGACGAGGTAGGTCGTGTGCTCGAGGATCGGAAACTCCGCTCTGTAGTGCGCAAGACCGGAATCGGCTAGCGCCGACTCCGGTCGCGCGGAAATCCCCGAAGGCGTCCGCTTCGCGGCCGGGGCTGCCCCATCGTCCGTCATGTCTGCGACCCCGCGCGCACCGAGCACAGGGTAATTTCTTTAGGCTCGCTCCGTGGCCACGCGCGTCCGCTTCGATCGCTTCTACACCTACGCCGAGCTCCTGGAGACGCTCGACGCTTGGGCGGACGAGTTCCCCCGTTTGCTGCGGCTCGAGTCGATCGGCCAGTCCTACGAGGGCCGGGAGATCAAGCTCGCGACGGTGACGAACCTCGAGACCGGGCCGCCGGAGGAGAAGCCCGCGGTCTTCATCCACGCCCAGATCCATGCGATGGAGTTCACGGGCACGACGGCCGCGCTGAACCTCCTCGACCGCCTGCTGCACGGACACGGCGACGACGAGCGGGTGACCCACGCGCTCGACACGCGCACGTTCTACATCGTCCCGCGCGTGAACCCGGACGGAGCCGACGCGGGGCTCGCCGACGGACGCTTCCGCCGCTCCAGCGTTCGGCCCTACCCGCGCGACGAGCTGCAGGACGGGCTCCACCGCGAGGACGTCGACGGCGATGGACGGCTCCTGATGATGCGTCTCCGCGACCCCAACGGCTCCTGGAAACCGCATTCGGACGATCCGCGGCTGCTCGTCGCGCGTCAGCCCGACGACTTCGAGGGCGAGTTCTACCGTGTCTTCCCCGAGGGCACTATCCAGAACTGGGACGGGGTCAACGTGACGATCGCGCCGGTGCTCGAAGGCCTCGACCTCAACCGCAACTGGCCCGCCGACTGGGCACCCGAGGGAGAGCAGCTCGGCGCCGGCCCGTATCCCACCTCGGAGCCTGAGGTACGCGCGTTGGTCGAGGCGATCGTCGCCCGGAAGAACATCACGAGCTACATCGGCTACCACACCTTCAGCGGAGTGCATCTGCGTCCATACTCGGCGCGTTCGGACGAGGACTTCCCGACCAACGACCTGCGCGCCTTCAAGCTCATGGGCGCGGAGGCGACGCGGCTCACGGGCTACCCGTCGATCTCGATCTTCCACGACTTCAAGTACGACCCGAAGATGGTCATCAAAGGCGGTGACATCGACTGGGTGTACGACTTCCTGGGCGCGTTCGCGTGGGTGACCGAGTTCTGGAGCCCACAGCGCACCGCGGGCCTCACGGACTACCACTTCATCGACTGGATCCGAGACCACCCGCCCGAGGACGACCTGAAGATCCTGAAGCTCGCCGACGAGATCGGCGAGGGCTATGTCGACTGGTACCCGTTCGAGCATCCGCAGCTCGGCTCCGTCGAGCTCGGAGGCTGGGACCTCGTCCGCTTCTGGTTCAACCCCCCGCTCTCGCGCCTTCAGCAGGAGGTCGAGCCGCATGCCGAATTCGCGCTCTTCCTCGCGCTCGTCTCACCCCGGCTCGAGGTCAAGTCGTTCGACGCCGAGCCGGTCGGAGAGGGCGCGCATCGGCTCTTGCTCGTCCTCGAGAATTCGGGCTGGCTCCCCACCAACGTCACCCAGAAGGCGCTCGACCGCAAGGCCGTGCGACCGGTCGAGGTCACCCTCGAGCTCCCGAACGGCGCGCGCATCGTGACCGGGAAGGAACGGGAGGAGGCGGGTCAGCTCCAGGGCCGCGTCGAGAAGCGGGCGATCATGTGGTGGAACGTCGACCATGGGACGAAGGAGCGCACGAAGGTCGAGTGGGTGGTCGAGGCAAAGGCGGGCGAGCGTGTCGGCGTGGTTGCAAGGCATGAGCGCGCAGGCACTGTGCGCGCCGAGCTCTCGCTGGGCACCTAGCGCCTCCGGTAGCGATCAGCGCACGAGCCGCAGGTCGATCTCCCGTTCGACGTAGGTCCATTCCTCAGTGGCTCGCAGCCGTCGACGAGCTCCTCGAACGCGGCGGCGTGCTCGGGTCGGTCTTGGCGCGAGACCAGCGCCTCCCGCTCGACGCGGTTTGCATACCGCTCGTTGCTTGTGACAGCACGCAGGATCCACGCGGCATCTCGATCTTGGTTCCTCCGGCTGATCTCTCGAGGACGTCAAGCTGGGGGCCCTCCAGCGGTTCGCCTGAAATCGTCTCACTGCGCTGAATCGTCCACGTACCTTTCGCCGCGACGACGAAGGCGACGGTCAACGGCGGCATCGGATCACCGCTACGAGAAGCGCTCGAGCTCGACGAGCGAGCCGCGCTCACCCACATGGTCGACTTGAAGCGTCGTGTGCTCGATGCCGAACTCGTCGTGGAGCAACCGCGCGAGCTCGAGTCTGCGTGCGTGGCAGTCCTCCCCGCGGCCGACCAGCACGTGCGCCGAGAGCGCCGGGAAGCCCGACGTGATCGTCCAGATGTGAAGATCGTGCACCTCCGCGACGCCAGGTGCGCGTGCGAGCCGCTGACCGACCACGCGTGTGTCAGTTCCGCTCGGTGCGGCCTCGAGCAGGATCGCCGTCGAGTCGCGCAGAATCGACCACGAGCTCACGAGGACGAGGACGCCGATGAGCACGCTCACGAGGGGATCCGCTTCGAGCCAGCCGGTGACGAGAACGATCACAGCCGACAGGACGACCGCGATCGAGCCGAGCAGGTCCGTGAGAACGTGTCGAAACGCAGCCTCGACGTTGAGACTGTCCTTTCGCGCACGCGAGAGGATGAATCCGGCGGCGAGATTGACGGCGATTCCAACGAGGCCGAGAATGAGAACCCAGCCTCCGAGCACGTCCGGCGGGTCGCGAAAGCGCTGGAAAGCCTCGTAGAAGATCCAGATCGAGAGCGCCACGAGCGCCACGCCGTTCGCGAGGGCCGCTAGCACCTCCGCCCGCTTGTACCCGTAGGTTCGCTCGGGGCTCGAGGGCCGGCCGGCGAGCCAGACGGCGAAGAGGGCGAGTGCGAGCGCGACGTTGTCGGAGAGCATGTGCACCGCGTCTGCGAGCAATGCCAGGCTCCCGGCGACGAGCCCGCCGATGACTTCGGCGACGGTGAAGAGCGCTGTTATCGCGAGCGCGAGTGCGAGAGCTCGGCGGCTCCCGCTCCTCGCGTGCGAGTGATCGTGACTCACGTACGCGTTCTACCCGCTCGGCAAGCTCATCGCGGCCCGGAGTTGTTCAGAAACTCTTCATCCCACGGTCCTTGGAGCCCGCGTTCGAGCATGGCATCATCCAACGGTGCGCGCGAAGCTCCTCGCGGTCGTTGCCGTGGTCGCATTCGCCTCGGCCGTCGTGGTCGTCGCTTCGGCGAGAACCACCGCGAACGGCCTGCCGACATACACGGACGGCTGGCAGAAGTGGCCGCGGATCAACAAGAAGCCGTTCACAAGCACGGGGCCGCTCTCGAGCGCGCACTCCGGCGTGAAGAACGTCTACGCGAGCAAGCGCAAAGTGGGCGCGAGGTACCCGAACGGCACGGTGATCGTGAAGACGATCGTCAAGCCAGGAACGAAGTACGTGGGCCAGCTCGCGACGATGCGAAAGGTCAACGGGCGCTGGCGTTACATCGAGTACGAGCGCTCGAGCGCGGCTACGCGGTACTCCCTGCTCGCGCAGGGCTCGCTGTGCCAGGGCTGCCATGTGATGGCGAAGTCGAACGACTTCGTCTTTACGAGGAGGTAGCCGAACGGCGGCGGGGTCACCGCCGCCGTCAAACCATCGCGTTTGCTCGCTAGTAGGCGGCCGTCGCCCTGCTTCTGTACCCACGAAGCAGGAGAACGAGGCCCATCAGGATCGAGATGACCCCGACGAGGATGCCGAAGATCCCGCCGACGAACATCAGCAGGATCCCGACGGCGAGGAACGCGACACCGAGGATGAGATTGAGGAGCATGGCGGGCTTTTCTCCCTCCACTCGAGGATTCCTCCACGCCGGCCAGGCGGCTCGGCGCGCTGTCGTCCTCGTGTTCGGTCAGGACTTGACGCGCCTGAATGCCTCGATCGCGCGTTCGAGGTGCTCCGGCTCGAGGGCAGCGGACATCTGCACGCGGATCCGGGCCGCGCCCTCCGGAACGACCGGGTACCCGAAGCCGGTCACGAACACGCCCTCGTCGAGCAGCCGCTCCGAGAGCGCCATCGCCTCGGCAGTCTCGCCGACGATGATCGGGATGATCGCGGCCTCACCGTCGAGCGGTGCGTAGCCGGCCTCGACGAGCATCTCCCTGAACGTCTGTGAGCGGTCGCGGAGAGTGGAGAGCAGCTCCGGGTGCTCGAGCATGACCTCGACGGCGCGAAGCGCGCTGCAGGCAACGGTCGGCGGAAGCGCATTCGAGAAGAGCTGCGGCCGCGAGCGCTGCGCCAGGAGGTCGCAGACCTCCTCGGATGCTGCGACATACCCTCCTGCTGCGCCGCCGAGCGCCTTGCCGAGCGTGCCCGTGATGACGTCGACCTCGCCGAGAAGGCCGTGGTGCTCGACCGTCCCGCGGCCCGTCTCGCCGAGCACGCCGACACCGTGTGAGTCGTCGACGACCACGACGGCGTCGTGCTCGCGCGCGAGCTCGACGATCTCGGGAAGCCTGGCGAGATCGCCTTCCATCGAGAAGACGCCGTCGGTGAGGATGAGCTTGCGCGCGTCGCTCGGCGCCGACGCGAGCGCGTCGCGCAGAGCCTGCATTTCCGAGTGCGGGTAGATGACCTTCGAAGCCGGCCGGGACAGCCGCACCGCGTCGATGATGCTCGCATGATTCAGCTCGTCGGTGAAGATCACCGTCGATGCGTCGGTGAGCGTCGGGATGACTGCCTCGTTCGCGTTCCAGCACGAGACGTACGTCAGGGCGGCCTCGGTCCCCGAGAGTTCGGCCAGCGCCCGTTCCAGCTCGAGGTGCGGCTCGAAGGTACCGCAGATGAACCGGACCGACGCGGTTCCGGCGCCGTAGCGCTCGAGACCTTCGATCCCCGCGCGCACGACCTCCGGATGAGCGGCGAGGCCGAGGTAGTTGTTGGACGAGAGCACGATCACCTCGCCTCTTCCGGCCATCTCGACGACGGGCCCTTGCGCCGAGGTCAGCGTCAGGAAGCGCTTGTAGGTGCGGGCCTCGCGCAGAGCGTCGAGCTCCGTTCCGACCTGGTCTACCAGGCTCGAGTTCATCCGCCGGCTCCGTTCGGCTCGAGGACGATCTTGCAGGCCTCGCCCGACTCGAGGAGGGCGAATGCCTCTTCGTAGCGCTCGAGCGGCATGCGCGCGGTGATCAGCGGTGCGAGGTCGACGACGCCGTGCTCGAGGAGCCAGCGCGTGGTGTACCACGTCTCCCAGATCTCGCGTCCGTTGATCGCAGACACGGTCAGGTTCTTGAAGATGAGCGACTCGGCGATGTCGATCGTCGCGGGCCGCGCGGGGATTCCGAAAAGGACGACGTTGCCGCCGTGGCGCACGATCCCGAACGCATCCTCGATGGCCTCCAGGGCTCCGGACATCTCGAAGACGACGCCCATGCCGACTCCCTCGTTCTGCTCCGCGAACCAGGCCGGCACGTCATCGACCTCGGCCACGTTGACAACCGCGTCCGCGCCAAGCCGGCGTGCGAGATCGAGGCGATAGGGCACGTGGTCGGACGCGAGCAGTCGTCCGGCCCCGAACGCCCGCGCGATGGCGATCGCGAAGAGCCCGACCGGCCCGCAGCCGAGCACGGCGATCGCCCGCCCCGCCAGGTCCTGCGTCGACGTGGCGAAGACGGCATTACCAAAGGGCTCCTGGAGGCACGCGATGTGCGGCGGAAGCTTGGCGCGGTCGTTCTGCCAGACCACCGAGGACGGGATCACGGCGAAGTCGGCGAAGCCGCCATCTCGATCGACGCCGAGGATCTGCGTTCGCTCGCACATGTGCGCCTTCCC
>Ga0136613_10000578_pt1 | contig 17113 bp, 17 predicted proteins | sample AntDrymUQ2722106_2_FD_106649 | JGI IMG/M metagenome (GOLD analysis project Ga0136613, IMG submission 106649) | Polar desert sand microbial communities from Dry Valleys, Antarctica - metaG UQ272 (21.06) | ecosystem: Environmental > Terrestrial > Soil > Desert | place: Antarctica: Dry Valley... | reverse complement strand
GCCCGAGCAGCATCCGCAGCGTCGTCGTCTTGCCGGCGCCGTTGGGTCCCAGGAAGCCGTACACCTCGCCGCGGCGCACCCGCAGCTCGAGCGCGTCGACGGCGACGATCTCCCCGTAGCGCTTCGTCAGCGCCCGGGTCTCGATCACGTGGTCGGTCATGTTCCTTTTCTCCTTCATGTCGCTCGGGAGCAAGCATCGGCGCCCGGCGGCGATCCGTCGTCGGCGCGCGGGAGGATCCGGCGTAGCCCTTAGGAGGACGACGCGCCGGCGGCGGCGGGCTACCGTCCGGACCGTGCTCGAACTGCGCCCCATCGATGTGGTGCTCGCGCTCGCGCTCGCCGTGCTGCTCGAGCTGCAGGTGCTACTCGCCGACGAGCCGGGCGCTGCGCCCGTGCCGGTGATCGCCGCGCTCGCGATCACCCTGCCGCTCGCGTGGCGCCGCCGTGCGCCGCTGGCGGTGGCGCTCTCCTACGCCGTGGTGGTGCCGCTCGAGGCGCTGCTCGGCGGCGGGCTCTACGAGGGCGAGCCGCCGCTGATCGGGGCGCTCGCGGCCGGCGTGCTGACGTTCTACTCGCTCGGCGCCGGCGCGGAGGACCGGCGGGCGACGCTCGGCCTGCTCGCCGGCGTGGCCGGGCTGTGGGCGTCGGTGCCCCTGGCCGGTGACATCGACCTGCCGAGCTTCCTGTTCTCGGCCGGGCTCGTGGCGCTGACGCCGTGGCTCGCCGGCCGCGCCACCCGCGCGCGGCGGCTGCGCATGGAGGCGCTCGTGCGCGAGCGCGACCAGCGCGCCCGCGCCGCCGCGAGCGAGGAGCGCCAGCGGATCGCGCGCGAGCTGCACGACGTCGTCGCCCACGGCGTCGTGCTGATGGTGCTCCAGGCGCAGGGCGCGAGCCGCATCCTCGACCACGACGTCGAGCGCGCACGGGAAGCGCTCGCGGCGATCGAGAAGACTGGCCAGACCGCGCTCGCGGAGATCCGGCGCTCGCTCGGCATCCTGCGCGACGAGCACGCCGAGGCCGAGCGCGCACCGCAGCGCGGCCTCGACGATCTCGGCGCGCTGGTTGACGAGATGCGCGAGGCAGGACTGGCGGTTGAGCTGCGGATCGAGGGCGAGCCGCGCGAGCTGCGCGACGGGATCGACCGCTCCGCGTACCGCATCGTCCAGGAGGCGCTGACGAACACGATCAAGCACGCGGGGCTGGTGCGTACGCGCCTGACCGTCGGCTACGAGCCGGCCGATCTGACGCTCGAGATCGCCGACGACGGCACCGGTGCGGCGGTCGCGGCGGAGGGTGACGGGCAGGGGCTGGCGGGGATGCGCGAGCGCGTCCGCCTGCACGGCGGCGAGCTCGACGCCCGCCCGGTTCCCGGCCGCGGCTTCGTGGTGCGGGCGCGGATCCCGCTGGCATGACCATCCGCGTCCTGCTCGCCGACGACCACACGCTCGCCCGCACCGGCTTTCGCATGCTGCTGGACACTGAGCCCGACATCGAGGTAGTCGGCGAGGCCGCGAACGGGCGCCAGGCGATCCACAGCGCCGGCCGGCTGCGGCCCGACGTCGTGCTGATGGACGTCCGCATGCCCGAGCTCGACGGCATCGCGGCCACCAGCGAGATCACCCGCACCGGCGCCGGCGCGCCGCGCATCTTGATCCTGACCACGTTCGACCTCGACGAGTACGTCTACGACGCGCTCGCCGCCGGCGCCAGCGGCTTCCTGCTCAAGGACGTCGGCCCAGAGCAGCTGACCGACGCGATCCGGGTGATCGCGGCCGGCGAGGCGCTGCTCGCGCCGACCGTCACGCGCCGCCTGATCGACGAGCTCGCCCGCGGCGGCCGCCGCCGGGTCGGTGCGGCGCCCGGCCTCGATCAGCTGACGCCACGCGAGCTCGAGGTGCTCCAGCTCGTCGCCCAAGGACTCTCCAACGCCGAGATCGCCGAGCGGCTGATCGTCGAGGAGACGACCGTCAAGACCCACGTCTCGCGACTGCTCGCGAAGCTCGACCTGCGCGACCGCGTCCAAGCCGTCGTGCTCGCCTACGAATCCGGGCTCGCACACGGCGGCTGAGCGCGTCGCCGCGCGACCTCGGGCTAAGGGACGTGCCGATTCTGCGTACATCGGAACCCAGCAACGCGGGTGAGAAGTTCCGTGGAACCGGGACGATCAATCCGGCGGATGCTCGCCTCGGTAGCCGACGCCGAGGACGCTCTGCGGAAGACGCTACTACGCGCCTCGAGCGCTTCGAGGGCGGCTGACTACGGCAGGGTGCCGAGAGCCCGCACGAGCTGGCCGCAGTGGACGATCCGGGCGACGCGACGGCCCATGCCGTCACCGGCGGGAAGCTCGTCGGCGCCGAGCGGCCGACTCCCAGTCCGACGGCTCAAACGTTGGCGGCCCGCCGAAGGAGAGCACCGTCGTTCTCGCTCAAGGAATCCTCTTGCGGGCGCTCCGGTCAGCCTTCCTCCAGCGGCACGTGCTGCTCTTCCTCGCACCCGTGGCGACACGACGCGCGCGCTTGCGTGCTCGAACCGTGGGAACCTCGCGTCGGTAGGGTCCCGACCGTGAGCATCGGATCCTTGGCGAGCGTCGCGGACTGGCTCGACGCGGTCAACCGGGCCGACGGTCCTCGCCTCGAGCGGCTGACGCACGAGGAGATCGAGATCGTCGGGCCGCGGGGCACCGGGCGCACCGACCGGCGGGTGCTCTCTCAGTGGCTGACTCGGGCGGGCTTCTCAGCCGAGTCGCTGCGCTGGTTCTGCGGAGCAGACGGCAGCGTGGTGGTCGAACAGGACGCCCGCTGGGTCGACGCAACGACCGGCGCAGAGCAAGGCCGTGCCCGCGTGGGCTCGCAGTTCCTCGTCGAGGGCACCCGCGTCGCCAAGTACGTGCGCCACGACGACGGGTTGGCGCCGGCGCTGGCCGCGGCAGGCCCCAGCGACCGCGACGAGGTCACCGAGCGCCAAGCGCGCTGAGCCCCTGGGCAAGGCAGAGCCACTCGGCCCTGAGAGGGATCCCTCACTCGGACGATCCATCTCCTCGCGACCTGGCCAGATTGGGGTGCACGCCCGCCGCGAGGCCCTGTGATTCGGCGACGCGTTGCAAGAGCGAGATGAGCTCCTCACGCTCGGGCTCCTCGAGGCCGGCCAGCAGCTCGTCCTCGTGCTCGTCGGCAGCCTGCTCGAGTTCCGCGAGCACCTTCCGACCGCTGGGTGTCAGGTAGAGCGTGTAGGCGCGACGGTCGTTGGGATCGGGTCTTCGCTCGGCGAGCCCCCGGGCCTCGAGGTCGTCGATGAGAGCAACCGTGGCGCTGCGGTGGATCCCGAGCGCGGCGCTCAGCGCCTGCTGGGAGCGCCCTTCTGCGCCCGCCAGATGGCTGAGGGTCCCAAAGTGCCGGGGATGCAGATCGACCCGCTCGAGTCGCTCGGCGAAGCGCTTGTGCCCGTGCGTCCCTAGCTGCGCGAGCAGGAAGCCCGCGCGATCGCTGAGCGTGCGGGCGACCGACGCCTCCGGTGTCGGCGAGCTCTTGGCCATTCGAGCTGCAATGCTAACGCTATAACTGTTAGTCTCTCGAACAGTTTTTACGCTCGACTAGCTCGCGGAGAGGAGGAGCTGACCCATGGTCAGCGTTCGCTACATCGCCGACGACGTCGACGCCGCGGTCGCCTTCTACACGCAGCGGCTTGGCTTCAGCGTCGACATGCACCCCGCACCCGGTTTCGCGATGCTCTCGCGGGGCGAACTGCGGCTCCTGCTCAACAGGCCCGGCTCGGGAGGGGCCGGGCAGCCGACGCCCGACGGCCGTAGCCCTGAGCCCGGCGGCTGGAACCGCATCCAGCTCGAGCTCTCGGACCTCGAGCGCGAGGTGGAGGCGTTGCGGGCGGCCGGCGCTGACTTTCGGGGTGAGATTGTCTTCGGCAGGGGCGGCAATCAGATTCTTCTCGAGGACCCCTGCGGGAACCTCATCGAGCTCTTCCAGCCGATCGGGTGAGGGGCGTGGGGTCGCGCGGCCGACGGAGCACAGGTATGTCGTAGACCATCGGCAATCGAGAGACGCTGTAGCTGGGGCCGTCGTTCCTCTACCGTCGAGCGCATGATGATCCAACGCATGGAGCACGTGGGCATCGTGGTCGACGACCTCGCGGCCGCGACGGCGTTCCTCATCGAGCTCGGACTCAAGCTGCAGGGCGAGGGGCCGGTCGAGGGCGGTTGGGTGGACCGCGTGGTCGGGCTCGAGGGCGTCCGGGCGGAGATCGCGATGGTGGAGACCTTGGACGGCCACGGACGCGAGCTGACGAAGTTTCACGCCCCGTCGGGCCGGGGCGGCGACCGGCCCGCGCCGGCGAACACCCCGGGCATCCGCCACGTCGCATTCGCAGTCGAGGACATCGACGCCGTCGTCGCTAGTGGAGCCGTCCGTTAGTTCGTCGGGGTATTCGGGACGGGTTCTGACCGGTGCTGGCGCGAGGATGCGTCGATGGCGAAGATCGGTCGCAACGAGTTGTGTGCGTGTGGGAGCGGGTTGAAGGTCAAGCGCTGTTGCGGGATCGCGCGCGGGCCGTCGAATGAGAGCCTGGCAGTGGCGTTCTTGGGGAACGCCGCGCGGGAGGTCGCCGGCGCCGCCGGGGCGTTGAGCGAGCGCGAGTTCGCGTTGCTGCTGGACGAGCTGGTTGACCTGCCGTGTCTGGGTTTGTCGTTGCAGGTGGAGCTTCCGAAGTTGCTGTCGCCGGCGCTGGGGCGGTTGGCTGAGGCGATCGCGGAGGACGATGAGATCGCGGGTGATGCGGTCATCGAGGAGGTGCTCGAGGAGCTCGACACGCCGCTTGAGCGCGCGCGGCTGGCGCGGGCGGTGATCGCCGCGCGGGACGCGGGGAGGTGCGGGCGGCGGCTGGCGGCGGTCGCGCTGATTGATCTGGCGAGCGGGTCGCGGCAGTTGCTGCGCGCGAGCGTGATTCAGGCGGTCGCGGTGCGCGCCGGCGTCGCGCGCACGCCTGGTGGTGTGCTGTTGGCCGCGTGACGATTAGGCAGCCAGGCGTAGCTGCGGCTCGCGCGCCGCGAGGCGGGTGAGCAGGGCGTCGAGATTCGCGCGCGTGAAGGTCCACTCGAACGGCTTGGCGATCTGGCGGTAGTGGTCTTCGAAGGCCGCGATCCGGGGCGGCGAGTGCGTCGAGGTTGGCGAAGTCGTTCGGTGTCAGCGCCTTGCGCTGCAGGATCGAGAAGTAGATCTCGATCTGGTTCAGCCACGAGGCGTGGATCGGCAGATGGATCAGGCGCGCGTTGGGGTAGGCGTTCTCGAGCCGGTCGATCGAGCGCTGCCCGGCGTGGCTTGAGCCGTTGTCGACGATACAGAACACGGTCTTGGCCGACGCGTAGGGCTCTGAGTTCATGACTTGCTCGACGAGGCGGCCGAACGGCTCGATGCCCGTCTTGGGCTCGCAGCGGCCGAAGAGGCGGGCGTGATGGACGTCCCAGGCGGCCAGATAGGCCAGCGTGCCGCCGCGGCGGTACTCGAACTCGACCAGCGCCGGGCGACCGGGCGCGGCCGGCACCGTCTGATGGCGGCGCGCGAGCGCCTGCAGCTGGGACTTCTCGTCGGCGCAGATCACGAACTCGCCCGGATGCAGCCGCCGGCCCTCGAACCGCCGGGCGTAGAGATCCAAGACGCGGCCGGCCTTGCGGTGAAAGTCCGGGTCGCGCGGAAAGATCCACGAGCGCTGCTGCCACGGCTTGATCGACCGGTCGTGCAGCCAGCGCCAGATCGTCGTCGCCGACGCGTCGGTGACGCCCTGCTCAATGACCAGCCGGTGCAGCTCAGTGCGCGAGAAGCGTCCCAGCGGCCGCTCGTGGCGGGCCGGCAGCTCGCACGCCACCGCGACGACCTCGGCGACCTGCTCCGGGGGGAAAACGGCGCGGGCGACCCGACCGCGGCCTGTCCTGCAGTCCATCCAACCGCTCCCCGCAGAACCGTCGTCGTCGGTGGCTGACGCTGTCGGGATGACAATCCAAGCGAGCCGCGATCTCGATATCCGCCATGCCCTCGGCCGCATAGAGGATCATCCGCGCGCGCTGCACATCACGCCACGGCGCCGTCACCTCCCGCGCGCGACGCTCGAGGTCGTCGCGCTCCTCAGCGCTCAGCTCGATCACGTAGCGGCTGGTCCGAGACACGACCCACACTTCGCCGCGCCCCGCAAGCCTCCTTCACATAACCCGGAACACTTCCGGACGGCTCCACTAGCTTGCGAGCCCGCGGCGCGGCGCTCGTTGGCGAGGTGGAGCGCTATGAAGACAGCTATCGGCTCTGCTACGTCCGCGGCCCGGAGGGGATCATCGTCGAGCTGGCGGAGCAGATCGGCTGAGGGCTCCGGCCCGCCGCCAACCGTCTCGCCAGCGTCAGTGGTCGTCCCAGGGCAGGTTCCTCTTGCGAAACGTCCTCCCGCCGGTGCTGCCCTTGCTTCAGCGGCCCGCGCGTTGACGGGCGGCGACCACCGGCTTCGCCGTCGGGCGGGTGCGAGGGGGACAGCCGCTGTCAGCACCTCGCAGCCGTCGTCGCCGATCAGCACGTTCTGCTCGAGGCGGACGCCGCCGAAGCCGCGGAGCTGGTCGACGCGGTCCCACACGACATCGTCGCGGCCGCGGGCGCGGGCGAGCAGCGCAGGTACGACGTAGACGCCCGGCTCGACGGTCCAGGCCTGGCGCGGCGCGAGCGGGATGTCGACGCGCAACCGCGGCAGTCCGGGCGCGAGCTCCCGCGTCTCGTCGGACGCTGGGCCTGCGTCGCGGACGCCGAGCCCGACCATGTGGCCGACGCCGTGAGGAAAGAAGAGCGTCACGGCGCCGCTCTCGACGAGCGACTCGCGGCGGGCACGCAGCATGCCTAACTCGATGAGGCCGTCCGCGACGACAAGCGCCGCTGCGCGGTGCACCTCTCGCCACTCGACGCCGGGCCGGCACGCGGCGATCGCGGCCTCACCGGCCTGCCGCACTGTCTCGTGGACGAGCGCCTGCTCGGGCCCCAAGGCACCCCCCACCGCGTACGTTCGGGTGACATCGCTGGCGTAACCGCGGAACTCCGCGCCCCCGCCGCGACGATCGTCTCGAACGCGAGGAAGTCGCCGCCGTTGCGCAGGAACGCCGCCTCGAGCACCACCTGCAGCTCGCGCTCGCTCCGGCCAGGCTCGATCAGCGGCACGAGCCTGCGAAGCCGTCCCGTGTCGCCTGGGCGGCGGCTCGCATCCGTTCCAGCTCGACGTCGTCCTTCGGCCGCCGGACGCGGATCAGCGCGTCGCGCAGCTCGGCGTCCGGCTCCGGCGTCACGCCGAGCCGGCGCACGGGCCGGCCGGACACGAACGCTTCAAGCTCGTCGAGCGGACACGTCCCTTCGGGCACGCCTTCGCGGTCGCCCTCGAGCCCCGTCCACAGCAGCTCCTTGGCGGTGACCGGCGCGACGAACTCGACCCAGCCCTCGCCCGGGTCGAACGCGAGCACGCCGCCCGGGCGTTCCCGGTCGGTCAGGTACAGGTACTCCGAGTGTGCGCGGAACGGGTACGTCCGATCGCCGCGCCCGGGGACCGGGATCTCGTCGCCGGCCGCGACGAGCGCAACGCCGTCGTGATGATCCCACGCTGCCGCGGTCGCCACCCGGCGCCGTTCGAGGAACTGCTCCATCGCGAGATCGTAGGCGGATCTGGTACGCACCTGGCACCAACCTGGCACGTGCCTGAACCCAGGGCTACGCCGCGACGCCGGCCTGCCGGCTCGCCCGTAGCCGCGCGGAGCGCTCGCCCTGCCCGACGAGCTGGTCGTGCGCGCGACCCGTCTACGGTTCTATATGTCGCATGGCGAACCCGGATGCCGTCGACACCGCCACGATGCGGGCCGTGGTGATCGACAGCTTCGGCGGCCCCGAGCAGCTGCATGAAGGCCAAGTGCCGGTGCCCTCGCCCGGCCGTGGACAGGTTCTGATCCGGCTCGAGACCGCCGGTGTTGGCTCTTGGGACCCATTCGAGCGTGAGGGCGGCTACGCCGAGATGCAGGGCACGTCGCCGTCGTTCCCCTACGTGCTCGGCTCGGAAGGGGCCGGAACGATCGCGGCCGTCGGTGACGACGTGACGAGCCGTACGATCGGCGAGCGCGTCTTCGCCGCCAGCTTCTTGAATCCGACGGGCGGTTTCTACGCCGAGTACGTCTGCGTCGACGCCGATCTCGTCGCGCCGATTCCGGCCGGCATGAGCACTTCGCAGGCGGCGGTGATGGGCGGTGTCGGCATGACCGCTCTGCGCGGGTTGCAGGACGCGCTCGACGTGCGGAGCGGCGAGACGCTGCTCATCCATGGTGCCAGCGGCGCTGTGGGACACCTGGCCGTCCAGCTCGGCAAGCGACTCGGGGCCAGGGTCCTCGCCGTCGCGTCAGGCGAGGACGGCATCGCGCTGGCCGCTCGCGCGGGCGCCGATCTATCGATCGACGGACGGGCCGAGCAGGTCGCCGACGGCGCTCGCCGAGTCTCCGCCGACGGCCTTGACGCCGCGCTCCTCACCGCCGGAGGACCAGAGGCCGATGCGACCGTGGCGACGGTGCGGCCCGGCGGGAGGGCGGCGTACCCCACCGGCGTCCAACCGGAACCGGCCTCGACACCGGGGGTCGAACCTCAGGCGTTCAACGGCGAGCCCGACGCGGAGCTCCTCGAGCGGTTGACGGCGCTCCTCGGTGACCGGCCGCTCGACGTGCACATCGCGCGCGAGTTCCCGCTCGATCAGATTCCAGCCGCACATCACGCCCTGCGCGATCACCACCTGGGCAAGCTGGCGATCGCCATCGGCTGAGGCCCTTCCGGCAGCCGCTCGAGCGCCCTGACGGCACCCGCCGCTCGCGGTCCGCCTGCCATTTCACCTGCGCGAGCCCTGTCGTTTCAGCTGCGCCCGACACGGCCACTACGAGTTACGGCGAGTGATCGCGGCCGGCCGTTGCTTACCGTTCGCAACGCCAAAACCCGAAACCCGCGCTTTGGCGCGGTTTCGGAGGTGGGCGATACTGGGCTCGAACCCGCTGGGCGGGGTGACGCTAGGTGCCGCTTGGCTCTACAGCGTCGTTCGCGTCGTCTGAGGTCATCTGAGATTCGCTCAGAATGGGACCACGAACGGGACCACGGTCGCGATCAGAGCCCCACGCACGCTCGATCAGGTCCGACTCGTGCTGACTCGGCGCGTAGTCCGCGTAGCGCTCTGTCGTCGAGATATCGCGGTGCCCCATCCACTCCTGCAACGTTCGCATCGAGACGCCGGCCGCGGCCATCCTCGTCCCGAACGTGTGGCGCAGCCCGTGCAGGTTGTGCGACGGGTCGAGCGCCGCGGCCTTGAGCACCTTGCGGTAGCGGCGCAGATTCGCGGCCTTGTCAAGCGGCTGCCGGGTGATGGGGTCCGCGAACACCAGGGCGTCGTCTGAGGGCTCGTGCAGGGCCTTGTGGAGCCTGTCGAGCTCGCCCGCGAGCCGGTCGGCCATCGGGACGCTGCGGGTCGCCCTGCGCGACTTTGGCGTGTCGAACTCGCCTAGCACCCAGTTCTGCCGGACGCGGATGCGGCCGGCCATCCAGTCGACATCGCGCCAGCGCAAAGCGATCACCTCGCCGTGGCGCAGCCCAGCCATGATCGCGGTGAGGTAGAACGCCCGGTCGAGCGCCTGATACGCGCCCGGCGAGACGTGCCGCAGCACCGCCTCCCATTCGGCCTCGTCGAGGAAGCGGATCTCGTCGTGCTCGGGCACGCCGGGAAGCTCGACGCCCTCGCACGGGTTCACGGCCGCCCAGCGGCGCTGCGGCCCGCGGGCGAAGTTGAACAGCGCCGAGAGCGTCCCCACGTAGTTGTGGATCGACTTCGGCGACAGGCCCTTGCCCTCGAGCACCGCCACGAGGTCGGCGACGTCCTCATGGCGAACCGTGTCGAGCGCCTTGTCGGTGAAGAACGGCACGAGCTGAACGCGCAGCGCCGACTCGACAGCCGCGATCGTCGACCGCTTGCGCCCGGCGCGCTTGAGATGCCGCTGGTAGCGCTCGCCGGCCGCGGCGACCGTGAGGCTATGCCCCACGGTCGCGACGACCTGAACCTCGGCCATGAGGCGCCGCAATTCGGCCTCGGCCTGCGCGCGAGTGAACCCGTCGCGGCTGCCCTCCGCGCGCTTCGGGCCGATGCTGCGCTTCACGCGCCGGCCGTTGGCGTGCCATTTGCCGTACCAGGACACGCGGCCGGTGCGGTCGGCGCGTTCGTAGAGGCTGCCGGTGCCGTAGGAACGTCGAGCGGCCATCAGGACTCGCCAACAAGACGAGCGTTACGGTGGTGGTGCATCAGGACCATCCTCCTGTTGCCATGCCCCGGGCGGTTCCAGCCGCGCCGGGGCGCTTGAAATGCATAACGTGATTCTACGGCCTCAAGCGGCGGCCGATCCCGTGGAGGAAGAAGCGGACTCGTGCGCCCAACCCAGCCGCGCCGAGCCCGTTGGCCGAGGCGACAGTGCTGCCACGCGTGGTTCGGCGCCTCGCCGCGCTGCCGCTAATCGTCCCAAGCGGGCCTTTGGCGGAGGTCGTCTGAGACGCCCGCTCGTCGACGAGAAGCGATAGCGATTTCCCACCGCATTGCACGGGCTTGGCCACAAACGCCTCAGGGGCTGACAAGTGTGTGCAGGGTGTCCCGGTGCAGATGCTCGGCGCCATGACGCCCGTCGGCCGCGGCACCGTCGCGGCAGTCGACCGTGGCAGTCCTCGAGAACGCGGATCGCGCGATCTTCGGCGCCTTCTCCGAAGGCCATCCGGGCAATCGGCAGCCGAACCGCCGCCGTTAGTCGGTTCGCTGCGCGAGGGTTTCTTTCGAGGCCCGTTCGTAGTAGGAATGGCCTGACCACGGCTCGTGAGGAGGGACAAGATGGCGATGGCCACGATGGGGCATCTCCGCGACCAGGTGCGAGGCGAGATCCTCGCCCCGGAGGATGCCTCGTACGACGACGCGCGCAGGGTGTACAACGCCATGATCGACCGGCGACCGCGCGTGATCGTGCGCTGCGCCGGCGTCGACGATGTGATGGCGGCGGTGAACTTCGCGCGCGAGGGTGGCCTTTCCATCGCGGTGCGTGGGGGGTCGCACAGCGTCCCCGGCTTCGGCACCGCCGACGACGCGGTCGTGATCGACCTCGTCCGCATGCAGGGCATCGAGGTCGATCCGACACGGAAGACCGCGCGCGCCCAGGGCGGCGCGACCTGGGGCGCGTTCAACGACGCGACCCATGAGCACGGCCTGGCCACGACGGGCGGCATCATCTCCACGACCGGCGTGGGCGGGCTCACGCTCGGCGGCGGGATCGGCTACCTGTCGCGCGGGCACGGCCTGTCCTGCGACAACCTGCGCGCGGCCGAGGTCGTGACGGCGGACGGCCGGATCGTGGCCGCCACGGCGAACGAGAACGAGGACCTGTTCTGGGCGCTGCGCGGCGGCGGAGGTAACTTCGGCGTCGTCACCGCGTTCGAGTACGACGTGCACCCCGTGCGCGAGGTCTACGGCGGCCCGATCCTGTTCGAGCTCAGCGATGCCGCCGACGTGCTGCGGTTCTACCGCGAGTTCATCCGCGACGCGCCGGAGGAGTTCGGCGGTTTCCCGGCCTGGCAGATCGCGCCGCCGCTGCCCTTCATCCCGGAGGACCGCCAGGGCGAGCCCTTCCTCATCTTCGTGACCTGCTGGGCGGGGCCGATCGAGGAGGGCGAGGCCGCGCTCAAGCCGATCCGCGACGTAGCGCCGGTAGTCGCCGAGCACGTCGGGCCGATGCCCTACCCGGCGATCAACAGCGCCTTCGACGCCCTCGTCCCGGCGGGCCTGCAGCACTACTGGAAGGCGAACTTCGTCAAGGAGCTCACCGACGACGCGATCGCCGCGCACCTCGAGCACGGGCCAAAGGTGCCGACGGTCAACTCGACCGTGCACATCTACCCGATCAACGGCGCCTGCCACCGGGTGGCGTCCGACGCGACGGCGTTCGCCTACCGCGACGCGACGTTCGCGACGGTGATCGCCGGCATGTGGCCGGACCCCGCCGAGAACGACGCGAACACGGCATGGGTGCGCGGCTTCTACGACGCGACCGCGCCCCACTCGGAGGCGGGCGGCTACGTCAACTTCATGGCCGGCGACGACCAGGAGCGAATCAAGGACAACTACAAGGGCAACTACGACCGCCTGGTCGACGTCAAGCGCAAGTACGACCCCGGCAACCTCTTCCACCACAACCAGAACATCAGGCCCTAAGGCCGCGCGGCTCGAGGGGTCAGGCGAGCGAGGGCCAGAAGTCGCAGTCGGCGATCTCGAGCAGGTTGCCGGCCGGGTCCTTGAAATAGAACGAGCGCCCGCGGCCACCCCAGTCGCTGTCGTGAACGATCTCGACCCCGGCGGCCTCGAGGTGCTCGCGCCAATGCTCGTATCCGCCAGCGGCCGCCTGGAGGCAGACATGCCCGGGACCGCTCGCTCCATGGTCGGAGATCGGGCCCGGGCGCTCTGCGAGCCGCTCGCGGTCGAACAGCAGCAGCACCGCGGCGCCGACACGGAACGCGACGCCGTCCTCCCAGCCGGCGACCGCCGGAAGCCCAAGGAGGTCGCCGTAGAAGCGCTCGACCGCCTCACGACCCCTGCCGTCGTGGTAGAGCGTCGTCTCCAGCACGCCCACGAGGCCAGGAGCTTGCACGGCGCCCAAATTACCCGCGATCGGCGATCAGCCATCGGCCGGTTCGAACCTCCGTCCCGCCACCAGACCCTCAATCCGGACAATCGTGACTCCGTCCCGCGCCCGCGCACGCCCCCCTCCAAGTCGGCGAGACTCGTCGGTGGCCCTCCCCTCGACCGATCTCCTCGGGAGCGCTCTGAGACCTCGAAATGGCGCGGGCCCACGTTGCTGCTTTGCGCGATTCTCAGGAGAGGGCGGCATCACGCGTGTCGCGTGGTTGTCGTCCATGCCGGGCGCGTTCGCCTTGACGGCCGCGACGCTCGTTTGCGCGCGCGAGCGGCAGTGAGGCTCGGCGATCGGTGTCTGCAGCTGCGATGGGTTGAGGCACTGCTACGGCGTGAGCAGGTAGAAGCGCCAGAAGTCGTTTTCGATCGGCGCGACCTCGTAATCGGCGAAGCCGGCCTGTTCCGCGTAGCCGCGCACCGTGTCCTCGCGCATGACGGTGCCTGTTCCCGCGGCGTTCTCGCCGACCATCCCCACCGGGAGGCAGTGCAGGACGCTGAAACCGTAGTAGAGGCGCTCCACGTCTCCAGCGTCGAGTGTGAAGCGGTCGGCGGTCCTCTCGTCGGCGACGAGCATGCAACCCCCGTCCGAGAGCAGCCCGCGCGCCGTCCGGAGCACGTCGACCGGGTAGGACATGTCGTGCAACGCCTCGAAGATCGTCACGAGGTCGTAGCGGCCGGACAGCTCGGGATCCGCGGCGTCCTGGCAGTGGAACGCCACCCGGCCCTCCACTCCGCTCGCTGGGAGCAGCTGCTGAGCTCGCGCGATCGAGGCCTGATCGAGGTCGATCCCGTCCACCGTGACCTTGGGATAGCCGCGGGCGATCGCGATGCTCGACCGGCCGAGCCCGCACGCGACGTCGGCGACACGCGCGGGGGGGTCGCCGTTGAGGCGATCGTGGATGGTCGCCACCGCGGGGAGCCAATCGGTCGCGAGGAGGTTGTCGAACATCGGCTGGGTGAAGCGCGCCTGGCCCTCGTGGAGGTCGGCGCCGTAGTCGGCGTACGGGACTCCCTCGCCGGTTGTGAACGCCTCGAGCACGGTGTGGATCGGCAGGGCACATGCGACAACGAGTTGAGCCATCGGGGCCATGTGGTTGAGACTGTCCCCTTCGAGCAGGACCTCGTCGTGGCCGGCGGGCACGGCGTAGCGGCGTTCCGCGTCCGAGGCATGAGGGTCGACCGCCTCGAGGATGCCGGTCATCGCCTGCTGCTCGAGCCACTCGCGCGCGTAGCGCTCGTTCACACCGGCCTCGCGCGCCAACTCGGCGGACGTCGATGGGCCCGCGTCGGCGAGTGCTCGGTACATCCCAAGGCGATCGCCCAGGTAGACGCAGAGAAGATCCATGGCCCCCAGCGCGTTGCCGAAGAGCCGCTCTACCAGCTCGTCACGGCGTGTGTCGGCGGAACTTGCGGTCGTCATCCGGTACCTCGCTCTCGAATCGGTCGTTCCCAACAGCATCTCCGCTTCGACGGGGCGCGTCTACAACGCCGCGCCGCGCCCCGCGTTGCGCGGCCTTCTGACCAGCCGGTGCAGCGATGCCCTGCTGCGCCCCGCATCGCGCCCCGATGATGTCCGCCAGCGACGGACTGCAGATCCGAGGGATCCCGCGGCGGGAGCGGAGGGGCTGGCCGCCCCCTCTGCACTGCCGAGCCGGCTCCGCTTGACGCCGCAGCAGCGTGCGGCAAAGGAGCGGGCAGGTTCATCCGCTCGTGGATCGCGCGCGCCGCTCCCGTGCGGGCTAGGTTGAACCGGTGCTATTCGGTGTCTACGTCCCGACCTTCGGCGAGTACGACGTCAACACGCTCGCCCAGCTCGCCCGGGAGGCCGAAGCCACTGGTTGGGACGGGTTCTTCATCTGGGATCACCTGGCCTGGACCCCGGACGCGGGGCAGGACCTCGCGGACACGACCGTCGCGCTGACCGCGATCGCGCTCGCGACTGAGCGGGTGCGCTTCGGCGCGCTCGTCACGCCGCTCGCGCGGCGCCGACCCTGGAAACTGGCCAAGGAAACGGCGACACTCGACCGCCTCTCCGGGGGACGACTCGTCGTCGGTGTCGGACTCGGCGCCCAGGGCGACATCCTCCCCTTCGGTGAGGGCGGTCCGCCGGCACAACGCGCGGCGCGACTCGACGAAGGCCTGGACCTGCTTGCATTGCTGTGGAGCGGCCAGTCCGTCAGCTACACCGGCGAGCACTTCCAGGTCCAGGACGCGGTGCTGCGGCCGGCGCCGCTCCAGCGCCCCCGCATCCCGATCTGGGTCGCCGGGTTCTGGCCCAACCGGCCGCCGTTTCGCCGCGCGGCCCGCTTCGACGGAGCCCTGCCGCTGACCCGCGGGCACCTGATGAAGGAGCTCTCCCCGGCGGAGCTGCGCCGGTGCCGGGACTACATCAGCGCGCACCGCACCTCGAGCGATCCCTTCGACCTCGTGGCCTTCGCAGCCACCCAGCCGCGCAGGCCCGAGCTGGTGGCCGAGTACGAGCAGGCGGGCGCGACCTGGTGGGTCGAGGGGGTCGACCCGATCGCCGAGTCACTCGCCGACTTCCGCAACCGCATCAGGCGCGGGCCGATCCGTGTCAGTGACTGACTATTGGTCGCGAGCAAGCCTAGAGCTCGTACGTCCCGACAAACACTGGTTTCCTTGCGCCGGAGCCTGCCCTGCCGCTCTTCGTCGAGGAGCGGGCGTCTCCCCCCGCGACCCGATCACTGCCGCTCCGGACGAAGTCCGAGCGTCTCCGGCTGCGTGCGCGCGCTGTCGCAATGCGCGATTTGCGCAAGCTAGCCGCCGTCTACGACGGGCTCCTGCATGTCGTCCCAAGTGGGCGTCTGAAGCGCCACGGCGGAGACGACCGCAGCCACGCAGACGCGGTCTGGCCCCTCGAGAGCCCGCCGGCTGTCTTGACGGCTCGCAACCTACGCTCCGGGGATGCGCGCGACAGGTGCAGTGATCAAGCGGACGCTGGTGTCGTTCTACGACGACCAGATGACCCACCACGCGGCGGCGCTCACCTACTACGCCTTGATGTCGCTCTTCCCCACGGTGCTGCTGGGGCTCTCGCTGCTCGGGCTCCTCGGCCAATATCCGGAGACCTACGACGCGATCATGGAATACGCGCGGGAAGTAGCACCGAACTCGGTCGTCACGCCGCTCGACAGCTCGCTCGAGCAAGCGCTGCAGAACAAGGGCACCGCGACCACCGCCCTGGCGATCAGCGTGGTCGTCGCGCTCTACGGCACGACCGGCGTACTGGAAGCCGCCCGCCGAGCACTCAACGTGGTGTTCGAGATCGAGAGCGGGCGCAGTTTCCTGCGGCGCAAGCTGGTGGACGTGGCGTCCACCGTTGTGCTGGTCGCGCTCGCGCTCGTGACCGGGATCCTCGTGTTCGTCGGCGGGGGCTTTGCCGGCGACCTGCTCGGTTTCATTGGGCTCGGCCCGACCGCCGCGGACGTCTGGAACATCGCCCGTTGGCCAGCGGCGCTGCTCGTGACCATGCTCGTCTTCTCCTTCATCTACTTCATCACCCCCGACGTGCAGCAGCGATCGTGGCGCTGGGTGACACCGGGCGCGGTGTTCGGGGTACTGCTGTGGCTGCTCGCGTCCTGGGGCTTCTCGAGCTACATCTCGCGGGTGGCCGACGTCGGCGCGATCTACGGCGCGTTCACCGGTGCCATCGTGCTCGAGGCATGGCTCTGGCTGACGAACGTCGCGTTGCTGTTCGGCGCGGAACTCAACGCCGAAATCGAACGCGAGAAGGAGTTGCGGGAGGGCGTGCCGTCCCGCAACACGCTGAACCGGCCAGCGCGCCAGGGATAAAGGGAGGATCTGGGATCTCCCCCAAGGCGTGACGCGCACCGCACTCTCGACGGCCGCGAGATCAATGCCCACCGGCAGCGGGCTGCTATCGCATTGCGCGATTTGCGCAAGCTAGCCGGCGTCTACGATGGGCTCCTGCATGTCGTCCTGAGCGGGCATGAATCGGATGTAGGGGGAGACGGTCGGTCGTCGCGCGGAAGCGGATGCGCGAGTCGGCTGCGGCGCCGGGGACGGACGAGCTTGCGCCCCGGCAGGCCTGACGGCCGGCGACCGCTGGTCAGGTCCGTCCGATCCAGTTCTCGGTGACTCCGAGCTCCTTGAAGCCGGCGCGCAGGATGTTGCGGTAGGAGTTGCTCGGTCGGTCGTCTCGCCGCTCGCCCGTCTCGTTGACCACGACGTCGCAGCCGAGTTGCGCGGCGCGGCGGATCCGAGCCGCGAGCAGCGCGGTCTGTGCCCCTTTACCGCGGTACTCGGGCAGTGTCCCGGCGAGGCCGAGATACGCCGCTCCGTCTGCCGCAAAGAGCGCGGCTGCACCGGCCGGCTC
>Ga0136613_10000577_pt1 | contig 17120 bp, 17 predicted proteins | sample AntDrymUQ2722106_2_FD_106649 | JGI IMG/M metagenome (GOLD analysis project Ga0136613, IMG submission 106649) | Polar desert sand microbial communities from Dry Valleys, Antarctica - metaG UQ272 (21.06) | ecosystem: Environmental > Terrestrial > Soil > Desert | place: Antarctica: Dry Valley... | reverse complement strand
TTCGGCCCATGGCAGACGAACGCGTATCTCGTCTGGGATGGACGCGGCGCGGGCGCACTCGTGCTCGATCCGGGCATGGGCGCCGCGCAGCCAATGATGGACCGGGTGGCTGCGAACCGGCTGCGGCTGCACGTGGTGGCGAACTCGCACGGCCACATCGATCACATCTTCGACAATGCGCCGCTGGTGCGGGCGTCGAGCGCGCCGCTGGCGATTCATCCCGACGACGCGTATCGGCTGGAGGGCACGAACAACTACGGCTTCGAGATCGAGCGCAGCGTCGCGACGCAGGATCTGCACGAGGGCGAGCAGCTGGCGATCGGTGACCTGACGTTCGACATCATGCACGCCCCTGGTCACTCGGAGGGATCCGTCTGCCTCTACGAGGAGCGCCTCGGTCTCCTGCTGTCCGGGGACGTCCTCTTCGCCGGCTCGTACGGGCGCACCGATCTCGCCGGCGGCAACGACGAGCAGATGGTTGCTTCGCTCGCCCGCCTTGCGCGCGAGATTCCGGCCCCGGTCCGCGTCCTGCCCGGCCATGGCCCGGAGACCACCATCGAGCGGGAACTACCGTGGATGCGACGCATCGCCGAGGGCGGACGGCTCCTCAGGCCCGGCTGACGGCATCAGTCCTGCGGAGAAGCAGCAGCAGAGCAGAGGAGAACCGATGGCCAGTCTTCGCATCACCCGCCTGGGACACGGCGGCGTGCTCTACCGATCACCGAACGACGCCTGGATCTGGATCGACCGATGGACGGGCGCGCCGAACTACGCCGATGCGTACCGCACCGCCGAGAAGGTCAGCGTCGTCGCCCCGACCCATTGCCACTTCGACCATGTCGGGGATGACTGCGCCGATCTGGTGGAGCTGGCGGGCGCCGAGGGAGCGGCGACGATCGGCTCGCATGAGATGAGCGTGTGGCTTGGGGCGCGGGGAATCGAATCGATCGGCATGAACACCGGCGGCACGGTCGAGGCGGCCGGCGTCCGCTTCACGATGGTGCACGCCGACCACACCGGCGGCGCAACGCTCGGCACCGGCTCCGACCAGGTGACGCGGGACCTCGGCTGCTGGGGCTGGGTGATCGAGTTCGAGGATGGCACCATGGTCTACCACTCGGGCGATACCGATCTGTTCGGCGACATGAACCTCGTTCGCGAGCGACATCACCCGGAAATCGCCGTGCTGCCGATCGGCGGGCACTACACCATGGGTCCGCGCGATGCCGGGATGGCCCTCGACCTCATCGGCGCATCCATGGTCATTCCCATTCATTACGGCACGTTTCCGATCCTCACCGGGACGCCGGAGGAGCTGCGCGAACACACGTCGGCCGAGGTGGTGACCCTCGAGCCGGGGCAGACCTGGGGCGAGTGACGCTGGCCGGCACGCTCATCGCCGAGGTCCGCTTTCGTCGATCTCCTAGCAGTCGCTGATCTCGTATTCGCCGCATGACTGGTATCGCGTCGGATTGGCCTCGTACCCGTCAGATACTCGTCCCCGGACTGGTAGGCCGAGAGTGAGCGGTACCGACGCCCGAGTCAGCGCCGCGGCACGCTCAGCAGCAGATTTGGGACGGTGGAACGCGGCCACATTCCGGCCATTGCAGTCACGCCGCGATGTGTGTCCATGCCTGCGGCTCTGCTCGCCAGGCGCTACGCCGGGATGGACGCCGATCACACGGGCTCCGCCTCCGCGCGCCGCTTCAGCCCCTCGGCGAACGTCGTGAACGAGGGCCCGAGGTCCGGGATCGTGCGCCAGATCATGCCGAGCAGAGGCCCGGTGTACCCCTCGCGGACCTTGAATTCGGTCGAGCCGTTGGCCGCCGGCGTGAGCGAGAAGGTCCGGACACCGCGGAAGAGCCCGAGCGGCATGCCGCCCGACCATTCCATGGACTCACCTGGCCGCCACGCGGAGACCCTGACGGGAAAGGTCCGATCGGGATTGGCCTCGGAGATCACTCGAATCGTCTCGCCGGGGGCGATCGTGCCCTCCACCCGCACGACACCGTTCTCCCAGCCGGCATACGATGGCGCATCCGTCAGGATCGACCAGATCGCTTCGGGTGTTGCCCGGATTGTCGAGCGAGCTTCGTAGAACTTCATGCGTGCTCCTCCGTGGTCGTCATCGGCGAGGCGGCGGCCTCGACGTAGTGCGGCACCAGGCCGGCCCAACCGCCACGATTGCGGTCCCGGCGCTCCTCGCCCGCCGCGCCAAGGCGTTCCCAGCCGCGGTGCTCGATTTCGACGCGCGTCCGATCCGCGGCGATCGACGTGAAGCGGATCTCGACCTCGGTCGCATCGGCCCGATCCGCGCGCAGATGCCACAAGTAGCCGAGCCGACCCGGCGGCTCCCACGCCGTGATCTCGCCCCAGTCATGCTCGACCCCGAGCGGCGTCCGTTCGTAGATCCGACCCCCGACGCGTGGCTCGAATCGAATCTCGAGACCTGCAACAGCACTCACCGTGTGGGAGCCTGGCCACCAGGTCGACGTCAGCTCCGTCCAGGTCGAGAACGCGCGCTCCGCCGGGCAGCCAACCTCGAATGCCAGGCGGATCGGCTCGATCACGGCTTTGGCCGCCGGGAGATGTTCTCGGCGGTCAGGCGAAAGCCAACGGCGGCGGCGCCCCAGACCCGCTCCAGGTACGCATGAACCGCATCAACGCCGGCATCATGCAGCCGGTAGAGGCGGCGCGTGCCGTGCGCCGCCTCGATCACCAGCCCGGCCTGCTTCAGGACGCGGAGATGCTGAGAGACCGCAGGCCGGCTGATCGGGAGTTCGTCGGCGATCTCACGCACCGATCGCTCTCCCGGACGCAGGAGCTCGACGATCGCTCGCCGATTGGGATCGCCGAGTGCGCTGAACGGGTCCGTCCGTGCCGATGCTGCCGTCATCGGCGCAACGGTAACTGACGGCTGACCGTTAGGCAAGTCTTACCGAGGACGCAGGTAGGAGAGGTCCAGCGGCCGAGGCTCGACGCCGAAGGCCCGCTCGAACGCGTCACGATCGGTGTAGTTCGGACGCCCGAGCGAGCTGATCTGGTCGTGGCTGACCGGGAAGACCGGCAGGAGCCGATCGGTGACCGACGTGATGGCGCTGATGAGCGGGATCGGCATCGGTAGCTTGAGACGGCGCATCCGGGTCACGCGCATCACCTCGTCGACGATCTGCCGGTAGGTCATCCAATCGGGGCCGCCCAGCTCGTAGACCGATCCGGCGCGCGCATCCTCGGTGAGGCTCTTCTCGACCGCGATCGCGAGGTCATCTGCCGACAGAGGCTGGAATCGCGCATCACCCTTGCCCGGGATGGCCACGACCCCCGGCGACCAGAAGCGGAGCGTCGTCCTCACGATGTTGAAGAAGCCGTCGCCCTCACCGAACAGCAGGGACGGGCGCAGGACGACCCAGCTGAGGGAGCTCTCGCGCACCGATTGCTCGCCGAGCCACTTCGAGTGCAGGTATGCGAGCTTCGGATCGTCCACGACACCCATCGCCGACAGGTGCACGAAGCGGCCGATGCCGGCCCGCTCGGCAGCGTCGACCACGTGCCGCGTGCCACGGACGTTGATCTCGTCGAAGGTGCGGCCGCTGCCCTCTCGCGGAATGGCGACCAGGTGAGCCACCGCGTCCGCTCCGGAGACTGCCTCGTTCAGACCCTTGCCCGTGGCGACGTCGGCCGCTCGGGCCTCCACCGCATCGGTCCAGGTGGCAGTCCGCCGACCGTCGCGCGAGACGGCGATCACCCGATGACCCGCCTGCACGAGGTGCGGGACGAGATGGCTGCCGACGAACCCGGTTGCGCCGATGACGGCGACGGTCATGCCCATGTCAGGAGTATCCCCTTGCTTCTTGCTACTGTCCAGTCGCACGTTTCGCGCGCCCGTCGTCTGGTACGGTCTGAGCCATGCCGTCCATCAGTTCGCCCCGTGGCATGGTCGTCACGCCACATCCCCTGGCCACGGCAGCCGGCGTCGACGCGCTCCGAGCCGGTGGAACCGGCGTGGATGCAGCCGTTGCCGCCAACGCCATGCTCGCCGTCGTCTACTGCAACGCATGCGGCCTGGGCGGTGACGCCTTCGCGCTGGTCTGGGACCCGGCCGAGCAGCATCTCCACGGCTTCAACGGCAGCGGCCGATCCCCTGTCGCGCTGACGATCGAGGCGGTCCGTTCCGCCGGCCATGACGCGATGCCGGCCAGGGGTCCGCTACCGATCACCGTCCCCGGCGCCGTGGACGCCTGGGTGCAACTCCTGGACCGATTCGGCCGCCGCACCCTCGCCGATGCGCTGCTCCCGGCCGCCGCGACGGCCGAGGACGGGTATGTCCTCACCGGGATCAACGCCCGCGCCATCGAGGCCTCGCTGCCGGGCTTCGACGATGCCGCACGCGCCGTCTTCGAGCGCGCCGGCGGTGCCGGTGAGACGTTCCGGCAGCCGCGCCTCGCCGCTTCCCTGCGCGCCATTGCCGAAGGCGGCCGAGACGCCTACTACTGCGGGGCCATCGGTGACGAGATCGCTCGAGCCATCCAGGCCGCCGGCGGGATGATGACCGCCGACGACATCGCCGCCCACCGGGGCGACTGGGTAGAGCCGATTTCCACGCCCTACGGTGACGTCGAGGTGGCGACCATCCCGCCCAACTCGCAGGGCATCACCGCGCTCATCGCGCTCAATGTTCTGTCAACACTCGACTGGCCAATGGGTTCGCCGCTTTCCGCCGATCGGCTGCACGCGCAGATCGAGGCGGTCAAGGTCGCCTGGAGCGAGCGCGATTGATGCATCGCCGATTCGGAGCGGGGGCTCGCGGATCCATCGGTCCTGCTCTCGTCCGATCACGCCGAATGGCTGACGTCACGCCTGTCGCCGGAGCGGGCGCATCGGTATGAGCCGACGAACCGACCGGGTGGCGGCACGGTCTACCTGTGCGCCGCCGATGCCGACGGGATGATGGTCAGCCTGATCGAGTCGAACTACATGGGCTTCGGCTCGGGGATCATGGGTGGCTCGACCGGGATCATGCTCCAGAACCGCGGGGCGTATTTCTCACTGGATGCCGATCATCCGAACGCGCTCGCGCCTCGCTCCCGGACGCTCCACACGCTGATGCCGGGCATGATTTTGCACGACGGCGTCGCCGAGGTGGCGTTCGGCGCCATGGGCGGCGACGGGCAACCGCAGACCATGGTCCAGCTCGTCCAGGGGCTCGTGGATGACGGGCTCGATCCGCAGGCGGCCGTCGATCGGCCGCGATTCGTGGTCGAGACGGAGGGCGCGGGTCTGCCACTCGGCCCGGTGAGGATCGAGTCCGACGGCGTGGATCCAATGGTCGTCGGCGAGCTCACGCGGCGCGGCCACGAGATCAGCCTGGTCGAGCCGAGGACCCCGATCATGGGCTGGGCGCAGATGATTCGACGCCGGGCCGACGCCTCCTACGAAGGCGGCGCCGATCCCCGCGCCGACTCCCTCGCCGCCGGCATGTGAATTCTCCAGAGAGCGCTCCCGGCATCGCAGACTCGAGGCGCTGCGCCAGCCCCGTAGGTATCGGGAGCGCCAGCCACCGCCCAGGGACCACACCGAGCAGGATCCGGAGGCCGATGATGAACCGGCCGCGGGTCGGTCGCCGATCATCGGCGCTAACTGCGCCAGAAGCGCACCCGAGCTCCCTCCAAGCTCGGCGAGCGCCATCCTGGTCGGATTGACGCCGCTCAGCGATGGCAAGCATGAACGGGCGCCGTTTCGCCCACCGTCGGACCGGCTCGGGCGCAGTTACCGCCGCCCAGCGGCGCTCCGCGCGTGTAGGCATCTGCCTCGGGCTGAACACGACGCTCGGTGGCAGGAATCCACGCCAGCATGGGACCGATGAGAACGGACGCCCGCATCGGTCTAGAATGCGAAACCCCATGACGAACCAGCAGCAGTCCCTTGTCCATGCCCGTGGCCTGACCAAGCGCTACGCGAATGGGTTCACCGCCGTCGACGGCGTCGACTTCGACGTGCGCCCGGGCAAGGCGTTCGGCTTCCTCGGTCCGAATGGTGCCGGCAAGACGAGCACGATGCGCATGATCGCCTGCTCCAGCCCGGTCACCGAGGGCACGCTGAGCGTGATCGGCATGGACCCGCGCACCCAGGCCCGGGAGATCAAGAGCAAGCTGGGCGTGGTACCTCAGATCGACAACCTCGACACCGAGCTGACGGTGCGCGAGAACCTGGAGATGTACGCCCGCTACTTCGACATCCCGCGCGACGTCGCCACCAAGCGGACCGATGAGCTGCTCGAGTTCGTCCAGCTCGACGAGCGAGCCAAGGACCAGGTCGAGCCGCTCTCGGGTGGCATGAAGCGCCGCCTGACGATCGCCCGTGCCTTGATCAACGACCCCGACCTCGTGATCCTGGACGAGCCGACGACCGGCCTCGATCCGCAGGCGAGACACCTGCTCTGGGAGCGTCTCTACCAGCTGAAGCGAAGAGGCGCGACGCTGATCATCACGACGCACTACATGGACGAGGCCGAGCAGCTGTGCGACCACCTCGTGGTCATGGACAAGGCAAAGATCGTGGCCGAGGGCTCGCCGCGCCAGCTCATCGACCAGCACTCGACCAGGGAGGTGCTGGAACTGCGCTTCACCGATGCGGTGCGCGACAACCTCGACGGCCAGCTCGACGGCCTCGCCGACCGAATCGAGGAGCTGCCGGACCGGCACCTGCTCTACACCGAGAATGGCGAGCGGACGCTGGAGCAGGTGAACCTGCGCGAGATCCCGGTCGAGAGCGCGCTCGTTCGCCGGTCGAGCATGGAGGACGTCTTCCTGCGCCTGACCGGCCGCTCCCTCGTCGAATAGGACACGACGTGACCGTCCTCGCCGCCTCGGGCCGCGTCTGGCAGCGCAACTGGCTCGTCTACAAGCGACTCTGGCATCGCAGCCTTGCCTTCGGGTTCCTCCAGCCGGTCCTTTTCCTGACCGCCATGGGGATCGGGATCGGCGCGCTTCTCACGCCTTCCAGCCTCGAGGCCTTCGGCGGCGTGCCCTACATCGACTGGCTCGGGCCGGGCCTGCTGGCGGCCATGGCGATGCAGACCGCCACCTTCGAGTCGACCTACCCGATCATGAATAGGATCATGTGGGGCCGGAACTACGAGGCCATGCTCTCCACCCCGGTCGGCATCCGCAGCATCGTGCTGGGGGAGCTCGGTTGGACCGCGTTCCGCATCGGCTCGCTGGCGGCCGTCTTCCTGGTCGTGCTGGCGCTGTTCGGGATCGTGCGCACCCCGCTGGCCGTGCTGGCCGTCCCGTTTGCGACCCTCGTCGGCGTGGCCTTTGCCGCCTGCCTGATCGCGTTCACCGCGACCCAGAAGAACGACGTCGGCTTCAGCGCCATCTTCCGCTTCGTGATCAACCCGCTCTTCCTGTTCAGCGGCACGTTCTTCCCGCTCACGAACCTGCCCGAGCCGCTGCGTGCGGTGGCATGGGCGACGCCCCTCTTCCATGGGGTGGAGCTCATCCGCGGGTCCGTCCTCGATCAGCTCGATCCGGTGACCGCCCCGCTCCACCTCGCCTACCTGCTCATCATGTTCGGGGTTGGTGCCTGGTTCGCCGAGCGGACCCTCACCCGGCGGATGGCCGGCTGATGGCCCGGGCGCATGTGGGTATCTACGGCACGGCTCGGGAAGCGCGGGGGCGCGGATGACGACCCTCACGCAGGCCCGACCGGGAGCGCTGGCCACCGCCTGGGCCCGCATCTGGCGCTCGCGACGCCTGGTCGAGCGCAACATCATGGTCTACCGCCACCAGTGGATCATCATCCTCTCGGGCGTATTCGAGCCGATCTTCTACCTGCTGGGCATCGGCCTGGGTCTCGGCGGCATCATCGAGGAGGTGCGGCTGCAGAATGGCCAGGTGGTCGCCTACGCCGCCTACGTCGCCCCCGCCCTGGTCGCCACGGCCGCCATGAACGGCGCGGTCTTCGAGACGATCTTCAACGTCTTCTTCAAGCTCAACTACGCGAAGACCTATGAGGGTGTGCTGTCCACGCCGATGGGGATCACCGAGATCGCAATCGGCGAGATGCTGTGGGCGCTGATGCGCGCTGCCCTCTACGCCATCGCCATGTTCGTGATCATGCTGATCATGGGCCTCGTCCTGTCGCCGCTGGGCATCCTCATGGTCCCGGCCGCGTTGCTCGTCGCTGCCGCCTTCGCCGCGGCCGGTCTCGCGGGAACCTCCTATCTGCGCACCGTGAACGACTTCGACGTGCCGATGGGACTGATCGTGATGCCGATGTTCCTGTTCAGCGGCACCTTCTTCCCGATCGAGAGGGTCCTGCCTGACTGGCTGGTCACGATCGTCCAGCTCACGCCGCTCTACCACGGCATCAACCTGATCCGCGGCCTCTCGACCGGCATCATCGGCATCGGGCAGCTGTGGGGTCTGCTCTACCTGGTCGTCTTCTTCGCAGTCTGTCTCTGGATCGCGATGCGCCAGATGGAACGCAAGCTCATCAAGTGATCGAATGACGACGGAGCCGTTCGAGCTTGGGTCGTTGCTCATGACGATCTTGCCCTGGATCCTGATCCCGGCGGCAATCCTCGCCGCGGCCGCGGCATCCTCCGGCATCAACGGATCGCCCTCGCCTTCCTCGGATTGGCAATCACGTCCGTCGTGGTGCCAATTGGCGTCGGCATCTGTGAAGTCATGTCGCACGGCTCCGACTGATCGCGCCGTAATCGCGGACTTCGGTTGACCACCCACCGGCCTGTCATACGTCAACGTCATCGGCGCTATCCAGGTCGGGAGGCCGAACCCGACATATCCGGCCTCGACAGCGGTTGCGAACTCCGCCCACTGGTTCGCAAGAGTCTCTACGGTCAGGGTCATATGCGACACGCGTCTCCAGCGTCGCTCGTGCTCGGTCACGATCGCCTGGCCGGTTGGGGACAGGGAGAGACTTTGGCGTCTCCTCGGGCTTCTGCATCTTTGCTGGCCCTCAGACGATGCGGTGCCAGGGCTCGTCCACTCCGGCATCCGCGCGGCGGTAAGACTCAGCGAGGATGGTAATGGGATGGACGGTCGGCACGCCCGACGACTGCTCGATCTGCCAGCGGCAGGTCTCCGAATCGCAGGCGGCCCGCGCGGCGCCCGAGGAACGCACCGCATCGAACAGTGGCGCCCCCACATCCTGCGCGATCTGCCACCGCTCGACCTTGAGGCCATAGGTGCCGGCCGCGCCGCAACAGTCGTGATCGGAATCCACCGCCCGCAGCCCGGGCACCAGCGCGAACAGGTCCATCGCCGGCGTGCCGATGCCGTGCGACTTCAGCTGACACGGCGGGTGATATGGCAGCGGCTCCACCATCGGCGCGAAGCCGGTATCCAGCTCGCCGCGGTCGTGGAGATCGAGCAGCAGCTCGCAGATGTCCCAGGTCGCATCGGCCACGGCGGAGGCATCGGCGTCGGAGAGGTCGAGCATCTCGCGGTACTCCGCCTTGAGCGCGTGGGTGCACGAAGTCGAGGTGCCGACGATCCGGTAGCCGGCTCTCGCGAATGCCGCCAGCGACGACAGGTTGCGGCGGGCCTTGGCGCGAGCCTGAGGGTAGAGGCCGTTCGAGATGAACGGCAGGCCGCAGCACTCCTGGCGCGGCACGATGACGGTGAACCCGTTGCGTTCGAGGATCTCGACGGCGTCGCGACCGAGATCGGGCTCGAAGGCGTTCACCGCGCAGCCGTGGAAATACACGATCGTGCGCGACGGATCAGGCGTCTCGGGCAGGGTCGTGGCGCCACCGCGACGCTTCCACCACGAGGTGAAGGTGCGCCGCGCGAAGGTGGTCAGGGGACCTCGCCGATGCACGCCGAGCAGCTTCTCTCCCATCCATCGAGCCATCCGGTTGCGCAGGCCGAAGTTGGCAAGCGGCGCCAGCGGGACTCCGAAGCGGGCGATGAGGTCGGTGTTGCTGATGATCCGGTTGCGGAGGATCGAGCCCCGCTCGTCGACGATGGCAGCGCGGGCGCGGTTGTTCGTCTCGGCGATCAGGACACCGGCCGGGCAGGCGCGCGTGCAGATCCCGCAGCCGGAGCACAGGTCGACGGTGCGGTCTGGCGCGTCCGAGCCGGCACCGGGCCCGCGGAACCGCTGGGCCTGCGGGCCGACGTACTTCGGGCCGGGGAAGTCATCGGTCACGCGGGCGACCGGGCAGACGGTCGTGCACACGTTGCACTTGATGCACAGATCGGTGCTGAACGGCGGGAACTCGCGCCCGGCCGCGTCATGGAAGGTCACGCGGCTCTTTCCCTGGCTGCAAGGGAGTGCGCCGCGCGGTGGGCGCTCGCCAGCGCCACGCCGTCACCGCAGCGTTGATCCAGGTAGTGCATGCCGGCCAGCGCCGAACCGATGACGCGCACGTTCGCCAGCTCACCCGGAGCCAGGTCTTCGCCCACCTCGATCCCGCCGGCCTCGAGCGGGTGAGGCTGGAGCGGGTCGTCGCTGAACCAGCGTTCACGCGGCGGCGCGGCCACAGGCAGGCCGAAGACGCGCTCGTCCAGCGTCCCGTCGTGGCGAGCACGGATGCCGGCACCGGCGATGCCACCGGTGGCCAGCACGAACGCGTCGCCCGCGATGCGGAGAGTGCGAGCGGCGGCCTCGGTGTGGATGGCGACAACCCGGCGGCCGCTGCGCTCGACCTGCACGACATCGAACCCAATCTGAATCCGTCCCCCGCGGAGGATGCGTCGGCGGAGAGCATCGAACAGACGCATGCCCGGCACCGATGGCGGCAGGCTCGCCATCTCGAAGACCCGATGGCCGAGCCGGCGCTCGACATCGGCATGGACCTCGGCGTGGCCGTCGAGCCCCAGGACCGCCGGCATCCCGATCCGCCACGCTCCGGCGGGGAGCGCAGCGGCGATGGCCGAAAGCGCGCGGCCCCGCCACCCCGGATCCTCGAAGTGTCGAGCCAGGATCTGCGGCGCGATGTTGTGAAGCCGATCCAGCCCCGGCAGCTCCACGTCCACTCCCCGGATATCGCGCGGTCCGCCGGGCCATAAAGCGTGTGCGAGGTTTCGCGCCGCGTAGATCGCCCATGCGTCCCGGAAGCGTCCGAAGCCGACGAGCAGCAGGCCGTCCCCGCCCCACGGAGCGAGCGCGGCCGACTGCGCGACCGGCATGATGGAGGCGGGACGCAGCGATCCGAGGGCCGTGGGAATCCCGGTGAATGCGTCGTCCAGGGATCCAACGTGCTCGAGTCCCGCGGCCGCCATGCGAGCGAGGTGCGCGGTCACGGCGGCGTCGGCATTGGTGGCGAGCATGCGGTACGGGTGGTGATCGGTCCCGGCAAGCATGCGAATCCCGTCGCGCATCGTTCGCGCGCCACCGGGCGCCGCGACGTCGAGGCCGCCGTGGGTCCAATGCGTGGTCGCCATCCCCTTCGCGACCAGGTGCACCCGCGCACCGCGTTCGGCAAGCTCGGCCGCGCACGACAAACCCGACAGTCCGGCACCGATGACGACGACGTCAGCGCGCGGCATGCTCGACGCCGGGAGATTCCGAGGGCGCATCGGGTACGTCGCCGGCCGCCAGGATGCCGCGGAAGATGCCGGCCGTCAGCCACAGCTCCGCGAGCTGGTCGCCCCAGGCGATGGGACGCGTGCCGCGGAAGCGTTCGGCCATGAATCCGCGCAGCGTGGCGTTCGCGGCACCCGGCCGGCGCGCATCGAGCACCGCAGCGGCGCGCGGCATGCAGAACGCGCCCTGGCAGGGACCCATGCCGAGCCGCGTCGTCCGTCGCAAGTCGTCGAGCGACGAGTCGCCGCGCTCGTCCAACGCATCCTCCAGGCGACTCAGCGTGACGAGCTCGCACTCGCAGATCAGCTCTGCGTTGCCGCCGCCATCGGCCTCGTGTGCCGCAAGTCGGTCACCGAGCCAGTAGGGCGTGCCGCTCGCCGGTGACGGCAACGCCTCGTCCGCCGTCCGGCAGGCGGCATCCACGCCGAGTGCGCTGGCCACCGCGTCGACCGTGTCGCGCGCCATGAGCCGGTAGGTCGTCAGCTTGCCGCCAACGATGCTCCAGAAGCCGCCGACCCCGTCGCGGCGCCCGTGATCGATCACATGGTGCGCGCGGCTGATCTCGCGCGATTCGTCATGCGCGGGCTCGCCGAGGTCCGAGGCGTCGTAGAGGGGGCGTGACCCGGCGTAGGCGCGCAGCACCCGCACGCCGCTGATGCCAGGGACGAGGCGCTCGCCGTCGGCAAGCAGCGCGTCGATCTCGTCGCGGGTGGTGTTTACGTCGTCCGGATCGGGGACGGTGATGTCGGTCGTGCCGAGAATGCAGACCGTGTGGACCGGCACCAGGATGTCGCCGTCGCCGGGCGGGGCGAGCCGGTTGACGACCGCACTCGTCAGTCGCCGATTGAGAATGAGCATCGAGCCCTTGCCGGGGCTCATCTCGAGCGTCGCGCCGGCCAGTCCTGCGACCTTTCCGGCCCAGGCGCCTGCGGCGGAGATGACCGCGCGGCAGGCGACCGTGCGCTCCTCGCCGGTCCGCTCATCCCGCACGCGGACGGCGGCCAGCGATCCATCTGTCGCACGTTCGAAGCCGATGACGGCCTGGTAGCGACGTGCCTCTGCGCCGTGCTCGCGTGCGCTCGCCAGATTCGCGTCGACGAGCTCCCACGGCTCGAGCGACGCATCCGGCACGCGAAACGCTGCTCGGATTTCACGGCTCAGGAGGGGTTCCGCCCGAAAGAGCCCGTGCAGCGCGACGGGCTCGGCCTCGATGCCTGCGGCCGCACAGGCCTGCGGAAAGCGTTCGACATAGTCGTCCGGGTCATCGGGCGTCGCCACGAAGTAGCCGCCGGTCGGCTCGATCGTGGCCGGCGCGATGCGGCGCAGCACCGCGTTCTCCTCGATGCAGTGTCGGGCGCTGATCGGATCGCTCTCGACGTAGCGGGCACCCGAGTGGAGCAGGCCGTGATAGCGCCCGCTCGTGCCGGAGGTGAAGTCGCCGCGCTCGACCAGGAGGGCGCCGATGCCGCGCATGGCGAGATCGCGCAGCACGCCTGCCCCGGTGGCGCCGCCACCGATGACGACCACGTCCACCGCGGCGACGGAGGTCACTTCCGCTGGCCCCGGAGGAGCGACAGGGTGCCACGAAGGTAATCCCAGCCCGAGACGACCGTGAGTGCGGTCGCCAGCACCATCAGCCAGTAGCCAACGACCTGGATGCCCGCGCCCGCGCCCGTGGCAGCCAACGGGCCGCCGGTGAGCGCGTCGTAGGCGATGAGGAGGACTCCCATGCCGACCAGCGTCGTCATCGTCTTCGCCTTGCCGAGCGGCTTGGCGGCGATGACGACGTTCTCGGCGGCCGCCATTTGCCGGACGCCGCCGATGACCAGCTCCCGAACCAGGATCGTGGCAACGATCCACGTCGGCAGCAGGTCGACCTCGACCATCGCCACCAGGACGCCGCCGACGAGCACCTTGTCGGCGGTGAGATCCATGAACACGCCGAGCGGCGAGACCTCGCCGCGGGCACGCGCCACCCAGCCGTCGAGGAAATCCGTCATGCCGGCCAGGAAGAAGATCACGACCGAGAGGATGCCGAGGCCCGGGCTTCCGATGAGGACGAGCGCGACGATGATCGGTGTCGCCAGGATTCGGGCGATCCCGAGCAGGTTGGCGAGCGAGCCGATGCTCGCCGGGCGGCGATCCGCGCTCACGAAGCGTCGCCCACCGCGCGCCTGACGTCGGCCGCAGCCGGCATGAGCTGCGCCCGCACCGCCAGCGCGACCAGGTCCGGCAGTGTTCGGGCCCCGACCGCACGCTTCACCGCGCCGAACGAGCGTGGCTCCATGCTCAGCTCGTCGACGCCGAGACCGACCAGCAGCAGGGCGCCCGCCGGATCAGCGGCCATCTCGCCGCAGACCGCCACGCCGCAGCTGGTAGGGGCCGCCGCTTCCACGACGCGGCCGACCGCCCGCAGCACCGCGGGGTGGAGCGGATCCTGGCGCGCCGCCAGGGCGGCGTTCGATCGATCGGCGGCGAGGAGGTACTGGGTCAAGTCGTTGGTCCCGATACTCATGAAATCCACGCGAGGTGCGAGCCGATCCGCCAGCAGCACGGCCGACGGAATCTCAATCATGACGCCCATTCGCGGAGCCGGCGCCGCCGGCACGGCAGCGCGAGCATCGGCGACGAGGCGCAGGACGAGGTCGAGGTCGTGCTCGTCGGCGACCATGGCCGCCATGATCGACGCACGACGCCCGGCGTCGGCGGACGCACGAAGGATCGCGCGCAGCTGGGTCGGCAGCAGCTCGGGATGCCGATCGTGCAGGCGGATGGCGCGAATGCCGAGGAACGGATTCGCCTCCGGCTCGAGGGGCAGGTACGGGATCGGCTTGTCACCACCGATGTCGGCCAGTCGAAACACGACCTCGGCCCCGGCTGACGCGCCCAGGACCTCCGCGTAGGCCGCGGCCTGGGCCGCTTCGTCGGGAGCCGTCGCGCGGCCGGCGAAGGCGAATTCAGTCCGAAACAGGCCGATCGCCTCGGCGCCCGCAGCGAATGCGGCCACCGCATCCGCAGGCTCGCCAACGTTCGCCGCGCAGGTCACCCGGTGACCGTCGGCCGTGGCGAGGTCCGTGGACGCCAGCTCGGCATCGTGGCCGGCACGAGCACGAGCGGTCTCCGCCACCACCGCCAGCCGTGCAAGGGTCTCTGCGTCGGGGTCGAGGTGGACGATGCCCGCGTCGCCGTCGACGGCAAGCTCGGCCGCGCTGGCGGCGGCCTCACCGAGGCCCACGACTCCCACCACCGCCGGGATGCCGAGCGCGCGAGCCAAGATCGCGGCGTGCGAGGTGCGTGAGCCGCCCTCGAGCGCGATCCCGACCAGGAGCTCCCGGTCGAGCTCCACCGTGATCGACGGCGGCAGGTCAGCGGCAACGACCACCGATCGGCGCTCGAGGCGGGGTATGGCATCGCCGGTCACGATCCGCGCGATGCGCGCGGTGACGTCACGCACGTCGGCGCCGCGGGCTGCGAGGATTTCGTCGCCGATCTCCTCGAAGGCGGCAGCCACCGCTTCGCCGGCCTGGATGACCGCGGCAGCGGCATCGGTGCCGTTCGCCATCAGCGCAGCGGTGGCGTCATGCAGTGCCGGGTCCTCGGCCATCAGGGCCTGCGCGTCGAAGATCTCGGCCTCCGCTTCCCGGCCCTTCTCGCGAAGCCGGGCCGCGATCCCGACGACCTCATCCGCGGCGAGCCTGGCGGCGTCCGGCAGCGGCAGGCGGCTGGACCCGTCAGCCGCGACCGCGTGGTAGACCCACGGTGGTGCGATGGCCACCCCGGGGGCAGCCGGCGCGCCTCGCAGCTCGGCGCTCATGCGCCATCGATCGCTTCGCCCAGGCCCGAGCGCACGAGCTCGGAAAGGCGCGCAACCGCCTCGTCGGCATCGGTGCCCTCCGCGGCGATTCGGATGCGATCTCCTCGCGAAACCGCCAGGCCCATGACGCCCAGCACGCTCTTCGCACTCGCCGTTCGGGTTGCATCCCGCGTCAGGTTGGCGACGAGAACCTCCGACGTGAACGCGGCCGATGCCCTCACGAAGAAGGCGGCCGGCCGCGCATGCAGCCCGGACGGATTGCGGACCTCGACCTCTGCCTCAGCCACGGGTGCCAACCGCCTCCTTCTGGCCGATCTTGCGCTCCGTCCCGGCGCGCAGGCGCCCGATGTTGTCGGCGTGCGCGACCGTGACCAGCAGTCCCGACGCGAGCGCATAGGCGATGGCGGCAACGCTAGCGGCCCCGACGCCGGCCAGCATGGCGGTGATGATCGGTGCCGCGATCGCGCCGACGACCGAGCCGAGCGACACGTACCGCGAGCGCCAGACGATGACGGCCACGATCGGCGCCAGGATCACGATCGTCCAGAGGCTCATCGCACCGAGGGCTCCTGTCGTGGTGGCCACGCCACGCCCGCCGGTAAAGCGGATGAAGATCGACCAGTTGTGGCCGACGATCGCGGCGAATCCAGCGATGGCCGCCGCCCACTCGACGAGCGGGTCACCGGCAAGGAGGAGTCGAGCGAGCAACACTGCGGCGACGCCCTTTGCCACGTCGAGCAGGAAGACCGCGGCTGCGGCGCCCGTTCCGAGCGTACGGAGCGCATTCGTCGCACCGGTTCGATGCGAGCCGTACTCGCGCAGATCGATCCCCTTCGTCAGGCGGCCGATGATCAGCCCGAACGGGACGGCGCCCAGCACGTAGCCGAGCAACGCCGCCAGGAGGAGGCTCATCAGCGGCCCGCGAGCTTGTCCATCGACGCCGCCTCGTCCGCCGCCGCCAGCACACCGTCGAGCCGGTCGCCGGCAGATGCCTGCACCGCGGCCACGAAGGTGCCCTCCACCAGCGGACCGCGCGAGATGCGCACGCGTCCCGCGAGCTCCGGTTGGATCAGCTCGTCGATGGCCGTGGCCGTTGCGAGCACGGCTGAGCCCAGGTCGGCCAGGACGACGACGCCTGCTCCGGCATCGGCGGCGCCCAGCGCATCCGCGATGCGCGTTGCATCGGTCCCGATGCTTCCGTCCTCGAGTCCGCCGGCAGCCACCAGCAGGGGGCCATCGGCGGGGAGGTTTGCCAGGCGCGCGACCAGCCGGACCGTCGCGTCGGCAAGCTCACCCGAGTGCGAAACGACCACGATTCCGACTGCCGCGTAGCTGGTGTCATCGGTCATGGGAGGTGAGTCCCGGGAGTATATACGTATATACTCCCGGGAAGCCCTGTGCTAATGCTCTTCCCAGTCGAGCGCGCGCTGCACGGCCTTCTTCCAGCCGCGGAAGAGCTTCTCGCGCTTCTCCTCGTCCATCTGGGGCTCGAAGCGACGATCGAGCGCCCAGTTCTTGGTGACGTCACCTGTGTCCTGCCAGAACCCGACCGCCAGGCCCGCAAGGTAGGCCGCACCGAGCGCCGTCGTTTCCGCGACCTCGGGCCGCTCGACCGCTACGCCCAGGATGTCGGCCTGGAACTGCATGAGGTCGTTGTTGACGACCGCGCCGCCGTCCACCTTGAGCTCCTTGAGGGTGACGCCCGAGTCGGCCTGCATGGCCTCCAGCACCTCGCGCGTCTGGTAGGCCA
>Ga0136613_10000576_pt1 | contig 17172 bp, 19 predicted proteins | sample AntDrymUQ2722106_2_FD_106649 | JGI IMG/M metagenome (GOLD analysis project Ga0136613, IMG submission 106649) | Polar desert sand microbial communities from Dry Valleys, Antarctica - metaG UQ272 (21.06) | ecosystem: Environmental > Terrestrial > Soil > Desert | place: Antarctica: Dry Valley... | reverse complement strand
CGAAAACAACAAACTACCGACAAAGGCGTCGTTTCGCGGAGGTCGCTACGATGCGAGTCTCATCCACTCCGCTTCTGCCAGCACTGCTCCAGCTATACGTCGCGGGTTGTGTGCGTCGGTCTGTAGCACAGAGACCTCTATTCACCGGAGTGCGTGGAAGGTAAATTCTCCGAAATTCGTATTCAGTGTTATGGATGGACGAGCCGTATCGAGGAAGCCTAGGGCCGATCACTATGCGGTGAAGCAAGCAACTCATCACTACATGTAGCGCTGCTGCATAGATATACGCTTGGCTGATGAACGGCAGGAGTACGCCTATGTTCAACGCGTGCGCTCGGCGACTACTCAAAGTCGCTACCGCGTTTGGGTGAGTCCCCTAACCTCGTTTGCGCGAGTTTCGGGTACGCCTCAGAAATCTCCCGTCTGCGAATTCCGGGTAAGCCCGAGAAACCTCCTCTGCGATGTATCCCTTCCTGGGGGTGGTACCGGCGGAGTGGGTGTTGATGAACGGGTAGAGGGTGCGGTGGGGAGGCCGCCCGGGTTTATCCTCCTCGACGTGGACCAGGTAGAGCAAGCGGCCCCGGTCCGCCCACTCGTAGAGCCTCATGGTGGTGTGCCCAGCTTCGACGATCCGAATCAGGCGCCCGATGAAATTGATGCTGTACGAGCGGTAATCACCTTGGTCGTGACCGCCGTCAACCTCCACGGTGATCGGCTCATACATGCGTTTCTCCTCGGCGCGAGGGTCCGGCCAAGACGGAGGGGGGAAGCCCCGACCGAACCTCGCGGTTACCGAGACCCTAACATCCCGAGCGTCAGACGCGGTTAAGCGCTAGCGAATGTTGCGTTAAGGCTCATAGAACCGGGAGTAGCCATCCTGCCGGACGCGAACTTCCGAGAACTCCATGCGGGCGAAGTGCGTAGAAGGCCGATTAGCGAAACTTCGCCTTGTGGGTTTTCTCGGAAGCTCATTTGCAGCTTCCTGAATGGCTCCGGTCCTAACGGGCCAGGATGAGGGCGACCAACCTCCTACCATGGGACCGGCTCCATGCACCTCGCTACACGGTTTGATAGATGCTTGCGACTGTGGATGTTGATTCCAGACTGGGCCTATCCCCAGAAGTGCCACCAGGAGCGTGACGTTGCCGTCTGTGTGCCTTCGGGTGCACCCCGCAGGGGGGGACGGGGATCCTACTAGCCACTGGGCTTACGGACGATACTCGCGTCCGCGTACTCGAGGCAGCGTTGCGGATGAAGCGCATCGGTACCGCTGAGCCCCCGTCGCTAAGCCCTAGTCACTTCCAATCTGGCGGCACGAGCTCCGGAGAGCAGGGCGCGAAAGGTCAGCTCGGAGCCGTTTGTACTTTGTAGGATACGTAACGTCGATGCCGCATCCGAGTACGCCGACCGTAAGCCCCCCGGCCTCGAGAGCCCCCTCGTGCGCCGCGGCGTCCACCCCGAGCGCGAGCCCGCTCACCACGCAAACACCCCGCTCGGAGAGCGCCAGCCCGAGAGCCCTTGCCGTCTCGATGCCCGTCGCCGAGGCTTTTCGCGAGCCGACGAGCGCGACGGAGACCGTATCGGGGACAGCGCCGTTCACGAATAGCGCGGGCGGCGGGTCGGGGATGCTCCTCAGCGGCCCCGGGTAAGCCTCGTCGACCGGCGTGAGAACCTCGATCCCTCTCGCCGCCAGGCACTCCTGCATCCTGTCGGGGTCGAAAGCCCGCTGCAGCTCCTCGAAAGCGCGTGAAGCCTTCTCGGAGACCCTCGCTCGCCCAGCCAGCTCGGCCACGGGCGTCCTGATAACGGCCTCGGGAGCGAGGTTGCCGAGATGCGAGACGAGACTGCTCCCGACCCTGGCCTGCAGCAGTGAGAGGAACAGGTACTTTGCCCGGTCGTCATCTTCCAACTAAATGCGACCTCCGGTAGTTGAGCGCCTCGGCGACGTGCTCGGCTGCTATCTCCTCTTCGCCCGAGAGGTCGGCTACGGTCCTTGCCACCCTGAGCACCCTATCGTGCCCCCTCCCCGAGAGCCCCATCCGGTCCACCGCCCGGGAGAAGAGCGTCTCCGCATCACCCCGCAGCGCGCAAACCTCCCGTAGCCTGCGTCCTGAGAGCGCTGAGTTGGGAGAGCCCTGGCGCATGTCCTGGACTCCCCGCGCTTCACTCACACGCTCCCTTACGAGCCTGGACTCTTCGGCCTGTCTCTCCTCGCGCAATTCCTGGCGCGTAAGGCGAGGCACGTCGACGAAGAGGTCCATTCGATCTAGCAGCGGGCCCGAGATGCGGCCCTGGTAGCGTTCGATCTGGCCCGCCGTGCACCGGCAGACCTTCCTCCTGTCCCCCGCATACCCGCAGGGACAGGGGTTCATAGAACACAGTAGCGTGACGCGCGCAGGATAGGTGAGCGTCGCCGCCACCCGTGAGATCGTCACCTGCCCATCCTCGAGGGGCTGGCGTAGGGCCTCGAGCGCTGTCCGGCTGAACTCGGGCAACTCGTCGAGGAAGAGCACGCCGTGGTGCGCCAGCGACACTTCCCCGGGCCGCGGGTTGCTCCCACCCCCCGCGAGCCCGGAGGTCGATACAGTATGGTGCGGCGCCCTGAACGGCCTCCGCGTGACGAGCGTCCCGTTGCCCTCCCCGCTGGCGCTGTGGACCTTGGTTACCTCGATGCGCTCCTCCATGGTGAGCGGGGGTAGTATGCCTGGCATCCTGCGCGCGAGCATGGTCTTCCCAGAGCCAGGCGGCCCACTCATCACGACGTTGTGCGCCCCAGCCGCGGCAACCTCCAGGGCCCGCTTCGCATAGCGTTGCCCGGCTACGTCGGCAAAGTCCTCGCCAGCCTCGACGGGCCGCCCATCCTCGACGGCCGGTTCAGCAGGGCACACCCGCGCGGAGTCCCCGAGGAACTCCACCGCCTCCCTGAGGGTTCTCATCCCGTAGACCTCGACGCCACCGATGGCCGCAGCCTCGGGCGCGTCCCGCTCGGGAACGAGCAGCCGCGGCAAACCCTCACGCCTCGCCCCCTCAGCCATCGAGAGCGCCCCCCTGACACCCCGCAACCCGCCGTCGAGCGAGAGCTCTCCCACCACCCCAGCCCCCTCCAACCCCCCCGCCGGCAACGCTCCGGACGCGGCGAGGATCCCGAGCGCGATCGGAAGGTCGAAGGCGGGCCCCTCTTTCCTGAGGTTCGCAGGAGCAAGGTTCACTATTACCTTCTTCGTGGGAAACTTGTAGCCACTGTTGGAGATGGCCACCCTCACCCTCTCCCTCGCCTCCTGCACGGCGGCATCAGGCAGACCGACGATCGAGAAACCAGGCAGGCCAGAGCTCACGTCTACCTCCACCTCAACAGGCAACGCGTCTATCCCGAATAGACTCAGGCTCCTCGCCCGGCAGACGGACATCAGCCAGAACCCCCACAACCCATCGCCGTGACCCCCAACTCCACCGCCTCAATACAGCAGGCCCACAGTATACAGGATATTCGTCCACAATGATATACGAGTGTATTTTATTTTATACGGTGTTGGGAACCTTCGAGCGATTCGCACGAAGTACATGCCTCTGCGAATCACCTAGAAAGCGTCTTCGACGTGATGCATGCGGACATCGGGTCGATCGGCGAGGATGCCGATCACGTCGAATCGCAGGGTGTCGTAGTGTGGGCTTCTAGCGTAGAGGTAGTGTTCGGCGACGGAGCGCAGGGTGCTTTGCTTGCGGGGGGTGACGGCTTCGAGCGGGTCTCCGTAGCCGGTTCCGCGCCGCAGCTTGACCTCGACGAAGACGAGGGCGTCATCCTTGCGGACTATCAGGTCGATCTCCCCGCGCCGCGTCCTGTAGTTGCGCTCGACAAGCTCGTAACCGTGCCCGATCAGGTAGCGCAGGGCGAGGTCCTCACCCCATGCACCGGGGGATCTGTTCTTCAGTCTCCCACCCCAGCGTAGCTGAGACGGTGAACGCGGCAAGGACCGAGTTCGGAGAGGGCGAGCCGGTGCTCGGGCGTCCCGTACCCGCGATTGCGCCCGAAGCCGTAGCCGGCGTGGGTCTCGGAGAGGGCGCGCATCGCTTCGTCGCGCAGGACCTTGGCCACGACACTAGCAGCGGCGACCGCAGCGCTCCTGGCGTCGGCCCTGGGCAGGCACTCCACCTCGGGGCCGAGATCCAGGTTCCCATCCGCGAGGCCGCACCCGGCGCGAGACTTCAGGGAAGCGAGTGCCCTGCCCAGGGCTTCGCGGTTCGCAGGGCCGACGCCGTGACGGTCGATCCACCAGGCCGGGTAAGCCACTACGGAGACGGCTTCGACCCTGCGGAGCAGCGCGCCGAAGATTTCCTCCCGCAGAGCGGGCCGCAGTAGTTTGGAGTCGTTGATCCCGGAGACCTCATCGTCGCCGAGGATGACGGCAGAGGCCACAAGCGGTCCCGCCAGCGCGCCACGGCCGGCCTCATCAGCCCCCGCTAGCGGCCCGCGGCGGCAGAGAATCCATGCCGCGTCGAATGCGTGAAGCGAACTCTCCTCCGGTGGATGACCGGTAGTGAGAGTCCGAGACAACGCTGGTGCTGGCTTATCTGGCCTTCTTGACCCTGGCTTTCTTGCCCACTTTGTCGCGGATGTAGTAGAGCTTCGCCCGCCGCACAGCGCCGCGCGAGGCGACTTCGATCTTGGCGATCTTCGGGGAGTGGAGCGGGAAGATCCTCTCTACGTTCACCCCGAAGGAGTTCTTCCTGACAGTGAACGTCGCGTGGATACCGCTGCCCTTGCGCGAGATACACAGGCCCTCGAAGACCTGTACGCGTTCACGGTTGCCCTCGATGACGCGGTAGTGCACACGCACCGTGTCGCCCGCCTTGAACGTGACGTCCCGCTGCTGCAAATTATCGCTCGTTATCATGTACGTCTCCTCTCGTGGACCTACTCCGGATGGCTAGGGCGACCTCATTCCGGTCGTCCTGGCCCGCGCGCGCTCCAGCGCCTCGCGCTCGCGCCAGGCGCGAATCTTTGCATGATCGCCCGATAATAGCACGCCTGGCACCTCCTCTCCATCCCAGTTGGCAGGCCGCGTGTAGGTCGGAGGACCGACCACATCATCGGCCGAGAACGACTCGCCCACGAGGCTCTCGGCGTTCCCGAGGACGCCGTGGAGGCGCCGGATCGCAGCATCGGCTAGCGCGGCGGCCACGATCTCACCCCCGGATAGGACGAAGTCGCCGAGCGAGATGGCCTCCGTGGCGAGCCCGCTCCAAACCCGCTCGTCTATACCGCCGTAGCGTCCGCAAATGACGGTCAGGTCGGGCCCAGAGGCCACCTCTTCGACGTAGCCCTGTGTGAGCCTGCGACCGGCGGGCTCGGTGAGCACGACCCGCCGCGCCATTCGAACCTCGCCCGCCGCAACGCCGTAGACCTCCTCGAGCGCCCTCGCCACGACGTCGACCCGCACGACCATCCCGGCGCCGCCACCGTAAGGCATGTCGTCGATGCGCCCGTCAGGAGCGTAGTCACGCAGGTCGAAGCTGCGGTATCCGACTGTGCCATTCTCTATGGCCCTGCCGACGACCCCTACGCTTACGGCGGCGTCGACCGCGTCGGGAAAAACGCAAAAAACGTCTATGTCTCTCATAGATCTAGCCTTCCGGCGGCCGGATCAGAATGCGCCCGGCCTCGAGGTCCACCTCGGGGACGTGCTCGAGGGTAAAGGGAAGATAGAGTTCTTGTCGATCCTCTTCTTCACGCACCACGAGGACTTCGTGGGCGGCTGTCTCGAAGGTATCATCGACTGTTCCGACGATCTCACCCGCGTCGTCCACTGCGGTGAGGCCGACCAGGTCGGCCACGTAGAACTCTCCCTCCTCGGGCGCGTCGAGCTCCGCGCGGTCGAGCACGATCTCCTGGCCCTTCAACGATCTCGCGCCGGCCCTGCTCTCGATACCTTCCAGGTCCAGGAGGAACCCTTTCGGAGTCTGCCTGACTGCGGAGATGCGGCGCCTCACGCCTACGACCACGGGTTCCTTGCCTTTCCTGAGATGCTTGCCGGCGCCAAGGGCACGGACCCTCAACGTGCCGCGCACCCCGTGCGGTGCGACCACGACCCCGATCACGACCGGATCGGAGAGTTCTTCCACGGTCTCTAGTCAGGGACCTCCACGGTGACCCGCTTCCCCGCCCTCACGGATGCGGCCTTCACGACCGTGCGGATCGCCCTTATCGTGCGTCCTTGGCGGCCGATCACACGCCCCATGTCGTCGGGAGCCACCCTCAGTTCCAGGTCCACCCGCGAGTCCGACTCGGTCCCGGAGACCTCGACCTTGTCCGGTTCGTCCACGAGCGAGCGGGCGAGGACTAGCAAAAGGTTCTCTAGCTGCTCCACGGCCGTCTAGAGGACCCCGGAGATCTTCAGCAACTTACGCACCTGGTCGGTAGGCTGCGCCCCTTTGCCGAGCCACTCCCTGGCCTTTTCCTCGTCGACCTTTATGTCTGAAGGCTCCTGCTGCGGATCGTAGGTGCCTATCCTCTCGATAAACCGGCCGTCGCGCGGGCTCCGTGAATCGGCGACCACTATCCGGTAGAAGGGGTTGCCCTTGGAACCGTGCCTCGCGAGCCTTATCTTTACTGCCATGCCATCTCCTCTCGAACTCTTACCTGCGCCCCGACAGGCCTGGGATACGCGGCATCCCGCCGCCCTTGCCCATCTGGGCCATCATCTTCTGCATCTCCTTGAACTGCTTGACGAGCTTCTGCACGTCCTGCTGGGTCGCACCAGAGCCCCGCGCAATCCTACGCGCCCGGCTCGGATTCTGCAACAACTTGGGGTTCCTGCGCTCCTTGACGGTCATCGAGGTTATCATGGCCTCGACCCTGCCCAGCTGCCTGTCGTCTATCTCGACGTCCTTGAGCTGCTTGCCGAGGCCAGGGATCATGCCGAGGAGGCCGGAGAGCGGACCCATCTTCTTTATCATCTGCATCTGCTGCAGGAAGTCTTCGAAGGTGAATTTGCCGCTCATAAGCTTTTTGCCCTGGGCCTCGGCCTCCGTACGGTCCATCTGCTGTTCGGCCTTCTCGATGAGCGTTAAGACATCGCCCATCCCGAGGATGCGACCGGCCATCCTGTCGGGGTAGAAGTAGTCGAACTCCCCCATCTTCTCGCCCTCTGAGGCGAACTTGATCGGCCGCCCGGTAACGGAGACGACGGAGAGCGCAACCCCGCCGCGGGCGTCGCCGTCGAGCTTGGTCAAGACCATCCCGTCGAAGTCGGCGTACTCTTGGAAGGCCTCCGCCACCTCGACGGCGTTCTGGCCCGTTACGACGTCGAGCACGAGCAGGACGGAATGCGGCCTGCTCGCCGTCCTGACGCGCCGAATCTCCTCCATCATCTCCATGTCGACGACCTGCCGGCCCGCAGTGTCTACGATGACGAAGTCGTACCCACCGTCTCTGGCCTCCCTGATGCCGCGCTCTGCGATCTCCTCGGGCTTCGGCCCCGTGCCCTCCGTGTATACGGGCACTGAGAGCTCGCGTCCGATCTGCTGCAGCTGCTCGATCGCGGCCGGCCTGTAAGTGTCGCACGCAACGAGATAAGGATTCTTCCCGAGCTTCCTTACGAACAGAGCAAGCTTCCCAGCCGCCGTAGTCTTGCCGTGGCCGTTGAGACCAGCGAGCATCACGACCGTTGGCGGCCTGGAGGCGAAGGAGAGCTTGTGGGCAGCGCCGCCCATCAGGTTGGCGAGCTCCTCGTCGACTATCTTGACGACCTGCTGGCCTGGACTCAGCGCCTTGGAGACCTCGGCCCCCGTGGCCCGCTCGCGGACGTTGGAGACGAACTCCTTGACGACCCCGTAGTTGACGTCAGCCTCGAGCAGGGCCAGACGGATTTCACGCGTAACCTTCTTTACCTGGTCCTCGGTGAGGTTGCCGCTGCCGCGGACCCCGTCGAGTGCCTTGTTGAGCCTTTCGCCTAACGTATCGAACATCTATAGATCTCCAAACAATGCTTCTGAAAACTCGCGGGCGTCGAACGGGTGCAGGTCCTCGACCTTCTCTCCGACCGAGATCAGCTTGATCGGCACCCCGACCTCGTTGGCTATGGCGAGGGCGATGCCGCCCTTGGCTGTCCCGTCGAGCTTGGTGAGGATGATCCCGGTTAGCCCGGCAACTTCTTTGAACATCTGGGCCTGTCTCAAACCGTTCTGGCCCGTGGTCGCGTCGACGGTCATCAGTACCTCGTGCGGCGCCCCTGGAAGCTGCCGCTGTACGACTCTTTGTACTTTGTCGAGCTCGGCCATCAGGTTGACCTTGGTGTGCAGCCTGCCTGCAGTGTCGATGAGTAGTACGTCGGTACCCTCGCGTCTGGCGGAATGTACGGCTTCGTGGGCTACGGCTGCCGCATCGGCGCCGCGCTCCCGCGCCACCACAGGCGTACCCGTCCTCTCGCCCCACTGCTGAAGCTGCTCGATGGCCGCAGCCCTGAACGTGTCCCCCGCGGCGAACATCTTCGTCCCCGGCAAAAAACGCGAGAGCTTGCCTATGGTCGTCGTCTTGCCCGTCCCATTCACCCCGACCATCAAGATCACCGTAGGCGCGTGCGAGACGTCGAGCTCGACGGGCCCCTCTAGCATGCTGGTGGCGTGCTCGATCATGAGCTCCCGCAACTCGGCACCGCTCGTGATGTTCCTTTCCAGCGCCTCCTGCTCCAGCTCACCGACGAGCTTCGCCGTAGTCGGAACCCCGACATCGGAGGAGATCAAGATCTCCTCGACTCTCTCCCAGAACTCCTCGTCCTCGACGTCCCTGAACTCGGCGACGGCGGCGTTGAGCTGTCCGACGAACGATGCGCGGCTGCGGCTGAGGCCCTGCCTCAGCCTGCCAAACCACCCACCCGACTCCTGTAGCTCGGCGACCGTCTCGGCATCCTGCGCCTCCTCGAGGGCACTCGGCTCCGGCAGAGATTCCTCGGCCTCACGAGGCTCGGTCTCATCGACCTCCCACACCTCCGAGGGGGCAGGCTCCTTCCTCTCCGCCTGCACTTCCTCGGCACTGGGCACCCCTTCGGTGAGACCCGCAGAAAGGTGGCCGTTGCCCGCTTCGACATCTGGTTCCGGCTCGCTCGCTACCGCCGGGCCGTTCTCCTGTTCTTCGTCTGTGCTTCGTTTGAAAAAACTACGCCACGAGCGCGCCATAGGCGACTTCTTACTCTCCCTGCAAACGCTTCGACACAACAGTGGTGGCCCCGGAGGCATCCTGAACCACCCCGTAGAGCACGTCCGCCGCGGCCATCGTTCGTTTCTGATGGGTGACCAGCAGATACTGGCCGTTTGCCCGGTGAGAGTCTACCACAGAGAGAAAACGGGCCAGGTTGAGATCGTCGAGCGCCGCCTCGGCCTCATCGAGCACGCAGAACGCCCCCGAATCCCCACCAGGCCGGCTCAAGAACACGCTGAACAGGAACGACAGCGCGAGTAGTGCCCGTTCGCCTCCTGACAGGACGCGCAAGGGACGCCAGCCCTTCCTCCCCAAGCGCAACCCGATCTCCACCCCCTCCTCAGAGAGATCCAGGACCCCCGAAGACCCCTCGAGCATGCGCGGTACCATCTCCCCGAACGCCTCCCTTACCCGCCCGAACGTCTCCGCGAAACGCGACTCTATCTCCCCGTCCACCGAATGTATTATGCGGTTTAATTCGTTGGCCGCAGCCTCTGCGTCGGCCCTCTGGGCCGAGACGAATTCGTGACGTTCGCGCAGTCCCTGTTCCTGGGAGAGGGCTAAGAGGTTTACGTCCCCGAAGCGTTTGAGCTTGCGGGCGAGGGTTTGTCGTTCTCCGTCCGTGCTCTCCTCGTGCTTCTCTGCCTCCTGGCGGGCCGTTTCGAGGGTGGCGCCCCACTCTGCCTGTATCTCCTCGCCGGCTGTGGCCGCCGCGCTTTCGGCCCTTTCCACCTCTTCGGCGAGGCGTTCTGCGTTCGCGCGGGCGGTCGCGAGTCTGACTGCGAGATCCACGGTCCTGCGGGAGAGGGTCGTGCGCTCCGCAGAGACCCTGCGGTGCGCCTCGGCTGCCTCTCCTCTAAGGCGCCGCAGGCCGTTTCTGCGCGAGCGCGCGGCCGTGACGAGCTTCGTGGAGGCCCTCGCAGCCCTAGCGGCGAGTGCTTCAGGGTTAGCTGCTGTGTCCTCCAGAGAGCCCGCAGACCGCTCCAGCCTGCGCGAGATAGCCTCCCTGCGACTCGCGCCAGCTTCCAGGGTAGCGCGCACCTCCGACAACCTCCGGTCCGAGTCTGCAGCGGCTGCGCCGGCCTCCTCGGCGGCGACGGTGGCGGCGATGAGGTCCTCGTTGAGGAGTGCAGCGCGTTTCTCTGCGTCGGCGAGAGCTTCCTCCGTCGAGACAGCCTCGCTGGAAAGGTTGGTGAGAGCCCTCTCCCGCTCCAGGAAGGCCTTCCTGGAATTCTCCCCCGCGGTCCTTCGGCGCGTTGCCAAGCGTGAGATCAGGGCCCGAGCGCGCTCCCTGCGCTCGGCAAGCCCACTTACCCCATGTACGGTCCCATCCAGGAACTTCAGGCGTTCTGAGACATCCGCGACGGTCTCTCTCACGTCGTACAGGCTGCCGCCGGGCCCGTCTTTCAAAGCTTCGAGCCGTTCTCTCCAGGTGGCGAGCTGCGTCTCGCGCGCGAAGTTGCCCGGGCCTGGACGCAGGCTCACGCCTGTTCTCGTGAGGCGGAAGCCGTCCCTAGTGACGGCCACGTAGCCGTTGGCGTTCGCGCCGTCGCCGGGGCGCTCGACGACGAAGATGCCGGTCAGGAGACGTCGGACCGCATCATCGTAGCGCGCGTCGAGAACCTCTACGCATTCGATCAGGGGTTTCCCGGGTAGGGCACCGTTGGATTCCACGGCCCTCGCGTCGAGGCGGACGGCCACAGGTTCGACTCTCGAGAGAAGCTTCATCCCCTCGTCCAGGTTTTCGGCAAGGACCCCGGCACCATACTCTCCAAGGGCAGCCTCGACGGCGACCTCGTAGCCGGGGCGGGCCCGGATCACCTCGTAGAGCCGCGTTGTCACGCCCTCAGGAGCCGTCTCCCTCAGCGCACGTACCCTGGATTCTGCCCTCCCAATAGCGGCAGCCAGGGCCCCGCGCCTGCGGCTGACTTCCTCGGCGAGCTCATCCACCCTTGCGAGCATGCCACTCACCTGCTCGAGCGCTTCGCCGAGATTCTCCGTCGTCCCTTGATTTCTTGCCCCTTCGAGGTTCGAGATCACGGCCCCAAGGCGCGCAAGTCCCTCCTCGGAGATCCCGCGGTGCTCTCCATCGGACCCGAGCCCGGCGAGTCGCGTGCGCAGCCCATCCAACTCCCTGGCCAGCCTGTCGCTCTCTTGCTCAGCGGAGGCACTCTCCTCGCGCGACTTCGTTACGACCTTCTGCAGCCGGTCTGACTCTTCTCGCCTCCCGACGCTCTCGGCTTCGAGGTCTCTGGCGCCCTCCTCGAGGCCATCTAGAGTCCGCGACACCCGGCGCAGCTCGTCTTCCAGGCGGGAGACGGCGAGTTTCATCTCACCCTCGCGTCCGCGGCCCGCCTCTAGCCGCAAGAGAGTCCTGTCGGAACGCAGAGCCTCGACTCGCAGGTCCTCGGCACCATCCTCGAGGGCTTCGAGTCGTCGCTCGGTCTTCCCGAGTTCCTCCTCGAGTCGTTGCAGGCGGCTTTCGATCCCTGCTTCTTCTTCACGAACGTTCCGCTCGCTCGCGGCCAGCTCCGCAGCATGGGTCCTGGCCCCGTCGAGCTTCGCCCTGAGTCCTTCGAGTCCCCTGGTCGCGACCCGATACAGGTGTGCCAGCGAGAGCTCGCGGTAGCGGGATTCGATCTCGCGGTACGCGCGGGCGGCGGCTGCCTCTCTTTCTATCCTGCGCAACTGGCCTTTGAGCTCTGCCTCGAGCTGGCGGCTCTGCTCGAGTTGGCTAGCGGCCCTCTCCAGGCGGCGGCTGGCCGAGATGCGCCGCCTCCTGTAGACGCCGAGTCCGGCGGCCTCTTCGAGCGCGAGCCGGCACGCGGCCGCCCCACCAGCGACTATCGAATCAACAGCGCCCTGGCGCAGGATACTGTGGCGTCCCAGCCCTGCCTCACCAGCGACGGCGCGTACGTCCGCAAGCCGCGCGCGGGAGCCATTGATCCTGTACTCCGACTCGCCGCCCCGCGAGATGCGGCGCGTCATGGAAACTTCTTTGTAAGGGAGCGAGATCCGGCCACCTTCGTTATCGAGAACGAGGGTGACCTCGGCGGCGCTCGCACCCGAGAGCGTCTCCGAGCCGGCGAAGATCAACTCGCTCATGGCCCCGGCCCGCAGTACCCCAGGGCTCTGCTCCCCGATCGCGAAGAGCACAGCGTCGGTGATGTTGCTCTTCCCCGAACCGTTCGGCCCGACGATCGAAGTGATGCCCCCTTCGAGCGGCATCCTGACGGGCCTGGCGAAGGTCTTGAAGCCCTTGATATAGATCGCCGACAGCACTGAACAGGTATTTTACGCAACTTCTGCTCCGAAAGCACGCGGAAAAGTGCAGCAAAACAGCTATCAGCAGGTCAGCACGGCGGCTGCGCCGCCTTGTCAGCACGCTCAGGCCTTCAAGGCCTTCGCTCGTCCGCATCTCAGCCGGTCAGCTACGTACAGTGTGGTGAGACGCCGGTGTACTCGAGAGATTGCCAGAGGAGCACCTACTCTACTCATCGAGAGCCGTCCCCTCCCACGAGACCTGACTAGCCGGCGTGCTGACTAGCTGAAGTGCTACGCGCTCACGTGCACTTCCACGGTGGAGCGTGGGACGGGGCGGATGCCGAGAATCTCCAGGGCGGTTCTGGCCGCGGTCTGCTCGCTCTCTTTTATGGAGCTGCCTTCACCGGTTGAGACTTCCTTTCCGTCCACGGAGACCCTGGAGATGAAGCTCGGCCTGTGCGCCGGTCCTTGCTTGGAGATAACCCGGTACGTCGGCCTGAGCCCGTCTGCCTGCAGAGTCTCCTGGAGGAGCGTCTTCCAGTCACGCAGCTCGTCGGTATCGACCTCTGCGGGGTTGAAGATCTCATCCAGCGTCCGCAAGACCAGGTCCCTGTCTATAAGGTAGGCAGCCCCGATAATGGCCTCTACGGTGTCGGCGATGACCGAGTCGTTTATGACGGAGCTCTCGATGATCTCCTCTATGCCTTCGCTCCGGCCAACCATTGCGAGAAACGACTTCCTGACCAGATGGGCCCTGATGCGCGTCAGATCCCCCTCCAGTAGCTCGGGGTAGCCGTGGAAGACGAGCTCTGCGACGCGGCTGTTCAAGACAGAGTCCCCGAGGAACTCCAGCCTCCCGTTCGATTCGTAAGGGTCTGCCACGCTCGGATGGGTCAACGAACGCTGCCTCAAAGGTTCTGGTAGGATCGCTATGAGGTCTCTTATAGACATCTCGTTCTCTATTCTACACTTGTAAATGCGATCACGACATTATGCCCACCGAATCCCATCGAATTGGAGATGGCGACTTTGAGGTCGGGAGACTCGATGGGCTCGCTTCCGACGTAGTTGAGCTCTTCGCAATCTTCTGCCAGGTTCTCCAGGTTGATCGTCGGTGGGACGATCTTGTGCTTTAGTGCAAGGGCGCACATGATGCCTTCGGTGGCGCCGACTGCCCCGAAGGAGTGCCCCGTCATCGACTTCGTGCCAGATACCAGGGCGTGCGGCACTACCCTAGAAATCGCCCTCGTCTCTGGTCCGTCTCCGGTCGGGGTGGCTGTGGCGTGGGCGTTGACGTGGCCTACGTCTTCGGCGGCGATCCCAGAATCCTCGAACGCGTGGATCATCGCCCTCTCGACGCCGCGGCCATCCTCGTCCGGGGCGGTCACGTGGTAGGCGTCGGTCGTGCGGCCGTAGCCGGCGACGGCAGAGACCGGTTCGGCGCCCCGGCGCTCGGCGTGCTCCTCGCTCTCGAGGACGAGGGCCCCGGCACCTTCGCTCATCACGAAGCCGTCGCGGCCCTCGTCGAAGGGGCGGCTCGCGCCGGCGGGGTCATCGTTGCGGCGGCTCACGGCCCTTATCGCGCAGAAACCAGCCATCGAGAGCGGCGTTATAGGGGCTTCCGAAGAACCGGCGATCACCACGTCGGCGTCTTTGCGCCGGATCAGCTCGAGACCCTCGGCGATCGCCTCCCCTCCTGTGGCGCAGGCAAGGACAGGACACTGGCTCGGCCCCGTGGCGCCGAGCACGATAGCGAGTTGCCCGGCAGCCATGTTTGGGACCATCATCGTGATCAGGAACGGGCTGACCCTTCCTGGTCCCCGCTCGTGCATTACCCTGTACTCGCGCTCCCAGGTCGAGAGCCCTCCGATACCGCTGCCCATCACAATGGCGACCCGCTCGGGCCTCTCGCGGATCAGGTCGACTATCCCGGCACTCTCCGCGGCCTGTATGCCTGCGGCTATGCCGAGCTGGGCGAAGCGGTCCATCCTGCGAGCCTGCTTCTTGCTGACAAAGTCCGTCGGGTCGAAATCCCAGCACTCGCCGGCGATCCGCGAAGGATAAGGGGAGGGGTCGAAGAGCGTGATCTCCCCTATCCCGCTCTTGCCGTGCAGGGCCGCATCCCAGAAGTTCTCGACCCCTGTTCCTAGGGGCGTCACGGCCCCTGTTCCGGTGATGAGCGCCCTCCCACCCGCGTCAGGGTCGGTCACGCGGCCTGATGCTCCGTCACGTAGTCAACGGCCTCCTCGACCGTGGTTATCTTCTCGGCCTCCTCATCGGGGATCTCTATCCCGAACTGCTCCTCGAGCTCCATGATGAGCTCTACCAGATCCAGGGAGTCAGCCTCCAGATCCTCGCGGAAGGAAGCGTCGGGCGTGACGTCGCCCTCATCCACTCCCAGCCGGTCGGCGGTGATCTCCTGTATCTTGCCGAGTATCTCTTCGCGGTCCAAGCCGTCTCTCCTCTCGATGACTCTTACAAATTACTATCAACCCATCCAGCGATAGCGCGTAGTGTAAACCCAAAACGTCTTACTGCATAGTCATGCCGCCGTCGACGGCAATGGTCTGGCCGGTAACGTATCCGGCGCCTTCGCCGGCCAGGAACGCAACGACCTCAGCCACCTCCTCCACCTCCGCGAACCTGCCCACCGGTACCTGGCCCCTGATCCGGTCCTTGACCTCATCCGACAGACTACGCGTCAGCTCTGTCTCGACGTACCCTGGCGCGACCACGTTGGCGGTGATGCCCCGCTGCGCAACCTCCCGCGCAACGCTCTTGGTGAAGCCGATGATCCCTGCCTTGGAAGCGGCATAGTTGGCCTGGCCCGCGTTACCGACGAGCCCGACGACGGAGGAAACGTTGACGATTCTTCCCCAACGCGCCCTTATCATCGGTCTCAGCGCGGCCCGCGTGCACAGGTAGGTGCCCTTGAGGTTGGTCCTCAATACCTCATCGAACTCTACTTCCTTCATCCGCATCATCAGGTTGTCCCTGGTCAGGCCAGCGTTATTGACGAGTATCTCGACCTTCCCCAGGGTTTCGCCCACGCCCTCGAACAGGACACCCACGTCTTCGGGAGAGGCGACGTCACCCTTGAAGGTCTCGCAGAGGACGCCTGCCTCCCTGACTTCCTCTGCCACCTCCTCCGCGGCCGCGTCGTTGGAGCGGTAGGAGATCGCCACGTTCGCGCCTTCGTTCGCGAGCCGCAAGGCCACGGCGCGGCCTATTCCTCTTCCTCCGCCCGTGACGACGGCGACACGTCCGTCCCGGATCATTCGCCCTCCCCTCTCTCGGCGAAGGCGAACATGAGGTCGGCTTCACAGACCCGCTCGTCCCCTACGGTAGCGCGGCCTTTTCCCCTTCCGACTCTGCCTTTGAGGCGGACGATCTCGACCTCCATCCTGAGCACGTCGCCGGGAAGGACCTGCCTGCGGAACCTCACGCCGTCTATCCCGGCGAAGAGCGCGAGCTTGTCCGCGTGCTCCCCGCCGGCCATGACGCCGACGGCGCCTACCTGGGCCATCGCCTCGATAATTAGGACACCCGGCATGACCGGGTAGTCAGGGAAGTGACCCTGGAAGAATGGCTCGTTCTGGGTAACGTTCTTTATGCCTACGGCCCGTACCCCGGCTTCGAGCTCCTCGATCCTGTCGACCAGCAGGAAGGGATAGCGGTGAGGGATGAGGTCCCGGATCTGCGCCGGCCCGAGCGGCGCCTTCACGAGAGCACCTCCCCGGCCGTCCGCCCCTCGACGCCTTTTCTCTTGAAGTCCCGCAGCATCCTTGTCAGAGTCCCGTCCTCCCCTGCCTCGAAGAACTCGCGCACCCCCAGATCCAGCAGTCGCTCTACCACGGCCACCCACCTCACGGGGGAGAGCATCTGCTTGCGCAATGCCTCGCGCACTCCGTCCGCCGTCGTCAACAACGCCCCATCCGTCGCCCCGACCATCGGTAGCTCCGGTTCTTCCAACTCCACCACCCGGAGAAGCTCGTCCATCTCCCGCGCAGCCGCTTCCATGAGCGGCGAATGGAAAGCCCCTGATACCTCTAGAGGCACCTTCCGCCCGCGCACGCGCTCGGTCACGCTCTCGATGGCATCCATCCGCCCTGAGACGACGGTCTGGCGCGGGGTATTGAAGTTCGCCGCGACGACGATGCCGCTGGCCTCCTCGGCAGCCCTTGCGACATCGTTGGGGTCTGCGCCGATCAGGGCCACCATCCCTCCTGGATTCTCCCTCGACGCCTCGTTCATCAGGCGATTCCTCTCAGCCACGAGCCTGACGCCGTCGGCGAGACCAAGGCTCCCCGCAGCGTGGGCCGCGGCGTATTCTCCGAGCGAGTGGCCGGCCACCACGTCGGGCTCTATCCCGGCCTCCCGCAAACGGTAGAGAAGGTCGACGGAGCCGGCGAATACCGAGAGCTGGTAAGGCACCCCCGTTTCGCCGACGTAGTCGAGCGCGGCGTCGCGGGCGGAGCCGGTGATCTCCCCTCCGGCGGTGCCCTGCCCAGGGAAGACAAAGGCCCGTTCTATCCCGCCGCTCACACTAGATCCTGTACAGGTTCGCGGCCCAGGTCAGGCCGAAACCGAAGCCGACGGTGATCACGTACTTTCCCGGCTCCATCGCATCGTAGATGTCAGGGTAGGAGAGCGGGATGCTCGCCGCCGAAGTATTCCCGAACCTGTCGAGGTTGATCACGACCCTGTCCTCGGGT
>Ga0136613_10000575_pt1 | contig 17198 bp, 12 predicted proteins | sample AntDrymUQ2722106_2_FD_106649 | JGI IMG/M metagenome (GOLD analysis project Ga0136613, IMG submission 106649) | Polar desert sand microbial communities from Dry Valleys, Antarctica - metaG UQ272 (21.06) | ecosystem: Environmental > Terrestrial > Soil > Desert | place: Antarctica: Dry Valley... | reverse complement strand
CGTGTCGAAGCCGGTCGGCGCCAGCAGGATCGTGGTGGGCAGCTCCTTCATGGCGGTGAGGAAGACGAGCGCGGCGCCGGCCGCGAGTCCCGGCCGGATGATCGGCAGCGTGACCTCGCGCAGGACCGCGCCCGGCCGTCGTCCCAGCGTCCGCGCCACCTCCTCGATTCGCGGGCTGACCTGGAGCAGCGACGCGCGCGTGATGCCCACCGCCTCCGGCGCGAACCGAACCAGGTACGCCACGAGCAGCAGCGGGAGCGTCTGGTAGATGGCGGGCAGGAAGCGGGCCGCCACGAAGACGAACGCGAGGCCGATGACGATCCCCGGCAGCGCGAACCCGGCATAGGTCGCCCGCTCGATCACGGCCGACAGCACGCTGGGGTGGCGGACCGCCAGCACGGCGACCGGGATGGAGGCGAGCACGGCCAGGAGGGCGGCCAGCCCCGACGCGAGGACCGAGTTGAGCGCGGCATCCAGGACCAGCGTGAACGACTCGCCGCCGGCGAGGCCGCGAATGAGCCAGAACACGATGGTGCCGATCGGCACGACCACCGCCAGCCCGACGACGAGGCAGCAGAGGGCCAGCGCCGGCCAGCGCCACGGCCCGAGACGGACGATCGTGGCGCCGCGCCGCGCCCCGGCGCCCGAGCCGTGATAGCGAGCACGGCCGCCGCGCAGCCGCGACTCGGCGACGAGGACGCCGGCGGTGCAGGCGACGAGCATCAGCGCCAGGACGGCGGCAAGGCTCGGATCGAAGCTGGCGCGGTACTGCACGTAGATCGCTCGGGTGAATGAGTCGAACTGGAGCAGGCTCACCGCACCGAAGTCGGCCAGCGCGTACAGCGCAACGAGCAGCGCGCCGGCTCCGATGGCCGGACGCAGCTGTGGAAGCGTCACCGAGCGGAAGGTTCGCCACGGTCCGTGGCCGAGCGATCGGCTTACCTCCTCGTAGGCAGGATCCAGGCGCAGCAGGGCGCCGCGCACGCTGAGCACGACGTACGGAAAGCTGAAGAGGGTGAGCGCCAGTGCGGCGCCCGGGAACCCGTACAGGTCGGGCAGTCGCGTCACGCCCAGCGGCTCGAGGAGGGACTGCAGCGCACCGCGGGGGCCGAAGGCGGCGACGACGGCGTAGCCGCCCACGTAGCTCGGCACCACGAGCGGCAGGATCGAAAGGATGGTCCAGGTGCGGCGTCCGGGGAGATCGGTGCGCGTCGTGAGCCAGGCGATCGGCACCCCGATCAGGAGCGATGCGATGGTGACGGTCGCCGCCAGCAGCAGCGTGCGGCCCAGCACGCCGATGGTGCGATCACGGAGCACGAGCCCGAGCGCGTCGTCGCTGGTGGCGGCGACCACCACGAGATATCCGATCGGAAGCAGGCCGAGCACGGCGACCAGGAGCCCGGCGCCGGCCAGCCAGGCGGGCGGCGCGGGGCGGGTCGTCCCGGAGCGCTCGAGCGCTGGTGGCGGCGCGATGGTCTCCATCGGCCCTCCCTAGAGGATCCCCACCTCCTGGAGCAGATCGAGGGTCCCCTCGAGGTCCGCGAGGTCCGAGAGATCGATCTCGGGAGTCCCGATCTCCTCGAGCGGTGGCATGCCCGCGTCCACCTCGACTCCCTCGATGAGCGGGTACTCGTGCGTCTCGCCGGCGAAGTACTCCTGCGCCTGCTCGGAGAGAAGGAACCCGATGAGCTCACGGGCTGCCTCGTCGTTCTCCGCGGTGTTCAGGACGCCGGCGCCCGCCACGTTGACCAGGGCACCGGGATCTCCATCGGCCAGGAAGTAGTTCGCCGCCGCTGCCTCCGGATCCTCGTCGAGGCGCTGCATCAGGTAGTAGTGATTGATGAAGGCCACGTCGACCTCGCCGGCGATCACGGCGTCCAGCGCGGGATTGTTACCCTCGTAGACGCTCGGATCGTTGGCCTGGATGCCCTCGAGCCACTCGCGCGCGCGGTCCTCGCCCTCGATCTCGCGGAGGGCCGTCACGAACGACTGGAAGGAGCCGTTCGTCGGCGCCCACCCGATGCGTCCCGACCATGCCGGATCGGTGAATCCGAAGATCGAGTCCGGAAGATCGGTCTCCGAGAGCGTGTCGGTGTTGTACGTCACGACCCGTGCGCGACCGCTCACCCCGACCCAGTCGCCGTTCGGTGACTTGAACCGCTCGTCGACGGCCCCCAGCGTCTCCTCCGGGAGGGGAGCCAGCAGGCCCTGCTCGGCGACGGCACCGAGCGCGCCAGCGTCCTGCGCGAAGAAGACGTCGGCGGGTGAGTTCTCACCCTCGGTGAGGATCAGGTTCGCCATCTCGGCCGTGTCGCCGTAGCGGGCCTCGACCTCGATGCCGGTCGCTTCGGTGAAGTCATCGAGCAGCGGCCCGACCAGCTCCTCGCTGCGTCCCGAATAGAGGGTGAGGGTGCTCCCATCGGCTGAGGCTGAGCCGGCCGGCGCGGACGCGGTGTCGTCAGGGGCGCAGGCGGAGAGGACGACGGTTGCGGCCGCCGCGATCGGCAGCAGGCGACGAAGGTGGTTCAACGAATGGCTCTCCCATGTGGCCGGATCGACGGGGAGTAAGGCTAGCCTTACTCTTTTCGTTCGTCAAACCGAAATACCGATGAACCGGTCGGGATTCGCCCCGTCACTCGGGATGAGGACCACCCTCGCCGAGCGCCTCGGCGGTCAGCACCTCATCGGCCCAGTGGTCGTGCATCCAGGCCAGGTGCTCCCAGCGCGAGTCCACGATGCGCATCGTGTCCCAGGCGGGCATCTCCTGCTGCTCGATGATCGTCATCCTGGCCGGATCGACCTCGTACACGTGGTCGAAGCGCTGGATGACGTCGTCGGTGATGCGACGCGCCTCCGGAGGTTCCTGGGCCGAGAGTCGAAAGCCGATCACCGAAACACCTTCTCGTCGAGTCCGTATGCCCGGTCGAGCTCGTACTTGCCGGGATTCATGATGTTGTTCGGGTCGAGCGCCGCCTTGATCTTCATCATCACGTCGAACCCGCCGCCCATCTCGACCGGCACCAGCTCGGCGTCGCCCTCGCGCGTCGCGCCGTGGCAGGCGGTGATCGAGCCGCCATGGTCGAGCGCCACCTGCGCGATCTCCCGCTTGCACGCCACCCAATCAGGCCAGTTGGCGTCCGACAGCTTCTGCTCCCAGATGCCGATGTCGATCTCGACGAGGTAGTCGCCCCACGGCTTGTACGCGCCGTTCGTGTAGCAGAACATGCCCCAGTCGTCCAGGATGCCGGTCGTCGTGATGTACCGATCGGCAATGGCATGCCATTTCTCCATCACGGCGGGGAGCTGGCTGTAGTTGATCGATGCATCCTCGCAATGCCAGCTCATCGGCACGACCTCGCCGGTTCGCAGCCGTCCGTGGAGCGGCGTCGCATATCGGTCGTGGCGGCTGGCCCAGTCGCCGGAGCTGATCTCGTCGCCGAGGTACGTCCCGCCCGACTCCCGACCGATGCGCATGATGCGCCGCGCCGCCGGCTCGACCTCATCGCGCGTGCCGTACATGGCCGTCGCCACCACCGCCCGCACATGATCGGGGCGGGGGATGTAGGCCTCGTCGTCCCGGCGCAGGTAGCGCAGCTTGTGTTCGTCGAAGAGCACCACGCCGCCGAGCGAGGCGAGTCCGGACTTCGTCAGCGCGCCGGTCGACTCCCAGGCGGCGACGAACGACGGGTAGTGGAAGAAGGCGGCGAACTCCATCTCGGGGCGCGGGACGAGCTCCAGGGTCGCCTCCGTGACGATCCCGAGCGTGCCCTGGTGGCCCATGAACAGGTGCTTGAGCTGGAACCCGGTGGAGGACTTGCGGATCTTGCGGCCGCCGCCGTCCCCGACCTCGATGATCTCGCCGGTGGGCAGCACCATCTGGAAGCTGATCACGAGGTCGCGGGTGTGCCCGTACCGGCCGCCGATGAGCGACCAGCCGCTGGTGCCGATGCGCCCGCCGACGAGCGAGCACGGATAGCTGGCGGGGTCGTCGGGGTACATCACGCCGTGCCTGCGCAGCTCCTCGTTGAGCTTGAGCATGTTGATTCCGGGCCCAACGGTGACCGTGCGGTCGACGAGGTCAACCTCTTTGATCTGGTTCATGCGCTTGATGTCGACCACGATGCCGCGCTTCAGCGGCAGCGCCCCGTCGTTGAGCCCCGTCCCGCCGGCGCGTGGCACGACCGGGATGCGCTCGCGGTTGGCGAGCTTCACGACCTCGCTGACCTGCTCGGCGGTGCGCGGCAGGACCACGAGGTCCGGCACGTACTCCGCCCAGCGGTGGACCGGGAACGGAGCCGGCACTCGCGTCCGGTTGTAACGCGCCGCCTTGCCGGTGAGGACCCCCTCGTCCCCGAGGATGGCGCGCAGCTCGTCCACGACGCCGTCGCGGATTGGGGTGAGCGTCGTCATGCAGGCACCTCCCGCTGTGGTCCGGCGGCGCCATGGACGCCGCTGGGGTCGAGGCCGGCCGACTCGGCGACGAGCTCCATGAGATCGCGAACGTCGATCCCCGCCTCGCCGCCGGCCGCCGACAGCGGCCGCTCCGACCAGACGCAGGCGCTGACCAGGGTGTCCACCTCGAGCTCCTTCGCCCGGGCCACGCGGCGCCGGCTGATCTCGGCAGTGATCTCCGGCTTCTCGATCGCCAGCCCGGCGCCGGCGCCGGAACAGTACGACCACTGCGTGACGTGGTCGACGTCGCGGAACTCGAGTCCGGGGATTGCCCGCAGGATCTCGCGCGGCGAGGCGTGGATGCCCTTCCGCTTGTTGAGCCGGCACGGGTCGTGGTAGGTCACCACGCGCTCGATCGGCGTCGTGAGCGTCAGCCTGCCCTCGCGGATGAGCTCGGCGACGAGCTCGGTGATGTGGACGATCTCGAACTCGTAATCTGGGCCGAAGTACTCGACGTAGTCCTCGGTGAAGCTGATGTAGTCGTGCGGGTCCAGCGTGATGATCCGCTTCGCCCCGTACGACCGCCAGTCGGCGACGTTGTGGTCGGCGAGCTGGCGAGCCGCATCGGTGTAGCCCATCTCGGCCGCCGGTCCGCCACAGCACCATTGCTCGCGCATGAGCCCGAATTCGAGCCCCGCCATCTGGAGCAGCTGTGCCGTCGAGCGCGAGACGCTCGTGCGGTAGAAGGCGGCCTCGCAGTCGACGAACAGGATCGTCTCGCCGCCGATCGGCAGGCCCAGCCCATCCGCCCAGTTCGCCACGTTCTCCTGCGAGACCGCCACGTCGAGCACCGGCTCGGACTTCGCGTCGATGGTCGCCTCCACCCAGCGCTTCCACCCAGGCTGCTCGATGCCGGACTGGACCGCCAGCGCGCGCATCGCCTTCACGACCTTCACGGTCCGCGTACGGTTGCGGTAGAAGTCACCCGTGAACAGTGTGTTCGGGCAGCGCAGCTCGCAGGCGCCGCACTGCGTGCAGTGCACGTAGTCGTCCGCCACGTCCGCGACCGTCAGGTTGCCCTGCTCCATGGCCACGATGTTGGCGTGGAAGGCAGTCGGCGTGTGGTTCTCGTTGCGGGTCACCTGCATCACGGGGCACACCTCGCGACAGAACTTGTGCCCCGAGCTGAAGCAGCCGTACGCGGCATCGCGCCACTGCTCGACGAAGTCCGACTGAAGCGTGCCGTCGGACATCGGGTCGTACGGGGGTGCGGTCATCGAGCCCTCCGAGTACGCGGGGTCGGATCCGGGGTTCAGGCGGTGACGGCGGCCGTCTCCATGGCCGGCATGACGCGGTCGCGGATGAGCCGCAGCTGCGCGTGTGTGTCGACCGCGTTGGCGATGTCGATCCCGGTGAAGGCCTTGACGAGGTACGGATCCACGACCGCGCCGATGATGTGGTTGACCCCCGTCGAGACGATGTCGCGCTGCAGCCGCTCCACCACCTCGTCGGGCGTGCCGGCCACCGAGAACTTCTCACCAAGCTCGGGCGTGGTCAGCTCGAGCGCCTTCGCCACGTCGCCCGCCGCGAAGGCGTCGAGGATCGGCTTGAGGTCGGCGCCGCTGACGTCGTGACGGTTGAGCTGCTGCTCCGGCATCGCCGACAGGTAGAAGGCGGCCATGATGCGGGCCGTCTCCCTGGCGGCGGCCGAGTCCTCCATGACGGCCATCACCAGCCAGGCGCCCAGGTCGAGCTCCTCGAGGTTGCGGCCGGCCTTCTCGGCGCCCGTTCGGGCGTGATCGACCATGTACTGGTAGGTCTCCAGCGAGGTGCCGATCGCCTGGTGCACACCGTCGAACAGCTCGCCACCGACCTCGAACGAGCGGGGGCCGCCCATCGCCCCCAGCTTGATCGGCAACTTCTCCTGCACCGGGCGAGCGAGCGTCCACAGTCCGGAGTGCTTGAAGTGCTCGCCGGAGTAGGTGACCGCGCCGGTGTCGAGCAGGGTGCGCATCACCTCGCGTGCCTCGATCACGCGGGAGAGCGGCTTCATGCCGGTGGTGTTAATTCCATGCTGGGGGAGCATCGAGATGTTCCCGAAGCTGACCACGATCTCGGCACGGCCGTTCGTGAGCTGGTCGAGGGTCGCCGCCATCTGCGCGACGTGGGCCGGGTCGCGCAGGATCACGTGGGTGACGTTGGGGCCCATCCGGATCTGACTGGTCTTGTCCGCGGCGGCGGCGAAGAGCAGCCACATGTCCTTCCACCACGTCTCGTCGACCGAGTAGGCGGCATAGAAACCACACTCGTCCGCGGTCTTGATGATGGCGATGGACTCTTCGAGCGGGTAGGCCGGAACATGACAGTAGCTGAACTTCACCATGGCACGCTGTCCTCCACGGAACTCCAGGATCCCCCTCAACGCCGCCAAGCCGATCTTGGGTTGTCCCCCCATCATGACATCGGGGTCAACGGCTCCATCGGGCTAGAATCAAGGCTCCCGCCCACAACCCCTGCGGAGAACCGATGACCGACTTTTCGCTGACCGATGCGCAGCGCGAGGTACAGCGCACGGCGCGCGCCTTTGCAGAGCGCGAGATCCTTCCTCGCGTCCAGCAACTCGATGCAAAGGCCGAGTACGACCGCTCGCTGTACGAGAAGATGGGTGCCGCCGGCCTGCTCGGCCTCCCGATCCCGGAACAGTACGGCGGGGCCGGGATGGACTACATCGCCTTTGCGCTGCTGTGCGAGGAGATGGAGCGCGCCGATACCGCCTTCCGGGTGATCCTGTCGGTCCACACCGGCCTCAACTCGCTGACCCTGCTGCAGTGGGGGAGCGAGGAGCAGAAGCAGGAATACCTGGTGCCGCAGGCGCGCGGCGAGAAGCTGGCGACCTTCGGGCTCACCGAGCCGGGCGTGGGCTCGGATGCCGGGCAGCTGGCGACCACCGCGCGCCGTGACGGCGATCGGTACATCCTCAACGGGTCGAAGATCTGGATCAGCCTGGGCGACACCGCCGATCACTTCCTCGTGTTCGCAACCGTGGACCGCTCGCAGGGCCACAAGGGGATCACGGCGTTCATCGTGGAGCGCTCATTCCCCGGTTTCTCTTCGGAGTCGCTGCACGGCAAGCTCGGCGTCCGTGCCGGCAACACCGGCATCCTGACCTTCTCCGACTGCGAGGTGCCGGCGGCCAATCGGGTGGGGGAGGAGGGCGAGGGCTTCACGATCGCCATGAGCGCCATCGACCAGGGCCGCTACACGGTCGCCGCCGGATCCGTTGGGCTGGCTCAGGCGTGCCTGGATGCATCGGTCAGGTACGCGCACGAGCGGCAGGCCTTCGGCTCGGAGATCGGCCAGCACCAGCTTGTGAAGCAGATGATCTCGAAGATGTACGCCGGCATCGAGGCCGGGCGGCTGCTGGTCTGGAAGGCGGGCTGGAAGAAGAACCGAGGCGAGCGCAACACGCGCGAGACCGGGCTGGCGAAGTGGTTCTGCACCGATCACGCGGTGGCGTCGGCGCTGGACGCCGTCCAGGTGCACGGCGCCTACGGATACTCGAACGAGTACCCGGTCGAGCGCTACCTGCGCAACTCGAAGGGCTCGGTGATCTACGAGGGAACCAGCCAGATCCATACGCTGATGCAGGCCGACTACCTGCTCGGCTACCGCCGGGACAAGCCGCTCCGCATGCCGCAGCCGCCCTTCGAAGGGGAGATGTAGCTCTCCACGCGATGGCCCGTGCCGCCGTGGCGCGTGGCCGGTGCCGAAGTTGCCATCTTTCGACCGTATCGGCGCTAAGTACCAGCATCAAAACGCGAGGGGACCGGCGTCGGCTTCACTGAGCGTGAACGGGCAGTCCGAGGCCGGATTCGGCCTCGCATGATGCATCGAGGGGGCTTGTCGGCCGCTTACGGCTCGTTGCGGGCGCTTCCACCTCGCATGGATTGGTGACGTCGGCGGTCACGTCGGGCCGACCGTATACTCGAATCCGTGAGCCGAACCATCGAGCTGATCGCCGGGCTGCTGCTCGTCCTGGTCGGCCTGGTGATCCTGGCCAGCGAGCCCCTCCTCGGCTTCGTCCGCGGCCTTGGGGTCGGAGACGACGTCCTGCGCTGGTGGCCGATCTTCATCATCGGCGCCTCGCTCTTCTTCCTGGTTCCCGGGTTTCTGGGCGGCCCGAGCCGCCGGCTGCGCGCGGGGATGGTCATTCCGGGAGCCCTGCTGGCAGGTGTCGGCGGCGCCCTTCTCTACACGAGCCTCACCGACCGATGGAGCGCGTGGGCCTACCTGTGGAGCGTCCTTCCCTTCAGTTTCGGGCTCGGCATGTACGCGGCCGGATGGATCGCCGATGCGCCGGCCTTCAAGTGGATCGGCTCGGGGATCGCCGCCGGCGGCGCGGTCGCCTACCTCGTCTTTGCCACGGCATTTGGTGGCGAGGCGTTCCGGCTCATCGCTGCCCTCGGCATCCTGGCGCTGGGACTCGCGCTGACGGTCGGCGGCCTGGCAGATCGGCTGAGCCGGAAGTCATCGGCGTAACGAGGGGAACCGCGAAGTTGCCATCCGCCGATGGTGTCGACGTTAGGTGACCCCGTGGCCGTGCATGGCGTGGCCGCATGCTCTACCCCCGCTCAGATCACGACAGGCGCTGTCAGCCACGGCGAACGAACCGATCGAACCAGGCCAGCATGCGCTCCATGCGGTCGATCCGTCGATCCGGGCGCCCGGAGCTCTTCATCTCGTGGTGCTCCTCGGGGTAGAGGATGAGCTCCACCTCGAGGTCGAGCACCTTGAGGGCGGTGAACAGCTGCTCGCCGTCTGCGGCGGGGCAGATCCGATCCTCCTCGGACTGGAGCATGAGGAGCGGGGTCTCGATCTTGGCGACATTGCGCAGCGGCGAGGAGCGCCACAGGGCGCGCATCCCGGCATCGGTGAGCGGGTCGCCCAGGCCGGCGCGCCTGTTGTAATGGACCCCGAAGTAGGAATTGGCCCACGTGCTGACCTGGTTGGCCACCCCGTTCTCTGACGAGGCCGCCGAGAAGCGATTCGTGACGCCGATGAGCCACTGGGTCAGGAATCCGCCATAGGAGAGGCCCAGCACGGCGATCCGCCCCGGGTCCGCCAGGCCCCGCTCGACCAGCGCATCGACCGATGCGAGCGCGTCCTCCGCGTCGACGGTGCCCCAACCTGCCGAGAGCGCGCGGACCCATGACTCACCGAACGTGGCCGAGCCGCGGATGTTCGGCATCAGGACGCGGTATCCCGCGGCGCAGAGCGCCATCGCATCGAGGGTTCCGCCCGCGCCCCACGCACCTGTGGGCCCGCCGTGCAGGTGGAGGATCGTCGGCAGCGCTCGGCGGCCGGCCCCGACGGGGGAGGCGAGCCAGGCATGGATCGGTCCGGCGGGGCCGTCGAGGGCGAGCTCGTCCAGCGCGACGGGCGGGAACCGGCGCTGCCACGAGGACCCCTCCCGGCTGACGGCGCGCAGGGTGCCGTTCTCGATCGCGTACACCTCGCCGGCACGCCCGTCCACCGCCGCGCTGACCGCCACCCGCCCGGCGCGCGCGTCGATGCCCGATGAGGCGATTCGCGTGGTGGGATCCATCAGGGGTGTCGCCTCGCCGGCGAGATCCACGCGGTAGGGGACGTTCCGCCCGCGGTCGCCAATGATCACGCCGAGCGCGTCATCAGAGAGCCAGACGGGACCAGGCGCCTCCTCGCTCATCAGCAGGTCGCACCATGCCCACTCGCCGACCGGTCGATCGAGCGATTCGGTCAGCGATCGTGGCGGGCCGGTCGGGAGCTCCACGACCCACAGGGCGGGTGGCACCGCGTCCGGCGGATCATCGACGTCGGTGCCGACGAAGGCAAGGTGGCGGCCATCGGGCGAGAACGCGGGCCGATCCGCATCGCCGGCGAGCGAGAGGAGCTCCTGAATCCGCGGCCGCCCCGCCTCCGTCCCGATCGACCAGAGCTGGAGACGTGGGTGGATGTTGGCGTCCGGGCCGCGGTCCGCGCTGAATGCGATCCGCCGACCATCCGGCGACCACGCCGCGTGGAGGACGTCGAAGTCGCCGCTCGTCAGCTGGCGGGGCCTGGCGCCGTCCCGCGCGGCGACCAGCCACAGGTGAGAGCGTCGGACGACATGTCCGGATTCGTCGTCGCGGAAGTCGAGCCGGGTGAGACGGCGTGCAACCGGGGTTCTCCCTTTGCGGCCCTCGGGTCCGACGACGAACCGATGGTCGCCGGCCTGCGCCACCATGGCCAGTCGCTCGCCATTTGGGCTCCAGTGCACGCTCGAGACGCCGTGGTTCAGCGTGGACAGCGCCCACGGCTCGCCGCCGCCGAGGGGAAGCACCCACACCTGCGCGACCGCGTCCGCGGCGTCGACGGCGGAGCGCACGAACGCGACGCGGCTGCCGTCCGGCGAGACGGCCGGCGATCCATCTCGGACGCGGCCACGGGTCAGCTGCCTGGCTCGGCCGCCTCGGTACGGGCGCATCCAGAGATGCGACTCGTAGGCGTCACGGACGACCCGTCGCAGCACGTAGACGACGGAGCCTCCATCGGGCGTCAGGCGAAACGACTCGAGGGCGACCTGGGAGCGCACGAGGGCGCGGGGCGTGGCATCGGTCATGGGGCTGGAGTATGCCGAGGCGGTGGCGAGCGGTTGCGCGGATTCCGCAACGATGCGGGAAACGTTGACCGGATTCGGTGGGGTGTGCCATCCTCCGGCGATCGAAGCGGCCGTCCCGCCCCGGGCATCCACGCGCCGCTGAACGGTTTGGGAGGTACGGGACGGTGCGACGCGTTCGTTCATCCATGGCCGCGCTGGCCACCATCACGCTCCTGCTCGCCGCGTGCACGGGCGTCCAGCAGACGAGCGACGCACCGGCGGCAAGCGACGAGCCGTCGACGGCCCCCAGCGACGCCGGGACGGCCACCGGTGGGACGGTGCGCATCGGCCAGGCCGGCTATCCGGACAGCTTCAACCCGGGGAATGGAGTCCTGTCCGAGGCGTACAACACCTACGAGCTCGTGTACGACACGCCCATCTCGGTGACGTCGGCGGGCGAGTACGTGCCTGAGCTGGCGAGCGAATGGTCGGTCTCGGACGACGGGCGGACCTGGACGATGACCATCATCGAGGATGCCACCTTCCACGACGGCGAGCCGCTGACCGCGGAGGACGTGGCCTTCAGCATCGAGCTCTACCGAGACACCGAAGCCTTCTCCTTCCTGCAGTCGTACGCGGCCCCGTTCGAGATGGTCGAGGTACCCGACGAGACGACGGTCACCCTCACCACGGCCGAGCCGATCAATGTGTTCGACGCCTTCATGGCGTTCATCTACGTCATTCCGAAGCACATCTGGGAGGAGGAGGAAGACGCAGTCGCGTTCGAGAACGAGGCGATGATCGGCTCCGGACCGTTCATGCTGGCGGACGCCAGCCAGGGCGAGTTCGTCGAGCTCGAGACCAACACCGACTACTGGGGGACGCCGCCGAGCGTCGACGGCGTGATCTTCCAGACGATCTCGAATCCGGATGCACGGATCACCGCCCTGACCACGGGCGAGATCGACGCCATCACCGAGTTCCCGGCGACCGCCGTCAGCACGCTTCAGAACGCCGATGACGTGCAGGTCCACATCGCCGATATCGGTGCCGGGGGCAGCCTGCGCGACATCTTCTTCAACATCGTCGCCGAAGAGGATTGTCCGGAGGATGGCGGCGTCTGCTCCGGTCACCCGGCGCTCAAGGACCTCGCGGTGCGGCAGGCCCTCGCGCACGCGACCGACAAGGCACAGATCATCGACGTGGCGACGCTCGGAACCGGGTCGTCTGGCATCTCGATGGTGCCACCCGGCCTCGGCGACTTCTACGCCTCCGAGATCGAGGACTACGCCTACGACGTGGCGGCCGCCAATGCGCTGCTCGACGAGGCGGGCTACGAGGACGGCGACGGAGACGGCATTCGCGAATGCCTGGACGACCAGGACTGCGACACCCTCACCTTCCGCTTCAACTATGCCGATGAAATTGACACCGCGCCGCGCGAGTCGGAGTTGATCCAGGGCATGTGGGCTGAGGTCGGCGTGGCGATCGAGATCCAGGGCCTCGATCCCGACGCGCTCACGAGCATCTGCTGCCCGAGCTTCGACTACGACGTCATGCTCTGGGGCTGGGGATCCGACCCCGATCCTGCCTTCCTGCTCGCCGTCGGGCTGTGCACGGAGATCGACTCCGGCTTCAACGAGACCGGCTACTGCAATCCCGAGTTCGATGCGCTCTACGAGACCCAGGCCGCCGAGATGGACGAGGCTGCGCGGATCGAGCTGATCATTGAGATGCAGCAGATCCTGGTCGACGACGTGCCGTACATCATCCCGTACTACCAGCAGGAGATTCAGGCCTGGCGGACGGATACATTCACCGGGTGGCTCGCGGATGATCCGACGTTCGGCCTCCAGGATCCCACCTGGCTCAGCGTCCTCCGACCGGTCGAATAGACCGGTGCGGGGCGAGCGTCCCGCCGACGCTCGGCCCTTCATGTCCGTGACAGGTCCCAGGCCTGCACTCGCGCGGGTTCCGACCGATCTTTCGGTGCGCGGTCAGCACGAGTCCTGCGCATGCGCGGCACTCAGGCCAGCCATCAACCGATATTTCGATCAATCCCGGCCTTGCGCGCAGAGCGTCGAGATATGAGCGGGCGCGGCGGCTATCTGCTTCGCAAGGTCGGCTGGGCGCTGGTCACGGTCGCGGTCGTCATCGTCTTCAACTTCCTCCTGTTCCGGGTGCTCCCGGGCGACCCGGCGAAGTCGGGGCTGCGTGACCCACGGCTCAATCCTGCGGCGGTGGAGGCGCTGCGCGAGCGGTTCGGGATCGACAGGCCGGTCTTCCTCGACCTCGATGGCGGGAACCCGCTCGACACCCAGTTCACCGCCTATCTCGGCGCGCTGAGCCGCGGAGACCTGGGAACGAGCTACGCCTTTCGCGACCAGCCGGTGAGTGACCTCATCGGCCAGTCGCTGGTCAACACGCTGTGGCTGGTGCTGCCGTCACAGTTCCTCGCGATCCTGCTGGGATCGGCACTCGGCCTCGTCGCTGCCTGGCGGCGCGGGCGACCCCTCGACCTGGCGGCCCTCACCTTCAGCCTCTTCATGTGGTCGCTGCCGACCTTCTTCCTCGGCATCATCCTGCTGGTGGCGGGGGCGAACTGGTTTGGGCTGCCCAGCGCGGGGCGGATCACCATCGGCGCCGACTTCGCGACCGCCTGGGATCTCGCGTGGGACGTCGGACGCCACCTGCTGTTGCCGACCCTGACCCTCACCCTGGTGCTGCTGGGCGAGTACATGCTGATCATGCGCAGCAGCGTGCTCGACGTATTCGGCGAGGACTACATCCTGACCGCCCGCGCCAAGGGCCTCTCCACCATCGGCATCATTCGCCATCACGCGCTGCGCAACGCCATGCTGCCGATGGTGACCCTCATTGCGCTCAACCTCGGCTTCACCGTGTCGGGCGCCATCCAGGTCGAGGCCGTCTACTCCTGGCCGGGCCTCGGGGCGCTGACCGTCAACGCCGTCGCCGATCGGGACTACCCGGTCCTCCAGGGGGCGTTCCTGCTCATCGCGCTGGCCGTCGTCGTCGCCAACCTGATCGCGGAGCTCATCTACGGCTGGCTGGATCCACGCGTGAGCGAGGGATAGGCCGATGACCGTGCTGCTGGAGGTCACCGCACCGACGACGACCGTCGAGCCGAAACGGGCCTGGCGCTCCTTCCTCCGCCACCGCATGGGATTGGTCGGCGCGGGCATGCTTGCGATCGCCGTGCTGGTGGCGGTCCTCGCGCCGCTCGTGGCCCCCTACGACCCGTACGCGAACGTGCGCGTCAACATCCTCGACATCTACCAGGCGCCCTCAGCGGGCCACCCGCTGGGGACCGATGACGGCGGCAAGGACGTCCTCTCGTCGCTGATCTACGGGGCCCGCGTGTCGCTCATCGTCGGCTTCGCGGCGGCGGCCATCGCGCTCGTCATCGGCGGCATGGTCGGCATCGTGGCCGGCTACCGTGGCGGCTGGATCGGCTCGCTGCTCATGCGGATCACCGACTTCTTCCTCGTCATCCCGGACCTGGCGCTGCAGATCGTGCTGGTGGCGATCATCGGCCCCTCGCTCGGCACCATCATCCTCGTCATCGGTGCGCTTGGCTGGACGACCACCGCCCGGCTCGTCCGATCACAGACGCTGACGGTGCGCGAGCGCAAGTTCGTCATGCGGGCGCGTGCGATCGGAGCTGGCGACGCCCACATCCTGCGGCGGCACATCATGCCTGCCGTTCTGCCGCTCATGCTGGCGAACATGGTCCTCGTCATCAGCCTGGCGATCCTGTCGGAGTCGACGCTGGCGTTCCTGGGACTCGGCGACCCGACGGTCATCAGCTGGGGCCAGATGCTCAACTTCGCGTTCGATCGCGGGGCGGTCTCGGCCGGGGCCTGGTGGGCGCTCATCCCACCCGGCCTGGCGATCGTGTGGGTCGTGCTCGGGACGACCCTGCTGGGCACCGCGCTGGAGGACGCCCTCAATCCGCGCCTGAAGCGCCACCACCTCGAGGCGCCCGGCACCGATGTGGCGCGCGACCGCGTGGTCCCCGCGCCGGAAGCACCGAGCGTGACCGACGCAACCACACCGATCCTCCGCGTTCGGGACCTGTCGATCGAGTTTGACGCTCACCGCGGACCGCTCCGTGCCGTCGACGGCGTCAGTTTCGACCTTCATCGCGGCGAGACGCTCGGCCTGGTGGGGGAGTCGGGCTGCGGCAAGACGACGACCGCGCTCGGCATCCTGCGCCTCCTGCCGCCCGGCGGGCGCGTGGTCAGCGGCTCGGTCTGGTTCGACGGCGAGGACCTGCTCTCGCTCGGCGGGCGAGCCCTGCGCGCCTTTCGATGGACGCGGCTGTCGCTCGTCTTCCAGGGCGCCATGAACGCGCTCAACCCGGTGCGCACGGTCGGCGACCAGATCAGCGAAGCCGTTCGCCTGCATGCGCCCGGCACGTCGAAGGAGGCGGGCGCGCGCCGAGCGGCCGAGCTGCTCGAGCGGGTCGGGATCGGCCGCCGCCGCGCGAACGAGTACCCGCATACGTACTCGGGCGGCATGCGACAGCGGGCCATGATCGCCCTGGCCCTGGCCTGCGACCCCGACGTCATCATCGCCGATGAGCCAACGACCGCGCTGGACGTCATGATCCAGGCGCAGATCCTCGAGATGCTGGGCGGGATCGCCCGCGACTTCGGGATGGGGATCATCCTCGTCACTCACGATCTCGGCGTGGTGGCCCAGGTCTGCGACCGGATCGTGGTCATGTACGGCGGGGGCGTGGCCGAGGAGAACGACGCCGCGACGCTCTTCCGCTCTCCACAGCACCCCTACACGCAGCAGCTGTTGCAGGCGTTCCCCGACGTGGCGCATCCCGACCGCGCCCTGCGCGGCATCCCCGGAGCGCCGCCGCGCCTGGATGCCATGCCGCCTGGCTGCCGTTTCGCCCCGCGCTGCCCGCATGCCTTCGACCGCTGCCCGACAGAGCGGCCGCCCGACTACGAGACCGCTGGCGGCCGCGCCGCCTGCTTCCTGCTTGACCCATCGGAGCCTCGGCTGTCATGAGCGATGCGCTCCTCCGCGTCGAGGGTCTCGTGAAGGAGTTTCCCGGCCAGGCTTCCTTTGGGGACTGGGTGCGCCGCCGACCGGCGCAGCCGGTCCGGGCCGTGGACGGGATCTCGTTCGAGCTGCGCCCCGGCGAGGTGATGGCCCTGGTCGGCGAGTCGGGATGCGGCAAGACCACCACCGGCAACCTGCTGATGGGCCTGCTGCGGCCGAGCGGCGGTCGCGTCCTGCTCGACGGCGAGGAGGTCGGCGCGCTGTCCGGCCGCGGGCTCCAGCGCCTTCGGCGCCGGGTGCAGATGGTCTTCCAGGACCCATACGAATCGCTCAACCCGCGCATGACGGTGGCCGATATCGTTGCCGAGCCGCTACGGGTGCATCGCGTGGCCCGCACTCGGGCCGAGCTGCGGACGCGGGTGACCGGCGCGTTGACCCAGGCGGGCATGACGCCGGCGGACGCCTACCTGCATCGGTATCCATTCGAGCTCTCCGGCGGCCAGCGACAGCGCGTTGTCATCGCGGCGGCACTCGCGCTGGAGCCGGCGCTCCTGGTCGCGGATGAGCCGGTCTCCATGCTCGATGTCAGCATCCGGGCCGAGATTCTCAACCTGCTCTCCGCCCTGGCGCGGGAACAGGGGATCGCGGTGGTCATGATCACGCACGATCTGTCGACCGTTGCCGCGTACGCCGATCGCATCGCGGTCATGTATCTCGGCCGGATCGTGGAGCACGGGCCGACCCGCCAGGTGCTCGCCTCGCCTCAACATCCGTACGCGCAGGCGCTCCTCTCCGTGGTGCCGGTGCCGGACCCGTCCGCCCGTCGCACCCCGGTCATCCTCCGTGGCGAGACGCCAGACCCGTCTCGCATTCCATCCGGCTGCCGCTTCCATCCACGTTGCCCGCTCGCCTTCGACCGATGCCCCACTGTCGATCCCCCGCTGTTCCAAGTGGGTGCGGACCACCAGGCGGCGTGCCTGCTCGTCGAAGGCGCTGAGCCCATGGCGATCCTGCCGGATACCGGTGCCATCGGTAGCAGTCAGGCATCAGGACGCTGATCCCGCATTCGCTCGCGGGACGCCGCTCCGGCCGGTAAGGGACGGGTCTCGACACCCTCGTTCAGCCCACGCACCGCTGCGACCGGTACCTG
>Ga0136613_10000573_pt1 | contig 17213 bp, 18 predicted proteins | sample AntDrymUQ2722106_2_FD_106649 | JGI IMG/M metagenome (GOLD analysis project Ga0136613, IMG submission 106649) | Polar desert sand microbial communities from Dry Valleys, Antarctica - metaG UQ272 (21.06) | ecosystem: Environmental > Terrestrial > Soil > Desert | place: Antarctica: Dry Valley... | reverse complement strand
GACCGTCGGGGTGGGCTGGTCTGACCGGCTCGGGCCTGGGGTCGGCGTCGGCGGGGGCAGGGTCGGCGTCGGACTCAGGCTAGTAGAGCGTCGTGCCTAACGTTCTGGGTATAGGTGGCGGAGCCGGGTGCGGGCGTCGCTGGTGGTGAAGTGCCAGTTGACTTGCCGCTGGTCGGCGTTGGTGGTGTGCTGCCAGGCGGTGAGTTCGGTGTTGAGGAGGTCGAGGTCCTCGATGCGCCTGTCGAGGCATTGTCGGGTCAGCGCGGACAGCTCGATCTCGGCGATGTTGAGCCAGGAGCCGTGCTTGGGGGTGTGGTGGATCTCGAGCCGCTGTGCGAGCGCTCGGGCCTTGGTGGGCTCGAAGGCCTCGTAGAGCGACCCGAGGGTGTGGGTGTTGAGGTTGTCCATCACCAGCACGACCTTGGCGGCGTCGGGGTAGTCGACGCTGAGGAGGTGGTCGACCTCCGCGGCCCAGTCCACACGTGTGCGTCGCTGTCTGGCCACCACCCGGCGACGGCCGGCCAGGGGCTCGACCCACACGAAGATCGAACACGTCCCGTGACGTACGTACTCGGAGTCCTCGCGGCGGTCGCGGCCCGGCGCCGCGGGGATCGGGTCGCGGGCATGGGCGAGGAGCTGGTAGGGCTTCTCGTCCATGCACACCACCGGCCGGTCAGGGTCGTGGGGTCGGGCGTAGACGTCGAGGACGTCTTCCATCCGGGCGGCGAACTCGCCGTTTGCCTTGGGCGGAATCGTCCAGCACTTCTTCAGGTGAGGACGAAGCGCCCCCTTTTCAGCGTCTTGCCGATGGTGGAGTGGTCCAGGTCAGGGATGTCATCGGTCAACGCGACGTGCTTCTCCAGCAGCCGCAGCGACCAGCGCGCATGGCCTTGGGGCGGCGTCGAGCAGGCCAACGCGATCAGCCGGGCCTCGACCTCACCGGTCACCTTCGGCTCGACCGGCGGAGTCAGGCGCTTCTTGCGGGTGATGGTGTCCTCGACATCACCACCGCGCTCGGCGTAGACCCTCGATGTCTTCACCACCGTGTCCACATGCACCCCAGCACGCTGGGCCACCACCTCCTGGGTCGGCACCGGCCCCACCCGATCGGGATCGTTCTCATCGAGCTCCAACAAGATCCGCGCCCGGCGTACCTGCTGAGCCGGGTAGGAACCCGTACGAACCCGTCTCACCAACCACTCGCGATCCGCAGCACTCAACGCCACCGGACGCGACTTCGTCCTCGCCATCATCGACTCGCTTCCGGCGGGCTGAAAGGGGAAGGAACCCGCCGTCACCAGCACATCGCAAGAACACCGCCAATTAACGCAGACACGCTACTAGTGGGAGACGCGTCTTTTCGCCGCGAGCGGACCCTTGTGTCCTCTCGACCGAAGAGACTCAGGTCTGGCCATCGGACCTCGATGCTGCAAGGCTCGGACCAGTCAAGCCATGGGAGACACAATGAGCGTCTACAAGATCGTTGAGATCGTCGGGACCAGCGACTCGTCGTGGGAGGACGCGGCGGTGCAGGCCGTGAACACCGCGAAAGCGACTCTCCGCGATCTGCGTGTCGCAGAAGTGGTCGAGCAAGACCTCGACCTGGCTGGTGAAGAAGTGGTCTTCAGAACGAAGTTGAGTATTTCGTTTAAGTACCAGGCCGACTGACGTCGAGCTTCGTGGTGTCGGCCACGTTCCCCCGGCGCAGAACTCGGTGGATCGGCTACGACGAGGCCGCCTATCGTGCTGCGAGTGCACGGACCGCGGCTTCGAGTGATCTGGATCTGTGGTGCCGCTGGAGCAGGCAAGTCGGTAGCAGCGTGGGCGTTGTTCGAGGCACTCGCAACGGCGGGGCGACGGGTTGCTTACGTCGATATCGACCAACTCGGCATGCTCTATCCCGCGGCCGACGCCGACCTTGGGCGACACTCGTTGAAGGCCGAGGCACTAGCTGCGTTGGCGCCCGGCTACGTGGCGGCCCAAGCACAGGTTCTTGTTGTCTCTGGTGTTGTGGACGTTGACACCGGACCCGGGACGGCTCTGGCTCAAGATGTCGACCTGACGCTGTGTCTGCTCTCGCCTGACCCCGCCGCGCTGCGCGAGCGGATTCTTGCTCGGGGCCGGGACGAGGCGGATGCTGAGGAGGCGGTGGCAGAGGATGCCGTGCTCCGAGACGCGACGTTCGTAGACGTCGCAATCGCGACTTCCGGACTGTCGGTGACGGACACCGTCTCGCGGCTGCGGGAGTTCTGCTGGGTACCGGACCACGATCCGGACGTCGCCGTCGACGCGGGGGGCCGATGGTGTGAGGTGCACGGCCAGGTGGTCTGTTCGCCGTCAGACATGGACGTCGTCGTGGTCACAGGTCCGCGCGCGGCGGGCTCGTCGACGATCGGGTTCGGGTTGAATATGGGGCGGTGGCGTGCGGGCCGCAGGACCGGTTTCGTGGACCTGCAGCAGCTCGGGTTCATATCTGAGCGAGGCAGCCGGACTGCCAACGAGACGACTCTGGCGATCGGTCAACTGGCAGTGATGCACAACCTGATGTCCGAGCGTGGCGCGGAACTGCTGGTGGTGAGTGGGCAACTGGCTGTCTCCGACCGTGCGACGCTGCGGGCGGCGCTCAGGGCGGCCCAGGTCACCCTGGTCCGCCTCCGAGCCGACTCGAAGACCCTTAGGGAGCATGTGCACAGCCGCGCTGAGGGCAACCAAACGCGTCTTGCCGGTGACGACCTCCTGGATGCCGACCAGGAGCATCAAGATGTCGTCGTCGCCTCTGCTCTCGACGAGCAGCACGTGCTCGACGCTTCCGCCGCCGATGACGCCGTCCTCGAGGTAAGCGGCCGAACCGCCACCGACGTCATCGCGGAGGTCGACATCCTGAATTTCGGGTAGTGGAACGCCGGGTCCGCCGCGGTCCAGGTATCTGGGGATCACGCGTCATACCGCCGCCTCTCTGCAACGAGAGGGCGCTTTTCGGAGAAGTCGAGGACGCTCGTGTCCCGGTGACGGTTGGATGGTCTGGGATGCTCTTGGGGTGGACGAGAAGACGGCGGGCGCGGTGGCGTGGCTGCTCGCGGCCGAGGATGCGGCGGTGCGGAGCCTGACCCGACGCGACCTGCTGGGGGAGGACTCGGTGGCGGATCGGGCAGCCATCACCACGGGGCCGTGGGTGTCGGCGTTGCTTGCCGGGCAGCAGGAGGACGGCGGGTTTGGAGGCGACGCGTACCGCAAGTGGACGGGCGCGCATTGGCGGTTGGTCTCGCTGGCAGAACTCGCCGCACCGGCCGACGACCCGCGCGTCACAGCCGCCGCGGAGCATGTCTTGGCCTGGATCGTCGAGGACCTGAAGTACCCGCCACGTGTGGTCGACGGGCTGCCGCGCTCGCACGCCAGCGTGCACGGCAACGCGCTCGGCGCGTGTACCCGGCTCGGACTCGCCGGACACGAGCGCACCGAGCGGCTAGCCGAGGCGATCATCTCCTGGCAGTGGCCGGACGGCGGCTGGAACTGCGACAACCGGGCCGACGGACACAGGTCGTCGTTCCACGAGTCGCTACGCACTGCTTGGGGCCTGCAAGAGTACGCCGCGGCTACCGGTCACCCCGGCGCCCGCGAAGCCGCGGATCGGGCCGTCGAGCTGTTCCTCCAGCATCGGGTGTTCCGCCGCGGGGGCACCGGCGAGCCGATCAATGCCCGCTGGCTGTCGACGCCTTACCCCTCGTACTGGCACTACGACGTGCTTTCCGCATTGCTCGTCATCGCGCGCGCGGACAGAAGCACCGACCCGCGTGCCTCCGACGCTTTGGACCTGGTAGAGGAGAAGCGCCGACCCGACGGCCGGTGGAACGCCCAGGCACAGTGGTGGCGCGCAGCCGACAGCAAGACCACGCCCGAGGTCGTCGACTGGGGCAGCGCTGGTGAGCCCAACCTGATGGTGACCCTCAACGCGCTGCATGTGCTGGCCGCGGCCGGTCGGGTGAGCCTTGGCCAGTGATCGCGATGCCGGACCTGCCGACCCACCCGCCTGACACCGACCCGAGTTCCGCCAGGTTTCGCGGTAACGGGATTCCGGGTCAGGAGTCGCCTGCGGCTTACCGCCGCCGATGACTGTCAAGGCGTGAGGCCGCCGTCACCGACACGACGCTCGCTCCCGCCCGAGGCGTCAGCCGGCGACGCGGCTGCGGTCTGACGAGGGCTTGTCCTTCTTGGTCTTGCTCGAGTCGGATGACGACCTCTTCGAGTCGGACGACGACTTCTTCGAGTCTCCGTCCGTCGACTTCTTCGTTTCCCCGCTCGACGAGGACTCCTTCGTATCCGACGCCTTGGAGGATGAGCCGTCCTTCGCGTCGCTCTTCGGGTCGCTCTTGCCGTCGCTGGAGGATGTGTCGGAGTCGTGGGCGGGGGTGGGCCGGCTGTCGTTGCGGTAGAAGCCCGAGCCCTTGAAGACGACACCGACGGCGCTCAGGATCTTCCGCAACCGCCCTTCACAGGTGGGGCAGGTGGTCAGGGAGTCGTCGGTGAAGCTCTGGCGCACCTCGAGCTCTCCACTGCAGTCCGCGCAGGCGTACTGGTAGACCGGCACTGCTGGCTCCTTTGTCGCTGCGACACGCCTCGCGTCTCACCTTCGACACGCCTCACGAGAGTTGGCACTCTGCCTGGTCGACTGCCAGGCAGTCTCCATTGTGCGTCACAAGCTCCCCGCACGCAAAAACCCGGTGTGCGACGGGCACAATAGCCACCGTGCGTCGACCTCGATGGATCCGAGTGCTCACCTGGAGCGGTCTCATCCTTGCCGTCGCGCTCGTGGCGACCCTGCTGACCGCGTTGTGGACCGTGCAACGCTCGATGCCCCAGACCGAGGGGTCGATCACTCTCCAAGGCCTCGACGGCGAGGTCGTCGTCATCCGCGACGACCACGGCATCCCGCAGATCTACGCCGACTCGGCCGACGACCTGTTCTTCGCGCAGGGCTTCGTGCAGGCGCAGGACCGGTTCTTCGAGATGGACGTCCGCCGCCACCTCACCGCCGGCCGTCTCAGCGAGCTGTTCGGTGCTGCCGCTCTCGACACCGACACGTTCGTACGGACGATGGGGTGGCGCCGCGTCGCCGAGCAGGAGCTCCCGCTGCTCCGCCCCCAGACGCGGAGCTACCTTCAGCACTTCTCGCAAGGGGTGAACGCCTACCTGGCGGACCGCCGTGGTGCCGAGCTCTCGCTCGAGTACGCCGTTCTCGGCCTCAACCGGGTGGACTCGGCTCCGGAGCCATGGACTCCCCTCGACTCGCTCGCATGGCTCAAGGCGATGGCCTGGAACCTTGGCAGCAACATGGACGAGGAGATCACCCGCTCGCTCCTCTCGACGGAGCTGACCAGGCAGGAGATCGCCACCCTGTACCCGCCGTACCCCTTCGACCAGAACATGCCGACGGTCAACCAGGGAGCGGTCGTCGACGGGGTGTTCGAGCAGGACGCCACCCGCAGCGGGACCCGGATGCCCAACCGACCGGGGTACCTGTCAGGCGGGCAGGAGGCGCTGATCCGCGCACAGCGAGCCAGCGACGGAGTCAGCGAGCTGTTGGGGCAAGGAGGCGGACTCGGGTCCAACGCCTGGGCGGTCTCCGGCGAGCACACCGAGAGCGGCGCGCCGTTGCTGGCGAACGACCCTCACCTCGGGCCGTCGATGCCGAGCGTCTGGTATCAGATGGGTCTGCACTGCAACGACGTGAGTCGCGACTGTCCGTTCGACGTGAGTGGCTTCACCTTCGCCGGTTTCCCAGGCGTGGTGATCGGGCACAACGCGAGGATCGCCTGGGGTTTCGCCAACCTCTATCCCGACGTCCAGGACCTCTACCTGGAGAAGGTCTCTGAGGACAGCGTGCTGTACGACGGGCGGCAGGTCGCGCTGCAGACCCGCGAGGAGACGTTCAGCATCGCCGGAGAGGACGAGCCGGTCACGATCACGGTCCGCGAGAGCCGTCACGGACCACTGATCTCCGACGTGAGCGACGATATCGCTGCGGTCGGCGGCGACGCGCCCGTCCCCGCTGCCTCGCCGCCTCGCGACGAGGGCTATGCGGTGGCGCTGCAATGGACGGCGCTGACCCCGGGGCGTACGGCCGACTCGCTCTTCGCCATCAACAGCGCCTCGAACTTCGACGACTTCCGCGAGGCGGTCCGTGACTTCCAGGCACCGAGTCAGAACCTCGTCTACGCCGATGTCGACGGTCACATCGGCTACCAGGCGCCAGGGACCATCCCCATCAGGCGAAGCGGTCACGGCGACGTGCCCGTCCCCGGCTGGGACCCGGCGTACGGCTGGGCCCCTGACCCGATCCCCTTCGACGCGCTGCCCAGCGTTCTCGACCCCGAGGACGGGTATGTCGTCTCGGCCAACCAGCCGGTCACGGACCGCGGCTATCCGTACTACCTCGGCAGCTCCTTCGACTACGGCTACCGGGCTCAGCGCATCCGCAACCTCCTCGAGGGTAGCGACAAGCTGACCCCCGACGACATGACTCGCATCCAGCTCGACGACTACAGCTCCTTGGCGAGGCAGGTCACACCGATACTCCAGACGATCGAGATCGAGGACGACTACTACCGGGCGGGTCGGCGGGTGCTGTCCGGCTGGGACTTCCGGATGGACGCGGACTCCGCGGGCGCCGCGTACTTCAACGTCGTCTGGAGCAAGCTGCTCGAGCTGACGTTCTCCGACCAGCTGCCAGCCGACACCCGGCCGGACGGCGGCTCGCGATGGTGGGCCGTCATGCTCACGATGCTCGACGAGCCCGGCAACGAGTTCTGGGACGACGTCGAGACCGCTGACGTCGTCGAGAAGCGTGACGACATCCTGTTCGAGGCGCAGCTCCAGGCGCGCGACGAGCTCACCGCACTGCTCTCGCGCAATCCTGGTGACTGGCGCTGGGGGAGGCTGCACTTGCTGACACTGCGCAACCAGTCCCTCGGATCAGCTGGTTCGCCGGTGGGCTTCCTCTTCAACCGTGGACCCTATGAGCTCAGCGGCGGCCCGGCGGTGCCCAACGCGACCGCCTGGGACGCGACGGAGGGCTATGAGGTGACGGTGGTGCCCACCATGCGTATGGTCGTGCCCCTCGACGACCTCGATGCCGCCCGCTGGGTAAACGTGACGGGGGCCTCTGGGCACGCCAACAACGACAACAACACCGACCAGACAGAGCTCTGGGCAGCCGGCGAGACGCTGCCGTGGGTGTTCACCCGGGACCGGGTGGAGAAGGCCGGCGAGGACGTGCTCACCCTCGAGCCTTCCTAAAACCCGACGTCGACGCGGATGTGATCGGCTCGCGAGGTGTGGTCCGTAGCACCCGCGACTCGGTGACGATGACGTCCACCCGCTCGTCGTGGGCGTCGACGGGTACGACGTCGACCACCTCGTCGTCGTACAGCAGCAAGACGCGAAGCGCTCGGGGACGGGTCCGCCCGAGCGCGCGGTCGTAGGACCCGCCGCCACGCCCGAGCCTGTCGCCCTGAGGCGAGCCCGCGAGGCCGGGACAGATCACCACGTCGGCGTCGGTGATCGCGCCGGGTCCCAGCCGCTCGCCGTCGGGCTCCGGGATCGAGCGCCGTCCTCGCCGCAACCGGGGCGAGTGATAGCGGGTCCACTCCAGATCGTCGTCGTCGAGCAGGCAGGGCAGCAGCACCACCAGTCCTCGGTGGTGCAGCGCCTCGAGCAACCCGCGAGTGCCGGGCTCGTCCGCAGTCGACGCGTACGCTGCGACCATCTCGGCGGTGGCGATCTCGTGGAGGTTGAGCACGCGGCGGGTGATCTCGCCGGCGGCCGCGTCGATCTCCTCGTTGGTGCGCCAGCCCCGAGCCTTGAGCATCCGCTGCCGCAGCTGGTGTTTGCCGGGCACCGAGGCGGCGGAGCTCACCAGCCCGTCCTCAGCGAAATTCCCCGCGCTCGACATCAGACTTCTCCGTTACCCAGAAGTACCCGGCTCAACCCTCGACCTCGCCGACGGGTGGCGAAGAGGTGCAGGAACTGACCGCTACCATGCGGTTGCATGAGCGCCGAAGGTCTTGCCGCAGCACAGTCGAGGATGCGTGAGGCGCAGGTCCCCGCCGTCGCGATCGATGTGTTCTCCCACTACTACGCACTGCTGGAGAGCGGCGAGACCGGCGTCATGGCGGAGTCGGGCCTCGAGCCTCTCCGCGACCCGCCACACATCGACCACCTCCATGTCGACGAGCAGTCGGCTCGCGACGCGTTGGCTGCCACCGTGGTGGTCAAGCTCAACGGCGGTCTCGGCACCTCGATGGGGATGGAACGGGCGAAGTCGCTGCTGGAGGTCCACGAGGGTCTCAGTTTCCTCGACATCATCGTCAGACAGGCGCAGAAGCTGCGCGAGAGGTCGTCGGCGCCACTCCCGGTCGTCTTCATGAACTCCTTCCGCACACGCGAGGACACCTTGGGGGCCCTGGCAGGCTATGTCGACCTGGCTGTTGAGGAGGTCGCCCTCGACTTCGTGCAGAGCCGCGAACCCAAGCTCCGTGCCGACGACCTGATGCCTGTCGACTGGCCCGCCGAGCCGGACCTGGCCTGGTGCCCTCCAGGTCACGGTGACCTCTACACGGCCCTCACGTCGTCAGGGGTGTTGAAGCAGCTGATCGACGCGGGCTACCGGTACGCGTTCGTGTCCAACTCCGACAACCTCGGGGCTGCCGCCGACTCGCGGATCGCCGGGTGGTTCGCGGCATCGGGGGCGCCCTTCGCGAGCGAGGTGTGCCGACGTACGACGGCGGACCGCAAGGGTGGACACCTCGCCGTCCGACGACGGGACGGGCAGCTCGTACTGCGCGAGTCGGCACAGACCGCCCCGGAGGACGCGGCAGCCTTCAGCGACGTGACTCGGCACCGCTTCTTCAACACCAACAACCTCTGGCTGGACCTGGGCAGCCTGGCCGAGACGATGGAGCGGACAGGTGGAGTCCTCGGGCTCCCGCTGATCCGCAACGAGAAGACGGTCGACCCAGGGGACAAGAGCTCGCCCGCCGTGATCCAGATCGAGACGGCGATGGGTGCGGCCGTCGAGGTGTTCGAGGGTTCGCAGGCCTTGGAGGTCGACCGGTCACGCTTTCTGCCGGTGAAGTCCACCAACGACCTCTTGGTGCTGCGGTCGGACGTCTACACGCTCGGCGAGGACTTCTCGGTGCGGCTGGCGCGGGTTGGCGATGCGCCGTACGTCGACCTCGACAGCGACTTCTACCGGCTCATCAGTGACTTCGACGTGCGGTTTCCTGCGGGAGCGCCGTCGCTGGCCCGGGCGTCGTCGTTCATCGTGCACGGGGACTGGACGTTCGAAGCCGGCGTCACAGTCGAGGGCGACGCCAAGATCGGAGCAACCGGCTCGCCCGGTGTGATCCGGGAGGGCACCCGGCTCGAGGGTGGCGAAGGGTTGACCGGCGGCTGGACCGTCCGCGAATCCCGACCCCCCCGCGCCGAGTAGGACCGACCGATGCCAGGCACCGTGTCCTGGACCGGCACTGACCGCCACCTCGTCCATCGCCCACGGCGGAGAGACCCGCGGCACCATCGGCCACGGCACGGCCGGCCTGCGCCGCTTACATGCACCGGGCCCGCCAGTACCACCCACTGCACCTACCCGCACTACTCGACGGCTGACGAATGTCCACCAGCGATCCCGGTCTCAACGTGGCCGCCCTACAAGCCCTACGGCGCCCGCGACCCGGCGCCGTCGAACTGACCACACGGATCCGCGAGCACCTGGACACACATGACGGCTACGTCGCGTCAGACAATGTGTATGGGTGCCCGCAGCGACCGGCTCCTATCGCTATCGGTAGACGTCGCTGCGGCGGTCGATGTGCACGATCTCTATTCGGCGTCCTTCCCCGATGATTGCGTAGACGACCCGATAGTCGCCGCGGCGGGCCGAGTGCAGGCCGACCAGTTCGTCGCGGAGGGCTTTGCCAACCCGGTGGGGGTTCGCCACGAGCGGTCCAAAGATGAACTCGACGCAGGCTGTCGCGATCTTCTCCGGAAGCCGCTGTAGGTCGCGGGCGGCACGAGCAGTGATCAGAACCTGGTACGGCTCGCTCACGCGACCCCGTAGCGCGCCTTGATCTCGTCGTTGTCGGCAAATCGATCGGCTGCGGCGTCCGCCTGCCCCTCCCGGACAGCCTGCACGGCGCCGGGGGTGCCGAGGATTTCCAGGGTCTCCTCGATGGAGGCGAGGTCATCGGCCGAGATCAGGACGGCGGCCGGGTGGCCATGTCGCGTGATGGTGACCCGTTCGTGGGTGCGCTCAACGTCGGCGACGTACTCCGAGAGCCGGTCACGGGCCTCGCCTAGCGGTACGGCAGTCATGTGAGGCATTGTAGCCAAAACTACGGGCAAAGACTACGGGGCGACGAGATCACCAAAAGTGCTCGCGAAGTGGGGCGCGTGCCTCACGGGAGATGTGCTCGCGAAATGCGGGGCGTACGCCCAGGTCACCGTGCGGATGAACAAGTACTCGGTCCCCGCCAGGCTGGTCGGCCGCCCGGTCCGGGTCCTGCTCCACGCCAGCGATCTGGCCGTCTACGACGGCACCACCGAGGTCGCCCGGCACGAACGCCTGATGACCAAGGGCGCCGGCTAACCGTAGGCTCGCCGCAGGTAGGACTCGAGCACCTCCGGGAGGATCGTCGGGGTGTACAGCCGCAGGTCGGCGGGGTCGGCCGGGAGCAGCCGACCGTACGACGAGAGCTCGGTGTCGGACGCGGTGATGCGGTAGCGGCGGCTCTCGTCGAGTGGCTCGCCGTTCATCCGGAAGGTGTCCCCGTCGGTCTCGACGCCGATCATGTGCAACCGCCCGTAGGGTCGACCCCGAAAAGTGCGCGGAACCGTGGCGGAGTACTCGGCCGAGAGTCCTTGGGTCAGCACCGACCGCAGTTGTGCACCAGTGAGGGTAGCGGTGGCGGGGTTCGCCGGTGAGCTGGTCGCCGCCCAGACGTCGCCACGAGTCACCCTGCCGGCGGGCAAGCCGGCCGAGCACTGGGCCGCGATCAGTAATCCGACCTCGCCAGGCTGCGCGTCGAGCAGTGCGGCAGCGACGAGCCGTGCGACCGGGCTGTCGCCGCATTCGGACCAGCTGATCGCCTCGGGGAGCATCGCGACCGGCTCGGCGAGCCAGGCGGCCAGGTCGCGCTCGGCGCTGGCGAGCGCCTCGATGACCAGTTGGTCCGCTGGGGCCTCCCCCGAGACCGCCTCGAGGCTCATCGATGCGACCCGGACGCCGTCGCGGTCGAGCTGGATCGTGATCCGGCCGAGCCAGTCGCCGTTCCACCCGGCCTGCGCGATCGGCACGCCGTGGTCCACGTCCCCCGCCTCGAGGACGTCGTGGCTGTGTCCGCCGACGATGAGGTCGACCTTGCCCCGCAATGCCCAGCTGATCCCACGGTCTTGGTGGATGCCGCAATGGCTGAGCAGCACCACGACGTCGGCTCCAGCTGCTCGCAACACGTCGGCCTGGCTCCGTACGACGGTCACCCGGCCCTCCTCACGCAAACCGAAGGCGTCGTACTGAGGGTAGTAGTCGGTGGCGCCGATCACGCCGACAGTCAGGTCGCCGGCCGACACCAGCCTCGAGGCGGCCGCACCATGCGGAACCGCTCCGTCGCGTGTCACGTCGCACAACAGCGGGGGTGAGCCGAGCGCGTCGGCATAGTCCGGCAGGACCCCGGGGCCGTAACGGAGAATGCCTCCGTTGCCCACGACCGCGGCGTCGACCCTGGCGGCGCCCAGCAGCCGCCATCCGGCCACGCCGTAGGTCATCGCCGAGAGCCGGACGCTGGCATCCTCCACGTCGCCGCCGTCGAAGACGAGCACCGGATGTCCCGCGGCCTCCCGGATCGAGCCGGCACGGGCACTGAGCCGGGCCAGTGCCGCGAACCTGCCGTGGACGTCGTTCCAGTGCAGGATCTCCAACGTGGCCATGGCGACGATCCTGCCAGGGCCCCGAGTCGGCTCGACCGGGGAGGCTCGACCGGCGAGGACTAAGGTTGGCGACGGCGACTTCGGGGCGCCGCACCCCACAGGAGAGTTGATGCGCAGCGTTGACGAGCACCTCAGCACCATCTTGGAGGCGGTGGCCCCCCTGCCGCCGTACGAGCAGCCGTTGCTCGAGGCGGTCGGGCTGCCGATCTGTGAGGACATCACCGCGGCCATCGACCTGCCGACGTTCGACAACTCTGCAATGGACGGCTACGCCTGCCGGCTCTTGGACCTGGAGGGCGCGTCTCGGGACGCGCCGGTACGGCTCCCGGTCGTGGGCGAGTCTGCTGCCGGCCAGAGCAAGGCCTACGGGCTCGCTCCGGGCCAGGCCGTCAAGATCATGACCGGCGCGCCGTTGCCGTCCGGCGCCGACGTGGTGGTGCCGATCGAGTGGACGGACGGTGGTCGGGCCAACGTCACCATCGTCCAGGAGCCGTCGCCACGGCAGCACGTTCGCTCGCGCGGTGAGGACGTCAGGGGGGGTGACCTGCTGCTGGAGGAGGGCACGGTCTTCGGGCCCCGGCAGGTCGCGGTCGCGGCGGCTACCGGTCGCTCGGTCGTCAAGGCGAGGCCGCGGCCGCGGGTCGTGGTGCTGTCGACGGGAAGTGAGCTGCGTGATCCCGGTACGGCGCTTGGCTTCGACTCGATCTATGACTCCAACTCCTACTGCCTGGCGGCGGCGGTACGGCAGACGCAGGCCATCGCCTACCGCGTCGGGAGCGTTCCTGACGACCCTCAGGAGCTGACGGACACCCTGTCCGACCAGCTTGTGCGGGCCGACCTGGTGGTGACGAGTGGCGGGGTCAGCAAGGGTGACTACGACGTGGTGAAGGACGTGCTGACCCGTGTCGGAACAGTGCGGTTCCCCGAGGTGGCGATGCAGCCGGGCAAGCCGCAGGGGTTCGGGGTCATCGGAGAGGACGAGACGCCGATCTTCACGCTGCCGGGCAACCCGGTGTCGGCGTACATCTCGTTCGAGGTCTTCGTGCTGCCGGCGATCCGTCGCATGATGGGGATGCTGCCCTACCGGCGCCCGCTCGTGCGGGCCCGGACGACGAGGGGGTTCGGGTCGCCGCGCGGGCGCAGGCAGTTCGTCCGCAGCACCTTCGAGGTGACGGCGAAGGGTGCGGAGGTGACGCCGATCGGTGGCCACGGCTCCCACCTGCTCGGCAGCCTGTCGATGTCGAACTCGCTGATCGTCGTGCCGGACGCCGAGACAGAGGTCGTGAAGGACAGCACGGTCGACGTCATGGTGCTGGACAGGGACCTGTGATGACGGCTCCCGATCCCCCTGAGGGACCTCGACTGACCCATGTCGACGAGTCCGGCGCGGCACGGATGGTCGACGTGTCGGAGAAGTCGGTGACGACCCGAGAGGCGGTCGCGACCGGCCGGGTGCGGATCTGCGCTGCGGTGGTGGACCTGCTGCGCGGTGACGGCGTCCCCAAGGGTGACGCGCTCGGTGTCGCCCGGGTGGCCGGGATCATGGCGGCCAAGCGCACTCCGGACCTGATCCCGCTCTGTCACCCGATCGCGGTGAGCTCGGTGGCGGTGGACCTCCTCGTCGCCGATGATGCTGTCGAGATCACGGCAACGGTCGGCACCAGCGACCGCACCGGCGTCGAGATGGAGGCGCTGACAGCCGTGTCGGTGGCGGCGCTGACGATCATCGACATGGTCAAAGCCGTCGACAAGGGCGCGGCCGTCGAGCGGGTGGAGCTCGTGCGCAAGTCCGGCGGACGGTCCGGCACCTGGCAACGGACCGCAGCGGTCGACGCAGCCGATGACTGAGCGCAGGGCTGTCGTCATCTCGGTGTCGAACCGCGCTGCGGCGGGCGTGTACGAGGACACGACCGGCCCGCTGATCGTGGCCGCCCTCTCCGACCACGGGATCACGGATGTGCGGGGGATCGTCGTACCCGATGGCGACCCGCTGCGTGGAGCGTTGCAGGATGCGGTCCGCGGCGATGCCGACCTCGTCGTGACCACGGGCGGCACGGGGTTGACGCCGACCGACAGGACGCCGGAGATGACCCGCTCCGTGATCGATGTCGAGATCCCTGGGATAGCAGAGGCGATCCGGGCAGCAGGCGCCGGCAAAGGCATTGCGACCGCGGCGCTCTCGCGTGGGCTGGCTGGTCTTGCGAGGGGGAGCCTCGTCGTCAACCTGCCGGGCTCCCCGGGTGGGGTCAAGGACGGGCTGCGGGTGCTCCTTCCGCTGCTCGAGCATGCTCTCGACCAGATCAGAGGTGGGGACCACGCACGCACCGACGACGGCGGTGCGACCTGAGCGCGCCGGGCTGGCCGGCGACCCTCCGTGCGGACCGAGTGGGGCTGCGGCCCATCACGGGGCGCGACGCATCACGGTGGGAGCAGCTGCGCAACGCGAACGTCGACTGGCTGGTGTCGTGGGAGTCGACCCGCCCACCGGAGTCGAAGGACCGCAACACGGGTTACCGTGCGCTCACGGCTGATCTGGTCCGACAGGGGAAGTCCGGACGCTCGCTGCCCTTCGTCGTCACGTACGACGACCTGATGGTCGGGCAGCTGACGGTGACCGGCATCACCTGGGGGTCGGCGCGGTGGGCCCAGATGGGCTACTGGATCGACCAGGCGTATGCCGGCCGCGCGATCATCCCGACCGCTGTGGCGTTGGCGTGCGACCACTGCTTCTTCACGATGGGCCTGCACCGGATCGAGATCGCCATCCGTCCCGAGAACGAGGCAAGCCTGCGGGTTGTCGACAAGCTGGGCTTTCGGGCGATCGGGCTCGCGCCCAGCTACCTGCACATCAACGGCAGGTGGCGTGACCATCTGCTCTTCGCCCTGACGGTCGACGAGGTGGAGACACGTGTGCTCGAGCGGCTTGGCTGAGCCAGCGGACCCGCGGCATCGGTCTGTTTGCGCCGCGATGTCTGGCGGGTGTTGGCCACCGCGCGCATGGAGCTCCGCCACTTCAGCAACATATTTCTCGAGCGACACACCGATGGCCGTCCACGGCTACCTGCGGGGTCCGACATACCGTCTGAGTCGTGGGTTTGACCGGTCTCATCTATGCAGCCATCGTCGTCGCGTGGGCGGCGTACCTTGTCCCGTTGGCGTTGCGACGTCACGACGAGGCCTCGCGCACCCGCTCGATCGAACGTTTCTCGTCGACGATGCGGGTGTTGTCCCGCCGTGGTTCGGCCACCGCCGAGCGGCTGGTGGTGACGCCACCGCGAGCCGTTGACCGAGTGCTGTCGCCGAGCCTGAAGTCTGCCGCGACCAGCGACGACGCCACGCCTGACATCCGCCCGACCCGAGCCGCCCAGGTCGCCGCCGCTCGTCGTCGACGGCGCGTGCTGATCGTGTTCACGGCCGTCCTCGCGCTGACGGGGTCCGCGTCGGCGTTCTGGCTTGCCCCGTGGTGGTCGTTTGCCATCCCGCTTGCTCTCATCCTGGGCTTCCTCGTCGTCGCGCGGCGCCAGGTTCGCAAAGCCGAGGATTCGTTCTGGGTAGCCGCGTCGAAGCAGCGGCTCGACCCCTCCAACGTCGTACGACGCTCCGCTGTCCGTGTGGACGCCTCCCACGGTGCGGCCAAGTCCGCCGAGTCTGGCGAGGGTGCAGAGGCGGATGACGAGCCCACGATCACGTTGTCCACCGAAGCGATCGCTGCGGCAGCACCCGACCTCACCGAGGAGCGCGTCATGGCCATCTCCCTCAGCACCGCTGACGGCAGCTCGCTTTGGGACCCACTGCCGGTGATGCTTCCGACCTACGTCGACAAGCCGGCCGCTCGGCGCACGATCCGAACGATCGAGCTGGGCGAGCCGGGGACCTGGTCCTCCGGGCACAGCGAGGACGACAGCCAGACGGTGGCAGCGGCAGCCGTCCAGGGTGAGCAGGCCGCCGAGGTGGGGAAGGCGTCAGACGAGCCTCGTCGCGCGGCCAACGGCTGACGTTTCGCCAGGGTCGGCTCGCCCGTCGGGCGATGCTAAGGTTTCCCGGCGGTTCACGGTGGTGGCCGGCATGGGGCTGTGGCGCAGTTGGTAGCGCGTCTCGTTCGCAATGAGAAGGTCAGGGGTTCGAATCCCCTCAGCTCCACCCAGGGGTGTTCACGGTTATCGGCCGTGCATGCTCACGAAATTCGCGCCTGGCGGGCTCTGAGCCCGTTCGGGTGCGTTTTCTGCGTTTGCTGGCGGGTGATCCGCGGTCGACGCGGCCGTCACCGGCTTTTGCTATGACGATGTCGCATGAGCGCCAGTGCTCGGTCACTCGAAAGCGCCCGAGAAGACGCGTCTGGGCGGCCGTCAGCCGGTGGGTGTCGCTTGGGTGGTGCCGGCTTCTACTGCCTGGGCGGCGGGCCGGTGTCCCAGTTGCCTGCGACCGGCTCTGGTTCGATCGATTGCTGCCCGCCAGTGGTGAGAAGCGGCATTAGGTCGTCGTTGCCGAGGGTTCGCCTTGCCCAGGCTCGGAGGAGGCGGAGGTTGGTGGCTGCTGCGAAGACGGCGATCATGATCGATGTCTTGCAGATGCCCATGACGCGGAAGGCGCCGCGGCCGAGGGCCTCGGTGTTGTCGTTCTTGAGGTTGCCGAACCATCCCTCGACGCGGGAGCGTCGGTTGAAGGCCTTGATCCAGTTGGGGCTTCCCCAGTAGTGGCGCTGCCGGCTCTTGGCGTCGACGTCGCCGGGGACGGTGATGGTGCGTTGGCTGCAGCAGGTCGGGGCGGTGTCGGGGGCTGGCGGGGTGAGGACGGTCGGCGTGGCCAGCGGCAGAGCCAGTGAGTCGGGCTGGAGCGGGCAGCGGAGTTTCCCGGCGCGGGCGGGGCACTCGTAGCGCTCTTTGCCGTCGCGGTCGGGTCCGGCGATGCGGCGAAGTGCCCATTGCTCGCGGCGGTCGATGTCGGCGGTGAAGGTGTCGAGGGCGGGGGTTTGTACAAGTCGATCGGGACGGTGGATGGTGTCGAAGGCGGCGGGCATGGCAGGGCAATGGGGCGTGCCGGCGACAATGCGGGCGCCGGCGTGAGTGCCGCGCGGGCCGTACTGGTTGGCATGGAGGTCGGCGACGGGGTCGATGCCCATCGCGTGGAGGCCGGGTGCCCAGTCGTTCTTGTAGGTGTAGCCGCGGTCGGCGACGACGTCGCGGATCCGGAGTCCGGTGTCGATCTGAGGTTCCCCCAAAACCGTGGAGGCATCG
>Ga0136613_10000572_pt1 | contig 17260 bp, 14 predicted proteins | sample AntDrymUQ2722106_2_FD_106649 | JGI IMG/M metagenome (GOLD analysis project Ga0136613, IMG submission 106649) | Polar desert sand microbial communities from Dry Valleys, Antarctica - metaG UQ272 (21.06) | ecosystem: Environmental > Terrestrial > Soil > Desert | place: Antarctica: Dry Valley... | reverse complement strand
GGCCTGCTCCTGCCCGCTCACTCGAGCTCGGCGAGACTGAGCCAATCGGCATAGAACAAGCCCAGGCCGAAGGCCACTGCCATCCCGGTCACGATCCAGAACCGCACGACCACCGTGTTCTCGGTCCACCCGGCCAGCTCGAAGTGGTGATGGATGGGCGCCATCCGGAAGATCCGTCGGCCACCCCCGAGGCGGAAGACCAGGATCTGAATGGTCACCGACATGGCGACGACAACGAATAAACCGCCCAGTACGACCAGCAGCAGCTCCGTACGGGTGAAGATCGCCATGCCGGCCATCAGCCCGCCGAGCGACAGCGACCCGGTGTCGCCCATGATGATCCGGGCCGGTGAGGCGTTCCACCAGAGGAAGCCGATGCAGGCACCCATCGCAGCCGCCGCGATCAGCGTGATGTCCAGCGCATCGCGCACCGAGTAACACCCGGCTTCCTGCAGCCGCGCGCAGTCGTGCCCGAACTGCCAGAACGAGACGATCAGGTAGGACCCGAACACCAGCACCGACGCGCCCGAGGCCAGGCCGTCCAGGCCGTCGGTGAAGTTGACGGCGTTGGAGAAGGCGCTGATCAGCAGCAGGGCGAAGGCCACGAAGCCGACCGTGCCCAGGGTCAGCGGAGCGATGTCCCGGACGAAGGACAGCACCGTCGATCCGGGAGTCAGACCGTTGGAGTTACGGAACTGCAGAGCCAGAATGGCGAAGCTGATGCCGACGACGAGCTGGCCGACCAGCTTGGCCGTCTTGTTCAGGCCGAGGTTGCGTTGGTTGCGGATCGAGATGTAGTCGTCGAGGAAGCCCACCACTCCAAGCCCCACGAGCAGATAGATCAGCAACAGTCCGCTGGCCGTCGGCCCCCGGCCCTGGCCGATAAGGAACAGGTAGGCGCCGAAGTAGCCGACTACGGTGGCCAGGACGATCACCGCACCGCCCATCGTGGGCGTGCCCTTCTTGGTGATGTGGTGCTGGGGGCCATCGACGCGGATTTCCTGGCCGAAACCTCTGCGCTGCAGACTGCGAATGGCGATCGGTGTGAACAGGATCGAGATCGCCAGGGCGACGACAGCGGAGATGAGGACCGATCTCACGTCTGATCTGCTCCTCGGAGCAGAGCCTGCGCGAGCCGTTCGAGCCCGACATAGCGGGATGCTTTGACCAGGACCACATCACCCGGACGAAGCCGGGGACGCAGCAGGTGCAGCGCCGCGCTCATGTCCGGCACGTGGACGAACCTCTCTCCCTCGGCTGGAACACCAGCAGAGCCAGCATAAATGCCGAACGCGTCCGCACCCACGACGACTAGCCGGTCGATGCCGAGCTGCCGGACCTGGCGGCCCACGGCTTCGTGCTCGGCGTCGGCAGTCTTTCCGAGCTCCCCCATCGCTCCGAGCACCGCCCAGGTACGGCGACTGCCGCCTGCCACGCCGACCAGGGCTTCCAGGGCGGCACGCATCGATTCAGGATTCGCGTTGTAGGCGTCGTTGAGGATGCTCACCCCATCCGCGCGGTCGCTGAGTTCCATCCGCCAGGCGCTTCGAGGCCGCGCGGCGCCGAGGGCAACTGCGAGCTCCGCCAGCCGCTCGGGTGTGGCGGCCGATTCCACCCGGGCCGGCGGCTGCGCCCGGGCGAGCGTCGACAGGGCGACGGCACTTGCCGCGGCCGCGTTTGCCGCCTGATGTGCGCCGACCAGCTGCAGAGCCACGTCGACCTGCTCACCACCTGCCGAGAGCCGAAACCGCGGTCGACCCCCGGCACTGACATCCACGCCTGCATAGCGGACGTCGGCCTCGGGTGCGGAGCCGAAGGTCCAGACCTGTGCGGACGTACGTCCGACCAAGTACGGCGTGGCCGGGTCATCGGCGTTGAGAATCGCAACGCCACCTTCGTCGGCGGCAGGTAGTGCTGCCACGAGTTCGGACTTGGCCAGGGCCACGACCTCGGTCGAGCCGAACTCACCGAGGTGGGCGGTACCGATGTTGAGAACGACGCCGATCGCCGGTCGGGCGACCCGGGTCAGCCGGGATATGTGGCCGACCCCGCGGGAACCCATCTCCAGAACGAGGAAACGGGTCCGCTCGTCGGCCCTCAGCACCGTCAGCGGTACGCCGAGATCGTTGTTGTAGGAACCGATCGGGCACACGGTCGGGCCCCATCGGGACAGGAGTTCGCCGAGCAGGTCCTTGGTCGAGGTCTTGCCGCTGGACCCGGTGATCCCGACGATCACCAGGTCCGGCAACCGAGTCAGGATCGCGGCGGCGAGATCACCCAGCGCACGCTGTGGATCGGGGACGACGACGCACGGCACGCCGTCGACGGGACGGGCGGCCAGTACGGCGACGGCGCCGGCCCGATGCGCGGCGGCGGCGAAGTCATGCCCATCGGTGCGCTCTCCCGGCAGGGCGAGAAAGAGGTCGCCCGGGCCGCAGGATCGAGAGTCGATCTGCACGTCGCCGGTGATCGACAGCGCGGCTGGCTCCACGTCTCCGCTGCCCGCTTGGGTACTCGGATGCCACTGGCCGTTGGTGGCGGTGAGCAGCCGGGCAACCGTCATCGGGATCACGGTTTCGGACTCCCGATCCAGCCGTTGTCGGCCAGTATGGAACGCAACAGTTGGCGGTCATCGAAGGGGACGACCACGCCATCGATCTCCTGGCCGTGTTCGTGCCCCTTACCGGCGATCAGCACGGTGTCGCCCGGCCCTGCCCGGTGGATCGCGGCCTCGATCGCGTGGGCCCGGCCCCCGATTTCGATCACCGCGCCCCGTTGGGCTGGCGGCACACCGTCTGCGCCTGCCCGCATCGCGGTCCGGATCGCAGCCGGGTCCTCAGAGCGCGGGTTGTCGTCGGTGATGATCAGTAGGTCACTGCCCCGCGCAGCCACCTCGCCCATGAGCGGGCGTTTGCCGGTGTCGCGGTCGCCTCCGCAACCGAGGACGAGGATGAGGGTGTCGGCGTGCGGCCTCAGCGCCTCGAGCACGGTAGCGACGGCGGCCGGAGTGTGCGCGTAGTCGACCACCGCGGTGAACGGCTGCCCCGCGTCGATGACTTCCATCCGGCCCGGCACCCGGGCTGTCGAGAGTCCTTGCGCGGCCAATTCGACGTCGATCCCCGAACAGTCGAGCATCGCCAGGGCAAGCAGGGCGTTGCCGACGTTGAAGTTCCCTGGCAGACCGAGACTGACCGTCAGCCTGCGCCCAGCCGGTCCGTGCGCCACGAACGAGGTCCGACCCTGGGCAGCCAGGACATCGGATGCGTACCAGCGCGCGTCGGTCTGTCCGGTGACCGACACGGTGACGGTGTCCGGGCCAGCCAGCCGGCGCCCCCATTCGTCGTCGACCAGCACCACCTCGTGAGCCGCGCGGCCGTCGAAGAGCAGCGCCTTGGCCGCGAAGTAGGCCTCGAGGTCTCCGTGGAAGTCCAGGTGATCCTGACTGAAGTTGGTGAAGCCGGCGACGTCGAAGGCCGTGCCGGCCACCCGGTCCAAGGCCAGCGCGTGACTCGAGACCTCCATGGCCACCGATCCGACGCCGTTCTCGGCCATCAGCGCCAGGGTCGCCTGGAGATCGGGCGCTTCGGGCGTCGTGCGTCGAGCGGGTACTGCCACCAACCCGGCTGCGGTCTGCATCCGGGTTTCGATGGTGCCGATCAATCCGGGTCGCTGCCCGGCGGCGGCAAGCGCAGCCTCGAGCAGATAACTGGTGGTCGTTTTGCCATTCGTTCCGGTCACCCCGAGGACGGACAACCGGTGGCTGGGATCGCCGTACACCCGTGCCGAAAGTCGACCCAACGCCGCCCGGGGATCGGCCACGATCACGACCGGCGGACCGGCAACCGTTGCCATTGCGGCGGCTCCGGTCGGGTCGGTCAGGATCGCCACCGCGCCGGCATCGATGGCCGCCGCCGCGAAGCCGATCCCATGGGTGTTGGACCCGGGCAGGGCCGCGAACAGATCACCCGGTCGCACGTCGGCCGAGCTCAGCGTCACGCCGGACACCTCGACCGTCGCTGACTGCGCTTGCGGTGGAAGGCCCAACAACGCCGCCAGTTCGGCCAGCCGAACCGGCGCCAGCTGAGTAGGACGAGACAGGACGGCCACAGAGGGCGAGGCTACCGAGGGGCCGGGAGCGTCAGCGTCGCTGGGCCGGGCCATGCAGTCACACGATCAGGGTGAACTCCGGCCGGGCCGCACCGGTCGGCGGCACCGCCTGGTGGGCGAGCACGAAGGTCATCACGTTCTTGAAGACCGGACCTGCCGGGACGCCCGCGTCGGGTCGCTGCAGCATCACCGACATCACGTATCGGGGAGCATCGGCCGGCGCGAAGCCGGCGAAGGTGGTCCAGAAGCCGCCGCCTGCATAACAACTGCATGCCGGGTTCGGCCGCTGGGCGGTGCCGGTCTTTCCGGCAACCCGGTAGCCGTCGATGACCGCATTCAGGGCCGTGCCACCTTCGCCGACCACCGCTTCGAGCATGTAGGCCATGGTCGCTGCAGTCTCCTCGCTGATAACTCGTACTCCGTCGGGCTGGATGGACTCGGTGACCGTCCCGTCGGCGGCCGTCGTGGAGTCGACGATCCTGGGCGGAATCCGTACGCCGCCGTTGGCGATCGTCTGATAGATCGATGCCATCTGCAGCGTGGTCAGTGCGAAGCCCTGCCCGATCGGGATGTTGATCGATTGGGCAATGCTCCATTCCTGGTGGGGCACAAGAATTCCGGGGCTCTCCCCGGGGAGTTCGATCCCCGTCGGCTCGCCGATCCCGAACGCACGTAGGTATTGCTCGAGGCGATCGTTGCCCAGTTCGCGGGCGATTCCGATGGTCCCCACATTGGAGGACTTGGCGAGGATGCCGGTGACGGTGTAATTGATCGGGTTGTGCGGATGAGCATCGCGCACTGTCGTGTTGCCGACCGTGATCGAGTCCGGTGTCAGGCGTACGTCGTCCGGTGTGACGATCCCCTCCTCGATCGCGGCGGACAGTGTCATGGCCTTGGCCACTGACCCCGACTCGAGGATTCCGGAGATTGCCCCGTTGCCGAGAGTGTCCGGATCAGCCTCGTTGGCAGTGTTCGGGTCGAAGGTGCCGCAGATCGCCATCGCAAGCACCCGACCTGTGTGGGCCTCGAGAATCACGCCCTGGGCGTTCTGGGTGGACCCGTTCGCGCATTGGGCGTCGAGTTGCTGCTGAAGATGGAATTGGACGTCCTGGTCGATGGTCAGTTGAACCGATCCCCCGGGAATCGCCGGTTGATCGGTGCGCTCTCCGGCAGGGATGACCGCACCGTTGCGGCCGACTTCGTAGGATGCCGTGCCCGGCGTGCCGGTGAGCAGTTCGTCGTAGGCCTGTTCGATTCCGGCCAACCCCGCCCCGTCTGCGCCGGTGAAGCCGACCACTGCAGCACCGACCGACTCGGCCGGATAGACCCGCACTGGCTGAACTTCGACGCCGATTCCAGCGAGGTCGAGTTCCATCACCTGCGCTGCCAACGAGGGCGCCAACCGATCGGCAAGGACTTGATAGCGGTTGTCGGCCTGCATCTTGTCGACGAGTTCGTTGACCGGGGCACCGAGAATTCCGGACAACGTCGTTGCGGTCCGCACCGGGTCGCCGACCAGGGACGGGTCGGCATAGATCTTGCGGGCTGAGGCTGTGTAGGCCAACGGATTGCCGTTGGCGTCGAGGATCTGCCCCCGAGTGGCAGCCAGGACGTCCTCGCGGAGGCGATCGGCGGAGGCCGCGGCTGCGTACGCGGTCCCGTCGAGGCCTTGCAGAAGAACCAGCCGACCCAGGATCACCGCGGTGAGCAACGCCATGACCGCGCCCGCGAAACGTAGCCGCCGATCCGGAAAGGCCAGCGTCAGCCGGCGTCGAGACCTGCGTCGAGATCGGGAGCCTGGCCGAGCAGGCGGACGGCGACGGGCCTGGCGGTGGGGGGGTCGGCTCGCCATGTCATCGAACCCCAGCTGGGGCCGGGGTGCCCTGGATGACTATGGAGCCGTCAGGACCAATAATGACGAAGGCAGGCTGCCCGGCTGGGATCATGCCGAGCTCACGCGCAGCCTCAGCCAAGGCTTCGGGTGCGAGCCCCTCGGCGACCTGACGCTGTAACTCCTGCTCGGTGACGGCCAGTTCAGCATTGCGCTGCACGAGCTGTTCGGCACGGAAGGAGTCTGCGGCGATGATCGTGTTCAGCACGAGCAGGCCGATGGTGCCGACGATCACCAGGGCGAGCACCAGGACGATGAAGGGCCCGCGGCGCAGGCTCGGTGACGGTGCGGGAAGCAGGCGCAGCGCCGGCGGCTGCGGCCGCGGTGCCGGCCTGGTGCTATTCGGTTCGGCGGTGCCCGTCCTCGCTGTTCCGGCGGCGGCCATCAGGCGGCGCCCCGTGTTCGGGTCGGTGCAGGTGCCTCGGCGTGTTCGCCGGGCTGCCCCGCGAGATCTTCCCGCTCGTCCACGCGCGCGGCGGCCCGCAGCTTGGCCGATGCCGACCGAGGGTTTCTCTCGATCTCCCGTGCCGTCGGCGCCTCCGCCCCGCGAGTCAGCATTCGCAACCGCGGCCGGCCCTGCGGCAGCAACACGGGCAGGTCGAGGGGGGTGCTGTCCTGGGTCGCTCGCACGAGCGCCCGCTTGACGATCCGGTCTTCCAGGGAGTGATAGCTGATCGCCACCAGTCGACCGCCGGGGCGCAAAGCCTCGATCGCTGTGGGCAGGGCGCTCTCTAGGGCAGCGAGTTCGCCGTTGACCTCGATTCGAAGTCCCTGGAACGTGCGCTTCGCGGGATGACCGCCGGTACGTCGGGTGGCGGCGGGGATCGCGGAACGGACCAACTCGGCGAGGGCAGCTGAACTGGTGATCGGCGCGCGGTTCCGTTCCCGAACGATGGCCGCGGCAACTCGGGAGGCGAAGCGCTCCTCGCCGTAGGCACGCAGGACCCGGGTCAGCTCAGCGCGGGAGTAGTGGTTGACGACGTGCTCCGCGGTGAGCGCGGCGGCTGGGTCCATCCGCATGTCCAGGCCGGTGTCGCGGGAGTAGGAAAAACCGCGTTCGGCCTCGTCGAGTTGCATGGAGGAGACCCCCAGATCGAACAGCACGCCGTCGACGCCGTCGGTCGCAGAGTCCTTGAGCACCTCTCCTAGAGCATCAAAGGTGGTGTACATCAGCTGAATTCGCGCGCCGTAAGTGGCCAGCCGGTCGCCCGAGATCCGCAACGCGGCCGGATCACGATCGAGACCGATCACCCGTAGATCGGGATGGGAAGCAAGCAGGGCGTCCGCATGACCGCCAAGACCGACCGTCGCATCGACGACGACGGCACCGGACCGACCGGCGACCGGAGACAGCAGTTCGCACACGCGAGACAGCAGAACCGGCACATGACCGGAACTGGTGGTCATCTGCTTCCTTTCAGGTGGGTCGCTGTGCCGGTTCGGTCCTCCGGTCAGGTCCCCACCCGCTCCGCCGACCTTTCGACCTGGCACCGGGGAAGGTGCGCCAGGGCGACGGTGGTGCGGCGCGGGAGGAGACCTCACCGGAGGGGCGAGGCTGCATGGTGGTCAGGTCGCTCGGGGCAACACCTCGGCCTCCAGGTCGGAGAAGGAGTCCTCGCGCTCGGCGACGAACCTCGCCCAGGCATCCGACTCCCAAATCTCGAAACGAGTGTTGGCGCCGACCACGACGCAGTCGCGATCCAGCCCCGCGTACGCCCGGAGGTCGGGCCGCACGACGACCCGCCCTGCCTTGTCCGGAGTGGGGTTGTCGGCCGACCCGAAGAAGAAGCGCTCGTACTCGCGGACCGCGCGCGAACCGCCGGGCGCTTCGTTACGGGCCAGCAGGTCCGCGATCCGAGTCATGTACGCCTCCGGATACCCGAACAGGCAGCGCTCCTGCCCTTTGGTGATCACCAGGCCCTCGGCCAACTCATCGCGATAGCGGGAGGGCAGGGCCAATCGGCCCTTTTCATCCAGGCGCAGCACGTGCGTTCCGAAGAACACCGCTCCACCTCCTGCGCGCCTACTCCACCACTGCTCTCCACTGGGCGCCACCTTAACCCATCAACCCCCACATCGGTGATATTTGGCCCCGTGCATTTCGACGAGCGGGTCACCAGGACGTGCCTACACATCTCTCCGAGACCGACGTAGGCTGCTGGGGCCAACTGCCGTGTTCGCCGGCACCCCAGATGCCACCGGCGATCCCGGCGGGCAGGTAGGAGGAACGCTGCGGTGACAGCCGCCCCGTACAGCCGGGTCGTTGCACGTCAGGACGCTGCGCAACGAGGCGGCGCGGCGGACTCTGACGGCGCCCACCGTGCCCGCCAGGGCGCCGTTCCGCTGGACGAGGCTCGCGAGATCGCTACCCGGATCGCCAACAACATCGAGCGGGTGATCGAGGGCAAGCCCGACATCGTCCGACTGGCCCTGGTCGTCATGCTGGCCGAGGGCCATCTGCTGATCGAGGACGTCCCCGGCGTCGGGAAGACCAAGCTCGCCAAGGCCCTGGCCCGCTCGATCGACTGTTCGGTTCGCCGGCTGCAGTTCACCCCTGACCTGCTGCCCAGCGACGTGACCGGGGTGAGCGTCTACAACCAGGACACCCGCGACTTCGAATTCAAGCCCGGTGCGGTTTTCGCCAACCTGGTGGTCGGTGACGAGATCAACCGTGCCTCTCCCAAGACCCAGTCCGCGCTGCTGGAGTGCATGGAGGAGCGTCAGGTCACCGTCGATGGGACGACGTACTACCTGGAGAGCCCGTTCATGGTGGTGGCCACTCAGAACCCGATCGAGATGGAGGGCACCTATCCCCTGCCCGAAGCTCAGCGCGACCGATTCACCGCCCGGGTCTCGATGGGCTACCCGGACACCCGTGCCGAGCTGGCGATGCTCTCCGGACACGCCGACCACGACCCGCTGGAGGACCTGCGTCCGGTCTCGAATGCCGCGGAGGTACGCAGCGTCATCGCCGCCGTGGCTGGCGTCTTCGTCTCTCCCGCGGTGTCGAGTTACGTCGTCGAACTGGTCGCCGCGACCCGCCGCAGCTCGGAGCTGCGTCTCGGTGGGTCACCGCGGTCGAGCCTGCAACTGCTGCGCTCGGCGAAGGCCGTGGCGGCGTTGGCCGGCCGGGAGTACGTGCTGCCCGACGACGTGCAGCAACTTGTCGGGCCGGTGCTCTGTCATCGGGTGATTCTCACGCCGGAGGCCCAGATCGCCCGGCGCAGCGCCAACGACATCGTTGCCGACTGCGTGAAGCGAGTTCCGGTGCCGCGCAACGCGCCGGACGCGACGGCCAGCTGAACGCCACCGGCGTGATTCAGACAGATCCGGCCTGACCTGAGATGCGCAAGCTCTGGGACAACCTGACGATTCGCGGCAATTGCCTTGTGGCCGCCGGAATTGCTCTGGTCCTCACCGGTATCACGCTGGGCGAGTCCGGCCTGCTGCGGGCTGCCATCTTTGCTCTCGCTGTTCCGCTGGTCGCCTCGCTGTTTGTGGGGCGCAACAGGTTCCGGCTTTCCTCGGCTAGGTCGATCGTGCCCAGCCGCACGCCGGTCGGCCAGCCGGCCACCATCGTCCTACGGGTGACCAACCGCGCCGAACAGCGCAGCGGGCTGCTCCAGCTGGACGACTCGGTTCCGCACGTCCTGGGTGCCCACGCCCGATTCGTCGTCGACCGGCTCGCGCCCGGCGCCAGCGTCGAACTGGCCTACGAGGTGGAGTCGGCCCTGCGAGGTCGGTTCGCGATCGGTCCACTGCGGTTGAAGCTGAGCGATCCGTTCGGCCTGGTCGAACGTAGCCGCGGCTTCGCAGCCACCGACGTGCTCACCATTGTCCCTGTCGTGCACCCACTTCCGGGGGTTGGGTTGGGCGGGGCCTACTCGACCGGTGGGGAAAGCAGCTCGCGGTCTGTGTCCATCCAGGGCGAGGACGACGCCGCGACCCGTGAGTTCCGCAGCGGTGACGACCTCCGCAAGGTGCACTGGCGCTCCACCGCGCGGATCGGCAAGCTGATGGTCCGTCGTGAGGAACAGCCGTGGCAGACCAGATCGGCCATGCTGCTGGATACCCGCAGCACCGCCCATCGCGGAGCGGGAATGAGCGGCAGCTTTGAGTGGTCGGTGAGCGCCGCGGCCAGCGTCGGAGACCACTTGAGCCGGCTGGGCTACAGCCTGCGGCTGTTCACCGACGGCGGAGAGGTCCATGGTGTGTCGGGTCTTGCTGCCCGGGACGCCTTGCTGGATCAACTCGCCGTCATCCGTACGTCGACCATCCGCACCCTGGACCACGGCGTGAATGAGTTGCGCCAGGCCGGAGAGGACGGGCTGTTGGTCTGCCTGCTCGGCGAGGCGACCCCGGACGACGCAGCCGCGCTGATCCGCGGCCGGTCCTCGACCTCGACCTCGATCGCCGTGCTGTCCGACGTGGCCAGCTACGACTCCGGTTCCCCACGTCGCCGAGTGCGATCCGGTTCGTCGGCTTCCTCGCCCGACCGAGAGGCCGACCGCGACAGCCCTCCGGGCGCCGGTCCGGTCACTGCGACGACGTCAACGCCGAGCCAGCTGGTGCTGGCCACTGCTGGAGTGTTCCGGCGAGCCGGTTGGCGGGTCGTGATCGTGCCGAGCGGCGTCACCATCACAGACGCCTGGGCGCAGGCGGGGGTCACCGCCTTCGGCTACAGCGGGACAGCGGCTTCATCCGAGGGCTCCGGCGGAACCCGTCTGACGACAGCGGGGACGCCGTGACCGCTGGCACCGCGACTCTCGGGCAGCTGACCCAGAACGGGCCGGTGCGGCGACCTGGAACCGTCGCCGACGACTCCATCCTCGCCGGGCGGCGGTCGCTACGCATGGGTTTGGCCTGCGGTTCGGCCACGCTGCTGACCAGCGCCGCGCTGTTGCCGGTCTTCGTCAACGTCGGCTGGCTGCCGTCGGTGGCCGTCATGGTGGTCGTCGTGACGGCGACCGGTATCGGCGTCCGCGCTCTACCGCGGCTGGCCGGGTTGGCGCCGCTTGCCCAATTGGTGGCCGGCTTCGTGCTGCTGACCCTGATCTTCAGTCAGGAGTTGGCCTTCGGTGTGATCCCGACGGCGAGCAGCACCAGGATTCTCTGGTCGGTACTCGGTGAAGGGCTGCTGGACGTGCAGGCGCAGGCCGCGCCGGCGTTGCTGCTGGAAGGGCTGGTCGCCCTGACCACGCTGGCGATCGGTGGCATGGCGATTCTCGTCGAGTTCCTCGTCATACGGTTGCGCCGCGCGGCCTTGGGTGGTCTGGCGCTGTTGGTGGTGTACCTGGTGCCGGTTGCCACCTTGATCGGCTCGATCAGCCTGATCAGCTTTCTCGGTCCAGCGGTGGGCTATCTCGTGTTGCTCTACGCCGACGGTCGTGACGGGGTGACCCGATGGGGCCGCAGCGTCACTCCTGGCGGGCATCGATCCCTGCCCGGTCTGGTCACCGCGTCCCAGGTCGCGTTGGGCGCGGTCAGCCTGGGCCTGGTCCTGCCCCTGATCATCCCTACCTGGCCGGAAGGGCTGCTCGGACAGCAGTTCGGGGGTGGTAGCGGAGCCGGCCCAGGCACGTCGTTGAGCCCGTTGGCCCGCTTGCAGGGCGAACTCACCCTGCCCGAGAGCCGGGGTCTGCTCCGGTTCGAGACAAGTATCGACGACCCGTTCTACCTGCGCTCGGTGGCTCTGGACACCTACGGGCCCGACGGCTGGTCGGTGGCCAACCTGGACAGCCAGGTGCAGGTCGCCGGCGACGGGCTGCTGACCCGGCTGCCTGGCCCACAGAACCTGCAGAGCTTCACCGCCGACATCACCGTGCTCGAGCACGACGACCGTTTCCTGCCGGTCTTTGCCTCGCCGCAGACGATAGAGGTTCCCGGGGATTGGCGTTTCGACGAGAACAGCGGGACCGTGTTCAGCCGCGACGACACCACGGGGGGATTGGAGTACTCGTTACGGGCCCAGCGACCCGATCCGACCACGACGCAGCTCGCCCGGGCGCCAGACCTGGATCCGGACAACCCGTTGCAGGTCGATTTCACCGCGCTCCCGAGCGGCTTGGACCCCGCCGTCGCGGCCCTTGTCGATTCCCTGGTCGCGCAGGCCGGCGGAGGCGGCCCGTACGAACGGGCCGTGGCGATCAACAACTATCTGACCGACGGCGAGAACGGCTTCCTCTACAGCCTCACCACTGAACCAGGCACGAGCAGTGACGACCTGGTCAACTTTCTGAACAACAAGCGGGGCTATTGCGAGCAGTACGCCGCTGCGATGGCGGTCATGCTCCGTGCTGCCGGTGTCCCGGCACGCGTCGTGCTCGGTTACACACCCGGCACTTTCCAAGACGGTGTGTGGACGGTCACCACCGATGACGCGCATGCGTGGGCGGAGGCCTACATCAGCGGACTGGGTTGGCTGCCGTTCGACCCGACGCCGATCGGACCAGGCCGCGCCGTCGAGCTCAGTTATGCCCCACGGGCCGACAGCATCCCCGATGAGCAGGAGACCTCGGCAGCCCCCAGCGCGTCGCCCGGACAACTTCCCGGGGGACCCGCGGCCCAATTCGATGAGAGCCTCAGCGATCCGAACACCTTCAACCGGACCGCGGTGCAGGAGGGCGTCAACTGGATACCCATTGCGGTCGGCGGCGGACTGCTGCTTGTGCTCGCCGGGTTGATCACCCCTGCGCTGATCCGGATGCGCACCCGACTCAGTCGAAGCCGCCTGGTCGGCCGTAGTCGGGCCGCACCCGGTGCCCATGCCGCCTGGGACGAACTCCTCGACACAGCGACTGACTTCGGCCTGACCAGCCGCCAGGACGAGACCCCGCGCATGCTGGCCCGTCGGTTGGCCCGCGACGCGATGTTCGACGCGGAGAGCGCGGTCGCCGTACGCGACATCGCCCTTGCCGAGGAACGTGCCCGGTACGCGCCCGAGTCCGTGGCCCTGGCGCGGTCGGTCGATCTCGCACCCCCGCTGCGCTCGGCCCGGCGTGCTCTTGGTCGACACGCCGGACGACGACAGCGCCTGCGAGCACGGGTGCTGCCCGCTTCGACGGTGAATCGGTTGCGACCGTCCACGCGCTCGGCTCGACGCAAGTCTCGGCCGCCCAGTCGCTGAGTCGCGCACCTGCGGTAGTAAGCCGGTCCAGTCGCGTTGTCGGCCGGCGGCTTGGGGCCGCTTCGTTGAGTACACAAGGCGCAGCACCGGGATCGGGTACGTACGGCAGCCCCCGCCCTTGTCGGCCGGCGGTCATGTGGGGTTCCGTTCAGTACAAACGGCGCAGCAACGAGATCCGTAAGCGGCCTGACCTGCAGCTGGGCCGTCGCTCGGTGGGCCGGGTGGGCTGACGACGCCGAACTGCACGCCGGCGCCTACGGTGACCTCAGTGAGGATCCCGGACCCGACCTGGCCGCCGCGCTGGCCTGGGCCGAGACCGGTCAACTCGCCGAGATCGCCGAACTCGCACTGCGCCGCCGCCACACCGACGAACTGGAACGCGCCGACCACACCGCCCGCGGCGGACACGGTGCACCCGGCCAACTGATGGAATTCGTCGTCGACGAGATCGCCCTGGCCGCCCGGACCAGCCGGGTCGCCGCCGCCGACAAGGTGCTGGCCAAAGCCCCCACCCAGACCCCGGCCACCCTGCGCGCCGCGGTCGCCCGAGCCGTGCACATTCTCGATCCCACCGGAGCCGAGGAAAGGCACAAGGCCGACCTGACCGACCGGCGGATCACCCTCACCCCGCGCGAGAACGGAATGAGCGAACTCTGGGCGTTCCTACCCGCCGACGGCGCCGCCGCGATCATGGCCATCCTGCACCGCCTCGCCGAAGGCTCACACACCCCGCCGACCGGGCCGCCGCCGACACCACCACCGACTCAAACAACACCCCCGATGGCACGCCAGCCTCCAACCGAACGCCCGAATGACCTGGACCACCCCCACCGGACACACCCACACCACCCACCCACCACAGCCCGTCGAACCCGCACAGCCCGACGAACCCGCACAGCCCGACGAACCCGCGCAACCTCCGCCGTTCTGACCGGGACCCTGCAGCACCTGGCCCACAGGGGGTAGCAGCAAGCGGTGAGCGAGATCCAGCAATTCCAGCGGCATTCTTGCCCGAAATCGCGCAATGCCTTCGGCAACCGAGGACCTGCGAGCCCGCTGGCCGGAAAGACAACTGCGGAAGAAATGTCGCGACGGGTCTGGTGGGTGCCACCTAGCATCGGGCGGTGTCCGGTCAGGAGTTGTCCCGCCGCTTCTATCTCGACGTCGTCCGGCCACTGGTCGCGGACATCCTTGGCCAAAGGCCGTACGCAGCGGCCATGCTCGGCGACGGCTCTGACGTGATCGGTTTCGACGACGAGGTCTCGCCCGACCACGACTTCGGTCCTCGTGTCCAACTCGTCCTACCTGCCGAAGTCGATCCTCAACCGCTGGTAAGCGCCTTGACCCGACTGCCAACCAGCTACCAAGGACATCCGGTGTTCCACGGCAGCACGACCGCGTCGAACGGCTGGAGCCAAGTACAGCCGTCGGTCGTTACCGCGGAGGAACTGTTCCGGGCCCGGCTGGGATTCGATCCGGCAGCCGGATTCCGGTTGGCTGACTGGCTGACAACACCGACCCAGATCCTCGCCACGCTCACTGCCGGCCCGGTCTTCCATGACCCGGCCGGGCTGTTGACCGACCGCCGCGAGGCGCTGCGCTGGTACCCCGACGACGTGTGGCGATACGTGCTGGCGGCGGGCTGGCTGCGGATCGACCAGGAGGAGCCGTTCGTCGGGCGGACAGGTGGCCTCGGCGACGATCTCGGCTCGCGGATCATCACCGCACGCTTGGTCCGCGATCAGATGCAGCTCGCCTTCCTGATCGAGCGCCGCTGGGCTCCGTACAGCAAGTGGTTGGGGCGAGCCTTTTCCGAGCTCACGCTGGCCACGGATCTGACTCCCCTGTTCCAAGCAGGACTGAGCGCGGACCTGTGGCGGGAGCGAGAGGAGCACCTGTGCGCCGGGTCGAGCATCCTGGCCGAGGCTACTAACCGGCTCGAACTGGCCGAACCCGTGGATCCCAGCACCCGCCAGTTCTTCGACCGCGACATCCGCGTCGGCGCCGGCGCCCGGCTGGTTGCAACTCTCGCCGCTGCCATATCCGATCTGGAGGTGCGCGAACTCATCGCCGACCTCGGCGGCCGGCTCGACGGGATGCATCGGCTGCCGGGCGCTGTCGACCAGGCAGTGGACAGCGTCGACGTGCTGACCAACCCGCGGCTGCGCCAGAGCGCCGGCCCGATGCTGGGCCTGCCTGGCTAGGAGAGGTCGGTGGGGCTAGCCGTCGTAGCGGCGGCGGAAGCGCTCTTCGAGCTTGGACTTGACGGGGTTTCCGCGCTGCCCCTGCTTGCCCGAGGGCGGGCTCGCGCCACCGGCCGGCGCCTTGGTGGTGGCCGCACCGGCGTTGAGTACGGCGATCGCTGCCCCGCCGAACATCAGGCAGAAACCGAGCACGCCGAGCCACGTCTGGGAGGCCACAGCTCCACCGATGAGCATGCCGAGACCGAGAATGCCCAGCAGGATCGCCGAGAGCAGCTTGCGTCGAGCTCGTACTCGGCCGTCTGCCGAGCGAACCGTGGAGGCGAATTTCGGGTCATCGTTGATGAGCTCGCGTTCGATCTGCTCAAGCAGTTTTTGCTCATGCTCGGAGAGTGGCACGTCAGCCTCCCTGGCAGATCTGCGTCTCAACTATCGATAAGGATACGAGCCCTGGGGGCAAGGCGAAAGGCGGATCCCTACCCGATCTACGTCTGGCGAGGCTGTTCGGTTCCTTTCGGCACGCCCGGATGTTGTCGGCGGACCAACGCAGCCGGGCGTACCGCACCCCGACCGAACCGCACGGCGGCCGCATCGGCGGCCACTTCAGCCTCCCGCCAACCTCGTTCGGGCGCGCCGATCTGCATCTGCTGAGGTGCCTGCGCAGCCGGACGCAACCCTTCCGCGCGTACGCCGACGAGCCTGATCCGGGCCCGATCCAGGCCCAGCCCGTCGAATAGATCGCAAGCCAACTGATAGATGTCGTGACCCACGTCAGTGGCCTCCCGCAGAGTCTTGGACCGCGTGATGGTCTTGAAGTCGGCGAAGCGCACCTTGATGGTCACCGTTCGGGCCACATGTCCTCCAGCCCGCAGGCTGCCGGCCGTACGTTCGGACAGTCGCAACAACTCGCGATGGATGATCACCGGGTCGTCCACGTCGGAATCGAAAGTTTCCTCAGCGCCAGTGGAGCGATCGGGCTCGTTCGGAACGACGTGCCGCGGGTCGCGCCCCCAGGACAACTCGTACAGATGAGCCCCGGAGGCATCCCCCAGCGCCCGGACCAGGGTGGCCCGCGGAGTGTTCGCGATGTCTCCGACCGTACGCAATCCCAATCGGGTCAACTGCTCCTCGGTCTTGGCGCCGACTCCCCACAGCGCTGCGACCGGCAACGGGTGCAGGAAGTCCATCACCTCCCCAGGCGCCACGCGGAGCAACCCGTCGGGTTTGGCGCACGTGGAGGCGAGTTTGGCGACGAACTTCGAGGCCGCGACCCCGACCGAGCAGGTGATTCCCTGCTCGTCGGCGACCCGCGCCCGCAGCCATTGACCGATCATCACTGGATCGCCGAGCCGGCGCCCGGCACCGCGGACGTCGAGGAAGGCCTCATCGAGAGACAGCGGCTCGACCAACGGCGTGACCATCGCGAACAGCGCCATGATCGCCCGAGACACCTCGACGTAGTCGTCCATGTTGCCGGGAACGATGACCGCTTTGGGGCACAGCCGTCGGGCGCGGGACATCGGCATCGCACTGCGCACGCCATAGCGGCGGGCCTCATAGGTCGCCGACGTGACGACGCCCCGGTTGCCGGCCCCGCCGACGATGACCGGGAGACCGCTGAGTTCAGGTCGTTTGCGGACCTCGACACTGGCGAAGAATGCGTCCATGTCGACATGCAGGATGCCGGTTTCTCCGGCCGCGGAACCGATCACGTGGTGGTCCCTTCCGTGTGCCTCACCCTAGCTGTCAACCGAAGCGCTCACACCGTCAGCTTTGTCGAACATCTGTTCGACAGAGCTCATGCTAGCTGGTGTTTCGACGGCATCGGAAGACGTGCCAGCCCCGGACGCGCGTGAGTGGCCCAGGGGGAGTAGACCTTGCGGTGGCAGCTCGATCGAACTGCCCGATACGACCTGCGTCGCAGTCGCTCGTATC